>Ga0066710_100005924_pt1 | contig 11295 bp, 12 predicted proteins | sample GraSoiAngelo_159_FD_79666 | JGI IMG/M metagenome (GOLD analysis project Ga0066710, IMG submission 79666) | Grasslands soil microbial communities from the Angelo Coastal Reserve, California, USA - 14_1009_16_40cm | ecosystem: Environmental > Terrestrial > Soil > Grasslands | place: USA... | reverse complement strand
TTCATCACGACCGCGATGAAGATCGTCACCGATCTCGAGCGCATCGGCGACCAGGCGGTCAACATCGCCCAGCGCACGATCGAGCTGAACCCGGAGCCCCAGCTCAAGCCGTACGTCGACCTGCCGCGCATGGCCGAGAAGGCCCAGCGCATGGTGAAGGAGAGCCTCGACGCGTTCGTCAGCCGCGACACCGAGCTGGCGCGCCGGGTCTGCGGCGAGGACGCCGACGTCGACGCGCTGAAGGAGCAGATCTTCCGCGAGCTGCTGACCTACATGATGGAGGATCCGAAGACCATCCCTCGCGCCATCCGGCTCATCCTGGTCTCGCGCTTCCTCGAGCGCGTGGCCGACCACGCGACCAACATCGCGGAGATGGTGGTCTACCTGGTCGAGAGCAAGATGGTGCGCCACATGCTCGCGTAGCCCCCAGTCGCGCCGCTCCGCTGCGACTTCTCAGTCGCGCAGCACCAGGGTCGGGACCGGGGCTTCCTGGACCACGCGCTCGGCCACTCCGGGACGCAGCGCGCTCCCCAGACGGCTTCGGCGGCGCGTCGCCAGGGTCACCAGATCGGCGTTGAAGGCCTCGGCCTCGAGCCGGATCTCTTCCGCCGGCTCGCCGAACCGCACGACCCGCTCCACCGGGATGCCCTCGAGCTCGGCTTCGACGTGCGCGAGCTCGTCCAGGCCGAGCGCGGTCAGGCGCGCCATCTCCTGGTCGACGTACGCGATCGTTCGCCCGTGCGGGCCCATCACGCGCTCCGGAACCGGGAACACTCGCAGCAGACGCACCGTCGAGCCGGCGCCGCGCGCGAGCGCCGCGACCACCGGAACGATCGTGGTGCTCTCCTCACAACCATCGATAGGTGTCAAGATTCTCTTGGCCAACGTCGTCGTCCTCCCGTCGCGCTTCTTCGCCATACGATTGAGACGTGAGCGTCCCGACCATCGATTCTCACGCGCTGAGCCCGGCAGAATCTTTTCATCTCCGGGCCGCATCTCAACCATCGCCGGAGATCTGTCGCGCGCGATGCTTGCTCGGCCGCCTCCGGAAACGAGCGTGGCGTCTGCGTCTTGCCTGTTCAGTTTCTGAGCGCCCGATACTCGCCACCGGACCATGGCCCAGGGGTTCAAGTCCGTGAGAGGCTTGATTTACGGATATTTGGACAACCATGGGGAGTGGTTCGGCGTTTGCACTTTGTGTGGGTCGTGAGCTTCATGAGCAGACGCCGGGAGACCCTGGAAGAGGCCCGACACAGGCGGCAGTGCCGTTTCATGCTCGAGCTTCCCCCCGAGACCGTGTACTACCACGTGCGCGAAGGCCTGGCCACGGTCGCCGGGCTCGGTGTCCTGCTCGTCGCGGTGATCGCGTGGCAGCCGCGGCAGTTCGCGGCGCTCGCGCCGGCGCTCCTCGGTGGGGCGTTCCTCGCGGTTCTCACCCCTACAGTTCTCACGATCCGGCGTCGCTACCGGCACGTCGTCGCGGGCATGCTCGTGCTCGCCCTCATGCTCGGGCTGCTCGTGGCCGCGGTCCAGCGCTACGGATACCCGGCGGCGATCGCCTTCGTCATCAGCCCCACACCCTCGGCGATCGCCGACGCCGCCGCGCCGCGCTGACCGGCTCGCCGGTCGGGCGGCCAACCGTCGGCACGCCTGTGTTAGCCTCTGGAGCATGTCGCCGGCCGACCCCGAGCTGGACGCTGACGCGATCGAGAGTCTCTTCAACCGCGGCGTCACCGACGGGCTCCCGGTCGTGCCGCCCACCCGGCCCCTGGTCGAGCGCGCCATCGCCGCGTCGGGACGGGATGCCGGGGAGCTGATCGCGCTCGTCCCGCCCAACTACGGCCGCGCGACCGTGGAGAAGATCGCGGTCAACGCGGTCATGGCCGGGTGCCGCCCGGAATACCTGCCGGTCGTGCTCGCCGCCGTCGAGGCGATGTGCGACGAGGCGTTCGACCTGCACGGCGTGTCGGCGACGACCAACGCGCCGGCGCCCCTCGTGATCGTCAACGGTCCCATCCGCGCGGAGCTCGAGATCAATTCGGGCGCGGGCGTGTTCGGTCCGGGATGGCGCGCCAACGCGACGATCGGCCGCGCGGTGAGGCTCGTCTGCGTGAACCTCGGCGGCGCCAGACCGGGCGACGTCAGCATGTCCACGCTCGCCCACCCCGGCCGCTACGCGTACTGCATCGGTGAGCACGAGGAAGCCAGCCCGTGGGAGTCGCTGGCCGTCGAGCACGGATTCGGCCCCGAGCAGAGCACCGTCGCGCTCCTCGCCGCCGACGCGCCGCTCGGCGTCTACGCGCAGCGCAGCCGCACGCCCGAGGACCTCATGCCGACGCTCGCCGCGAGCATGGCCGTCATCTCCCATCACCGGATGACGCACTGGGGCGACACCTTGCTCGTGCTCTCGCCGGAGCACGCCAAGATCCTGGGCGACGCCGGATGGAAGAAGGGCGACGTGCGGCGGTGGCTCCACGAACGACTCCAGTGGCCCGTGCGCGAGCTGCTGCCCGGGCGCGACGGGGGCGAAGGGCTGCCCGAGCACGTGCTGGCCAAGTACCGCGATCCCGGCCGCGAAACCACGCTGATCCCGAAGTTCCGCTCGCCCGAGCACATCAAGGTCGTGGTCGCGGGCGGCACGGCCGGACGCTTCTCCGCGATCGTGCCGGGCTGGACGTTCTCGAAGGGCTCGAATCTCGTCTTCAGGAGGATCCATCGATGACCGAGTATCTCGACCCCACCGATTCCGTCGCCGTGCCCCGAAAGACGGCGTCGCGCCCCATGAGCCTCGACGGCAAGGTCATCACCTTGCTCGACATCTCGAAGGCGCAGGGCAACCACCTGCTGGACCGCCTCGAGGAGCTCCTGCGCGAGCGCGCGACACCGAAGGCCATCATCCGGAAGAAGAAGCCGACCTTCGCGCGTCCGGCGCCCGACGCCCTCCGCAAGGAGATCGTCGGCGCCACGGACGTCCTCGTCGAGGGCCTCGCCGACTGAGGGTCGTGCACAACGTGCAGTGTGCACGACGGCGTGTTCTTCGAAGACAACGGCATCCCGGTGGCGACGGTCATCTCGTCCGAGTTCGTGCGGGCCGCGCGCGCCCAGGCCGACGCCCTCGGCGCGGCCGACTATCGGACGGTCGTGGTGGCGCATCCGATCCAGCCGCTCACGCGCGAGGAAGTGCGAGCGCTCGCGGACCGGGCGTTCGACGACATCGTGAGGCGAATCACCGCGTGACGATGGCGCGGATCCCTTCGCTGGGGGTGGGCTGACGCGATGCTCGTCGGCGCGTTCGCCTGCGCCCACACGCCCCAGCTCCTGGCGCGCCCGTCCACGGAGGACCGCGATCTGGTCCTGCGCGTCCACGCCGCCTTCGCGCGGGTGAAGCGAAGGCTCGAGGCGCTCCGGGCCGACGCGATCGCGATCGTGGCCGGCGATCACGTCGAGGCGTTCTTCCTCGACGCCGTGCCGGCGCTGGCCGTGTACGTCGGCACCGAATGCACAGGGACGTTCGGGCACTATCGCTATCGGTTCCCGATCCACGAGCCGCTGGCGAGAGCCGTCGTCGAGCAGGGCGTCGAGCGCGGATTCGATCTCTTCTATACCCAGCACGCTCCGCTCGACTACGCGTTCTACATTCCGCTCCACTTCACGATGCCCGAGCCGGCCGCGCCGATCGTCCCGCTCCACGTGAACGTGTACCTGCCACCCCAGCCCACGCCGCGCCGCTGCTACGACTGGGGCCGGGCGCTCGGCGAGATTCTCCGGACGCGGCCGGAGCGGGTGGTGCTGATGGCCTCGGGCGGCATGTCCCACTTCCCCGGGACGGATCGCTACGCGTCCCCGGAGTTCGAGTACGATCGCCGGCTGCTGGAGGTGCTCAAGGCGGGCCGCGGCCGCGAGCTGGCGGCCATCACCGGGCAGGAGCTGGACAAGATGGGGAACATCGAGCTCCGGACGTGGGCGACGCTCCTGGGCGCGGTCGGCGAGGCCAAGGCCGACGTGTACTGCTACGAGCCCTCCTGGCACCACGGGAACGCGGTCGTCGAGTGGCCGGTGTGAACGATCCGCCTCACTACCGATTCCCGCCGGCGGCGGCCTACCGGCTCAATCGCTGTCTCTTCGCGCTCAAGTCGGACGACGCCTTCCGCGCGCGGTTCCTGAAGGACGCGCAGGCCGCGATGAGCGAGCTCGCGCTCGACGCCGAGGAAGCGGGCGCGGTGGCTCGCGGCGACCGCGACGCGCTCCTGGCCCGCGGGGCGCATCCGTATCTCGTCTTCATGGCGGACCTGCGGCTCCGGATGGAACGCGAGCCCGTCTCCTTCGAGTTTTTTTGAGGAGGATGCGATGGCCACCACCGTGACCGAGAGCGACGTGATCAAGATGATCTCGAGCCTCAGCAACTGGGGCCGCTGGGGCGCCGACGACCAGCTCGGCACGATGAACCTGATCACACCCGCCAAGCGCAAGCGCGCCGCGGCGCTCGTGCAGGACGGCGTGCCGGTGAGCTGCGCGCGCCCGATCGTGACCAACGAGATCAGCGCCGATACCACGATCCAGCCCGTGCGCTTCATGGTGGACTCGGGCGAGGGGCGCGATCACGACTCGTCCGAGCGCATCCTGCAGCGCCGGGGCGCCGCCGAGTTCATCGGCATGGTCTTCCACGGGTACTCGATCACCCACGTGGACACGCCGGCGCACTACTTCTGGCAGGGCAAGATGTACAACGGACGCTCCGCAAATCTCATCACGTCGCGCGAGGGCGCGCAGGTCGAATCGGTCGACCTGCTTCGCGACGGCGTGGTGAGCCGCGGCGTCCTCCTCGACGTGGCCGCGCTCAAGGGACGCTGGCTCGAGGCGGGCGAAGGCGTCATGCCCGAGGACCTCGAAGCCGCCGAGCAAGCGCAGGGCGTGCGAGTCGAAGCCGGCGACATCCTGTTGATCCGGACGGGCTACTACGCGCGCCGGCTCCGCGAGCCGCGCAATCCGGGCAGGGACGGCTCGCCGGCCGCCCACGTGGCCTGCATGCCGTGGTTCCGCGCCCGCGACATCGCGATGCTCGGCACCGACACCCACAACGACGTGAGCCCGCTCAGCCATCCCGGGCTCGGCAACGTCGTGCACATCGTGGGCCTCGTCGGCATGGGGCTCTGGCTGATCGACAACGGCAACCTCGAGGAGCTGGCGCAGGCGTGCGCGGCGCGGCGCCGCTGGGAGTTCCTGCTCACCGTCGCGCCGCTACGCCTGCAACACACGACGGGCTCGCCGGTCAACCCGATCGCGCTGTTCTGAGCTCGGCCCGGGTCGCCGCGCGGGGCGCCACGCCGATCCTCGACTTGATCCGGACGCGCACGGAGAGCTTCGCGATCGCCGTCTGCTTGACGCGGCGGAGCGCGGCGCGCTTGAGCTCCTTTGACGGCACTTCGCCGATGACGCGGATGGTGACGGGCGATCCACTCCAGAGCGGGACCCGGACCATCGCCGTGAGCGGCCACGCGAGCAGATCCGGGTCGTGGCCGAGCGCGTCGACGATCAAGCCCCTCACCGCCACCGCCTCGCCGTCACGTTTGAGCCGCAACGCGCTGACCTTGCCGGCGAGCGCGAGGACCAGCAGGAGTCCCGCCGCCAGAATCAGGACGAGCGCGATCGGCTCGTCGAGCCGCGATGTCACGAGGGCTGCCTCCTGGCCGTCAAGGCGAGGCAAGCGCGATGCCACCTCGGAAAAACGTCGAGGCGAGCGGGGGATGAAGCTCGGCGCACGCTCGTGGCGGCGGCCGTGGCGCGGTAAGACTTACACGCCGTCGTGTATTTCCTGCGCTAGCTCGAGAGGAACTTCAGCAGCACTTTCTGGCCGAGCAGCCGGATCGAGCGCAGGACCTTCTCCTGGGCCATCCCCGGCCACTGGACTCGGACGATCAGCGTCGTGACGCCCAGCCGCTCCCGACAGCGCGCGATCTCCTCGACCACGCGCGCCGGATCGCCGACGATGAAGCGGTCGCGCGCGAGCTCTCCGAAGCTCGCGTCGAACGTCTCGCCGGGCGGCAGCGCCTTGTCCTGCTCCCAGCGGCGGTACGCGCTGTACTTCGGCCCGATGGCCGCGGCGGCCTCCGCGAACGCGGTCGCCGCGTCCGGCGCCACGTAGCATTCCTTGATCAGCGGCGTCTCGATGGCCGCCGGCCGTCCAAGCTCGCGGCGCGTGGACCGAAAGAGCTCGAGCTGGCGCTCGAGCGTCGCCAGGGTCGCGTGCGGGTTCATCAGCCACGCGTCGCCCAGGCGCGCGGCGCGCCGCACGCCCGCGTCGCTGTTGGCGGCCAGCCAGACCGGCGGGCGCGGGTTCTGCATCGGCCGCATCGAGATCCGCGCCGCCCGCAGCTTGAAATGCCGGCCCTCGTAGTCGACCGGCTCGCCACTCCACAGCCGCTCGACGGCTTCGAGCCCCTCGACGAGCCGGCCGACGCGGTCCTTCGGATCCTGCCCGAGCGCCTGGTTCTCGACGTCGCGATAGCCGAGGCCGACGCCGAAGATCAGCCGGCCGTCCGCGATGACGTCGAGCGTCGCGAGCTGCTCGGCGATCTCGACGGGGTGGTGCAGGGGGAGCAGGAGGACGCCGGTGCCGAGGATCATGCCGCGGGCGTCGGCGGCCAGACGCGCGAGGGTGGGGATCGGCTGGAAGTACGTGAACGGATCGGACAGATAGTGCTGGCTCGCCCAGATCGAGCTGAAGCCGACGGCGCGCGCGAGCCGCACCTGCTCGACGTGCTCGCGGAAACGAACGGCCTGCGGCTCCTCCGGCAGGTGCTGGACGGAGAGGCCGAGGCCGAACTTCACTCCGGCAGTCTCCAGACGCGGCCGACCGGCGGCTCGTCGGTCAACGTGAACTGGGGCAAGGCCATGTGATCGGCGAGATCCTGGAACACGACGCGCACACGGCGGCCGATCTGAACGTTCGCCTCCGCCTCGGCCGTGAAGTCCGGCTTGACCAGATTGGCGATGACCCGCAGCGCCTCGTCCGGCGTCGGCTGGCCGCGCTGCTCGTCGAGCTCGATCAGGACCACCGCGTAGGGCGTCATCTCCTTGAAGCCCGGCTGGATCGCGTGGGCGACGATCTCGTACGAGTAGATCGTGCCGCGTCCGGAGACCTCGTGCCACGTCCAGCCGAGCTCCATGCACCAGGGGCACGCGTGCGTCGGCGGATAGCGCATGAGGCCGCAGGCCTTGCACTTGCGCACGACGAGCCGGTGGGCCCGCGCGTGCTCGTAGAACTCCTTCCACTCGCTGTCGTTGTCGGGAACGATCAGCGCCATGCCGCGGTACTGGACTGGCTGAGGCATCAGGAGCTCCTCATGTTGGGCTCGCCTCGGACGCCGGGGCGAAAGCCCCCGGAACGTCCGGCGGCTCGCCCTGCTAGCGCCGCATGATCAGGGCACTGCCGGTCGCGGGCATGGCCCAGCCGAGGTTCATCGTGATCTCGGCCTCCTTGACCTGGCGGCAGTGGCCCGGCGAGTAGTCGTAGGTATGGACGCCCTCGGCGGCGCGCGGGCAGTAGTCGTCGACGGCGCCCCGCAGCTGGCGCACGTTCTCGATCACCATGGACATGCCGTGGGTGTAGCCCTCGCAGAGGTGGCTGCCCGAGGTGTTGTTGGGCCGCTTGCCCCCGAGCTCGATGATCCCGCTCGACACGTAGGCGCCGCCCTCGCCTTTCTTGCAAAACCCATACTCTTCGAGCTGCAGCATCGTGGTGAACGTGAAGGCGTCGTACGAGCCGGTGACGTGGACGTCCTCGGGCCCGATCCCCGCCTGGGGAAAGATGATGTCCTTCGCGTAGTAGCCGGCGACCCGCGAGATCGGGCCGTGCGCCCAGTGGAAGTCGAGCCGCGGCTTCGACACGCGGCCGGCCACGCCCATGATGTAGACGGGCCGGTGTCTCAGATTTCGCGCGCGCTCGGCCGAGGTGACGATGATGCACGTGGCGTTGTCGGTCTCGAGGCAGCAGTCGAGCAGATGGAGCGGCTTGACGATCCAGCGCGAGGCCAGGACGTCCTGCACCGTCACGCGCTGCTTCAGGAGCGCCTTCGGATTCTGTGAGGCGTGCTTGCTGTGCGCGACGCGCACATGGGCGACCTGCGCGGAGGTCGTCCCGTACTCGAACATGTGGCGCATGAAGGTCGGCGCGAAGTTCTGGCCGGCGCTCCGCATCCCGTAGGGCACCTGCGCCAGGTCCAGGCCGCGGACCGGCTGCGCGGCGCGCGCGCCAGTGCCGCCGATGCGGAACTCCGAGTAGCCGTTCATCGAGCGGTAGATCGCAACGGTGTTGCACATGCCCGCCTCGATCGCGCCCATCGCGAGGCCGACGAGCGCCTCGGTGGACGAGCCGCCGCCCATCACATCCATATAGAAGTTGAAGCGGATGCCGAGGTCGGACGCGACGCTGTTGGCGAGCGTCGAGTCGCCGCCCTGGTAGTCGAGCATCCCGTCGACGTCGGCGGCCTTGAGCCCGGCGTCGAGGATCGCCTTGCGGATCGCCTCGACGGCCATGGCGCGCGTCGTTCGCGCCGAGGCGCGCGAGTACTCCGTCTCTCCGACGCCCACGATGCAGTACTTGTCTCGAAGCCCGCGACTCTGGACGACCATCTTTCGGGTGCCTCCTGGCTGACTCGGGGCGCTGCGCCTTCTCGACCCTGATCCGGCGGCCGCGAGATGCTACCACGCCCGAGGCCGTCGCGGGGCTGGGCTCCCCCGGCCGGTGCCTACGAGCCCCGCTCTGGTTCCTTCTGCAGGCGCGAGCGGAGGTCGGTCACGAGCTCGATCGCACGGGTGATGCCGGAGTCGAGCTCGGCAAGCTCTCTCGAGGAGCGGTCGATCTCGGCGCGGAGCCGTTCGTTCTCCTGCTCGAGCGCCCGGGCCTCGTGCTGGAGCCGCTCGTGGTCGTCCAGGGCGCCGCGAACGGCTTTCACCCCGTGTTGCATCGCCTCGATCCACTGCCGTGCCTCGCTCACGGGCGCCTTCCCCGCGGGTGAGGCCGCCGTCGTCCGTGCGGTCACGATCGCGAGCGAGGTCGCCCGCAGCTGCTCGTCGACCTCCGGCCGTGCGCGCCGGTCGACCCGACGACGCTCTGCCGCCGCAGGAAGCGCCCGCCGCCGGCGCGGCGCGAGCCGACGGTCGAGGACGACCGCCACCTTCGCGTCGTCGGTGAACCGCGCGCTCAGGTAGTCGTAGAGCTCGGGATGACGACGGGCGACGATGAATAGCTGGGCCGGCATGACGGGTTCCACGGGCTCGGTCTAGTGATGACCGTTCTTGCCGTTGGGACGGGGAAGGACCTCCGCGAGGAACTTTCCCGTGTACGAGCCCGGGGTCTGGGCGATCGCCTCGGGCGGCCCCTCGGCGACGATCTCACCGCCCTCCTCGCCGCCCTCGGGCCCGAGGTCGATGACGTAGTCGGCCGACTTGATCACGTCGAGGTGATGCTCGACCACCAGCACCGTGTTGCCCGCGTCGACCAGGCGGTTGAGCACTCCGAGGAGCTTCTTGACGTCGTCGAGATGGAGGCCGGTGGTCGGCTCATCGAGGATGTAGAGCATCTCGCCGGTCGCGCGGGCGCCGAGCTCGGCGGCGATCTTGAGACGCTGCGCTTCGCCGCCCGACAGGGTCGTGGCCGCCTGCCCGAGCCGGAGATAGCCGAGCCCGACCGATTGCAAGGTCGAGAGCCGTCGCGCGAGCCCGTTCTGCGCGGCGAAGAAGTCGACGGACTCGTCGACGGTCATCTGGAGCACGTCGCTGATGGACCGGTTGCGGAGCTTCACGCCGAGCACCTCGGGCCGGTAGCGCCGCCCCTCGCACTCCTGGCAGGCGACGTACACGTCCTCGAAGAAGTACATCTCGAGCTTCTGGAACCCGTCGCCCTGACACGACTCGCAGCGGCCGCCCTGGACGTTGAACGAGAACGCGCCCGAGTCGAGCCCGAGCGCCTTGGCCCGGGGAAGGGCGGCGAAGAGCTTGCGGATCTCATCGAACGCCTTCACGTACGTGATCGGGTTCGAGCGCGGTGTCCGCCCGATGGGCTCCTGGTCGATGAGCCGCACCCCCTTGAGATACTCGAGGCCCGTCAGGGTGTCGTAGTCGCCGGGCGGCGCGAATTCGGTCTTGAAGACGCGCGCGACGGCGCGATAGAGCGTGTCGTGGATCAACGTCGACTTGCCGGAGCCCGACACGCCCGACACGGCGGTGAGCGTGTGCAGCGGCACGCGGATCGTCACGTCCTTGAGGTTGTGCTGGCGCGCGCCGGCGAGCGTCAGCACGCGCCGCCCGCTTCGCCGGAACGGCGGCACCGGGATCGACTCGCGGCCGGTGACGTAGCGCGCGGTGAGCGAGTGCGTCGCCTTCTGGAACTCGGCCTGCGAGCCGTTGAAGACGATCTCGCCGCCGCGCTCGCCGGACCCCGGCCCCAGCTCGACGATGTGATCCGCCGCGGCGATGAACTCGCGGTCGTGCTCGACCACCACGACGGTATTACCGGCCTGGGCGAGCTCGCGGCACAGGTCGGTGAGCCGCGCGGTGTCGCGCATGTGCAGGCCGATCGACGGCTCGTCCAGCACGTAGAGGGTGCCGACCAGCTGCGAGCCCAGCTGGTTCGCCAGGTTGATCCGCTGCGCCTCGCCGCCCGACAGGGTGCGCGTCTGACGGGAGAGCGTGAGGTAGCCGAGGCCGACGCGCAGGAGGAAGGTGAGCTTGGCGTTCAGCTGGCGGAGGATCTCGCGGGCGACGACCGACTCCCACGCGGTGAGGCTGAGATCGGAGAGCAGCCTGGCCGCCGCGTCGATCGTGAGCACGGCGAACTCGGCGATCGTCAGGCCGGCGATCCGGACGGCGAGCGCGGCGGGCTTCAGCCGCGCGCCGTGGCAAATCCGACACATCGACTGGCTGCGATAACGCGAGAGGAAGACGCGGACGTGGAGCTTGTACCGATACGACTCGACCTCCTCGAAGAACCCGTGGATGCCCGGGAAGCTCCCGACGCCGGCGTAGACGAACTCGCGCGTGGCCGCCGGCAGCTTCTCCCACGGCGATTCGGTGTCGACCTTGAGCCGCCGGGCCGCCTTCATCAGCTCGCGCTGATACCAGCGGCCGGACGGGTGTGTCCACGGCTCGACGGCGCCCCCGGCGAGACTCAAGGTGCGGTCCGGCACCACCCGGGCCTCGTCGTACTTGAGCACGTTGCCGAAGCCCTTGCACTCCGGGCACGCGCCGAGCGGATGGTTGAACGAGAACAGGAGCGGCTGCGGGCGCTCGAGCGCG
>Ga0066710_100005923_pt1 | contig 11295 bp, 10 predicted proteins | sample GraSoiAngelo_159_FD_79666 | JGI IMG/M metagenome (GOLD analysis project Ga0066710, IMG submission 79666) | Grasslands soil microbial communities from the Angelo Coastal Reserve, California, USA - 14_1009_16_40cm | ecosystem: Environmental > Terrestrial > Soil > Grasslands | place: USA... | reverse complement strand
TTTACCTCAAACCAAGGATGCTTGTTTAAGGCAATTACAAACTCTTGTCCTACTGCACCAGTAACTCCGATGATAGCTACCCGTTTCATATGAAAAAAGTTGGCTAAACAATTAATATTCCTTTAGAAGGAACCAAAACACAACTAAATACCATCGTGATATCTGAAAAATGTGAAATTCAACGTAGAAAGAGACATTACAAATCGTAAGATCGTAGCTCATGGAGGAATCTATTCCACCGACCTCGGTTATGATCCAAAAATAATCGACTTTAGCTCAAATGTAAACCCCCTTGGCTACTCTCCATCAATAAAGAATAGCCTCAAAGAACATTTTTCGCTTATTTCGGTATATCCTGATTCTAATTCAAATGAGCTAAGAAAGTATTTGCAAAAATATACATCCATTCCATCGAATCAAATTGTAGTTGGAAATGGAGCAACAGAGATAATCTATAATTTCTGTCGAGCCTTCCTAAAAAGACGTAAAGTATTGATTCCAATTCCTACTTTCGGCGAATATGAGTCCGCAGCACGATTACAGGGTGCCTCAGTTCATTTTCTAAAAACAATGAATCTTAACAACAGTATATCAAAACTGCAGAAAGAAATTTCAAAAAAAGACTGCGTCTTTATCTGTAACCCAAATAACCCTACTGGTGTTCTTACAAAAAGAAAAGACCTTCTGAGGATCTTGGAATCAGCTTATGATAAATCCGTCATTGTTTTCCTTGATGAATGCTTTATTGAACTTGTTCCAAACAGCAACGAAAGTCTTGTCTCTTATCTGAAAGAATTCGATAATCTTTTCATCCTTAGGTCCCTCACAAAATCATTTGGTTTAGCTGGTCTGAGAATAGGATATGGACTAGGAAGTAAGAGGATGATCGAAGTCCTACATAAACTCAAGATTCCATGGAATGTAAATGGTATCGCACAGAAGCTGGCAATAAAGGCTCTATCCGATGTTTTACATCTTAAGAAGACTAGAAAAATAATAGCAAGGGAAGAAAAATTTTTAAGATACTCCATATCGAAAATAGATGGTCTCACCTGTTATCCTTCTAACGCAAATTTCATTTTGATTAAGACAGAAATGAATTCAAAACAAATTCAAAAAAAACTGTTGAAGAGAAATATTCTGGTCAGAGACTGTAGTACATTTAGAGGGTTAAATAATAATTTCATAAGGGTTGCAATCCGAACCCACAAAGAAAATCTCAAGCTGATCGAGGGAATGAAAAGATTATGACAGCTTCAACACTAATGGTACAAGGCACGTCTTCAGGAGCAGGTAAGTCGACACTTGTTACTGCTCTTTGTAGAATTTTTGCAAATGAAGGTTACCGTGTAGCACCATTCAAATCCCAAAACATGTCATCTTATTCTTATGTCGGAAAAGATTTTGAAATTGCAAGGGCACAGGCAATCCAGGCTATTGCAGCAAGAACAAATATTGATCCATGGATGAATCCGATCTTACTTAAACCCATTGGAAATTACAGAAGTGAGGTTTTCGTTAACGGAAAATTTTACAAAAAGATGCATGCTAAAGAATACTACAAGAAATTCTCCCTCACAAAAGGCCTATCTACATCAAAGGAATCCTTGGATCGATTACGCAGAAGATATGATATGGTAATACTTGAGGGAGCTGGCTCTCCGGCAGAAATAAACTTGGCCAGATACGATATCGCAAACATGAGGATGGCGGAGTATTGCTCAGCGCCAGTAATTCTAGTGACAGACATTGATAAAGGAGGAAGCTTTGCTAGCATAATCGGAACGCTGGCGCTACTTGAAAAGAAATATAGAAAGCTCATCAAGGGCTTTGTAATAAACAAATTTCGTGGTGATATGGAAATACTACGTCCGAGCTTTTCTGTATTAGGAAAAAAAACTATGAAACCCGTATTTGGTACAATTCCTCTTCTAAAATTTGATATTCCAGAAGAGGATTCCCTTCACGTTACACCAAAGCAGGTTTCTTGGACAAAAAAATATCTGAAGTCTTTGGACACAGAAATAGAGCATTTAAGTCGCGTTGTAAGAAAAAATCTGAACATGAAAGCTGTAGGTGCATTATTAAAATGATCCTCATACCAGTTCTAGCACTAGCTTTAGCTCTTACAATTGATTTTGCATTTGGAGATCCAAAGAACAAGTATCATCCAACAGTTTGGATTGGAAAACTAATAAGCAAAGTTATACTTTTAGTGAGATCTGGTAGCCCAGTTTTAGAAAAATTAGGTGGTGTAATGGTAGTTATTTGCGTTATAGTTTTGGTTTCCGTTTTGATATTGTTATTAGACTCTGGACTGAAATATCTTAACAGTCTTGCGCTAAACGGCATTTTCACGATTCTCGTCTTGGCATTAACTATTGTTGCGATAGGAGTGTTGCTAAAAACTACGATCGCAATAAAAGGAATGGAACAACATGCGACAGAGATTATGGGCGCACTCTCAAAGAATGATTTGGATTATGCTAGGATAAAGCTCTCTATGATAGTAAAGAGAAGTACAAAAAAACTCGACAGACAACATATTATTTCCGCAACGCTAGAAAGCATTAGTGAAAATATTGTTGATGGGATTACAGGACCTCTTTTCTATTTTGCAATTTTTGGCCTTGTAGGTGCATTTATTCATAGAACGGTAAACACCATAGACTCAATGATAGGTTACAAGACAGATTTGTTCAGTAATCTGGGATGGTTTGGTGCCAATTGTGATAAGGTATTGAATTACGTCCCGTCAAGGCTTACGAGTTTTGTGATGATACTTGCAAGCATAATTATGGCAGGAAATTGGCGCCATTCGCTTGAAGTTATGAGAAGAGATGGTCCAAAGACGGAGAGTCCTAATGCTGGATACCCAATGGCAACGATGGCAGGAGCTCTTGATATCAGATTCGAGAAATTGGATCATTACATCCTAGGTGATGGTGATTCAGAGATAACCGAGGCACATTTCAAGTTGGCAGTTTCCATAATGAAACTTACTACTATTTTGTTTGTTATATTATTTACAATTCCAATGATTGTAGTCTTATCGTATGTGGGATGGTGGTCTTTTGTTTAAGGGAATAGCATCAGTAGTATCATTTTTGACTATTATTCCGTCAAAAAATGGCGATCTTGAAACTGTTGCAAAAAGCATGTATCTTTTCCCAATAGCTGGAGCAGTAATAGGACTGATCATTGGAGGTGCAGGTTATGGCCTTTCTCTGTTTGCCCAACCTCTGATAGTAGGTCTTGTATTAACAGGCGCACTTGTAATCATAAGTGGAATACATCACACAGATGCTTTGTGTGATTTTGCAGATGGGATCATGGCAAAAGGAACGAAAGAAAAAAAATTACAAGCTATGAGAGATCCGGCAGTTGGTTCTGCCGGCGTGGTAACTGTGGTGTTGTATGTTGCAGGCATGATAATGGCGTTATCGATGATGAAGGGATTTGCACTCTTTCAGGCAATTTTGCTAAGTGAACTTATGGCAAAATTTGCAATGGTTCTTCAAGCTAATCGTGGTTTCTCAACATGGCAGGGTATGAGCTCTCCCTTTACCCAATCAATGAAAGACTACAAAAAACTAGGTATAGCTGCAGGACTTGCCATTGTGCCGACCATCTTGTTAGGAGGCATAACCGGAGTATACGTAACTGCTACTTGTATACTCTTGTCATTTTTACTGCTTGGAGTTGCAAATCGTACCTTCGGAGGAATCTCTGGAGACGTATTTGGAGCAAGTAATGAACTTGTGAGACTGGCATCTCTTCTGATCTTTGCATCAGTATGATAGGATTAGTAATGTGTGGTGGTAAGGGGACAAGGATGGATTCACTAGAAGAAAAACTCTTGATCAAATACAAAAATCCAGTAATACAGCACGTTATAACTGCGCTTCAAGACTCTCGGATCTTTTCTAAAATAGTTTGCGTTACTAGTCCTAACGCACCAAAAACTCGTCAGTTTGTCAATGCACTTGGAATCAACACAATAGAAACGGAGGGAAATGGGTATGTCGACGACCTCAGCGAGGCCTTACTTAACTTTGATGAAACTGTTTTTGTTGCTTCTGGCGACATGGCACTTTTGGATGACAAAATAGTTAGAAAAGTTGTCGAATTTGCAAACTACAGAGAGCCTTGGATCTGTGTACTAGTAAGAAAAATTTTTCTAGATTATCTTGGAATTGAAGCAGAATATATTATCAGATACAACAACGAGGAATGTGCTTATTCTGGCATATCGATAGTAAATCCAAAAGAGATATCAAGAATGCAGCAAGTCAGGGAATCTTATATCATACTTGATGATAAACGAGTGGCTATGAATTTGAATACTAAGAAAGATTACGATTTACTCTGCACTACCTAAGACTTTTCCGTTTATTTCTGCAATGGAACCAGTCGGTTCTGCTAAAGTGTTGCCACAGGCTTTGCATGCAACGGTACTTGAAACATGTGAATAAAGAACGCTTTCCTCTCCACACTCCTTGCACTGAACCTTCTGGAATTTACTGCCAGGTTTTGGAATTAGAATATGAGCCTTTTTCATTATGCGATCAACTCTAGTTTTCTTAGTCTTATCCCTGCCACATTAAATTTCTTCTTGCATTCTGGGCACATTAAAATGGGTGTCATCTTCTTAGTTGTCTTGGCCGGTTTTGCTAGCTTGGGGAATTTCTGACCACCATATCCTTTCTTATCTTCAGCGTGTCTTCTCTCACCGATAGCCGAACCTCTTCTCTTTCCTGCCTTGTACAAGGAAACCTTCTGCACTGTGTGCTTTTTACATTTAGGGCAGTACCTTCTGATCTCCTTTGGCATGTTCATAAAAAATGACCAGCGTTGTCCGTAATTTAAACATCGCTTTAATAATGTAGATGATCACACTCTTTTTGTGAAGGCCCATCCTCTTGCCTCCATGATTTCTTTACTCAACTCAGTAGCTATGGGTGAAAGTAAGGCAGACATTGTTTTGAAGAATTGCAAGCTAGTCAACGTCTACTCTAGGGAGCTTATTCCACAAACTCATGTTGCTATAGCGAAAGACAGAATTGCCTATGTTGGAAGAGATGCCTCTCATACGATAGGAAGCAAAACTGCGGTAATTGATTTGGAAGAAAAATATGTTACACCAGGCTTTGCGGATTCACACATACACATTGATCAATATATTTTGCCTTCAGAACTTGCAAAGAAATCTCTTCTTTGTGGTACTACCACCTTATTTTCTGACCCAATTGATATCGTAGGTGTCTGCGGTTACAGAGGCTTTAGAGAATTTGTTAAGATGACTGAGAACTTGCCAATCCGGGTGTTCCACGTAATTCCAGGAGGCCTTCCTGTAGACAGAAAGTTTAGTCATTCAAGGACGATGAGCAAAGAGGAAGAAAGGAGAGCCTTTGACTTGGATAACGTGGTAGGCCTGGGAGAGGTATTTTCTTGGACTAAAGTTACAACAAGAGATCCAAGAACAATTCAGAGCATAGCTACGATGTTACAAAATAATGGTATCGTAAACGGGCACACTGCTGGAGCAAGCGACAAGAAATTGAACGCTTACATAGCTTCCGGGATTTTCTCATGTCATGAGCCAATAGACTATGATCAAGTGATCGAAAGGCTAAGGCTTGGTATGTGGATTATGATGAGGGAGGGTTCTATCCGACGAGATCTTGACAAGATTATACCAAACGTGATTTCACGCAAAACCAACATTGACAGATTGATGTTCTGTACTGATGGGGTAACGCCAAAAGACCTTACACAATTTGGTCTAATTGATCATTGTATTAGAAAATCCGTTATGTTAGGTATTGATGTTATTGACGCAATATCTATAGCTTCGAAAAATTGTTTTGAATACTATAACATGAGTAAAGAATATGGAGGAATTGCGCCAGGGAAGATGGCTGACATACTAGTTTTTGATGATTTGGAAAAAATTAAACCAAACAAGGTTTTCGTGGGAGGAAAATTAGTAGTTGCTCATGGAGCACTAGTATTCAAACCTGCAAAAATCAAGATTGCAAAGTGGTTGACAAGAACAGTAAAAACAGGCAAGAAATTCACAGAACAGGACTTTGTCATACGCAGTAAACAAAGGTCTGTTCAAGCATTGGTAATCAGACTTGAGACAGAAATAATAACCAAAAAGGATCAGGAAGAGCTTCAGGTAAGAGATGGAAATGTCTTGGCATCACGTGACAAGGATGTATGGAAAGTAGCTGCAGTTGATAGAACTTATGGCTCGGGAAAGTACTCCATTGGCTTTTTGAAAAATTTTGGGGCTAGTGTAGATGCATTTGGATCTACTCAAAGTTTTCATGAAAATGACATGATCATCATCGGGTCTAATGAAAATGACATGGCCTTTGTGGCAAACAGGCTAATTCAGATGCAAGGGGGAATGCTAGCTGCAAAGGATGGTAAGATCTTATGCAAATTTGAAATGCCCGTGGCAGGCCTTATATCGGCACTTCCGTTTGAGGAGGCACTACAAGAATATTCTGAGATTGATTCACGAATAGTAGAGCAGGGATGCAAGTTCAAAAATCCCCATCTCATTCCATTATTCCTGCCTTTTCTTGCCTTGCCTGAGATTAGAATCTTACACAGCGGCATCATTGACGTGAAAAATAGGACCTTTTTGAAGATTATGAACCAATAAGATATTAAAAGGGGTAAGAAATTACGAACTAGGGGATTAATTTTGGCATCGATTCAACAAACACCACAGGGTCCTGTTCTGGTATTAAAGGAAAGTGCATTGCAACAAAAGGGAAGAGATGCACAAAAAAATAATATTGCTGCAGCCAAATTGGTTGCCGAACTTGTAAGAACAAGTCTTGGTCCAAGAGGAATGGACAAAATGCTTGTAGATTCTTTAGGTGATGTTACAATTACAAACGATGGTGCTACTATTCTAAAAGAGATTGATGTCCAACATCCAGCCGCGAAGATGATGGTTGAAATTTCAAAAACCGTTGATAACGAGGTAGGCGATGGAACTACATCATCTGTAGTTTTCGGAGGTTCTTTATTGGCAAAGGCCGAAGAGCTCCTTGAAAAGGACGTTCACGCTACTGTCATTATTGAAGGCTTTCAGGCTGCATCAGAGAAGGCACTGTCTCTTCTTGCCGAACTTGCAAAACAAGTAAGTCCAGACGAGAGAGAAATTCTGTTGAAAATTGCAAAGACAAGCATGGAATCAAAACTTGTCTCAGAAGACAGTGATATGCTCTCAAAACTCGTTGTAGATGCCATATTACAGATTGTGGAAAAAGAAGCAGAGGGACATAGCGTAGATCTGGACAATATCAAGGTAGAGAAGAAAGCAGGTGGATCTATCCGAAACACTAAACTCATCAAAGGCATCGTACTCGACAAGGAAGTAGTTCATAGCGGAATGCCAACAAAGATCGAAAAGGCCAAAATTGCTTTACTTAACTCCCCACTTGAAATAGAAAAGACAGAAATGAGTGCAGAAATCAGGATCACCGATCCAACTCAGATGCAGATGTTCCTTGAAGAAGAAAATAGGATGCTCAAGACTATGGTTGACAAGATTCATGAGATCGGTGCAAACGTGTTAATTTGCCAGAAAGGCATAGATGATATCGCACAGCATTATCTTTCCAAACAAGGAATTCTTGCAGTAAGAAGAGTAAAGGAAAGCGACATGACAAAGCTTGCAAAAGCAACAAGCGGCAGAATTAGCAGCAATATCGATGATATGACTCCAAAGGACTTGGGTACTGCTGAACTTGTGGAACAGAGAAAGGTAGAGACAGAGAAATGGGTCTTCATAGAAGGCTGCAAGAATCCACGAGCTATTACTATTTTGATTAGAGGAGGCTCACAAAGAGTAGTAGACGAAGTTGATAGATCACTTCATGATGCATTGATGGTAGTAAAAGACGTAATAGAGAAACCAGCCGTAGTGGCTGGGGGAGGAGCGCCAGAAGAATACCTGGCTTCGAGCTTGAGAGACTGGGCAGATAGATTTGAGGGAAGAGAACAACTTGCAATCAAAAAGTACGCAGAAGCTCTTGAGATAATTCCACTTACAATAGCAGAAAACGCGGGAATGGATCCGATTAACACAATGGTGACACTTCGTGCAAAACAAAGCCAAGGTAAGAAATGGACAGGAATAGATGCAAGAAATACCAGAGTCGCAGACATGTATTCCTTGGATATTATAGAACCGGTGGTAGTAAAAGAGCAGATAATAAAATCTGCAACCGAGGCAGCTTGCATGATATTAAGAATTGATGATGTTATTGCATCATCTGGCGCCAAAGGGGGCGGAGGAAGACCTTCACCACCTCCAATGGGCTAAACTTTTTTCATGTTAGAAAACCTGCAAAATCTTAACCTAGGTGGCTCAGTTGTTGTTCTAAATGATTTTTTCCTTGATAGAATAATCAAGATACGAGATCTTGGAAAACTCTACAATCAAATTTTAGAAAAAAGTAGGTTGGGTGGAAGTATACGGGGAATTCCACAGACAGACATCAAGGGAGGAAATGCAACAAACGTAGCGTATGCGCTTGCAAAACTTGGTTGCCCAGTTTCCTTAATTACGGTAGCAGACAGGGCTGGCTCAAAAATGTTAAAAGAAACATTTTCTGAATTTCAGAACGTTGCACTTTTTGTAATTGACGGAAAACCAGGACGGACAACTTCCCTTGAATTTAGCAATAATGGGGATATAGTAAACATAATGCTTTCTGATTTGGGGGATAATGAGAACTTTGGACCTGATAAGCTTGAACCAATGGAACAGACGGTACTCAAGAAAGCCGATGCTGTAATAGTAACAAACTGGGCTAGCAATAAGAAAGGAACTGAACTTTCAAGATTTGCGTTTGAAAAATCTAAATCCGCTCTTCATTTTCTAGACCCTGCAGACATAGAGACAAGGCAAGGAGAATTCAAAGAAGCCTTGTCTGAACTAGAACCTGACCTAGATTCTTTATGTATCAATGAGGGTGAGTGTAACGCACTACTGAGACAATACGGACTTGGTACCATTACCGACGAAGAACATACCAAGAAAATAGTTACAGAATTGGCCAAAAGAACTTCAATATCAATAGATCTTCACACCTCATCTGGTTCATATTGGTCAAATGGAAATGAGGTCGAATTTGTTAAATCTTTTCCAATTCAACCAAAGTTTGTTACTGGAGCAGGCGATGTTTGGGATGCCGCAAATCTAATCGGATATCTTGCTAATTTGGAACCTGCCGAGAGACTCCTTTTTGCAAATGGAGCAGCATCGTTGTATATCAACAGTTATCAAGCAATTCCGCCCAATATCGACCAAGTTTTATCACTGATCAAAGTCAACAAAGACTAGATGTTACATAACTGCACAAATCTACGAAGTTACTGACACAATATTTGCCTGTAGATCGAAATTGAGTCATATGATCCGAATAAATGAGAGAAAGGTTTTTTAATAATCACAAATTAATCCCCCACAGATTGGATTACAAATTTTTTGTTCCGGTACTGGCAGTGATGCTATTTTGTGCTTCTTTGCCAAACATGTCGGCAAATGCACAAACGGGATCATCAATCAACAACGCTATCAGTTCACTTGAAGATTGTGTCCAAAAGTTTCAAGGCTCGGACCATATTTACTGTGGCGGCTCGTTTTCATTAGATATTGCAAAATCAGGTCAACAATTCTCGAAATATCGTTACGGTTCTTCTAATAGTATAATAGTCAACGAACAGACAAAGGTAACACTTTCAGGACTAAGATCATCAGATCCTGACAGTGACAAATTAGCTTACTCTTGGTCTCAAATAAGCGGTGACAAGATAACTTTCTCATCCACAACAGCGCCAGTGATATCATTTATTGCACCTGCAGTTCCACCAAATGAGGTAAAGACCGTGACGATAGGCCTGTCAGTAGATGATGGCCACGGTGGAATAGATAACGCAAGGTACAACATTATAGTCTTACATGTTAACCACTCCCCCATAGTCAAAGTAAGTGATGACATTACAGTTGATGAGGGGACACCAGTGACTCTGACAGGTTCTGCAACAGATCCTGACAACGATCCGTTAAAGTACTCATGGGGTCAGTATTCTGGCCCAGACGTTGAATTATCTTCCTACAGCGATACATCGGTATCATTTACAGCACCGGCAGTTGACCCAGATACAACTAGGGCACTACTTTTCATCTTTACTGCAGATGACGGACACGGAGGCAGAGCTTCTGCAATGGTGAAAGTTACAGTCAAGAGTACTCACATAAGTCCGACAGTTTCGTGTTCAGATATTTCCGTTCTGCAAAATACTCCTGTTACATTAACTGCACAGATATCAAATCCAAGTGGTGATCTATTATCGTACCATTGGAAACAAGTTTCTGGAATTCCTGTAAGGCTATCGTCAAACAGTGATTTGACACCAACATTTGTTGCTCCAACTCCAAATGGAGTAACCGGCGAGCTAAAGTTTGAGCTATTAATTGGTGACGATCTGGTAAGTGTTTCAGCGTGTGACGTGATAGTGAAAATTACTACCACAGAAGTAAAGGGACAACCACCAGTAGCTGATGCTGGTCCAGATCAAACCGTAAATGAGCTGACAAGAGTTGTATTAGATGGTAGTGCAAGCACAGGTGATCATATAAAATACTCATGGCAACAGATAAGCGGTGACAAGGTTATGGTGCTATTCAGCCAAACTGCACAACCCGCAATCTTTACACCAGCCGTTCCAATAGGTGAAACAAAGGAACTAGAGTTCAAACTCACAGTCACAAATGCGTTTGGACAGGATACCGCTACAGTCAAAGTTATTGTAGAACACAATAACAACAATCCAACCGCTGTAATTACTCCAGAGTAACAAACTCTAGCTTTTTCTGACTTTATTTTTACTTCAGATCTTGTCTACAAAACAGATTTTTTCACCTGACTGAAATATCTGAAATGAGACAAATTATCTGATCCTTCTACGAGGGAGAAACAAAAGTACTGTTCCTAATAATATCAAGATTGCTACTAATGCGGTATACAAGACCGTAAGGGGGAGAGATGTCATGTAGTCATTTGGTCCAGTAGGGTGCAAGAAGCTAGAACCCACAGATAATGCCCATATTAGAAAAAAGGATCCAATAACTACGCTTACATCAATTACCAAGATCTTGTGAATAGGTCTCACAATATCATTAATTTGGTATTGATCTTAAACTATTTCTTGGGCTAGGGTACAAAAACACGAGGAAATCTATTTTATTGTGGTTCGATA
>Ga0066710_100005921_pt1 | contig 11296 bp, 6 predicted proteins | sample GraSoiAngelo_159_FD_79666 | JGI IMG/M metagenome (GOLD analysis project Ga0066710, IMG submission 79666) | Grasslands soil microbial communities from the Angelo Coastal Reserve, California, USA - 14_1009_16_40cm | ecosystem: Environmental > Terrestrial > Soil > Grasslands | place: USA... | reverse complement strand
CCACAGGACGCCGTTGTAATAGAGGCCTCGCTGCTCCCACTCGGCGCCCGTCGCCGCGTCCCAGAAGAACGCGTTGTCGAAGCTGATGTCCACCGAATTGCTGCCGGCGATCTTCACGTGGTAAGTCAGCAGGGCGTCCGCCAGGTAATTCTTGAGCCGGTATCGCTGGTCGGCCACGAACGCCTGATGCCCGGCGATGACCTCTTCGGCCGTGACGAGCCCCGTCTCCTTGATCTGAACCTGCTCCTTCTCCGCCTCGAAGCCCTTGATCGGCACCCTGGAATACTGCAGAACCAGGGGACGCGTGTAGAGGGGCACCGGTACGCGGGTCGTGTTGCTCTTGAAGTCCTGTTCCGCGCGCCCGCCCGGCGGCCCGGCCGACCCGCCGGCGATGTCGTAGATCGCGACGCCGCGGACCGCCGCGGTCGGGATGACAAGGCGCCCGCCACCCTCCTCCACAGGCGGGCGCGCGAAAAATCCGATCAGCCCCTGGAACGACTCCGCATCGAAGAAGGAATAGGCCGTGACACCCTGGAGGGCGCGTGGCTCCGCACCGCCGGGCGCCTCGATCACGGCGCCGGATCCGGTCACACGCGTGTACGTGGGCAGGAAGAGTCGGTGGAGATCAAGGAGGACGCCGGGGAATTCCGGCAGCCCGTTGACGTCGGCCTCGAGATCGAAACTCACCACGGCCGCGCCCTCTCCCTGTGCCGTGATGAACTTGCGCAGCAGGTCCGCGGCCCGCTGCCGATCACCTTCCCCCTCCAGCTGGAGGCCGACCGCCCAGAGCTGCGCCGACGGATCGTTCTGCAGCAGAAGATCGTAGGCCCGCGATACGGCGCTCTCGACCGGCACGCCGGGCCGGGGCCGCACGGGCAGCACGTCGACGTACGTGGCAGTTTCCTGCGCGTAGAGAGCCTTCTGCCAGGCCAGGTCCCCCTCGAGCGTGTCCGTACCCAGGGCCAGCGCCCCCTGTGCGACCAGGGCTCCGGGGTCGACGGAACGGATCACGACCGAGGTGTTCTTCAGGACGTAGGCGAACTCCGCCACCTTCTCGATCGGCCAGCCGGGCACGCGGTTCGGTTGGTCCCAAATCTCGTAGTACCGCACGCGCCCCTTGAAATGGAGCGCAGCGGACCGGGTGAAGTCGAGCCAGCTCTTAAGCGCCTCCGGCCGGGCGGGCGACGGGACGGCTCCGGACGGGTCGACGGCTGTGTTGGGACCGTACAGGCAGAGGGTCACCTCGAAGCGGGCCGCGCGATACGGATCGACGATGCGATCCACTTCGCCCCAGTCGTAAGTCCCCGCCCGCGCTTCCAGCAGGCTCCACGGCGCGCGGATGCGAACGTAAAGAGGATGGTCGGGCGCGATGGAGGGGTCCTGGATCCCATCGGGCAGGAGGAACTCCTCCCGCTCGCCGCTCAGGTCGTACTCGTATCCGAGCCCGAGCACCGGCAGCCGCGGGCCTCCCTCCCCCGCCAGAGCCGGAAACGCCAAGGCAAGAGGCAACAGGACGGCGGCAAGCGGACGACTCATGGGCGGGCGGACGTTACCAGACAGTCCGCGGACAGTCAATCAGATGAGCGGTCGGGGCGCGGACGATCCCTGCCTCGAAGAGACGTCGTGAGGGACGGCCGACCCGCAGATCAGTGCCGGCCCGCACCGCGGCCGGCGCGCCTTTCGGAGGGCCGGGACGAGGACTCTTCGTCGGCCGCCACGACGATGTCCGGTATCGATCGCCGGGCACGCGCCACGATGACCGTCTGGAACGAGAACGGACCCGGCAGGAGTGTCGCCAGGACGCTCCAGAGTCGCGTCATCGAGCGGCCAACCCGGTTGTCCCCTAGGACGAGTTGGAACGGGGCGGGCGTGCCGTGGCTTCTTTCAATCACGAATCCCGTCTCACGGATGAGTCTCTTGAACGAGGTCCGCGTCATCAGGCGCCGGTGCGTGATGTCCAGAATACCCCGATCTCCGTATTCGAAACGTCCGACCAGAAGGCCCAGCCGGATCGAAAGGAAGGCGACGTTGGCGGTCGAGAACACGAAAAGCGTGTCCTCACGCCCCTTGCGGGACTCGCGCAGACGCAGCAGAAAGGTCTCCGGCTCGCTGAGATGCTCCAGGACGTCGAGGCAGAGAACCACGTCGTAGTCGAACGGGCTTACGGGCGGCAGGCCGCGGTCGAGGTCGCAGGACCAGTAATTGTCGCACGCGGCGGGACGGAGCGGCACCCGATCCGCCCCATCGTAACGGACGTCAGGGATGTGGACCTTCAATCGCGCGCCCACGAAGCCCTGACCGCAGCCCAGATCCAGTACCGACCGCGGCCGCGCTTGCACGACGGACCGGACCGCCAGATCGTGGGCCGAACCTTCGAGCTGCGTCTTGTCGACGTACAGAGTCCGCCGGCCCTGCAGATCGCGGAAACGCAGCGAGCAGCCCATGCCGTGCGCCTGCAGCCAGAAGTCGAGGGTGCTTCTCAGAATGCCCATGGCGTAGCGCAGTCCGGGGACTCGGCAGATCTCCCCCGCGTAGCGCGTGGGGATCTTGATTTCGTTGGCGCGGGCGTCCAGGTAAAACGCCTGGAGAAGGATCTCCGTGTCGAAATCGAAGCCGTCGGAATTCAATTCGAAGGGGACCCGCGCGAGAAAATCGGTGGAGTAGAGTCGCATCCCCGTGTGATATTCCTTCAGACGCCTGCCGGTCAGCCGGTTCTGGATCCACGTCAGCACCCGGTTGCCGACGGTCTTGTAGAGCGGCATCCCTCCCTGGCGGGCCGACCGCACGCTCCACATCCGCGAGGCCAGCACCACGTCCGCGCCGACCTTCAACGCCTCGTCCAGCATGACGGGCAGGGCCTCCGGCGGATACTGGCAATCGCCGTGGAGAAGAGCCACATGCGTGAACCGCCCGACCTTCAGGGCGTACCGGTAGCCGACCTTCTGGTTCCCGCCGTAGCCCTGGTTTTCATCGTTGCGCACGACCCGCCACCTCGAGAACCCGTGCTCCGCGAACAGCTCTTTCGCCCGATCACTCGTGCGATCGCGGGATGCATCGTCGAGCAGGAGGACAGACCACCGCTCCTTGATCCCTTCCACGCGCGCCAGGCGGCCGATCAACTCGGGCAGGTGCGACTCGGCCTCGTAGGCCACGATGATCACCAGCGGATGGGCGGCCTGTGCTCCCTGCTCCTCGGCATGCGGAGCGTTCATGGCGAGCCCGGCGCGGCCGGACGCGATGGCGGCCGTGTCACCCGTGTCGTTTCCGCGAACCGGGCGTAAGGAAGTCGTGTGGCGTGCGACCACTCGATCCAGAGCCGGGGATCACCCAGGAGAAGGCCGGTCGGGCCCCACGTTCCCAGGATGCTGCCGGGAGCGTAACGCCAGCCCGCGTCGAACGAGTAGGGGATGTACGGCTGTCTCCAGCAACTCGCGTCCGCCCTCGACGTGCCCGGACTGCCGCCACCCGGCCCCTCGGCGGGGAGGCCGAACACGTCCCACTCATCCCCGGCCGCGTCCGTGGCGATTTCAACCCGCCTGAGACCGCGCCTCGCGACCACGTCCGAGAAGAGGTTCTCCTCGGACGGCCGGATCACGAGGTAGTCGATCCGTCCCGGCCAGGCTTCGAAGATCCGCGCCAGGTCGGCCGCACCGGTGTCGTTTTGCGTCAGGATGCGGCGGCCGCTGTAGAGGATGCCGACCTCTTCCTCGATGGTGGAGGCGATCACCGTGTCGACCGGCAGGGTCGCCAGCCTTCCTCCCAGTGCGGCCCACGTCTCGCCCGCCGCGGCACGGCTCGCCGAACGGGCCGCGCCGCGGGCCGAAACGAGCATCAGGACGAGACACGCCACGCACGCCATCCGGCCCGGCAGGATCCACTTCGCATCCGGCCCGGCCTCCGACCACAGCCGGGCGGCGATCACGCCGGTCGCCAGAAGGACGAGCTGCAGCCCGTGCTGGAGGTACTCGCCGAACACAGTGGCGTCGGGCGGCACAAGCAGCAGCGAGACCGTGTAAGCCAGAGCCACGGGCGCGAGACAGAGGTCACGCCGACGGCGCACCGATGCCGCGGCGTAGAGAGCCGCCATCCCCACGGCCAAGACGCCTCCGGTTCCGAGGAGCGAAGCCGCCGTTCGGAACGTCACCGTACCGGGTCCCCCTCCCAGTGGGGAGTGCGTCGGACGCGTCACCAGGGCCGCGACGCGCCCCAGGAGGTGAATCAACGTGCAGTCGTAGACCGTCGCCCTTGTGGCCCACCGCAGGCCGATCAGGCAGACCATCCCGGCGATCGCCAGGGATGTTCCGATGGCGTATGGCGCGAGGGCTCTGGCGAAGACACGCCGGTCAGGAACCGGCAGGACGAGCCAGAGGTACGCCGGGAAGGCGAGCCACATCAAGGGCGCCATGTTGTCCGCGAACGGATACAGGAAGCCCACGAGTCCGAGAACGATGGCGCTGGCGACGCGACCGGGACACAACGCCCGCCAAGCCCCTGCCGTCAACAGAAGCAACGAGAACAACGCGGCGGTGCCAAGCTGGTTGAACTGGGTGTACATCCTCACGTGGGGAACACTCGCCGCGACGAACCCGCAGGCCATGACGGCACCCCAGCGACCGCGCAAGAGGTGGCCGAGGACGGCCGCCAGGAATATCGAGGCCACGGCGACCGCCGACCAGAACCGGTAGAGACATCCGGCTCGAAACTCGCACGATTCGGGAGACGGGCCGCACAGCCACAGACCGATTTTGAGGAGGACGACGTGCAGACCGCCCCAGGGAAGTGCGGCGACACGCACGAGCGTGTTCCATTCCGGCTGGGCGTCCCAGGGCGACGTTTGATCCAGGGAGATCGCCTCGACAATGTAAAGAGCCGAATCGCTGTCGTGGATGCCCGATGGCATGGAGGGCCGCGTCAGGGCGAAGCAAAGGGCCGCGGAGCAACACACTGCGAGCAGGGCCGAATAGGCCCCGAGGCTCGAACGATCGACGCCCCTCCAGGGGAGCATACTTGCGGCCTCCCGATCCGGGACCCGATCCTGCCGGCGCTCACGCCCGTACCATGCCGGTTCGTCCGGGACTGAAAGGCGCGCCGGATCGTTGCGCGCCGTGGGGGTTTTGTCTCTGCGCGTGCATCGTAGCAGGGCCCGCGAGGGAGCGTCAAGAATGACGTGGCGGCGCCAGAAAGGGTCAACCGTGCTATCGTATGGACCCCTTAAGTACTCGGTGGTCAAGGGATTCGGGAGAATGTCCAGCGGAGTCGAGATCGTCATCGCCGGCGCCGTCCGCACCCCCCTGGGAAAGTTCGGAGGCTCCTTGTCATCGCTGAGCGTCCCGGATTTGGGCGCCGTGGCTGCGCGCCAGGCGATCGCGCGCGCCGGCCTCACGCCCTCCGACATCGAAGAGTCGATCATGGGCAACGCGCGCCCCGCGGGGGTCGGCCCCAACCCTGCCCGGCAGATTGCCCATCGCGCCGGAATCCCGGACGCGGCGCCCGCGTACACCGTCAACATGGCGTGCGGCTCGTCCCTGCGCGCCATCCTGAGCGCCTGCCAGGGCATCGCTGCAGGCGATCGCGAAGTAGTCCTCGCGGGTGGCGCCGAGGCGATGAGCCGTGTCCCGTTCCTGCTCGAAGGCGTACGCTTCGGCTACAAAATGGGACACCAGCGCGTCACCGACGCCATGTACCGGGACGGGTTTCTGTGCCCGCTGTGCGAGCAGGTCATGGGTGAAACGGCCGAGACGCTGGCCGAGCGCTACCGGCTCACCCGCGCCGAGCAGGACGCCTTCGCCGCCGAGTCGCAGCGGCGCTGCGAGCGCGCCCGCAAGTCCGGGCGGTTCGACGATGAAATCGTTCCGGTGACCATCGAGGGGCGGCAAGGGCCGATCGTGATCTCCGGGGACGAACACCCCCGCGACGGCGTGACCGCGGAATCCCTCTCGACCCTGCCCCCCGTGTTCAAGAAAGACGGCACCGTCCACGCCGGCTCGTCCTCCGGCCTGGTGGACGGCGCTTCGGCAATGGTCTTGCTGTCCGCCGCCGCGGCCCGCCGTCTGGGCGCCCGACCACTCGCCCGCGTCGTGGCCTACGCGGAGGCGGGCGTCGACCCGGCGCTGATGGGAATCGGCCCGGTCCCCGCGGTGCGGGCGCTCTTAAGCAGGACGGGACTGAAGATCGAGGATATCGACCTCATTGAGATCAACGAGGCGTTCGCCGTCCAGGTTCTGGCCTGCCAGCGCGATCTCGGGTTCGACCTGGCCCGCACCAACGTCAACGGCGGCGCCATCGCTCTCGGCCATCCGATCGGGGCGACCGGGGCACGGATCACGACGACCCTCATCCACGAAATGCGCCGGCGGAAAGCGCGGCGGGGCCTGGCCACCCTGTGTATCAGCGGAGGTCTGGGGATCGCGCTTCTGCTCGGGCCGGCCGAGTCCTGAACGTGGCGACGAATCGACCGTACCGACCGATCGATATGCTCGCCCTGGAGGATCTTCTGACCGACGAGGAGCGTCTGGTGCGCGACACCGTGCGCACCTTCGTCGGCGACAGAGTCCTGCCCATCATCGAGAAGCACTTTCTCGAAGGCTCGTTCCCCGCTCACCTCGTTCCGGAGATGGCGGCGATGGGGCTTCTGGGGTCGAACCTTCATGGCTACGGGTGCGCGGGCCTGAACAGCGTCGCGTATGGTCTCATCATGCAGGAGCTGGAGCGGGGCGACAGCGGGCTCCGGTCGTTCGTGTCCGTGCAAGGGGCGCTTTGCATGTACCCGATCTTCATGTTCGGCTCCGAAGAGCAGAAGGAGCGCTGGCTTCCGGCCATGGCGAAGGGCCAGGCTGTCGGGTGCTTCGGTCTGACCGAGCCGGATGCGGGCAGCGATCCGGCCGCCATGCGCACGCGCGTTGCGGCCCGGGGCGACCGCTACGTGCTGAACGGCGCCAAGGCCTGGATCACCAACGGGTCAATTGCCGATGTCGCCGCAGTCTGGGCGAAATGCGACGATGGCGTGATCCGCGGCTTCCTCGTGGAGCGCGGCACGCCCGGCTTCTCGGCGCGGGATCACGAAGGCAAGTTTTCGCTGCGTGCCTCGGTCACGTCCGAGCTCGTCTTCCAGGATTGCGCCATCCCGGCAAGAAACCTCCTGCCCGGCACGGACGGCCTCAAGTCCGCGCTCCAGTGCCTCAACCAGGCACGTTACGGAATCGCCTGGGGCGGTGTCGGGTCGGCGCAGGCCGTGTTCGAGGAGGCCCTGGCGTACGCCCGCGAACGCGTGGTCTTCGGGAAGCCGATCGCCGCCTTCCAGCTCCAGCAGGAGAAGCTGGTGTGGATGGCCTCCGAGATCGCCAAGGCGCAGCTTCTGGCCCTGCGGCTCGGTCGTCTGAAGGACGAAGGTAAGGTGACGCCGGCGCAGATTTCCCTCGGCAAGCGGAACAACGTCTGGGTCGCCCGCGAGTGCGCCCGCCTGGCGCGGGAGATTCTGGGTGCCAACGGCATCACCGACGAGTTCCAGGCGGGCCGGCATCTGTGCAACATCGAGTCCGTCTACACCTACGAGGGAACGCACGATATTCACACCCTCATCCTCGGGGAGGCCCTCACGGGGCACTCCGCCTTCTCCTGAGAGACGCGCCCTGCCCGAGCCTGACGCGATCCCCGACCGAACTCTGGTGATGGCGCAGCCACCGAGCGCGCTGCGGTCCGCGCTCTTTGTGTCGATCGCGCGCGTCCTGTCCACGATCCTGGCCCTGCTGCTGGGCATGCTGTCGGCAGATTACTTCGGGGCCAGCGCGGCGAAGGACTCCTACCTGATCGCCCTGACCATACCGGGTCTCCTCACGACGTTTCTGACCGGAGGGGTCTACACATCCCTGCTCGTCACCCTGATGGAAATCGGCCGGCGGGAGGGCGTCTCGGGGCAGGTCGCATTCATGCGGCGAACGCTCGTGTCGCTGGCGATGGCGTTCATGCCCTTCCTGCTGCCGGCGATCCTTTTGCCACGACTTCTGATCGAGGTGGTGGCGCCCGGGTTCGACACGGAACGGCTCGAACTGAGTTCCCGTCTCCTCCCGATCACCGCCCTCACCGCCCTGGCGGCGCTCGGCTTCCTGATCGTCAGATGCCTGTTCCAGACCCGATCGCACTTCGCCGTGCCGAACTTCGTCTTCCTGGCAATACCTCTCACGTCCCTCGTCACGCTCGTAGCGCTGGTCGGCCGCGCCGGAATTTTTGCCCTCGCGCTCGGCCCGCTCCTGGGGAGCGTGCTGGCGCTCGCCCTCCTGTTTGTCCTGATTCCGGGGACGCTGAAGGACCCCCCCGGATTCGCGCCCGATCCGGAACCTCCCGAGGAGCGGGCGGCCCGCCGGCGCCGGTTCTGGCTGGCGCTATTGCCGATGAGCATCGGCGCCAACTTCGGCCAGATCAATCTCATGATCGACAACGCCTTCGCTTCCTACCTTCCCACGGGGGCCATCACGCTGCTCGGCTTCGCGTTCGTCATCATCTCGAACACCGAGCTCCTGACCACGCTGTCGCTGGCCGAGGTCGCCTTCCCTCGGCTTGCGTCTGCGGCCCTGCGCGGCCCCGAGGATCTGTTGGCGACCTTCCGCTGGAGTCTGCGCTACATGGTCCTGATGACGGCTCCCCTCGCCGCAGGCGCCCTCGCATTCGGGCTGCCGCTCGTCCGTCTCCTGTTCCAGCGCGGCGAGTTCGACGCCGCGTCCACGGTCGGTGTGACAAGGCTCCTGGCCTGCTACAGCCTCGAAATCTTTTTCATGGGATACCTCGTGCTCTTCTCGCGGGTCCTGTTCGCGCGCAAGAGATTCGCCCTCGTGACCTGGACGTCGGCGGCCGCCATTCTGGCCAATGCCGTCCTGGATTACCTGCTCATGTGGCGGTTCGGGGTCAACGGCATCGCGCTCGCGACGACCTGCGTCGCCCTTCTTCACGCGCTCCTCCTGGCCCCGCTGGTCCGCAGGGAGGTGCTGGTGCTGCACACACCGGAGGACAGACGGTTCGTCTTCAAGGTGGTCGCGAGCGCCGCCCTCATGGGCGGCGTGGTCTTCCTCTGGACCTGGGTGTATGAGCGGAATCTCGATGTGTCCCGGGAGACCGTGCGCTTCGTGGAGGTCGGGACCGGACTCCTGCTCGGAGGATTCTCGTACGTGACGTTTCTGCACCTTCTGGGCATCGACGAGGCGCGCGCCGTCGTCCGGAGGATCGCAGAATCCGTGCCGCTCCTCTCCCCCTGGTGACCATGGCATCAAGGACGCAGGCCGATCCGGGGGGGCCCCGGGACTTCGCGTCGCGCCGGCCCAGGCTCTGTTTCGTGGGTCCCCTGACGGGCGCGAAGCCGGGATATGTGGTGACCCAGGGAGTTCGGCTCTCGGGGCATTTCCGCGATGCCGGCTACCCGGTCATCGCGGTCTCGAAGTCTCCCAACCGCTTCGTGCGACTGCTCGACATCGCCTGGACCGTCCTCCGCCGCGCGGGACGCATCGATATTCTCATCGTGCACGTTTATGGCGGGGCGAGCTTCATCGTGGAGGACGTGGCGAGCCTTCTCGGCCGGCGCGCCGGCCACAGGATCGTCATGCTGCTGCACGGCGGGGCGATGCCCGAGTTCCTGCTGCGGCATCCCCGCTGGTGCCGCCGTGTCCTGAACCGTGCGGACGCCCTCGTCGCCCCCTCCCCCTATCTCGCGCGTGTCATCGAGTCCCGGGACTTTTCCTGCCGCATCATCCCGAACGTGATCGATCTGAAGCTGTATCGCTACAGACAGCGCCGCGCCCTGGGCCCGCGGCTTCTCTGGATGCGCTCCTTCCATCCTGTCTACAATCCGCTCATGGCGATTCGACTGCTCGAACGTCTGCGCGTGTCGCACCCCGAGGCAACGCTGGTGATGGGCGGACAAGACAAGGGGATGCAGGCCGAGGCTCGAAGCCTGGCCGCGAGACTCGGGTTGTCCGACCGAGTGCGTTTCCCGGGTTTCCTGGACATGGAGGCCAAGGTGCGCGAGGGAGAGGCGGCCGACATTTTCATCAATACCAGTCATGTCGACAACATGCCCGTGGCCGTGATCGAGGCGGGCGCGCTCGGATTGCCGGTCGTCAGCACGATGGTCGGTGGGATCGCCGATCTCCTGACGGACGGAGGGACGGCGCTCCTGACGCCCGACGACGATGTGGAGGCGATGGCAGGAGCAGTCCGTCGCCTGCTCGGCGATCCTGATCTGTCGGCACGCCTGTCGGCAAACGGCCGGCAGCTGGCGGAGCGCTCCGACTGGGAACGGGTCCGCCCGCGATGGGAGGAGCTCTTTGCCGAGCTGCTCTCGGCCTCGGAGCGGGGCCAACACGAGGCCATCCATGTGCGGCATTAGCGGGATCGCCTACGCGGCCAGCATGTCACCCCCGGATGAGCATGTGGTCCTCGCCATGCGCGACAGCCTCAAGCACCGAGGCCCCGACGACGCCTGGCAGTGGACGGCACCGGGTGTGGCGCTCGGGTCGAGGCGGCTCGCAATCCTCGATCTGTCGTCGCGAGGCCGCATGCCGATGAGCACGCCCGACGGTCGCTATTGGACGACTTACAACGGCGAGGTCTACAACTTCCGCGAGCTCCGTGCCGGTCTCACGGCGCGCGGCCACTCTTTCCTGTCGAACACCGACACGGAGGTGATTCTCCGCCTGTTCGCCGACCTGGGGCCGGCGATGCTGGACCGGCTGAACGGCATGTTCGCTCTCGCCATCTGGGACGCCGGGGAACGTTCCCTGTTCCTGGCGCGCGATCGTCTGGGCGTCAAGCCTCTCTACTACGCGGCGCGCGACGGAAGACTCTTCTTCGCTTCGGAGCAGAAGGCGCTGTTCGCAGCGGGCGTGCCCGCCCGGTTCGACGCGTCCACCTGGGAGGAGCTGCTGTGCTTCCGGTACGTCGGCGGCGAACGTACCGTGTACGAAGGCATCCATCGCCTGCTTCCCGGCCACTATCTGATATGGAAGGACGGAACCACGACCATCAGGCGCTGGTGGAGCCTTGCCGGGCGCGTCAGGGAGCTGCGGGACAAGGAGGGCCCCGGGGATCCGGTACGCTGGTTCCGTGAGACATTCGACAGCTCGGTTGACCTTCGGCGCATCAGCGACGTGCCCGTGGGCGTCCTGCTGAGCGGCGGTCTCGATTCGTCGAGTGTCGCCGCGTCGCTGGCCCTGCAGGCCGGCCGGGGTGTCGCCAGCTTCACCGTGCGGTTCCGGGAGCGGGCCTTCGACGAGGGACCGCTGGCGCGGCAGGTCGCCCGGCGATTCGGCCT
>Ga0066710_100005920_pt1 | contig 11298 bp, 8 predicted proteins | sample GraSoiAngelo_159_FD_79666 | JGI IMG/M metagenome (GOLD analysis project Ga0066710, IMG submission 79666) | Grasslands soil microbial communities from the Angelo Coastal Reserve, California, USA - 14_1009_16_40cm | ecosystem: Environmental > Terrestrial > Soil > Grasslands | place: USA... | reverse complement strand
CGAGATAGCGTGATTCCGAGAGAGCGCTCAATGCCTCCAGGGACGGGGCGTGCCCCGGATCGCGCGCGAGCGCGCGCGTGAGCGCTTCCGCGGCGAGCTTCGTTTGCTTCGCCTCGACGTAGGCGAGCCCCAGACGATAGAGCGGCTCGGGGCTCAGCGTATCGAGCGCGGCGGCGCGATCGAACTCCTCCTTGGCGTCCTTGTAATGTCGGATGGCGGCGTGGTATCGCCCGAGTCCCACGTGCGCGGCCGCGAGAGCCGGATCCAGCTCGACGGCGCGGAGGAACGCGCGCCGGGCCGACTCGGCATCGGCGAGGGCCAGCGACGTGAGGCCCGCGCCCAGCTGCGCGCGGATCTCGAGCGGTTTCGAGCCTGCCCGAGCCGCCGCGCGGGCCGCGCGGGCGTAGGCGCTGCGTGCGTCCGCCGGGTTCCCGCCGGCTGCCGTCGAATCCGCCTCCGCCAGCAAGACAGGGATCGCGACCGTCCCCTCGGGAAGCGCGGGGCGGGCGTCACGCCCGCCTGCACACCCGGCCGCGGCGCCGAGAAGGAGCGCGAGAAGGGTCAGCCTAGCCATGAAGCAGCTTTCTCTCCTTGAAGCTTGCGTACGCATCCCGTGTGACGACCACATGATCCAGGATGTCGATCCCCAAGATGCGCCCCGCCTCCACGAGCCGGCGCGTGATCGCGAGATCCTCCTCGCTCGGGGTCGGATCCCCACTTGGATGATTGTGAGCGAGGATCAAGCTCGCCGCCGAAATCGCGATCGCGGGCTGATAGACCTCGCGCGGGTGGACGATGCTCGCGTTCAGGCTACCGATCGAGATGATCTCGCGGCGAAGCACCTGGTTCCGTGAGTTCAGGTAGAAGCCGACGAAGTGCTCCCTGTTGGCGGCGCGAATGTCTCGCGTCAGATCGAAGACCGTCTCCGGACCGCGTACGAGAGGCGCTGCATCGCCGTCCGGCCACAGCCTTCGTCCCAGCTCCGCCGCGGCGAGGAGCTGCGCAGCGCGGGCCTGGCCCATGCCCCGGACCTGCAAGAGCTCCTCCACGGGCACGCGATGAAGCTGCCGGAGTGGGATCGCCGCCGTGACGCGCGCCGATAACTCGAGAATACCTTCGCCTGGCCCTCCGGTGCCGAAGAGCACGGCCACCAGGTCCGCGTCGGTCAGGACGCCTGGACCCGAATCGAGCAGCCGCTCCCGTGGCCGCTCGCCGTCCATCATGTCGTGGATCATGGATCGTTTCGTCCGCCGCATCCCAGTGTTCCCCCGGGAGCGGGACCGCCGTGTGTGATGAGCGAGGTAACGCGATGCTATGGGGGAACCAGACTCGGCGCAAGCAAGATCCTATTCGAGCTTCAGGTCCTTCCGGTAAAGCTGGATTTTCCCGTGCGCTCGAAGCCGATCGGTCCAGGCCGCGGATCGTTGATCGAAGAGCTCCTGTTTCAGCTCGCTTCGATGCTCCGCATATTGCTGTGGGCTCGCCGCGATGAGGGAATCCACCACGGCGTAAAGAGTCCCGAGCGATCCGGGCCGCCGTTTGAGCACCCTCCCCGGGTGCGAGGAGAAGATCTCTGCGTAGAGGGTGGAATCCTTCGCGAGAAGCGAATCGCGCGCCAGATCCGGGATCGGGCCGTGTCGTGAGAAGAGCCGCGAGGCCCTGAGCCCGCCGAGCGGGAGAGCCAGAGTTTCGAGATCCTTCCCCGCCTTGAGCCCCCGCGCGAGCGCTGTGTCGACGGAGTCGGCCATCACCCGCCTACGCTCGGTCTGCGCGTCCCGAATTACCTCCTCCTTCACGTCGGCGAAGGGGGCGGGATGGGGCGCCACGGAGCGGGTGAGCCGAGCCACGAGGTATCCCGTCTGGACCGGGATCGGCCGAGAGACGCCCCCTTCCGGCAGCGATCCGATGTCCGACTCCATGGTGGCAAGCGGTCCCAGGCCCGGAACCGGCTCCTGCCGCGCAAGCGGACCGCTTGTCGACGCCCCGCCGAATGGCTTCGCCAGGTCCTCAAAGCGTGCGCCTGGATGCGAGGCGGCCGCCGAGAACGCCGTCGCCTGGCTGCGCGCGAGCGAATCGGAGACGCTCTCGCCGAGGACGCCGTGGATCTCCGCGCGGCACTCCTCCAGCGTGCGGAGCCGTTGGGGCGTGATGCCCTCGAGGCGGATGATGTGAAAGCCGAATTTGGTCTCGACGACTTCGCTGGTCTGCCCCGGCTTGAGCGCGAACAACGCGTCGCCGAACTCCTTGACGACCTCGCCGCGCGTGATCTCGCCCAGGTCCCCTCCTTTGGCGGCCGAGCCCCGGTCGTCGGATCCTTCCTTGGCGACTGCCGCGAAATCCTCCCCGGCCTTGACGCGCTTCAGGAGATCCTGCGCCTTCTTCTGCGCATTTCCGCGCGCCCCGGGTCCATCCCCGGGACGGTAGGCGACCATGATGTGCCGCGCGTGTGCTCGGGCCGGTATCGTGAACTCGAGCGGGTGCCGGTCGTAATACGTGCGGATCGAATCCTCGGGGACCGGCACGGAATCGGGCTTCGGTTTTTGGAACACGACGTAGTCGAACACCCAGCGCTGAGGCGACTCGTATCGGTCGCGGTGCGATTCGAAATAGGTCCGGGCTTCCTTCTCGGTCTCGGCCCGGCGCGTGAGCTCCACTTCCGAGCGGGCGATGGCGCGAACCGCCTCGTAGGCGGGCAAGAACTTGGCGTCCACGGCCGTCACCCGCACGACGAAGACGGAATCGCGGAGGACGCGCGGGCCGACCACCGTTCCAGGGCTGTTCTTGTACAGCGAATCGAGAAGCCCCCCTTCGACGAGGCGGGGCTGCTCGGGAGGCTGCCCCTCGTAGATGGAGGCTTGATCCAGCGTGGCGTCGAAACGGCGGGCGACCTCGTCCGCCCGGTCGCCGCGTTTGAGGCGCGCCGCTGCCTCCGCCATCGTCTTGAACGCAAGGTCGAGCTGGTGCTCCTTCCTGACAAGGTTCGGAAGCGATTTCACGACTGAGTCCGACCACGCGCGGGCCGTATCCGGCATGCCCGATGATTTCCGGATCCGCTCGAGTGTCTTTGCGACGTCACGGTCCGAAACAGGGCGCGAATCCACGAAGGAGTCCGTGGCCCGGGCGATGATCGAAGCCTGGAGGCGCTGCACGCGGTAGCGATCCGGGCGTGCGGCATAGTCCAGGCGACCCAGGGAGTCGAGCTCGGCGTCGCGAAGCGAGGCGTCAGCACGTCGCTTCACGAGCGGGACCACGTCCCGAAACGGGCGAGGGGCGGGCACCCGGTGCTCTTCGACCCGGGCCACTACGTAATACGGTCCCACGGCGATCGGCTCCGGGAGCCACTGCTTTGGCCGCGCGGCCTGGATCGCGCCCATCAACGCGTCCGAGCGCCCCAGGCCCCGGATCGGCTCCCCGATTCGGAACACCCCCGAGTCCTTGACGCCCCCGAATTCCTTCGCGGCGGTTTCGGCGGGCTTGCCGGACTTCACCGACGCCAGCACGGCCCTCGCCGAGCCAAGGGCTTTGGCATGGGCGATGGCGCGGAGGGTGTCGGACGTGAGCCCCGTTGTCTCGACCGGGACGCGCACATAGGTGATCCGGGCCTCCTCCGTGCTCCTGAACTCGTCGGGATGTGCGTCGTAATAGGCGCGGATCTGTTCGGCGGTCGCCTGCAGCCCGAGCGAGACCGCGTCCGGGGTGAGCCACAGGAAACGGATCGACGCCTGCGCCGTCCGCTTCATGAACTCCTTTTTGAGCTCGGACTCGGGAACCGCGTATCGGGTTTTCATCCACGCGACATACTTGTCGAGGAGCACCGCGTTCTGGATCTGGCCCAGGAGCTCTCGGTAGTTCGAGGCCGGCGAGAACTTGAACCCGCGGAACTTCACGGGATCGAACTTTCCGTTCGTCTTGAAGTAGGCATTCCGCTGAAGCCGCGCATCGAGCTCCGCCTCGGTCGCCGTGAATCCTCGCCGTTTGGCGTCCGCGACCCAGAGCCTCTCGCGAACAAGCTCTTGCAGGACGTTCTTTCGTAGCAGCCCCTTCTCGTCGTCGGTGAGCTTGCGCCCCGCCCGAGCCTCGATCTCCGCGAAGTACGGATCGGCGAGACGATCCCACTCAACTTTGGTGATCGGGATCCCATCGACCACGGCCATGATCTCCTGGCCGCCGGTCGCGGACTGGGGGGGCTGCATGGTGGAGGACTGCTCGCCGCGCCCAGGCGCGCCGGGGCGCGTCGGGGATTCCGCCCGGGGGCTTGAGGCGACGCTTTGCGGAAAGGCGGCGCCGAGAAGGAGCGGGATTGCCGCAGCGAGCGAACGTAGGTACGAAGAATGTCTCACGGGATCGCTTGAGTCTATTCAGCCGGTCCGATGCTGTCTACGCGAAATGGAAAAGGCCTTGGATCATGCCCTATCCGTTTTAAGTTTCATGGCGCCAACCGATTAAAGGTATAGTGCCGCCGCGATACTCGAGCCCGCTCTTCGGCACTGATCAAACTCGCGGGACCTCGGTCTTGTTCCCGCCCAAGTCCTGGTGCACCCGCGGCGCGGTTGCTGGTTGGCCGACCGATCCACTACGATGTGCGCCCGCTCGTCTCAGGAGAGACGCGATACCCGACCGTACCAGGGGGATCCAATGCCGCCTCCCAATCCCGAGTCCAATGTCGCCGAGCGCCTCGCAGCTGAGGACCTGCTCGAAGCGTGGAACCTGCTCGTCCCCGAGGACCGCTTGGAAAGCTTTCAAGCGCTGCCGCGGCCCGAGGCCGAGGATCTCTTCCTGAGCCTGAGCGCGCGTGATCAGGCAGACCTCCTGCTCATGTTTCCCCAGCCCGAGCGCCGCTCCTGGATCCGGCTTCTCGCTCCGGATGACGCCGCAGATCTGATCCAGGAGATTCCGCCCGAGGAGCGAGAGGAGATCCTGGCGCTCCTCGACGATACGACGCGGAAGGAAGTGAACGGGCTGCTCGCGTATGCGGAGGATGACGCCGGCGGGCTCATGAACCCCCGCTACATCCGCGTCCGCCCCGACATGACCGTCGACGAGGCGATCACCTATTTGAGACGCCAGGCCGCGGATCGCGCGGGGGCGATGTATTACGCCTACGTGCTTGATGCCGAGCAAAAGCTGCGCGGCGTGGTTTCATTCCGAGAGCTCCTGTCGGCGAGGCCGGACCAAAGGGTCGAGGAATTGATGCAGACGGACCTGATCACGGTGCCCGAGGCGATGGACCAGGAGGAGTTGAGCCGTCTCTTCGCGACCTATCGTTTTGTGTCGTTCCCGGTCGTGGATGCGCAGGGGCACATGAAAGGCATCGTGACCCTGGACGACATCGTAGACGTCGTTCGCGAAGAAGCGACCGAGGATATCCAGAAGATCGGAGGTACGGCAGCCCTCGACGCACCCTATCTCAGGATGGGGATCATGGACATGATCAAGAAGCGCGCGGGATGGCTCGCCGCCCTGTTCATCGGCGAAACGCTCACGGCGACGGCGATGGGATATTTCGAAGCCGAGATCGCCCGCGCCGTCGTCCTGGCGCTTTTTGTCCCTCTCGTGATCTCGAGCGGCGGCAATTCGGGCAGCCAGGCGACGACGCTCATCATCCGCGCCATGGCGCTGGGGGAGGTCCGGCTGCGCGACTGGTGGCGGGTCGTGCGGCGCGAATTCTTTTCCGGCCTCGGACTGGGGGCGATCCTCGCGACCATCGGCATCATCCGCATACTCGTGTGGCAGGCGTTCTTCCACACCTACGGCGAACATCACCTGCTCGTGGCGCTCACCGTGGCTGCGAGCTTGGTGGGCGTCGTGCTCTGGGGCACTCTCGTGGGCTCGATGCTTCCCTTCCTGCTGCGCAGGCTGGGGTTCGATCCCGCGAGCGCGTCGGCGCCTTTTGTGGCGACGCTCGTGGACGTGACGGGGCTGGTGATCTACTTCACGACGGCGAAGATCGTCCTCTCCGGAACGCTGCTCTAATCAAGGAACGGGTGCGGTTTCGCCCGCCTGTTCCTCGGCGTGATAGGAGCTGCGCACCAGGGGCCCAGAGGCGACCTGGCGGAACCCGAGCTTGAGCCCGTACTCACGGTAATGCGCGAATTCCTCAGGCGGAGCGTAGCGCTCGAGCGGCAGGTGCGATCCCGATGGAGGCAGGTACTGCCCCAGCGTCACCATCGAACACCCGTGCGCCTTGAGGTCGCGCAACAGCTCATCCACCTCCTCGACCGTCTCCCCCACGCCGAGCATGATCCCGGACTTAGCCGGGATCTTGGGCGTCATCCGCGTGACCCGCTGCAGTAGCTCGAGCGAGCGGACGTAGCGTCCCGCGGGCCGGACGCGCGGATAGAGCCTTCGGACCGTCTCCATGTTGTGGTTCAGGACATCGGGACCCGCATCCAGCACGCTCCGCAGCGCGTCCCCGTTTCCCATGAAATCGGGAATGAGCACTTCCACCCTCGCGGCCGGGATCTCGGCCCGAATCGCGCGGATCGTGGCGGCGAACTGGAACGCGCCGCCGTCGGGAAGCTCGTCCCGGTTCACGGAGGTCACGACCACGTAGCGGAGCCCGAGCAGGCGCGCAGCCTGCGCCACGCGTGCAGGCTCCTCGGGGTCGACGGGAAGCGGTTTCCCGCTCCGGATGTCGCAGAAGGGGCATGAGCGCGTGCACACGTTCCCCAGAATGAGGAAGGTGGCGGTATGGCGCGAGAAGCAATCACCGATGTTCGGGCAATTCGCGCTCTCGCACACCGTGTGGAGATCGAGCGTTCGTAGGATTGCTTTCGTCTCGAGGTAGGCCTTACCCGCTGGAATCCTCGCCTTGAGCCACTCCGGCCGCCGCAGAGGCAGCAACTCGGCGCTCAGTCTGCCGTACGAACGGAGCGGCTTTCGCTTCTCCCCTGCCTCCCTTCGCCTATCGGACGCAAGCCCGAGCCGAATCGCCCCGCCTGGCGCAGGCAAGGCGGTCGACGGGATCCCGGCCGGCGACACGCGCCGCTCAGAAGTGGATCGATCGTCCATCGGTCGCGAACATGGCCTCCATCGTCGCTTCGGCCAGAGTCGGGTGCGCGTGAACGACGTCCGCCAGCTCGAGCGCGGTCGCCTCGAAGTGGCGCGCGACCACGGACTCGGCGATCTGCTCCGTCGCGAGCACGCCGATGATGTGGACGCCCAGAATCTCCCCGCTCGAGGCGTCCGCGACGGCCTTCACGAAGCCGTCGCCCTGCCCCAGGATTCCCGCTTTGGAATTGGCGATGAACGGAAATTTCCCGATCTTGACCGCGCGCCCCGAAGCCCGTGCCTGGGCTTCGGTCATGCCGACGCTCGCGATCTGGGGGTGGCAATACGTGCAGTTCGGGATCGCCTGATAGTTCACCGGGTGCGGGCGCCGTCCGGCGATTTTCTCGACCGCGACGATGCCTTCATGCGATGCGACATGCGCGAGCGCTGGGCCCGGAACAATGTCGCCGATCGCGTAGATTCCGGGAACGCTTGTCTCCATGTACTCGCTCACGCGAACCAGTCCGCGTTCCACCGCGACGCCCAGCGCCTCGAGCCCGATGCCTTCCGTGCGGGGCTTCCGACCGGCCGCCATGAGGACGCGTTCGGTGTGATAGCGCTCGAGCTTGCCCTGGACCTCGACCTCGCTCCACGCTTGGTCCCCCTCCACCCGCACGCTCTTGATCGAAGCGTTCACCAAGATCTCCATGCCCTGCCGGGTGAACGAGCGGTGGAGCGCCTCCGAAATCTCGGCGTCCTCGAGCGGCATGAGCCGGGGCTCCCTCTCGATCAGGATGATTTTGGAGCCGAACGAGTGATAGATCGATGCGAACTCGACGCCCACCGCCCCCGCCCCGATCACGAGCAGCGACTCCGGAACGCGATCCAAGCTCAAGATGTCGTCGCTGGAAAGCACGACGCGGCCGTCCACCGGCGCCATGGGAAGCGATCCCACGCTCGATCCGGTGGCGAGCACGATCGCCCCCGCCTGGACCTCGCTCGTCCCCCCGACGGCGTCCGTCACCGCGATCCGGTCCTTGGCCTTGACCCGGCCGGTGCCTTTGATCGTGACGACCTTGTTCTTCTTGAGCAGGGACTCGGTACCCATCAGGTTCTTCTTCACCACCCGGTCCTTCCGCTCCATCGCGGCTTTCAAATCCAGGGAGGCTTCCGAGACGCGGACCCCAAGCTCTCCCGCGCGGCGCGCGAGCAGGAGGACTTCCGCGGTCTCGAGCAGTGCCTTCGTGGGAATGCAGCCCACGTGAAGGCACGTGCCGCCTACCTTCTCCTTCTCGATGAGCGCCGTTTTTAGCCCCAGCTGTCCAGCGCGGATCGCGGCGACGTACCCGCCTGGCCCGCCGCCCAAGATGGCGACGTCGTAGCGTTCGCCGTTCATCAAACCTCCTGGTTACGTTCTTGGCTGCTGCTGCGCGAGCCTCGCCCGAATGATGGGCTCGAACAGATCGATGGGAATCGGGAAAATCGTCGTCGAGTTATTCTCGGTCGCGATCTCGGAGAGCGTTTGAAGGTATCGGAGCTGCATGGCGAGGGGCTGCGTCGCGATGACCGCGGCCGCCTCGGAGAGCTTCTGCGACGCCTGAAGCTCGCCCTCGGCATTGATCACCTTGGCGCGGCGCTCGCGCTCCGCCTCCGCTTGCCGTGCGATGGCGCGCTGCATCTCCTGAGGCAGGTCGACGTTCTTCACCTCGACGGTGCTCACCTTGATGCCCCAGGGCTCGGTATGGCGGTCGATCACGAGCTGAAGCTCCTGGTTGATCTTTTCGCGTTTGGAGAGAAGCTCGTCCAAATCGGACTCGCCCAGAGTGCTGCGCAACGTCGTCTGGGCAATCTGGGACGTGGCGTAGAGGTAATTCTCCACCTCGAGCACGGCCCGGTTCGCGTCGAGGACGCGGAAATAGATCACCGCGTTCACCTTGACCGTTACGTTGTCCTTCGTGATCACGTCTTGCGGCGGCACGTCCATCGCGACGGTTCGGAGCTGCACGCGCACCATCTTGTCGACGATTGGGATGAGCAGGATGAGACCCGGGCCCTTGGCCCCGATCGCACGCCCCAGGCGGAATATCACGCCCCGCTCGTATTCGCGAAGGACCTTGATGGCGCTCGACAACACCAGGATCGCCAGAAAGATCAGCACCGCCGCGGAAACAGAAACCATCGCCTTTCCCCCTCCCTAAGCTTTCCGGACGCGTAACCGCATGCCGTCGACGCGATCGACGACCACGGGCGCTCCCTTCTCGATTCGCTCGTCCGCTTCCGCCACCCAGTATTCCCCGTGCACGAAAATCCGCCCCTCGCGGGGACCGAGCTCCGTCAACGCGACCCCGCGCTCTCCCACGAGCCCCTCCCGACCGGTTACGGGTTTCCGCCGCAGTGCGCGGAACCCGGCGCCGACCACGAAGCCGAAGAATAGCACCGTCGCGATTACGACCGTAACGATCACCGAGAGCGAGACACGCATGGCGCCTCCATCCCCACTCAGCAAGACCAGAGAACCAAGCACCAGCGACACGATTCCTCCGACCGCGAGCAGACCGTGGCTCTGCACCTTGATGTCCACGACGAAGAGCAGCATCGCGAAGAGGATCAGGAACAGCCCGGTCAGGTTTACCGGCAGGGCCTGGAACGCGAGGAAGGCGAGGAGGAGACAAATCCCGCCCACGATACCGGGCAGGATCGCGCCGGGGTTCGAAAGCTCGAAGAGGATCCCGTAGAACCCAAGAATGAAGAGGATGTACGCGATGTTGGGATCGAGAATCCGACCCAGGATCTTCTGCCGCCAGGTCGCCGAGACCTCGTGGACCACGGCGTCCTTCGTGTGCAGGGTCCGCGTGAGACCCGCGATCGTGACCTTCTTCCCGTCGATCCGGCGCAAGAGCTCGTCCAGGTCGCGGGCGACGTAATCCACGACGTGGAGCTTCAACGCCTCGTCTTCGGGCAGCGAGCCCCCTTCGCGCACCGCCTTCTCCGCCCAGTCGGCGTTGCGCCCTCGCTGAGCGGCGAGCGACCGGATATAGCTCACGGCGTCGTTTCTCACCTTTCGGGCGAGATCCTTGCCCGTGTCCCCTCCCCCAACGTTGACCGGGGTTGCCGCGCCGATCGAGGTGCCCGGTGACATCGCCGAGACGTGGGCGGCGTATGCGATGAAGGTCCCCGCGGAGGCCGCGCGGCCCCCGGCGGGGGAGACGTAGACGACGACCGGAACCTCGGAGACGAGGATGCGCTTGATGATGTCGCGCATGGCGGTGTCGAGTCCGCCCGGCGTGTCGAGCCGGATCACGAGCGCCTCGCGCTTGTCACGCTCGGCCCGACCGATCGCCTGGACGATAATCTGAGCCGAGATCGGCTGAATCGCTCCGTCCATGGTGAGGACGTCGACCACGGGCTTGTCGGTGGTGGGTGGTGCCTTGGCCGCGGGCGGGGCGGCCCCGAGCAATAGGACGGCGGCGCACGCCGAGAGGGCGAGGCGCATGCATCGCCCCCGATGTGCCGGTTCGCGCAGGACCACGGCGGTCAGCTCCGTTCCTTGGAGGCCTGAATCGTCTCGGGGCGGCGGATCCGGTTCCGCTCGTCGACCGCGACGATGGTCGGGACGTGCCGTAGGATCTCCTCGCGCTCCATGAGCGCGTACGTGAGGATGATCACGGTGTCCCCCACGTGAGCGAGGCGCGCGGCGGGCCCGTTCAGGCAAATGACCCCCGATCCTCTTTGACCGCGGATGGCATAGGTATCAAAACGCTCGCCGTTGTTGATGTTCAGGATCTGGACCTGCTCGTTCGACAGGATATCGGCGGCGTCCATCAGGTCCGCGTCGATCGTCACCGAGCCTTCGTAGTTCAGGTCGGCTTCGGTGACCGTCGCGCGATGGATCTTCGACTTGAACACGGCTAGGCGCACGCGAGGACGGCCTCCCTGGCGGCGGCGAAGTGCCGCTCCGGCGCGGTGGATGGGACGGCACAGCCCGGTCCCAGGATGAAGCGGGTCCCGCCGGATGCTTCGATCGACGCGCGGGCCTGCGCCTGCACGACATCGGGCGGTCCTTCGACCATCACGCCCTCGTGGTCGATTCCCGTGAGAAGCGTCTTGTCGGTGAGCGGCTTGATGTCCGCGATCGACGGATTGGTGGGCTCGTGCGCCGCCCACGAGAGGATCGATACCGGGTAGTCCAGGTGCTCCCGCAGAAAGGCGCGCGGGCCGCACACGTGGACTGTGTTGAGCGGGCCGCGCCGCGCCTCCTCGAGCACGCGGAGGTCGTAGGGGCGGCCGAACTCCGCGAGCAGCGCCTTG
>Ga0066710_100005919_pt1 | contig 11298 bp, 7 predicted proteins | sample GraSoiAngelo_159_FD_79666 | JGI IMG/M metagenome (GOLD analysis project Ga0066710, IMG submission 79666) | Grasslands soil microbial communities from the Angelo Coastal Reserve, California, USA - 14_1009_16_40cm | ecosystem: Environmental > Terrestrial > Soil > Grasslands | place: USA... | reverse complement strand
GCCTTTCGGTTCCGGTTGTTTGTGGTGATCACGGCCCTGCTGCTGGGTTCGGTCGTTGCGCTTCCACTTTTGATCAAGGATGACGGCACGGCGCGGGGGTTTACGCAAATTCTGCTGACTTACACGCTGAGCACCATCACTGGATTGCTGGGGCTCTCGACGCTTTGGCTGGCTTGCGGGACGCTGGCGCGGGACATCGAGGAATGTCAGATCCAGGTGGTGGCAGTCAAACCCATCGCGCGCTGGCAAATCTGGCTGGGCAAATGGCTGGGTCTGCTCTCGCTCAACGCGGCGTTGCTGGCGGTGTCTGGTGCGAGTGTTTATGCCTTGTTGCAATGGCGGGCCACGCGGTTGCCGCCGGAGGAACAAAAAGTCTTGCGCAATGAAGTGCTCGTCGCCCGCGGCTCGGCCAAGGAACGAAGTTTCGACCGGGAAATCGAGGAGCAGACCGATCAGGTGCTGCACGAACGAATGCAGAAAAATCCGGTGAGCCACGCCGATCTGAATCAGGTGCGCAAGCAGATCCGTGAACAGGTCAAGGCCCAATATCAGGTGGTCCCACCCGGCTACGCGCGGCCATGGGAAATTGATCTTGGGTTGCGCAGCCGTTTCCTGCGGGGCCGGCCGCTGCAGGTGCGGTTCAAGTTCAATTCGGCGGACCAGAGCTCTTACGCCACCTTCGCCGGGGTTTGGGGGATAGGCGTGCCGCAAAAGACGCAGCTCTACCGGGTCGAGTTGGCCAGCCTGGCCGCGGAAACCTTTCACGAGTTCGAGGTGCCGCCCAATCTCTTCGATGAAAACGGCGTGCTGACCATCACTTTTATCAACCCCAACAACACGGCGCTGCTTTTCCCGCTGGATGAGGGCCTGGAGGTGCTCTATCGCGAGGGCGGGTTCGGCCTGAACTTTGCGCGCGGGCTGGGGATTATTTTCTGCTGGATGGCGCTGCTGGCGGCGTTGGGGCTGGCGTCTGCCAGTTTTCTTTCCTTCCCGGTGGCGGCGTTTTTCTCGCTGTCGGTTTTGACGCTCGCCCTATGCAGCGGCACGCTGGCGCATGCGGTCGAGGAAGGAGGCCTGGGCGGCTATAACGAGGAGCAGGCTACTCCGGGCCAGCAGCACTCGGCCGTGGATGTGTTGGCCATCTCGGCCTTTCGCGTGGTGCTCTGGCTGGTGGGGTTGGTCAAGGAGTTTTCTCCTGTGGACTCGCTAAGCACCGGGCGAAGCATCTCGTGGCTGCAACTGGGGCAGGCTTTCGGCCAAATCGTTCTGTTTATCGGTGGCTTGCTGGCTTTGTTCGGCATCGCGGTCTTTGCACGGCGCGAATTGGCGACCGCTCAAGGAACGCAATGAAAGCTGTAAGTTCCAAAAGCGTCCGGCAGGCTTGGGCTGGCGTGGTCTTCAGGGCCTCCCATTCGCCGCAGGGCCGGCGGAATCCGGCGCTTGGAACTTGGGTATTGGAGTCGTGTCAAGGATGAGCGGCAAACCGAAGAAACTCCTCCTCCTGGTGATCGCCGTGGCCCTGCTCACGGGCGCCTCTTTCGTGCAGTCGTCGCTGAACCATGATCGGGACGTGCTGGGACTGACACGCGTGCAGCCGCTGGAAAACGCGCCGCCCGTGCTGGCCTTCACGACCGTGGCGCTCGGAGGCTTTCGCGGTCTTATTTCCAATGCCCTTTGGATCCGGGCGAGCGATTTGCAGGAGCAGGACAAGTTCTTCGAGATGGCCCAATTGTCGGACTGGATCACGAAGCTGGAACCGCATTTTGTCCAGGTGTGGGCCCACGAGGCCTGGAACATGGCCTACAATATCTCGGTAAAGTTCAAGGACTATCCCGACCGCTGGCGCTGGGTCAAACGCGGCTTTGAGCTGCTGCGCGACGAAGGCCTGCGCTACAACCCCAACGAGACCCTCATCTTCCGCGAACTGGGGTGGATTTTCCAACACAAGATGGGCGCCAACCTCGATGACGCCAACATGTATTACAAGCAGGAATGGGCCAACGAGATGGCGGGTGTGTTTGGCAAGAAGAAGCCCGACCTGGAGGAGTTGATCCATCCGCAAACCGAGGACGCCCGGGCGCGCGCCCGGCTCCTGCGCGAGAAATACAAAATGGACCCTGAGTTCATGAAGGAAGTGGACGAGCGGTATGGGCCGCTGGAGTGGCGCTTGCCGGAAGCCCACGCCATTTACTGGGCCGCGCTGGGGTTGGAGAAAGCCAAGGAGAACCCGACCAAGATCAGCAAAGACGATCTGATCACGTTGCGCAGAGTGGTATATCATTCCATGCAACTGAGTTTTCAACGCGGCAAACTAGTCTCAAATCCGTTTGTGAAGGCCTTCGAGTTTGGCCCCAACCTGGAAATCATCCCGAAGGTGAGCGCCGCCTACGAACAGGCCGCCGAAGAAGACGAGAAATTCCACGACCATATCCTGCGCGCCCACCGCAATTTTCTGCGCGACGCGGTCTATTTTCTTTACGAGTACAACCGCCTGGCCGACGCGGCTTACTGGTACAAATATCTGAGCAAGAAATATCCCGACAAATTGCTGCTGGATGGCAAGACCAACTCGCTGCCGGCCAACCTAACAATGGAAGAATACGCCATCGAGCGCGTGAAGGAGGACTTCGGCGAGCGCGGCGGGGGCCAGACCCGCGCCCAGGCGGCCATTGAGGGCTTGCTGACTCAGTCCTATCGCAGTCTGGTCCTTGACGAGGACGCCCGCGCTGCGGGATTCAAACTGCTGGCCTCGCAACTACATGAGTCTTACCAGAGCACCGTTCCGAAGGAGGGCCAGGCGCGCATTAGCTTGCCCCCGCTAAAAGATACCGACCGCGTGATCCTGGCGCGCCTGTTGGACCCGCGAACTGGGATGCCCTCTGAGGAGCGCGCCGTCTTGCGCTCGAAACTGGGGATGCGTCCGGAGACCCCTGCTCCCGCCACGGGCACAAACGCTCCGCCACCCAAAGTGTCCAGCCGGTGAGGCTGGCCCGACATTGCTTGTCCGCTGCCGGGGCCGTAAACTGGACGCTCGTTGATGAACGCGCGACCCACAGAACGGCCCATTAGGATCGGTTTGGTTTCCCTAGGCTGCGCCAAGAACCTGGTGGACGCCGAAATCATGCTGGGCGCGCTGCTGAGGGACGGCGTGGTGATCACTAATGAGGCCACTGAGGCGGACGCGGTGATCGTCAACACCTGCTCCTTCATCGAATCGGCTCAGCAGGAGAGCGTGGACGCGATCCTTGAATTGGCGCAAATGCGGGACGCGACGAACTGCAGCCAGGCGTTGATCGTGTCCGGGTGCTTGCCGCAGCGATTCCGCGATGAATTGCCGAGGGTGCTGCCCGAGGTGGACGCGTTCATGGGGATTGATCAGGTGACGCAGGCACCGGACATTGTAAGGCAGGCCCTGGCCCGGCGGTCTGCTCGGCTCAATGGGAATACCGCGTCTCGGAAAGCCAGTGTTCCTTTGTCAGTCGTCCGAGGTTCCGTGGCGCCCACGGTGGCAGTCACGCCTCGCCCGCGCTACGTTCCCGACTTCGCGGCTGCTCGGTTTCGGCTCACGCCGCGGCATTTTGCTTACGTCAAGATCGCCGAGGGCTGCAACCATCCGTGCAGCTTTTGCACGATTCCGCAAATGCGCGGGTCGCATCGCAGCCGGTCGCCGGCGGACATCGTTGCCGAGGCGGGGGTGCTGATCGCTGAGGGCGTGAAGGAATTGAACCTGATCTCGCAGGACTCGACTTATTACGGGATGGACTTGCGCCCCGGACACCGGCCTGCGATTTCGTCGCCGGACAAGTTCTCGGCCGCCCTAAAAGCACTGCCGCCGGAGGCGCCGACGCTTTGCACGCTGCTCCGCCAACTCAATGCCTTGCCCGGCGACTTCTGGATTCGCCTGCTTTACACGCATCCGGCGCACTGGACCGCCGACTTGATTCAGACCATCGCGGAGTGCCCCAAGGTGGCGCGTTACGTGGATATTCCCCTTCAGCATATCCACGAGAACATGCTGGAACGGATGCGGCGCGAGACTTCGCGGGAGTATATCGTGGATTTGCTGGCGCGGATTCGCACCGGGCTGCCGGGCATCGCCTTGCGGACGACATTCATCGTAGGTTTTCCGGGAGAAACGGAGGAGTACTTCGAGGCGCTGATCGGGTTCATTCGACAGGCGAAGTTCGAGCGGCTGGGCGTGTTCACTTATTCGCAGGAGGAGAGCACCCGCGCGGGAAAAATGGCGGGCCAGATTCCGGACCGAATCAAGCGGCGACGGCGCGACCTGGCGATGGCGGCCCAGCGGGAAGTGGCGCGGCGTGTCTCCGAGTCGTTCGTTGGCCGCACAATCAAAGTCCTGGTTGAGGGCCAAGCCGGTCCCAAGGACTTGCGCCGCGCCGATGTTCGGTCCTGGGAGCACGGCCTATTGCGAGTAAGTCAAGCCCGAACCACAAAACTGAAAACTGGCAATTACGCCGTTGCGCGTGGGGAAGCTGACGCGCCCGACATTGATGGGCGGGTGTACGTCCGCGGCCAATTGCCATTCGGCGATTTTGCCCAGGTCCGAATCCTGGGCCATACAGACTACGATTTGATAGCGGAGTCGGTTTGATCCGTTGAAGGTTGCAAGTTGCAAGTTGTGAACCGCTCTTCAACGCGTTTCTTAAGCTTGCAAGCTGCAAGCTGCAAGCTGCAACCTGCCACCCGGTTAATGAATCTGCCGAACAAGCTGACCCTGTCGCGTTTTTTTCTAACCCTGGCCTTTCTGGCGGTTATGTTTTCGCGCGCGCGGTTCCACGAGACCTTGGCGCTGGCGATCTTCATTGCCGCAGGGGTGAGCGATTTTTTGGATGGCCAGATTGCCCGCAGGCAGAAGCTGATCACGAACTTTGGCATCCTGATGGACCCGCTGGCGGACAAGATCATGGTCTGCTCGGCCTTCATCGCGTTCATCGAACTGGACTGGATCAGGGCGTGGATGGTGGTGGTGATCGTAGCGCGCGAGCTGGCCATCACGGGGTTGCGGTTGCTGGCGGCCTCCAGGAACGTCGTGCTGGCGGCCGAGGGCTTTGGGAAACACAAGACCGTCTCGCAGATTGTGGCAATTATTTCCATTTTGGTCCTGCACAGTTACCAGCAGTGGGGTGCGGCCGGTCGCGCGGTCTTTGGCTGGCCTTTGGTTGGTGGTGCGCCTTGGGTCGAGACCTTCACGGAACTGGCCAAGTGGGTGGCCGTGGTGCTGACATTCGTTTCCGGCTGGCTTTACCTTTGGAGGAACCGGGCGATTTACCTGCAGGATTTGTGAAGCTTCCCCATCCAACTGGCGCTTGCAATCCGGCCAAATCCGCTCCATGCTTCGTATGCGTGGCCAGCGCGGCTGGTCCTCTCGAAACAACGGCCCACCCGGCAGCTTTGGCAAATCTCAGCGGCGTGCGAGGGAAGTCGAACAAAACGGACAGACCTGAATATAGATGAGCGTAGGATCGGATAACGAGTTTGATCTGGAGAAGCTCTTTTTGCCTGCCTGGGCACAGGAGCCTTCCTCAGCCAAGTCCTACGCCAAATACGAAGGGCAAGAAGAGAAGCGCGATCGGCGCGAGGAGCGCCGCGGCCCGCACCGGCCTCGGCGGGAAGGTCCGCCCCAGGGGCGCCGCGACGACAAGCGCCCGCGCGGCGAACCCGGAAAGGTTTCGGGGCCTCCGCCGGAAGGGCGGCGTCCCAGAGCCGGGGGCAGGGAGCGACCGGCGTTCGATCGAGACCAGCCCCGCGAACGCCGCCCACCGCCAACGCCCCTGCCGGAGATCGCCCTCAGTTTGGTGCCTGAAGAAAAAGGCGTCGAAAACCTGGCGAAACAGATCAAGATGACCGGGCGAGCCTTCCCGCTGTTCGAGATCGCGCAAATGATCCTGGAACGGCCGGAACGGCATTCAGTGGCCTTCAATATCCGCAAGAATCCCGAAGGAAAACCGTTGCAGCCGTTGTTCGTTTGCGCTTTGGATGACACGCTCTGGCTCTCCGAGGACGAGGCGATCGCCCACGTATTGAAAAGACATTTCGCCACTTTTTACCAGGCCGAGCGCACGCCGACCGAACCGCCCAAGGGCAAATACACCTTTGTCGCGCAGTGTGGCGTGAGTGGAATGATCCTTGGTCCGCCCAACTACCACGATTACCAGAACCAGTTGCGCAAGCTGCACGCGGAACGATTCTCCCGCATGCCGTTCGAGCTTTACAAGTCGCGCGTGAGAATTGTCCGCGACGAAGCAGTGGTGAAAAAGTGGGTCGAAGACCAAAGTTGGAAGACGGAGTACATTTGTTTGAACCTGCCTGAACCGCTGCGGCTGGGCAACCTGGAAGCAGTGGAAAAGCATTTTCGCGAAACGCACAAAGATAACATCATCAAAACGGTCGAATCCCACACGCTGAGCGGGACCGCGGCTCGCTCGCTGCGCAGCCCCGACCTCGTGCGGTTGGTGCGCAGTGTTTGGGAGGACCAACGGCGGTTTCCGCTGCAAATCGCGACCGTGCTCAGCCAGCAGTTTGCCGCGCATGGCCTGCAGTTTTTCAAAGTGAACAAAACCGTGACGCACGTGTGGGTAGCCCGGCCGCATTTCCTGGATTTAGAGGCGACGCCGGTGTCTGAAGGAGTGAAGCGGATCGTGGAACTCATCAATGCCCATCCCAAGTGTACGCGACGCCGGTTACTCGAAGCGCTGGCGCCGGCGCCTGCAGCCGAGCGCGCGGCGCCCGGCCAGGATCAGCCGCCCGCTGTGCCCCCGAGCCCGGAGCCGACGCCGGAACAGACGGCGGTGATTGCCGATTTGCACTGGCTGATCCATCAGGGCCACGTCATTGAGTTCGCCAACGGAACCCTGGAGACCGCGAAGAAACCGGTGCCCAAACCCCCCAGGCCGGAAGCGAAAACACGACCGCCCCCGGCCCAGCCACAGCCACAGGAGGGTTCGGTTCCTGCCGGGGCGGCGGCCTCGTCCACGGGAGACGCTACGCCCCCGAAAGGTTCCGAGGCTGAACCTTCAGCCACGCAAGCCCCAAACGCTGCCGAGGCAACCACAGCCCCGGATCCGGGACCCGTCGCACCGCAACCTTCGGCCAGCGAAGTTCCTCCTCCGGCCACCAGCGAAACGCCCGTGGAAACCAACGCCGCGCCGGCCGAATCAACCGACTGAGCCACCCTCCGCTCCCCACGAGTATCTTCTCTCATGCCCTTTAGCAAATTAGGATTAGCCCATGCCATGCTCGAAGGCGTCAAAGCGATGGGTTACCTGGAGCCGACGCCCATCCAACTTCGTGCCATTCCCCTTATTCTGGCGGGCCAGGACGTCATCGGCAGCGCTCAAACTGGGACAGGCAAGACGGCGGCCTTCGCGCTGCCCATCCTGCAGCAATTGGGTCAGCACCAACCGCAGGCGCGAGTCTTGGTGCTGGAGCCGACGCGTGAGTTGGCGGCCCAGGTCGAGACGGCCTTTCGCGATTTTGCGCGCTTCACCAATTTGACTGTCACGGTGGTCTATGGAGGTGTCGGCTACGGACGGCAAATCGAGGCGTTGCGAAAAGGCGTGGACGTGCTGGTGGCCACGCCGGGGCGGTTGCTCGATCATTTGCGCCAGGGCAACTGCAAGCTCGATCACGTCGAGTTCCTCGTCCTCGACGAAGCCGACCGGATGCTGGACATGGGCTTCCTGCCCGACGTGCGGCGCATCGTCGAACGTTGCCCGCGCGAGCGGCACACCTCGCTGTTTTCCGCGACCATCCCGCCGGAGATCGAAACACTCATCCGGTGGGCGATGAAACACCCGCAGACCATCGAGATCGGCGCGCGCCGCACCCCGGCCGAGACGGTCAAGCACGTGATTTATCCGGTGTCTGAGTCGCAGAAAACCGACCTGTTGCTGGAACTGCTCAAGCGTGTGAACTACGAGTCGGTGCTGATTTTCTGCCGCACGAAATATGGGGCCGACCGGGTCGCCCATTTGCTCAAGCGCTACAATCACGCGGTGGCCGTGCTGCACTCCAACCGCACGCAGCGCGAACGCGAGCAGGCGCTGCGGGGCTTTCGCGATGGGCGCTATGAAGTGCTGGTCGCGACTGACATTGCAGCGCGCGGCCTGGACATCGCGGACGTCACCCACGTGATCAATTACGATGTGCCGCAGCATCCTGAAGATTACATTCATCGGATCGGCCGCACAGGCCGCGCCGAGGCCACCGGCGACGCCTTCACGCTCATGGTGGCCGAGGATTCGCGCCACGTGTATGCCATCGAACGGTTCATCAGCCAGAAGATCCCGCGGGTGAAGCTGGAAAATTTTGATTACAAGTACACCGCGCTCTTCGAGGAAGGCAAGCCGGGCGCGCCGCAAGGAGGCGGCAGAGGGGCCAGAGGCGCGCGGGTGCGAGGGGGATACTTTTTCGGACCGGCGCGGAGAAGGAGATGAGCCGTGTCTTTACGCCAGGATATGCCGCTTGAGGACATGATACACATCCGTGGCCTCGATTGAGGGATTGGAGAGCAACGCGGGTTGCGACGAGATGAGGACGGGGTAATCGTCAGGGTCGGCAGGCCGGCGGCCGTGGGAACCTTCGACGATCGTGGCATCGAGGGGAATGACATCCATTAACATGCGGAGGCCAAGTCTCTTTTGCAGCAGGCGCCACGCGATATGGAGTTTCGGAAACTTCATCCGTGGATCGAGGAAGAGTTCAACCGGATCGTAGCCAGGCTTGCGGTGGATATCCACGGTGCGGGCAAAATCGGGAGCGACCCGATCGTCAAACCAGTAGTAATAGGTGAACCAGGCGTTTTCGCTGGCAACGGCGACGAGATCGCCCGCGCGCGGATGGGCGATGCCGGCAGCGATTTTTTCTTTCGTGTCCATCACTTCCGCCACGCCGCGGGTATTTTCCAACAAGGCACGGACGGCTCCGCGTAACGAGGGATCGTTCAGGTAGATGTGAGCGACCTGATGGTCGGCGACGGCGAAGGCCTGGCTTGCGCCACAGTCCAGGAGCTCCAGGCCAAGTTCCTCCTTCACCGTGAGCCATCCCTTTTCGCGAAAGAGGCGATTCAAATGGACCGGGCAGGCCACCGGCGTGATTCCGTATTCGGACAGAAGAACAACTTGCACCGATTGTTTGGCGAAGAAGTCAAGCAGGTCGCCGACGATGGCATCAATCGCGTTCAGATCCGGGAGGATCGTGGGGTTGAGGGGAGGAGGTCGGTGATCGGTCGCGTCGGCCGCGGGCCGGGGGTGGCTGCCGTTCCCATTTCTAAACGGGCCGAACCGCTGCAGGTTGTAATCGAGATGAGGCAAGTAGATCAGGCTCAGAGTGGGATGAAATCGGTTTTCTATCCACTTGGCCGATTCGGCGATCCAAAATGAAGCGGCGTTGGGCGGGCCTTGGGGCGTCTCCACCCCGGCTGCGGGCCCCCAAAATGCCGGGAAGGGAAACTCGCCCAGGTCCTTTTTGATCTCGGAGCGGATGGGGTAGGGCCAGGTGTAGATGTCGAAGATTTTCCTGCCATCGGCGGGATATACTGGGCGGGGCGTGATCGAGTAGTCGGTGGTGGCGTACATGTTGTACCACCAGAACAGTTTGGCGCAGGTGAACTTCGGATCGCGCTCGCGCAATTCCTCCCACAGTTTCCGGCCTTGGACCAAGTGGTTGGATTGCTTCCAAAACTGGACCTCGGCCAACTCGCGGTTGTACCAGCCGTTGCCGACGATGCCGTGAGCGGAAGGGGACGTGCCCGTGAGATAGGTGGACTGAGCGGTGCACGTCACTGCCGGGAAGGCCGGCACGATCCTGGCCCAGACTCCTCGCTGCCGGAAACCGGCGATCCGCGGCGTGTGCGGACCGATCAGCGCCCCGCTCAGCCCCACGACGTTTATGACGGCGGTGCGTTGCACCTGAAGGAAGGCGCTACGCTGAAGCGGCGACGCGAATAACTTTTTGGCCACGCTGAAGCTGCCGCTGCTGCAGTTCGTAGATCGCCGCGATTACCTTGGGCAAATTAACCTCGTGAACTTCGAACCCCTGGCCGATGGCTTTCAAGAGCGTGATGGTCAGTTCGCCGCCCAGGTGCTCGCGAAACTCCTCCAGGCCCGCCAACACGAGCAGCGCATGCTCCGAATCCACGTGGAGCAGTTCGTTGGCATACAGGTCGAAGCCCAGACCCTCCAGCAATTGGAGGACGCGCTCGGCGGAGGGCGCATCCAGAAAGCCCATATTGCGCGAGTAGATGGTGTCAAGCGCGATGCCAATCGCGACGGCTTCACCGTGGCGGATTTTGTATTCCGAGAGCTGTTCCAGTTTGTGGGCTGACCAGTGGCCGAAATCCAGCGGCCGGGCCGAGCCGAACTCAAAGGGGTCGCCGCAGGTGGCCAGGTGGTCCAGGTGCAACTCGGCGCAGCGATGAATCAGCCGCTGCATTGCCGCTGGCTCGAAATCCCGCAACTCTTTGACCTCGCTCTCCAGGCTTGCGAAGAAATCCGCATCACGAATGAGCGCCACCTTGACTGCTTCGACGTAGCCGGCGCGTTTGTCGCGCGGCGAAAGGGAAGCGAGCAGTTGGAAGTCGTTAATGACGGCATACGGTGGGGCAAAGGCGCCGATGAAATTCTTTTTCCCGAAGGCGTTGATGCCATTCTTCACGCCAACGCCCGAATCCGCCTGGCTGAGCGTGGTTGTTGGAATGCGCACGTGGCGCACACCGCGATGGGCGGTGGCGGCGGCCAGGCCAACCACATCCAGCAACGCGCCGCCGCCGCCGCCGATGACGTAGGAGTGGCGATCAATGTGATAGCGGTCAATTTGCGAGTGAATTTCCGAGACATGGAAATACGAATTTTTGGTGCGCTCGCCGCCCTCGATAATCAGCGGGGGACAGACCAGATTGAGGCGCTCAGCGTGGCTGGTGAAATAGGATTCAATCTCGCCCGGCAATTCGGGCCGAGCCTGGGCGAGGCCCTCGTCCAGAACCACCAGGGCTTTGCGGACAGCTCGCGCAGATTCCTGCGCGGTTTCACTCTGGGAAAGAGCGGGGGGAACAGGGTCCAAGACCTGTTTCAAAACCAGGTTGGCCGGGTCGAACACGTGCTGCGTGAACAACACGCGGAGTTCGTAGCCGACCTGAATCGAACGCTGAATGAATGACATTGTATGTGCCTTGAAGCTGTCGGCGGCGGATTTCGCTGCTAGTCCGAACTCATCAAGTGAAGCAGCGAGGTGCGGATGGTCAGGGCGAGGAGGTCGTTGATGGCGTCGAGCACAACGAAG
>Ga0066710_100005918_pt1 | contig 11299 bp, 10 predicted proteins | sample GraSoiAngelo_159_FD_79666 | JGI IMG/M metagenome (GOLD analysis project Ga0066710, IMG submission 79666) | Grasslands soil microbial communities from the Angelo Coastal Reserve, California, USA - 14_1009_16_40cm | ecosystem: Environmental > Terrestrial > Soil > Grasslands | place: USA... | reverse complement strand
TGCCGGGCCGCGCGCGCCAGGCGGCGGCGAGCGCGCCGAAGCCGGCGACGCCGGCCAGGCTCGACGCGAGGTCGACAGTGGAGAACGTGCGGTTGGGCAGCCAGAGCTGCGCGCATTCTTCGAGCACGACGAGCAGCGCCACCACTGCGAGCACGGCGGGGGCGGAGATCCGCCGCGCCGCGATCCGCCGGCCTGCGAAGCCGAGCACCGACACGCCGGCGAACCCGCCCATCAACAGGAAGTGGCCGGTCTTGTCGCGGCCCGGAAGGTGATGCGTCCACTGCAGCACCACTTGCGGGCGCACGCTCGCGGTGGCGGACAGCGCGACGATCGCGAGCAACCACGCGCCCGCCAGCCACGCGGTCGCGCGGCGCGGCGACGTTTCGCGAGGTTCCGGCTGGCTCGCCACCCCGGGCCGAAGGTAGCCCCGATTCGATGCGGAGTCCCGCTGGCGTGGCTGGTATGCTGCGAGCATGAAGACGACCGACATCCTGCTCGACGGCCTCGCGTTCGCAGAGGGCCCGCGCTGGCACGACGACAAACTCTGGTTCTCCGACATGCACGACCAGCTCGTGAAGACCGTCGATCTCGACGGCCGCAGCGAGTCGGTGGTGCGCGTGGAGAACGATCCCTCCGGCCTCGGCTGGCTGCCCGACGGGCGCCTGCTCGTGGTGTCGATGCGCGATCGGCGGCTCTTGCGCCTCGACCCGGACGGGCTGCGCGAGGTCGCGAGCCTCTCGCGCGTCGCCACCTACCACTGCAACGACATGGTCACCGACGCGCGCGGGCGCTCTTACGTGGGCAACTTCGGCTTCGACTTCGAGAAGCGCGAGGCGCCGCGCACGGCGGCGCTCGCGCTCGTGTACCCCGACGGCCAGGTGCGCGTCGCCGCCGAGGATCTCTCGTTCCCGAACGGCACGGTGATCACGCCGGACGGCCGCACGCTGATCGTCGGCGAGTCGTTCGGGTCGCGGCTCACCGCGTTCGACGTCGCCGAGGACGGCTCGCTCTCGAACCGGCGCGTGTGGGCGCAGCTCGAGAAAGCGGTGCCCGACGGGATCTGCCTCGACGCCGAGGGCGCGATTTGGGTGGCTTCGCCGATGAGCAACGAGGTGCTGCGCGTGCGCGAGGGCGGCGAAGTCACCGAGCGGATCCGCGTCGCCACGCAGGCGATCGCGTGCATGCTCGGGGGTCCCAAGCGCACCACGCTATTCGTGTGCACCTCCGAGAGCCTCACCGCCGAAGACTGCCGCGCGAAGCGCAGCGCGAAGATCGAGGTGGTCGAGGTCTCGGTGCCGGGAGCCGGTCTTCCCTGATCACCCGATCGTCGCGACGAGGTCGGGCAGCTCCGCGAGATCGCCGATCACGTGATCCGGACGCGGCCCCTCGTGGTCCGCGAGCGCAGCGGCCGCGTCGCTGACGCGGCGCGTGATCCAGGCCGTGCGCAGGCCCGCGTTCGCAGCGCCGCCGACGTCGGCGCGCAGGCTGTCGCCGACGTGCAGCGTCTCGCCGGCCGCCACGCCGAGCCGCGCCACCACCTCGGCGAAGATCTCGGCGCGCGGCTTGCGCAGGCCGAACGCATCCGACACGACGAGCGCGCGCGCATCGAGCCGATCGCGCAGCCCCGCCTGCTCCAGCACCGCGAGGGCCGTCTCCGAGTGGCTGAAGTTCGAGCAGAGCCCGAGCCGCAGCGACCGCCGCAGCCCGTCGAGCACGGCGCCGTGGTGGGACACCACCTCGACGCCGCTGCGCAGCACGCTCATGTGCAGCAACGTGAGCTCGCGCGCGAGCGCCGCGTCCTCGATCCCGAGCCGGCGCAGCACGTCGCCCATCCGAAGCTCGGTCGGCACCTCGCGGTCGTGGCGATAGTGGGTCTCCGCGAACTCGCGGTCGCCCTGCATCATCGTGTCGAGGAACGCGTCGAGATCCACGCCACAGCAGCTGCGCACGCGCTCATGGAGCGCAGGCGTGGACGCGGGCAGCTTCTTCCCGCGGTGCTCGGTGACCGGCAGGCGCTCCCAGCGCAGGTCGACGAGCGTGTCGAACAGATCGAAGACGACGGCGCGGATCGGCACGGGGTCGCGAGTGTACCCCGGTGATACCGTATTCGAAGGCCGCGCGCGCCGTGGAGAGGACGTGAATCGATCGCTCACCGCCTGCGCCGTCGTGGCGCTCTTCTCCGCGATCGCGCGCGCTGCGGACGCACCCGACGGCGTTCCCGAGCTCGCGCGCGCGCTCTACGCGGCCCACGGCGATCCCGGCGCGGGATTCTTCACGCCGTGGTCGCAGGACCCGAGGTCGGTCTGGAGCCTGCTGCGCTGGCAGCTGTTCTCGCGCAACGAGTACGACAAGAGCGCCGCGCCCGCGATCCCGATCGTCGCCAACGACGGCCGCGGCCTCGCCACGCCCGAGCACAGCGCGAGCTTCACCTGGGTCGGCCACGCGACCTTCGCGATCCACGACGGCGCCGACGTGATCCTCACCGATCCGCACTTCGGCGAGCGCGCGCTGCTTCCGAAGCGGCTCGTGCCGCCGGGGGTGCCGCTCACGGCCGTGCCACCCGACGCATTCGCGGTGATCTCGCACGCGCACTACGACCACCTCGACGCGTACACGGTCGACGCGCTGCCCGCGAGCGTGCAGTGGTTCGTGCCGCTCGGACTCGGCGACTGGTTTCGCGAGCGCGGCAGGCCGAACGTGGTCGAGCTCGACTGGTGGCAGAGCGCCGAGCGCGGCCGCTGGAAGATCACGTGTCTGCCGTCGCAGCACTGGTCCCGCCGACTCGGGATCGGGACCAATCGATCGCTCTGGTGCGCGTGGCTGCTCGACTCGGGCGTGCGCCGTTATTTCTTCGCAGGCGACACCGGCTATTTCGCCGGGTTCGCGGAGTACGGCCGGCGCTTCGGCCCGATCGACGTCGCGATGCTGCCGATCGGCGCGTACGCGCCGCGCTGGTTCATGCGCTGGCAGCACATGGATCCGGCCGAGGCGGTGCAGGCGTGGCGCGATCTGCGCGCGGTAACGATGCTCGCGATGCACTGGGGCACGTTCGATCTCACCGACGAGCCCGCCGACCTGCCGCCGCGCCAGCTCGCGAAACTCGTCGCCGAGGACCATCTCGACCCCGAGCGCGTGCGCGCGCTCGCGATCGGCGAAGTCTGGCACCAGCCGGAGGAGCGGTGATCGCCGCGGCGATCCGCCTCGCGGCGGTCGCCGCGATCGCGGCCCGCGCCGCGGCCGTGGAGCCGTTCGAGATCCGGACATTCGCGCTCCCCGGGCGCGTGGTGCAGGCGGACCTCGTCGATCTCGACGGCGATGGGCGCAGCGACCTGCTCTGCATGAACGCCGACGGAATGCCACCCGCCGAGCGCCGCACGATCTACGTCTTCTACCAGCGGCCCGGCCGCAAGTTCCCCGACACGGCCGACTGGAGCGCGCCGCTGCCGAGCGGAACGGCGGCCTACGATCTCGCCGATCTCGACGCGAAACCGGGCGCCGAGCTGATCCTATTGCGCCGCGATCGGCTCACGCTGCTGTCGCTGTCCGGGCGCACGCCCGCGTTCCGCGATCTGGCCGTCGGTCCGGAGCCGACGATCGCGGTGGTCGAGGACGAGGGCGGCGTCGACCGGCTGGCGATCGCCCGCGCCGGCCTCGCCTACGAGCCGCGCCTGCTCGTGCCCGGCCTCGGCGCGACCACCGTGCTCGCGCCGCCGGGCGAGACGCTCGGGCGGCTCGACGTCGGAGCGCGCGCGTACTACTAGCTGCCCAGGCGGCCCGGCCCGCTCGTCTCGGAGAGCGAGGTCGAGATCTACTTCGACCACCCGCGCCTGTCGGTGGGCGACGTCGACGGCGACGGCCGCGGCGACATCGTGAGTGCGAACCGCCACGAGCTGCGCGTGTTCGCACAGGACGCACACGGACGGTTTCCCGAGCACGCGACGCGCCGGATCGCGCTCGGGCTGCTGGCGCCCGAAGATCACGTCCGCAACAGCGGCATGGTGCGCGTCGACGGAGTCGATCTCGACGGCGACCACCGGCTCGACCTGCTGATCGCGAAATCGGTCGGGAGCCTGTTCTCGGCCACCACCCAGACAACCGTGTCGATCCATCTTAACCGGAACGGGAGCTGGAACCTCGCGCAGCCCGACCAGCAGTTCCAGACCGAAGGCGGGCTCACGGGCAACGTGGTGATCGACCTCGACGGAGACGGCCGCGACGAGCTGATCGAGACGCGGGTTCCGACCGGCGTGCTGCAGGTGGTCGAGATGCTCGTGACGCGCGCGATCGATGCCGAGGTCAAGATCTATCGACGCGGAACGGGTCCCGCATTCGAGGCGAAGCCGTGGCAGCGCTGGAAGCTCGACGTCCCGTTCAGCTTCAAGACGTTTCGCTCGCTCGGCTTCGTTCCGACGCTGGAGGCCGACCTGAATGGCGACGGCGTGAAGGACCTGCTCGGCTCCGGCGCGGGCGACCGCCTCGAGGTGCGGCTCGGCGGAATCGCGCCGAACTTCGCGACGGTGACCGCGAGCCAGCCACTCGACACCGGCGGGCGGATCCGGTTCGGCGACCTCGACGGCGACCATCTCACCGACTTCGTGCTCTACGACTCGCAGCGGCCGGGAACCCCGGTGAAGGTCGGCATCAACCGCGGCGTACTGCCGCGTTAGGCCGCGCTCAGCGAAACACCATGCCCGACTTTTCCGCGAACGGCTTCGTCCTCGCCCGCCTCGTGCTCGAGCGCGGGTTGGCCGCTATCTACGCGATCGCCTTCGTCGTCGCCGTGAACCAGTTCCCCGCGCTGTGCGGGGAGCGCGGGCTCGATCCGGCTCCGCGCTTCGTGCGACGGGTGCCGTTCTGGCGCGCGCCCAGCCTCTTCCACGGGTGGCGCTACTCGGACGCGCGGCTGCGCGCAGTGGCGGTGGTAGGCATCGCCGTCTCGGCGATGTTGGTGATCGGCCTGCCGCAGCGTGCACCGCTGCCGGTGACCATGCTCAGCTGGCTCCTGCTCTGGGTGCTCTACCAGTCGATCGTCAACATCGGGGGAACGTTCTACCGATTCGGCTGGGAGACGATGCTGCTCGAGGCCGGCTTCCTGGCGGTGTTCCTGGGCAACGCCGACGTGGCGCCGCAGTGGCCGGTGCTGATCGCGTTTCGCTGGCTCGCGTTTCGCGTCGAGTTCGGAGCGGGACTGATCAAGCTCCGCGGCGACGCGTGCTGGCGAAAGCTGACGTGTATGGAATACCACCACGAGACCCAGCCGATGCCGAACGCGCTCTCGCGCACCGCGCACCAGATGCCGCCGTGGTTTCACAAGCTCGAGGTCGCCGGAAATTTCGCGGCGCAGCTGGCGCTGCCATTCGGGCTGTTCCTGCCGCAGCCGGTGGCGAGCATCGCCGCGCTGTCGATGATCGGCACCCAGGCGTACCTGGTCACGAGCGGAAACTACGCGTGGCTCAACTGGCTCACGATGCTCCTGCTCTTCTCGGGCGTCGGCGACGGACTCTTCGGTATCGCGCGTGAGGACTTCGCGCCGACGCCGAGCTGGTTCACCGTGCTGGTGCTCCTGCTGTCGGCGATGGTGCTTTCGTTGAGCCGCCGCGTGGTGGCCAACCTGATGAGCCCCGACCAGGCGATGAACGCGTCGTTCGATCCGTTACGGCTGGTGAACACCTATGGTGCGTTCGGGAGCGTCAGCCGGCAGCGGGTCGAGGTGATCGTCGAGGGAACGATCGCCGACGAGGCGAGCGCACCCGAAACCGAGTGGCGCGAGTACGAGTTCAAGGCCAAGCCGGGAGCCACGGACCGCCGACCACCGCAGATCGCGCCCTACCACCTGAGGCTCGACTGGCTGATGTGGTTCATTCCCTTGTCCCCTCGCTTCGCCGAGGGCTGGTTCGTCGTGTTCTTGCGGCGCCTGCTGGAGGCCGACCGGGCGACGCTGAAGCTGCTGCGACGCGACCCGTTCGACGGAATGCCCCCGACGTTCGTGCGTGCGCGGATGTTCCGCTACCGCTTCACTCGCCGCGGCGAAGGCGAGGGCGCCATCTGGCACCGCGAGCTTCTGAGCGACTATGTACGGCCGATGTCGCTCACGCGCGGCGCGGAGATCGGCGGCCGGGTCGTCCGCCGCTGATTCGCCGACGGATTTCGCCTGGAAGCCTACGCCGAGCGCTCGTGGACGAGCACGCTCTGCCGCTCGTCGAATCGCACGCGGATCTTGCCCGGCCCCGCGCTTCCCTGCACGACGCCGGTGCCGAGCTTCGGATGCGAGATGCGATCGCCCGCGCGATAGCTGTCGCTCACGTTGTACGCGCGCACCGGCCGCGAGAGATCGCCTTCGACGATCTGCGGGGCCGGCTCGGTCCGCACGCGCGGGCGCGGCTTCGGCTTCGGGCGCACGCGCCCGGCACTGGGCTCCCACGCGGGCAACAGCCGTGCGTGTCCGGAGAGCACCGGGCCGTCCGCGCCGTAGTTCCAGCCCGGACTGCCTTCGAGCCGCAGCGCGAGGTACTGCACGGTGACGCCGATCGCAGCGGGCGCCTCTGACGCGATCCGCTCGAGCTCGCGGATCCAGCCGGCGCCCTTCTGGGTCGACCGCTTGCGGCACAGCTCCCAATAGCGCGGAGTCGCGAGCACGAACAGCAGCGGCGCATCGTCCACGACGGTGCGCCCGAAGCGCTCGACGATCTCCTGTGAGAGGGCGGCGCGGTTCGCGTCGGCGATCGCGCAGTAGGTCAGACCTTCGAACAGCAGGCGCAGCGGAGTGTCGCCGATCCGGCAGCGGGTGGCCGCGGGCTCGACGTAGCGCATCTGGATCACCGCGAGCCGATCGCCGGGGCCGACGCCGAGCAGGTCGAAGCGCGCGATCCCCCGGGTGGCGGGCTCGTCGATCGGGCCGATCTTGGCGCGCACCTGGTAGTCGAGCAGGTGGATCCGCCCCGCTCCATCGGGCAGCTCGAGCCCGGCGTCGCCGGCGGCGCGCACGAGCGCGGCGCCGAGGTGTTCCTCGTCGCGGTTCTTGCGCCGCTCGGCGGGTGGCTTGCCGGAGCGATCGACGAAGTAGGTGCGGCCTGCGCCGTGCACGCTCGGCGCCGCCGAGCGCTCCGCGGCGTAGGTCTCGGCGAGCCGCTCCTTCGACAACAGCGCAGCGGCATCGCGAAACTCGGCGGCCTGGCGGACGGCCTTGTCGTTGGCGAGCGCGACCAGCGGATGGCTCAAGCGGCGATACTCCTCGCGCTGCGCACATCCGGGTGGCCCGGCGCGCTCGTTCGATCTTCGAAGTGCAGGGAAGCCGGCGATCGGCGCGAAAGCTATCACATTGACCATGCGGGACGCCGACCAACGCCGGCTCATCGACGCACTCGCGCTCGCGCTCGCCGCGCACGGCGATCAGACGCGCAAGGGCACCGAGATTCCGTACGCGAGCCACCTGCTCTCGGTGGCCGGGCTCGTGCTCGAGGCGGGCGGTGACGCCGACCAGGCCGTCGCTGCGCTCCTGCACGATGCGCTCGAAGACGGCGAGGGCGTCGACGAAGCGAGGCTGCGCGCCGCGTTCGGCGCCGAGGTCGCCGCGATCGTGGTCGCGTGCAGCGATCTCCTGCCGGGCGATACGCGCGAGCGCAAGTCTCCGTGGGGCGACCGCAAGCGGCGCTATTTGGCGCAGCTCGCGGCGGCGGGGCCGCGCGTCCGGCTCGTCGCCGCGTGCGACAAGCTGCACAACCTGCGCACGCTGATCGCGGACCTGCGCAGCGAGGGCCCCGCCTCGCTCGAGCGATTCACGGCCAGCCCGGAGCAGACGCGTTGGTATCACGAGTCCGCGCACGCGCTGCTGCGCGACGCCCTGCCGGCCGCGATCCGCAGCGAGTTCGATTCACTGATCGAAGCGCTGCGCGGCTTCGTCGCGCGCGCCGAGGAACCTTGATCGCGTCCGAAATCCGCGAGCGCGCGCGGCGCTGGGCGCCATTCTCGGCGCCGGAGGAACTCGCATGTCGCTCGCGACCGCATCGATCGACACACCGCTCGGCACCTACGCGCTCTCCGCGAGCGAGGTCGGCCTCGTCCGCGCCGAGCCCGCGGACTCGCCCACGCCGCGCGCCACTTCCGTCCGCACGCCAGCGCAGCGGATGCTCGAGCGCGCCTGCGCCGCGTTCGCGAGCTATTTCGCCGGCTCTGCCGCCGCGCTCGCTGCATTGCCGCTCGACCCGCGCGGCAGCGATTTCCAGCACCGCGTGTGGCGAGCGCTGCGCGAGATCCCGCTCGGGACCACCGCGAGCTACGGCGAGATCGCGCGGCGGATCGGCCGGCCGGGCGCGGCGCGCGCGGTGGGCGACGCCAATCGCCGCAACCCGATCGCGATCGCGATCCCGTGCCACCGCGTGATCGGCGGCGACGGACGGCTCGTGGGCTATGCGGGCGGCCTCGCGCGCAAGCGCTGGCTGCTCGAGCACGAGGCGAGGTGCGCCGCAAGGAGGCCGACGAAGTCGGCCCCGCAAGTTTCGCGCAGCGAGCCGAAGGCGAGCGAAGACCATCGGGCGGCGCAGCGAGGCGAAGCCGAGCGAAGGCCGGAGCCCGAGCGCGAGCGATCAGCGAGCGCGAAGGCCCGGCGAGGCTACGCGGCGTCGTCGAAGTCGAACGGGCCCGAAGCGGTGCGGCTCCCGAACGCGCTCGCGCGCAGGCGCGAGAGCGCGGCGGCTTCGATCTGACGCACGCGCTCACGCGACAGCCCGAGCCGATCGCCGATCTCGCCGAGCGTGGAGGGGTCGTCGCCACCGGAGAGGCCGAACCGCCAGTCGATCACCTGCCGCTCGCGCGGCGAGAGCGACTCGAGCAGCTCGGCGAGCACTGCGAACTGCTCGCCGCGCTCGAGCGCGAGCGTCGGATCCGCGGTGGTCTCGTCGCGCAGCAGATCCGCGAACTCGACGTCTTCGAGGCCCGGCGCGGGCGCGTTCAGCGAGCGGATCGGCGCGAGCGTCGTGATGAGATCCTCGACGGCGTCGGGAGTGATGCCGAGCTTCGGCGCGAGCTCCTCGCCGGTCGGCTCGCGGCCGAGCCGCCGCGCGAGCTCGCTCTCGATCCGCCGCAGCCGGATCTGCAGCTCGCAGACGTGCGAGGGCACGCGCACTGTGCGCCGCTGATTCTGGATCGCGCGGATCATCGCCTGCTGGATCCACCACACGGCGTAGGTGGAGAACATGAACCCGCGCTCGGGCTCGAACTTCTCGATCGCGCGGATCAGGCCGAGGTTGCCCTCCTGGACCAGGTCCATGAACGACAGCCCGAGGCTGCGGTAGCGGTGGGCGCACTTAGCCACGAGGCGCAGGTTGTGATGGGCGAACGTCTGCACGTGGCGGTGATATTCGCCGAGCGCGCGGCCTGCCCGCGCGAGGCGGCGGCGCGCGGCGGCCAAATCGAGTCCGAGGCGGCGCCGCTCGGCGCGATTGGAGCCCGGCTCGGCCGCGGCGACCAGCGCGCCGTGGATCTCGATCAACAGTTCGAACGCGAGTTCGGCGGCGAGCAGCGTGTCGGCGACGCGCGCGTGGGAGACCGGCTTGCGCGCGAGCTGCTGCTGTGCGCGCATGAGATGGCTATCGATGTGATTGCCCCAGTCGCGCTTGCTGCCGTCGCGGGCGTGGCGGCATAGCACGGCCGTCACGAGACCCTTCGCGCGGCGCGATTCCCACTCCTCGACGACCTTCAGCGCCGCGCCGGGAATCTCGAACAGCGAGCGCTCGAACAGCCCCTGCTGCTCGCGGATGAGCTTGGACAGATCGGCGACCGCTTCGCGAGCGAGGACCGGGATGTCCTGGATCTGGCTCATGTAGAGCTGGCGTGCATCGAGGCGCCCGCTCGAGCCCCGCAGCGCCGCGGCGTCTGCTGCGGGGCTGCGCCGCGCGGTCGGGCGCGCGCGTGCGCTCCGGCTTGCCGGCTCGTCCACCGGCTCGCTCTCCAGGGCGAAGCCCCCGACCTGATCCCCGTCCCCGGAAAGCGCGGCGTCTCGATCCGACACGATCTGTGGTCCTCCCTTTGGGCGCGAAGCTAAGACGTCGGGAAGGCGCGGTTCGTTCGCGATTTTTCCCTGACGCGGGGTCGCATCTCGGCGGCGCGGCGGCGCGCAACCCGACCTCGGCCCCGCGCTGCGCACGAGCGGAAACCCGAGCGCTGCCGCGGCGATGGCGGCCCCCCGCCCGAGCCGGTATCCCTTTGCCGCGATGACCGACGTGCCGAAGGGTGACGTGCACGAGCTGCTCGAGCCGTCGGACGACTTCGCGCGCCGACACCTCGGCCCGGACCAGCATGACGTCACCGTCATGCTCGCCGAGATCGGCGCCGGCTCGCTCGACGAGCTGATCGAGCAGACGATTCCCGCGGAGATCCGCAACCGGGAGCCGCTGCGGCTCTCGGGGCTCCCGACTCCGCTCGGAGAATCCGCGGCGCTCGAGCGCCTGCGCGCCCACGCGAGCCGGAATCGCGTGCTGCGCAGCTGCATCGGGATGGGCTACTCGGACACGCTGGTCCCGCCGGTGATCCAGCGCAACGTGCTCGAAAACCCCGGCTGGTACACGCAGTACACGCCCTACCAGGCGGAGATCTCACAGGGCCGTCTCGAGGCGCTGCTGAACTTCCAGACGATGGTGGCCGACCTGACCGCGCTGCCGCTCGCGAACGCGTCCCTGCTCGACGAGGCCACGGCGGCCGCGGAGGCGATGGCGCTGTGCTTCGGGGTGGCGCGCCAGCAGCGGCGCGGATTCTTCGTGTCCGAAGATTGCCATCCCCAGACGATCGGCGTCGTGCGCACGCGCGCGGAGTCGATGGGACTGCGCCTTCACGTCGGTCCCCTCGAGTCCGCCGATCCCGCGGCGATGGACCTGTGCGGCGTGCTGGCGCAATACCCGACCACCGATGGGCGCTTGTTCGACCCGCGCGCGCTGATCGAGCGGGTCCAGCGCGGCGGGGCGCTCGCGGTGGTGGCGGCGGATCTGCTCGCGCTCACGCTGATCGCGCCGCCGGGCGAGCTCGGCGCGGACGTGGCGGTCGGGTCGACACAGCGGTTCGGCGTTCCGCTCGGCGCGGGTGGCCCGCACGCCGCCTACTTCGCCACGCGCGAGATCCACGCGCGCCGGATGCCCGGGCGTCTCGTCGGAGTGTCGCGCGACATACACGGCAAGCCCGCCTATCGGCTCGCGATCCAGACGCGCGAGCAGCACATCCGGCGCGACAAGGCGACGAGCAACATCTGCACCGCGCAGGTGCTGCTCGCGGTGATGGCGAGCATGTACGCCGTCTACCACGGGCCCGCGGG
>Ga0066710_100005917_pt1 | contig 11299 bp, 2 predicted proteins | sample GraSoiAngelo_159_FD_79666 | JGI IMG/M metagenome (GOLD analysis project Ga0066710, IMG submission 79666) | Grasslands soil microbial communities from the Angelo Coastal Reserve, California, USA - 14_1009_16_40cm | ecosystem: Environmental > Terrestrial > Soil > Grasslands | place: USA... | reverse complement strand
CGGTCGCGTGATCTCGGCCTTTATGGAGACGCGAAACGCCTCTTTGGCAGGCTCACCGAAGCTTCCCACCCAAGCGCTGTCAAATTTTGAAGCCAAACTGGACAGGCTGGACTCCGAAAGTGGGAGTCCTCGCTTCTTTTCCGGATTGATCCGCACACAGGTGCAGGGGCTCTTTTTTTCTCGGCTTCCCCTAAGGTTTGCCGCCTTCCTCGTTTCTCTCCTATTGATAGTGTTTGTCCTAATGCGCCTGAGTTCGGTCCGGCCCGTTTCAGCCAAAGAGGTTCTGCACCGTGTAAGACAGGCCGAGGCCCAACAGATGCTCCAGGTGCCTGTTCCGGTCATCTATGAGAAACTTCAACTGCGACGGCATTCTTCCACACGCCGCCCGGAAACTGTCACTTGGGAAATCTGGAATGATATGAGAAATAGTCGTCTCCGGCAACGTGTGGAGGATACGGAAGGTTTACGGTTTCTTCCGGTAGACACCTATGCAAGCCCGGCAGCACAGGGACGATCTGGCAAGGGAGGAGAGCGGAACGCTCTATCCCCAGTGACTGGTCGATCAGCTCAGGTTCGAGTCCCTCTTCCCCCCGTCTTGGCTGAATTGAGGGAAGTTTTTCAAACTAATCAAGCTGATTTTGGCCGGCCTCTTTCTCAGGCCAACTATGAAGCCTGGCGGCGTTCCATTCGGTACAAATCAGAGGAGGTTGTCAAGACCAAACTGCCCAACGGTGATAAAGCCTTAATCCTTAGAGCTTCAGGGCAGGGACCGTTTCTGCCCAATGCAATTGTCAATGCCGAATTCATGGTTCGCGCCGGAGACTGGCATCCAGTCGAACAACGGCTCCAAGTCCAGAAAGAGGACGGAATCGTGAACTATGAATTGGGTGAGGTTGCTTTTGATGTGGTAGCCTTAAACGTATTGCCTCCATCCATTTTTGCCGATCTCACTCCGCCGCTCCCGCTGCCGTTGACCGTGGCTCCGCACCTCCTCGCTGCTTCACGGTTGCTCCTCCCTGATCCTGCGGAATTGACGGCGGCAGAAGTCGAAGCGTGGTACGCACTCCATAGTGTCAACGCGTGTCTGGGAAGACCGATCTCAGTGGTTCAGGTTGACTTGAGCCGAATCGAAGTCCAGGGAATCGTTGAGACGGAAGAACGCAAGGCGCAAATTCTAGCCGCATTGCGAGGGATTCCCCACGTCACGCCCAAGATTAGGACGGTAGCAGAAGATTGGGCCAGGGCCTCCTCCACTGAGGTTGCTATCAAGGAGAATGGCAAGGAGGTTTCCTCTTCTGATTCCGACCCGCTCGATCTGACTGAAGCCCCAAGTGGCAAGCTGGCGATTGAAGACTTGCTGGAGCAGTATTTTGCTGCGAGTCGTTGTGCGGAAGCCCTGGCGGATAGGTCCAAATGCATTCAGCAAGAGGTTGCAGAACTCTCTCATCAGGCCGTCGCCCGTTCCGAATCCGCCCAGGAGCAGGCTTGGGCATTACGTCAATTGGCCCAATGGTATCCTTGGCTGAAGCAAGGCGAGCTGCGCACCTCTACTCGATGCTTGTTGGAGGTCATAATTCGAGACCACGTAGATGCCTTGAAGAGAGAACTGGACCGGTCGTGGGCCCTGGTGGAACCTATCCTGACTGCGCTGCTGCCGAATGCCGCAGAAGAGAGTGACGGCAACCCTTTCACCCCTGGCCCGTCTTCACCGATGGGGGCGGGAGGAAAGAAATCATTAGAATTAACTCCCTCGCGCCCAGTGGGGGAGAGAGTGGCTGAAGGCCGGGTGAGTGGGACACTTGACCCAATTCCGCAAAGGTTAGTAGGCGCTGAGAGTGTGGCTGCGGACACAGGCACAAAGGAAACGCAGCCCAGCGCGCCAGTGGACTTTGAAGCAAATTGGGCTGCTGCTTCTCTGCATCTCTGTGCCCGCGTTGAGCGAGCCGTGAGTCTAACCCTCGGCGTGTTTGCCGAAACCAATTTGCCGGTGACGCAAAGAGAAAAGGCTATGACAGACCTTCTGTCTGCGTTTGTCAGTATGGACGAAGAGCTTCAGCAACTTGAAGCCCAGGTTACCACGGAACTTTCCGACAGCCCGAAGGTTATGACGTCTAAGGCCAAGCCGGAATATGAATAATGTAAAGGGCCCTCAAAGGTCTTCAATCATGCCGCTTTGGGAAAGCCGCCAAGGATCAAAGTGTGGGAGGCGCGCTCCGCGCGGGGACTGATCATGCTATCGGAATTCGCCGCTGTGGAAAGCGGCTCCCACTTTCAAAGGCTGTTTTAAAGGAGAAACTAAAATGCCAATAAACCGTACCCCAATATCTCTGCTTTCTTTCCTCTTGCTGATCACCCTCATTCCTCGGACCGCCCGGGCGCAAGTCTACAGTGGCTCGTTGACGGGTGTGATCAAGGACCCTTCAGGAGCGGTGGTTCCGGGGGCCGAGGTTAAATGGACAGACGTCAATAAAGGCTCTTCTCTGGATGTGAAGAGTGATGATTCGGGAAGATGGCTGCTGCGCTCACTTCTCCCGGGCACCTACCGTCTTTCGGTCGTGGCTTCGGGTTTTAGGGCCTACCTTCAGCAAGGGATTGTATTAGACGTGGGTCAAAATGCGAGTATCGATATCGCCCTGCAGCTAGGAGAGCAGAGCAATACGGTGGAAGTCACTTCGGAGTCCACACTGCTGCAGACCGAGGACGCGGTCACAGGGCAGACGCTGAACCGCACCTTCGTGAACGATCTGCCAATGATTGGCCGCTACGTTCTCGACTTGGCCTACCTGACCCCGGGAATCACACGACCTGCAGGTACAGGTTACGGAGTCACAGAGCAGGGAAACGACTTCGTTGCCAACGGTGGACGCAGCGCCAGTAATGATGTTCTGATCGATGGTGTGACGGTTAATCTCTTCGGCCAAAGCGGCGGCGCTCAATACACGATAGACATTCCCTCAGTCGATGCCGTGCAGGAGTTCAAGGTTCAGTCCAACTTCAGCGCAGACACCACCGGGTTTAGTGGAGGCACAGCAATCAACATGGTCATCCGCTCCGGGACCAACTTCCTCCATGGAAGCGCCTGGGAGTTCGTGCGTAACAATATATTGACGGCCAATGACTGGTTCAACAACGCTAGCGGCGGCAAGCTGGCAGCTCGCCGCTATAACCAGTTTGGCGCCAACGTCGGCGGACCCATCAGAAAGGACAAGACGTTTTTCTTTGTGAATTACGAAGGGACGCGGCAGAGGTTCACCGACACCATACAAGCGGGCGTCCCCAGCGCCGCCATGCGCAGTGGCGACTTTCGTGAAATCTGTGGGGAGGGATTCGACAGCGCCGGCCGGTGTAATGACCCTGAAGGGCAATTGTGGGACCCCTACTCCGGGGTTTACGATCCCAGTGTTGGGGGTCCAGTGCGTTCTCGCTTCATCCCCTTCAACAACCTGGCAACCTATCAAAGCCCGTGCAATCCCAAATTGGATGGCACCGGTTATCAGCTTCCTGCCACGCCGGGAAACCTCGTCGACCCAGCGGCGTTCAAAATGATGCAGCAATTTCCGTTGCCTAATCTGAATGTGGGCAGCCCTAATTACAACCGCTTCAACAACTGGATCCGTTCCGTCTCCAACCCCGCCGGCAAAAACCAGATGGATTTTAAGATCGATCACATCTTCAGTGAGAAAGACAGGTTAAGTGTAAGGTTCGCTCCCAGGTGGCAACATACGGACAACGTAAATGGCTTCGATAGTCCGCTCGATCCCTATAGTCTGGGGCATCAAAAGTATGACGCTTATTCATTCGCGCTAAATCACACCCACAGCTTCAATGCCAAAACCCTGCTCAATATTTCTTTGGGATATATTACCAATCCTGTTTATGGCGGCAATGGGGTCCTCGCAGCAGAATATCCCGATTACGACATCTCTAAAGAGCTAGGGGTACCCGAGTACCTGAAACGATCGGGCGCTCTTGCCGCACCGGCCATCATGCTAGGTAACTACCGTTCTGGCCCCACTGGACAGAATCTCGGCAGTTTGTTCTGGGGGCAGTTCAAACAGACACCGGAAACCTATCACCTGCTCACCAGTGTCAGTAGGATGCAGGGCCGGCACGACTTGAAGGTCGGTTGGGAAGGGCGCTTGCATAGGATCAGCTTTTCAGCGCCTGCCGCACCAGCGGGAGTATTTGACTACGAGTTCAACAGCACGTCCCAACTGCCATCGTCCGGCGGTGGGGACGCCATGGCCAGTTTTCTGACGGGTGTGGGCGGAGGATGGGGGCAATACGAGGTCCCCGTCAGGCCGGCCACACAGAGTTTCCAATACGGCGGATTCATTCAGGACAACTGGCGTGTGACGGACAAGCTCACACTGAACCTGGGTCTGCGCTACGATTTGAGCCTGAATCGCACCGAGCGTTATAACCGCATGAGCTATCTCGATCCCAATGTTGCTTCACCGCTGCAAGTTCCAGGTCTTCCGAACTTGCGTGGGGGCATGCGGTTTGCCAGTCCTGAAGCCCGAAACGTGACCGGCGCAGACTACAACGACTTCGGTCCCCGGTTTGGTTTTGCCTATCGGTTTACAGAGAAGACCGTCCTCCGCGGCGGCTTTGGAGTATATTATACACCTCCACGAAATGCTGCCCTTGGAGCTTCGGGTGGAGGTTTTCAGGGGTTTGCCCAGGTGACCAATTGGTTCACCAGTTACCAGAATGATGGCGCCACGCCCTGGGGACGCCTGAGCGATCCCTGGCCCGTCACGGGTCCGAACCTTCCCATCGGAAGTTCCCAGGGATTGCTATCCTTTATTGGCGATGACGTTAAAGGCCCGTTCCGCGATGTCCATCCCACGCCTTACGAACAGAGCTGGAGTTTCGGCATCCAGCGGGAGCTGGCGGGTGGGGTCCTGATCGATGCCAATTACGTAGGCAAGAAAGGGACAAAACTCTACTACGGCGGCGCTGACGGATTTAACCACTTGGGACCTGAGGTAGAGAGCTATTCTCTGGATCAAATCGCAGCTCTCAATACGTTTGTTCCAAATCCCTTTAATGGGATCATCACATCAGGAAGCCTTTCTGGCCCGGAGATTCAGGCCTACCGGCTCGCATTACCTTATCCGCAGTTCAAAAGTTTTAATATCGATGAATTGCCTGTGGCCAACTCTATCTATCATTCGTTTCAGTTGAAGGCTGAGAAACGTTTTTCCAGAGGACTTCAGTTCCTATTGACCTACACGCTTGCCAAGTCCATCGATAACTCCTCAGTCCAGGGATTGACCGGGGGTGGATACTCCAGTCTGCAGAACCCCAACAATCGCAGATTGGAACGCTCCCTTTCCCAGTTTGACTCTACGCACGTGCTGGGGATCAACTACGCTTATGAACTCCCGATAGGCCGGGGCAAGGCCATCGGAAGTAACTGGAATCCCTGGCTGGACGCGGTCATCGGAGGTTGGAAGACCAACGGCATCTGGCAATTCTCGAGTGGTAATCCTCTTGGCTTACGACTGAGCGGCGGACAAAGCCTTCCTACCTATGGGGGACAGCGACCCAGTTTGACTGATACCCTGGAAAGAAACACGGGTCCAGACTTTGTCACCAACTATTTCGCCAATCCCGAAGTCGCGGTTAAGCCGGCTCCTTATGCTCTAGGAACAGCTCCGAGGACGTTGCCCAACCTGAGAGCTCCCGGAGTCAATATCGCCAGTCTCTCCGTCTTCAAGGGATTTTCGATGAGCAAGTTCCGCGAAGGGATGAGATTGGAATATCGGCTGGAGGCGTTCAATGCCTTTAACCACCCCCATTTCGGCGCGCCGGACACCACGGTGAACGGTGGCAGCTTCGGCCAAATTTTCTACCTGGCTACTTCCCCTCGCGAATTCCAGATTGGGTTGAAGCTCTACTGGTAGGAGCTGCGAAGCTTACGCGGCTTCCCGGTGGCGAGCGCCGGCCCGCGACGAAGCTATTCTTGAATATCAAACCATCCTGCAGCACACCTGCGAACGCTGTCCCTATCTGATCCCTATGAGACTGACGACCATAGTGCTACTGGGTATTACTTTTCTCAATCCCTCATCTCTTGCTGCTCAAGCCCCCATCCAAGAGCCGCTTCTCCGATGGATGAACCAAATTGCACAGCAGCAACTGCAGCGGCGGGAGAGCACCATTGTTGAAATCCGGACAGTTGCCGACGCGGAGCGCCGGAAAAAATGGGTTCGCGAAACACTCCTCGAGATTTTGGGTGGTCTGCCCGATTACCACGGGCCGCTGAATCCCAAAATTACTGGCCGTATCGAGGCGGAGTCCTACACCATTGAGAAAGTGATTTTTGAGAGCCTGCCGGGCTTCTTTGTCACCGCCAATCTTTACCGGCCCAACCAGGCCGGTCGTTACCCTGCTGTCCTTCTGCAGTCCGGTCATACCCAGGAGGGGAAGCCGGAGCCGCAGAGACTCGCCGCCAATCTCGCGCTGAAGGGCTTCGTGGGTCTCGCTTTCGATCCTGTAGGACAAGGCGAAAGAGAACAGACCTATGACCGGCAAGTCGGCGGACCCTTGGCGGGCGAGGCGGTCGCCGAGCATATCCAGGCGGGAGCCCAAAGTATTTTGGTTGGCGAGAGTGTGGCCCGCTATTTTGTTTGGGATGCCAAACGGGCCCTGGACTACCTGCTCAGCCGGCCTGAAGTGGACGCGACACGCGTTGGAGCCGTGGGTTGCTCGGGCGGAGGCGCACTGACTATGTTCATTGCGGCTCTGGACCCGAGGCTTAAAGCGGTCGTCCCCGCCTGTTTTCCGAACTCCTATCGACTGTTATTTGCGGGCCCTAACCCGGATTCCGAAATGAGCTTCCTCAATCTTTCCCGGGGACTCGATGTGGCAGACTTTCTGGAATTGTCCGCCCCAACGCCCTGGCTCATTCAGGCGACCGAGCATGACTATTTTACGCCTGAAGGCGCGAGGCTGGTCTATGAGGAAGCTCGGCGCTGGTACGCGCTTTACGGCGCTGAAGACAACGTGCGCTTCTCTGTCGGATCGGGTCCTCACGGCATGCCCCTCGAAAGTCGAGAAGCCATCTATGAGTGGATGATCCGGTGGCTCAAAGATGGTCACGGGGATTCTCATGAACTGCCAGTGAAACTCTATCCCAGCCACGAACTATGGGTAACACGAAGCGGCCAGGTCCAGGATGAGCCGGGGAGCCGAAAGCTCTATCAGTTGATCCTGGACGATTTTCACGCCAGGAAAAGGCAGGGAACCATACCTGAACTTCAGGCCGAACTGCGCAGGCTGCAAATTCCCTCAGAAGGCTCCTCCCCGGCAGTAAAGATTTTCGAGGAGTCGAGCGGTCCAGAGGGTCGGCGTCAGCATATTAGTTTTGAGAGTGAGCCAGGGATCGAGATTCAGGGGAAGCTGCATATCTCGCCTTCCCCAGGGCGAAAACCGGCGATCCTACTGGTGGCGGATGAATCGACGGCTTCGCTGGCGGAAAGAATCGCTAGGCCAGGACGGGTTGTCCTCGAAGTGGAACCCCGTGACTCCCCCGCAGAGTACGATCACTGGCGAGTGGGTGTCGCTCGCCTTGCCTCAGGTGCTCGACCAGTGGCTCACCTGCCATTCCTCGGAAATTGGATAACCAATGCACGGGCCAACCAGATCGGGCGCAATTTGCCGGCGATGCGGGCCCATGACATTTTACGTAGCGTAGATGTCCTCGCCGCTCACAGTGATGTCGATCCCACCTCTATTCGCGCTGCCGCCCGGGGTGTGAAGGGAATCTGGCTTTTACTGGCGGCTGCGACTGACACCCGAATCAGCAAGGTCTGGCTGGATCGAACGCCCTACAGTTTGAGGTCTGCTCTGGAAAGGTCGATGAACACCGACTTATTCGATGCGGTCATCCCCGGCTTTGCACTTCATTGGGACCTCCGGGATCTGACTGAGGCCATGGGAACCCGGCCGGTTTTGTGGACCGACCCAACGAACTGGACGAAACGGACTGTTCCTCTTAGCCCCCCCTTTCAGTACCGCTACATTCTAGGCGACACTACGGATCTCAGCGATGAACAGGACAACGCTTACATCGCCGAGTTCATGCGATGATTATCCTGGGTGGTCTGGCAGTACCATAACAATGTAAACGCCTTCGATAGCCCTCTCGATCCCTATAGTCTGGGGCATCAAAAGTATGACGCTTATTCATTCGCGTTAAACCATATCCATACCTTCAATCCCAAAACTCTGCTCAATGTTTCTTTGGGATATATTACGAATCCTGTTTGTGGCGGTAATGGGGTCCTCGCAGCCCCCGGCCCATCCGAATTGATGTTGCTCCGATGGGACACTCAATTCCTCACCCCAAAGAATGAATTCCTTTTTCTTGCCTTAGAATGATTTCCATTCTGAAATCATATGTGATATTTTTTCTTATTTAAACCAAGCACCAGGGGCAACGTTGCAACAGAACCTTCCGACATCTCGAAGGACGTCAAAGGAGAACCAAAATGCGAACGAATCCTATCCAAACATGTCCACTCTCTTTCCTCTTATTGATCATGCTGATTCCTGCCAGTGTCTGGGCGCAGGTCTATAGTGGTTCTTTGACGGGTGTGATCAAGGACCCTTCAGGAGCGGTTGTGCCGGGGGCCGAGGTCAAATTGACAGATGTCAATAAGGGTTATTCGCTGGATGTGAAGAGCGATGAATCGGGAAGATACCTGTTGCGATCGATCGCTCCAGGCACCTACCGTCTTTCGATCGTAGCTTCGGGTTTTAGGGCCTACCTTCAGCAGGGGATTGTACTGGACGTGGGTCAAAATGCGAGCATCGACGTGGCTCTGCAGCTGGGTGAACAAAGCAATACAGTAGAAGTGGTTGGGGAGGCTCCACTGCTGCAGACTGAGGACGCGGTCACAGGACAGACAATCAACCGAACCTTTGCGAACGATCTACCCTTGATAGGTCGTTACATTATGGACCTCGTCTATCTTACTCCCGGGATCACACGGCCACCAGGTAGGGGAGTCGGCTCCGAAGCGGACGGGGAAGGAAACAACTTCATTGCCAATGGAGGCCGCCCCTCGAGCGTGGATGTTCTCATCGATGGTGTGACTGTTAACCTCTTCGGACAACACGGTGGCATTACTTCACAGATAGACATTCCCTCATTAGAGGCCGTGCAGGAGTTCAAGATTCAGTCCAACTTCAGCGCAGATGCCACCGGGTTTAGCGGCGCCACAGCGGTCAATATGGTCATCCGCTCGGGGACCAACTCGTTCCATGGAGTTGCCTTTGAATTCTTGCGCAACAATGTGTTCACTGCCAATGACTGGTTCAACAATAGAGCCGGGGTCAAGCTGCCTGCTCGCCGTTTTAACGAGTTTGGCGCCAATGTCGGCGGACCCATCAGAAAGGACAAGACGTTTTTCTTTGCTAATTGGGAAGGGTTCCGCAACAGAAAGCCCAATACGCTGCAGGCCGGCGTTCCGACCGCCGCCATGCGCAGTGGCAACTTTTCCGAAATCTGCGGGGCGGGATTCGATTCCGCCGGTCAATGTAATGACCCTGGAGGACAATTGTGGGACCCCTATTCTGGAGTTTACGACCCCGGCCAGGGCGGACCGGTGCGTTCCCGGTTCATCCCCTTCAACAACCTGGCAACTTACCAAAGCCCAGGCAATCCCAAATTGAATGGGACCCCTTTCCAGCTCCCCGCCACGCCCGGGAACCTCATCAACCCGGTGGCGTCGAGGATGATGCAGGAGTTTCCGATGCCCAATCTGAACGTGGGTAGCCCCAATTACAGCCGCTACAACAACTGGATCCGCTCTGTCTCCGACGCAGGCGGCAGAAACCAGATGGATTTCAAGATTGATCATATCTTCAGCGAGAAAGACAGGCTGAGCATAAGATTCGCTCCCAGGTGGACGTACTATAACAAAGTAAATTCCTTCGATAGCCCTATGGATCCTTATAGTCAGGGGCATAACAAATACGACGCGTACTCATTCGCGTTAAACCATACTCATAGCTTTAGTCCCAAAACCCTGCTCAATGTTTCTTTGGGGTACATTACTAATCCTGTTTTTGGCGGCAATGGAGTCCTTCCAGAATTTTATCCCGACTATGACATCTCTAAAGAACTGGGAGTACCGGAATATCTGAAAAGATCCGGCGCCTTGGACACACCGGCCATTGTACTTCCTAACTACCGCGCCTCAGGAGGCGGAACGAACCTCGGCAATATGCCCTGGGGGCAGTACAAACAGACACCCGAGACTTATCACCTGCTGGTCAGTCTCAGCCGGGTTCAGGGCCGTCATGACATGAAGGTCGGCTGGGAAGGGCGCTTGCATCGGATCAGCTTTTCACAGCCTGTCGCGCCGGCGGGAGTATTCGGCTTCGACTTCAACAGCACGTCGCAACAGCCGTGGTCCGGAGGTGGGGACCAAATGGCAGGTTTCCTGACCGGTGTATCGGTGCCGACGGGATGGGGCTCAGAATATGAAGTACCTCTCAGGCCGGCCACCCAGAGTTTCCAATATGGCGGATTCATCCAGGACAACTGGCGAGTCACTGACAAGCTCACCCTGAACCTGGGTTTGCGATACGATTTGAGCCTGTCAAGGACGGAGCGTCATAATCGCATGCAATATATTGACCCCAATGTTGCTTCACCTTTGCAAGTTCCAGGCCTTCCGAACCTGCGGGGAGGCATGGTGTTTGCCAGTCCTGAAAACCGAACGGTGACTGGCACCGATTACAATGATTTCGGCCCCCGCTTTGGTTTTGCCTATCGGTTGACCGAGAGGACCATTCTCCGCGGTGGCTATGGAGTTTTTTATACACCTCCACGGAACGCTGCCATCGGGAATGTGGGGGGAGGGTTCCAAGGGTTCGCTCAGCACACCCCCTGGTTCACCACCTTCCAAAATGATGGCGCCACACCGTGGGCATCTCTGAGTGACCCCTGGCCCAACGGCGGTCCGAATTTACCCATTGGGAGTTCCCAGGGACTCCTCTCCTTTATCGGCGACGCTGTCAACGGCCCCATACCCTCGATTCACCCCACGCCTTACGAACAGAGCTGGAGTTTCGGGATCCAGCGGGAGTTGGCAGGTGGAGTCCTGATCGATGCCAATTACGTGGGCAAGAAAGGGACAAAACTTTATTTCGGCGGCGCCAATGAATTCAACCACCTGGGCCCTGAGGTAGAAAGCTATTCCCCGGACCAGATCGCCGCCCTCAATGCTTTTGTGCCCAATCCCTTCTACGGGATCATTACCTCAGGAAGCCTTTCTGG
>Ga0066710_100005915_pt1 | contig 11299 bp, 10 predicted proteins | sample GraSoiAngelo_159_FD_79666 | JGI IMG/M metagenome (GOLD analysis project Ga0066710, IMG submission 79666) | Grasslands soil microbial communities from the Angelo Coastal Reserve, California, USA - 14_1009_16_40cm | ecosystem: Environmental > Terrestrial > Soil > Grasslands | place: USA... | reverse complement strand
GAGCGTGATGGCGGCCGGTGCGAAGACGCGGCGGCTCGCGCGCAGCGCTGCGGGTATTCCGATCACCGCGATGAAGAGCCACGGCGCGACGCCGGCGATGCCGAACGTGCGGTCGAACAGCATCCCCGGAAGTCCGATCCAGAACTCGGACGAGACGAACGAGAACGACGGCACCGTCTGCTTCGTGAGCTCCTGCGGATAGATGACCGCGAGGAAGTAGCCGATGTACGGGATCGGGTTGCCGTACAGGAACCCGTTCGCTATCGCTGCGACGGCGGCCACCGCAGCCGCGCCGGTCGCGAAACGGCGGAATTCGCGGCGGCTGATGAGCCACACTGCGATGAGGAGCACCGCCAGGACGAGCCCGTCGCGCGGGTTGAGAAAGAGCGTGAGTCCGGCCGCGACGCCGGCGAGGAGCGGCCGCCGCGCTGGTGCGGTGATGCCGAAGCGGTATGCGAATCCGATCGCCGCCGCGCCGAACACGTTCGGATAGATGTGGAACGCGAGGAGCACGCCGGGAACAAGGAATGACGTCATGGCCCAGGCCGCACCGCGAAGACGCGCCGACACGATGGTGTCGCGCAAGATGAGCGCGGTCGCCACCGCGGCGAGCGCGCCGAAGATCGCCACGACGATCTCGGCCCCGAGGCGGCCCGCGGCGAGCCAGCCCGGCAGCAGCAGGAGCGGGACCGCATAGCCCTGGATCGCGCGCGGGCCAAGTGGCGTGTTGAAGACGTGCGTCGCGCTGTCGAAATCGCTCGCGGTGAGGGTCGAGAGCCGGTTGAAAAGGGCCGTGTCGAGGGTCGCATCGACGCTTCGATGTGCGAGGCGATCCGCGATGAGCAGGTAGTGGACCTGGTCGCCGAGCGGAAGCGCGGCCGCCTGATGCCAGGCTGCGAGCGCGGCGTACGCCGTGAACGCGGTCGCGAACACGAGCGGAAGTGAACGATCGGCTACGACGCACGCCAACACGGCGGGCGCGAGCCGGACAGCGAGCGCGAGGACAAACAGGACGCCGACGTATTCGCGATCGAGACGTCCGAGGGTGAGCGCGAAGATCACGAGGAGCAGGACTCCCCACGAGATCGCATCGAGCGCGAAGAAACGGCGCGGTCGAGCGGTGGTGAAGCCCGCGGCGATCGCGAGCGCGCTGGCGGCCACGCTGAATGCCGGGATCGCGAGGCGGAGGACCTCGCTTGTGACGGCATCCGTCGCGGCCTCATCGACCCAGACCTGCTCGAGGGCCCGCCAGAGGAGCACGGCCGCGATCGCGGCGCAGAGAGCGTGCGCCACGCGTGTCACGCGAGGCAGGCTGTTGCCTTAAGGACTCGCGGTGGGCGAGGGACTGGGACTCGCGGAGGGCGTCGTGTCGGACGGCGCCGGTGAGGGCGAAGGCGTGGGCGTCGGGAGCGGCGGGCACGCGTTCGTCCCAGGGCTGATCTCGAACACCGCGAGGACCCCGCGAACCATGATCTCCTTCTGGTCATAGCCGACCGCGCAGATGAGGAGCTTCGCCTCCTTGCCGGGGTAGGGGCTGATGACGAGGTTGCCGCCGTCGTTGGTCATGCCCAGGTCGGTCGTGCCCTGACGAATGTCGGCCTTGGCAATGTGCTTGTTCGGGTCGCCGGCCGCGTTCACGTAGATCGTGAAGGAGAGTGGCGAGAGGCGGATCTCCTCCTGCGTCGTGGGCACGCCGGTGCGCAGATACCCATTGGCGTCAACCCCGACCTTGGACTCGCGGGGCAGGTTCGGGAACGTGAAGGTGCCGGTCGAGGGGTCGGCGGTCATCGTGCGAGCTCCGTGCGAAATCGTGGCCGGGCCTGCGGTGCCGACGGGGTCGTTCGTCGTGTCGTCGACGACGCGACCGTGCATCTCAACGCCGTTCAGCCAGCCCCCGATCACGGTGGCCAGCACGAGAAGAAGGATTGGGATGAGCGAGGCAATGCGATGCCCCGCGAGGGACCGAATCAACTGACGTCAAAAGGCTACCGTAATTCGCGCCGCGTGCAGGCCGGCCCGAGCTACCAGACCTTCCAGGGCGGCTTGCCGCTCGCCCACTCTTCTTCGAGAGCGCGGCGTTCGCGCATCGTGTCCATCGGACGCCAGTACCCCTCATGGCGGAAGACGGCGAGCTGTCCCTCGCGCGCGAGGCGCTCGAGGGGCTCGCGCTCGAGGATCGTCTCGGGACCGATGTAGTCGAGCGCCTTGCGGCAGAAGACGAAAAAACCGCCGTTGATCCAGCCCTCGTCGAGCTGGGGCTTCTCGCGGAACTCCTCGGCGAGATCACCGCGGATGTGCAGCTCGCCGAAGCGGCTCGCCGGCCGGACCGCGGTGACCGTCGCGAGCTTTCCTTGCTTGCGGTGAAACTCGAGAAGCGCACGGAGGTCCACGTCCGCAACGCCGTCGCCGTACGTGACCATGAACTCATCGCCTTCGACGTATTTACCCGCGCGGTTGATCCGGCCGCCCGTCTGCGTCGCCAGTCCGGTCTCCGCGAGGAGGACGCGCCACTTCTCCTCCGCATGGAATGGCTCGAGGTGCTCGACACGGCGCTCGCCGATGTGGACACGGACGTCGCTGTTCATGGCGCTGTAGTTCAGGAAGTAGTCGCGGATCATGTCGCCCTTGTACCCAAGGCAGAGGATGAAATCCATGATCCCGAAGTGCGAGTACAGCTTCATGATGTGCCAGAGGATCGGCCTTCCGCCGATCTCGACCATCGGCTTCGGCCGAACATCGGTCTCCTCGGCGAGCCGCGTTCCGAGTCCGCCGCAAAGGATCACCGCCTGCACGCGCGCCATAGTACGGACGCGATCGATTTAGACGACGCGCGGGCTCGGGATCGGAATGATGAATCGACCTCCGCGCGATCGATAGGCCTCCTGCTGGCGGAGGATCTCGTCCGCGAAATTCCAGGCGAGCAGGAGCGTGTCGCGGACGTCGGACGCGATAAGACGTTCCGGCGGCTCGACCGGGATGTGCGTCCCCGGCGTGAGCAGGCCGTGCTTCAAGGGACTTCTGTCCACGATGAAATCGAGCACCGATCGATCGATCTCGCAGTAGTGGAGGAGGGTGTTGCCCTTCGCGGGAGCGCCGTAGCCGGCAAGGTGGCGCGACGCCCGGATCCCCTGCAGCACACGCATGAGGTCCTCCCGCTGGCGCTGCACAGCCCGGACGAACGCGCCCAGTGGACGGCCGCCACGAAGACCACTCTGGTCTTCGAGCGCGAGCAGCTTCGTCACCTCCGACGACGCCTCGCCGTCCCGCGAGATGAACACGCGGATCGAACCTCCGTGCACGCCAACGCGTCGGACGTCGATGACGCGCATGCCGTGGCGCGACGCCAAGTCGACCACCGACGCGACGCTGAAGTAGCTCAGATGCTCGTGGTAGATCGTGTCGTACGCGGTCTTCTCAAGGAGATCGACGAGATACGGGAACTCCGCCACGAACACGCCGCGGTCGTCGAGCAGCGCCGTCACCCCGTTCATGAGGCCATAGAGATCGTCGATGTGGGCAACGACGTTGTTCCCGATGATCGCCGACGCTCGGCCATGCCTCGCGGCGATCTCGCGCGCGATGGCTTCGCCGAAGAATTCGTCGAGCGTGGGAATCCCCGCCGCATTGGCCATCGCCGCGATGTTGCGTGCCGGCTCGACCCCGAGAACCCGCACCGCGCTGCGGTCGAACGCACGGAGGAGCGTTCCGTCATTGCTACCGATCTCGACGACGAGGCCGTCCTTCGGCACGAACCGCTTGGCGATGTCTGCGGCGTACGCCGCGAAGTGCGCGGGGATCGTGTCAGACGTGCCCGACACGTATAGGTAGTTGCGGAACATGATCTCCGGCGGCACCGTCACGGAGAGCTGGAGGTGACCGCATGCGGTGCAGCGCGCGAGCTCGAGCGGGTACCGCGGTTCAGGTTTGCCCGTCTCGTCGGGCCTGATAAAGGAATTCGCAAGAGGCTGCAGACCAAGGTCGAGGACGTTTGCGAGCGCATCCGCGCGGCAGATCCGGCAGTGCGATCTATCCGTGGCGCACTTCCCAGTCGTACGGGATCTTCGGACTGAATGGGTCGAGGCGCGTGATCTCCGCGGGATCGTGTGGGATCGTCGCGCAATTCGCGACGATGGAGTACGGATGGCCGATACCTTTGAAGCCGTTCCAGATATGCGGTGAGACCGTGACCAGCGTGTAATTGCTCTCGCCGACAAAGAGCTCCTCCACCTGGCCACGCGTCGCAGAGCCCTCGCGATCGTCGAACAGGACAAGCTTGATCGAGCCGAACGGGACGGCGTAGTTGATGGTCATACGCTCGTGGAGGTGCCAACCTTTGACCACGCCCGCGTAGACGGTCGAGAAGTAGATCTCCCCGAACCGCTCGAAATGCGGGTCATCCGCGCGCAGCATGTGCATGACCTTTCCGCGCTCGTCCGGGATCTGACGGAGCGGGACGACCCTGACGCCCTCGATCACGTCGTCGCACCGAGGTACGAGCGGTACCACTCGATCGTGGATCGGAGGCCGTCGTCGAGCGGCACTCGCGGCTTCCACCCGAGGACGCGTTTCGCCTTGTCGGTCGAGAGGCGCTGCTCTTTGATCTCGTTCTTCGCTACGTTCAGCACTCGCGGCTCGGGCAGCTGGCCGCCCATGAGCTTCGCGATGGCTTTGACCATCTCAAGGACGCGCACCTGCGCGCCTGACGCGAAGTTGAAGGCCTCGCCGGCCACCTCGGGGCGATCCAGTGCTTCCGCGACGGCGAGATACGCGTCGACGACGTCGGCGATGTAGATGTAGTCGCGCACATAGGTGCCGTCACTGCGGATTTCGGGAGGTTCACGTTTCAGAAAGGACCGGATCGTCCCCGGCACGATCCGGCTCCAGTTCAGATCGCCGCCGCCGTAGATGTTGCCGCACCGGACGATGCCCAGCCGAAGGCCGTATGTCGCGTGGTAGCTCTGTGCGATGAGGTCGCCGGCCGCCTTCGAGACATCGTAGGGCGACGATGCGCGAAGCGGGTCGTCCTCTACGTACGCGTGATCGCTCGGCCCGTAGGCCTTGTCGCTCGAGGCAACCACGACGCGCTCGACGGTTCGCGATTGCCGGCGTGCTGCCTCGAGGACGTTGTAGGTCCCGCGGACGTTGGATTCGAGTGTGAGGAGCGGAGCGTTGAGGCCGACCCCAACGAGGGTTTGCGCACCGAGGTGAAAAACGACCGCGGCGCCGCTCTCGGCGATCGCGCGTTCTACGTCGGCGAGGGACTCAAGCTCGCCCCCGGTGACGGCGACCCGCTCGATGTTGCCGCTGCGGAACAGCTCGGACCGGCGATCGTGGTCGCGCAGCAGGACGGCGATGTCCGCGCCAGATGCCAGAAGCGCGGCGACAAGGTGAGATCCGACGATCCCGGTCGCCCCCGTTACGAGAACTGGCCTTGCGTGCCAATACGTGCGCGGTTCGGTCATGGGAGTTCTTTCGGCGCGCCGATCTGAGGTCGCGAGGGATCAGAAGTCACGGAGCACAACGCGGTCAATTAGCGAAACTATGTCAGATTGGTTGTCGCTGACTGGCTGGTCCTATCCCTTCGTCGCGCCTTCCCGGTGTTTGCCCATTGGGAGGTTTGGTGCAGCCGACCGGCCGAGGAAAGCCACCGAATTGAATTGGCAAAACCGCGAGGAAAAAGATTCCGGTTGTTCAGCGAAGAGCAAGCTCGTAGTTGCGATATCGCGGCGAGGCCGGCTCGCTGATGAGGCCGGAAAGAATGGCGTCTCGGACTTCCCGAATCCCATCGATGACCGGGATGGAGGCACTAAACCCGAGCCGTTCGTAAATCTTCTGGCATGACACGGCAACGTCCCGCATATCTCCATCGAAACTAAGGTCGCGCTCTTCTAGTTCGACACCTTCGACTTCGCTCCGTACGAGGTCGATGATCTCAGCTTTGGTGTAATTGCCTATCTCGGACCCCACATTGAAAACCTGGCCCCTGACCGTTTGAATCGGGGCGGTGGCGAACATCTGAAGCGCGCGAACGATATCCCGAACATGAACAAAGCTTCGGCGGTAACTTCCTTGGAACAGAATCAATTTGCGTAGCGTGATCGCCTCGAGAACGAACTGGTTCACGATCAGATCAAATCGAGTCCGTGGCGAGACACCGAACAGGGTCGTGAATCGAGGGATTATGGGAGCCGTCGCGGAATTTTCGACCCTACCGAGGAGATACTCTTCGGCCGCGATCTTGGTTCGCGCATAGAGGGACTGCGGTCGTAGCTCAGATTCCTCGGTCACAGGTTTTGAATCTCGCGCGATGCCGTAATTGCTATACGACGATGCGAATACGAATCGCTCCACGCCCGCCCCTTCTGCAGCCTCGAATACGCGACGCGTGGCCTCCAGGTTGATCTTGTACGAGACATCTTCACCCGCCGACTGACATGCTGGGAAACCGACAAGCGCTGCAAGGTGATAAACAGCGGCAACACCCCGCAACTCGTGACCTAGATCGGCGGACGTCACGTCTAGCTTCCGAAAAGAGAATTTGGGGTTCGCAAGGTACGGCAGCAATGGGTCCCCGCCAAAGACAAGAGAGTCAACGACGGTCACATCGTGTCCGTCGGCGAGCAATCGTCCGGTGAGCAGCGAGCCGATGTAACCAGCTCCGCCAGTGATCAAGACGTGCGTTCGAAAGGTCCTCCTATCTTGAGTCGACGTCGGCCTACCCCTGGATCGTCAAAATTGAGGATCGGCCTCGGGTCAGCTAGCCAGCCAATGTCAGGATGCGATCAAGGCTAAAGGCAGCGTTGTTTGACGTCTAACGGACGGGGACGCACTGCGCGTACGTAACCCGTGTGTCAAATTGGAGGCCTATGCAGGAATGGCTTCTGTCGCTGCTGCGTTGCCCAGTCTGCAAAGGCCCTCTGATCTACCGCACATTCGATCGGACGGACGCCCAGGGCCTGCTCGGGCACGACTCTCTGGGCTGCGACGAACTCTACCCGGTCATCAATGGAATTCCGCGGCTCCTTGTAGGAGGAGCCCGCCTGGGACTTGTGCGATCCCACCGCGCCTGGTTCAACATGTCTGTCGAAACCGCAGCTCTGGCTGAGACTTGGTCCAAGACCGGCGCACGCAATGCGCTGGTCGCCGCATTCGATGACGAGTGGACGCACTTCCGCGGGGTCGGGACCCAGGACCATTCGAGCGTTTTCAAACTCTACTTCGATCTCGTCCCGTGGGACCACTTTCGGTCAGACAGATTGGTCATAGACGCCGGCTGCGGCGCTGGTCGATGGGCACGCGAGGTTGCGATGAGGGGCCCGCGCGTAGTTGCGGTCGACTTAGGCAACAGCATCGAGATCGCGCGAGCGAACACTCCTCACAATCTGGTCGCCTGCGTGCAAGCCGACCTCCTTGCGCTGCCGCTAGCGCCCCGCGCCGCCGACTGGGCCTATTCGCTCGGAGTCCTGCATCACACGAACGAGCCGCTGAAGGCTCTGTCTAACGTCGTCGAGGTTGTGAAGCCCGGTGGGTTATTGCTGCTCTATCTGTACTACGCACTCGACAATCGCGGTGCGGTTTTCCGAGGAATCTTTCAGGCGGTTGACCATGCACGGCGACTCATTAGTCGCCAACCACGGCCGGTGGCGCGGGCGCTCGCCGCGATCATCGCGACATCGGTCTACTGGCCACTCGCACGGTTGGCGGCGGGGCTCGAGCGGCTCGGCGCGACGCGACTCGCGCTGCACCTGCCTCTCAGTTTCTATCGGCATCTGTCGTTCGAGACAATGCGAAATGACAGCCTCGACCGTTTCGGTACAGCCCTGGAGAGGAGATACACGCAGAAGGAGATGGTCCAACTCATGACCCGCGGCGGACTCACGCGAGTCGCGATCTCCGACAAGTCGCCGCTCTGGCACGGCGTCGGCGTCAGGGCGGAAAGTGGTGGCGCGTCAGAAGGCGACGGAGGCCACGAAGCCTAGGTCATCTCACGATGCCAGAGCTCGAGCATCAGAAGCGTCCATAACGGTCGCGAATTGTCGACTGACCCGCGTTGATGGTCATCCCAGAGACGGCGGAGCGGTGCTTCGCGGAAATATCCGCGCGCGCGCGAACGCGGACTGAAGAGAGCGTCGTCAGCAATCTCGCGGAGGTCGGTCCGGAGCCAGCGCCCTACGGGCGCCGCAAAGCCCATCTTGGCTCGCTCGATGTTCTTGACCGGTACGTACGCTCGAGCCAGCTTCTTCAGAAGGTATTTCTGCGCGATCCGGGGACCCACTTTGAAATCCTCCGGCAGCCGGGCCGCAAACTCGACAACCTCTTGGTCCAGGAGCGGCGACCGCGTCTCAAGCGAGTTTGCCATGCTTGCGATATCCATCTTCACTAGTAGGTCATCGGCGAGGTACGTCGCGACGTCGGTGGCGAGCAAGCGGTCCACCGGACCGAGAGCAGCGTTCGATTCGAGTGCTCGCTCGACCCGGTAAGACCTTTGCTCCGCGAACACGCTCATGAGCTCTGGCATCACAACATCTTGGAGGAGTTCTGGGGCGATCGCCGACATCCAGGAGGCATATCGACGCGACTCCGGCAAAAACGCTCCGTCCAGGAATCGTTTGGCACGGGCGCGACGTCGGCCGGGCCGGGCGAGCCTCGTCCCGAGGCGTAGCGCCGCGCGGATCGGCGCCACATCGGCGAGCGGCACGAACGTGGCTGCAAGCCGCATCGCCCGGAACCGGTCATAGCCGGCGAACGCTTCGTCGCCGCCATCCCCGTTCAGCGCAACGGTCACGTGTTCGCGTGCGATCCGGCTCACGTGGAACGTCGGGATCGCCGATGAATCCGCGTATGGCTCGCCGTAGTGGCGAACCAGTGTCGGAAGGACCGCCGCGGCGTCCTCTCGCACGATGTACTCGTGATGATCGGTTCCGTAGCGCCGGGCCACGCGACGGGCGTGGACCAGCTCGTCATACGCTCGGTCCTCGAAGCCTATCGAAAATGTCTTGACAACCTTTGCATGACGCGCCATGAGCGCGACGACAAGACTCGAGTCCACTCCGCCGCTCAGGAGCGCCCCCAATGGCACATCGGCGATAAGCCGCAGGCGTACGGCATCGTCGAGCAACCGTTCGAGTTCGCCCAGCGCATCGGCTTCGCTCAGCTTCAGCTTGGGCTCGTAGCGCAGGTTCCAGTATTCCCTCAGAGAAACGGCCCCGTCTTCCCACACCAACGTATGGGCGGGAGGAAGTTTGCAGACGCCCCGAAGGATCGTCGCTGGCGCCGGAACATACCCGTACGCGAGGTAGTCGCCGAGCGCGCCGAGATCGACCTCGCGCCGTAACTCAGACTGCGTCACGAGCGCCTGCATCTCGGACGCGAAGAGGAACTCGCCGTCCTGATGGGCGTAGACCAGCGGTTTCTTCCCGAGACGATCTCGGGCGAGAAGAAGCCGCCGACGCCGTGAGTCCCAGAGCGCGATCGCGAACATGCCTCTCAACTCGCGGACGAACTCATCCCCGAATTCCTCGTACGCGTGGACGATGACCTCGGTGTCAGTCGCTGTACGAAATCTGTGCCCCCGTGCAGCTAGACGGTCACGAAGGGATTGGAAGTTGTAAATCTCGCCATTGAACACCGTCCAAACGGTCTCGTCCTCGTTACCGATGGGCTGATCGCCGGTAACAAGATCGATGATCCTGAGCCGTCGGACGCCGAGGCCGACGCCGTTATTCAGGTACCGTCCCGTCGAGTCCGGCCCGCGGTGAATCAGAGCGGCGGTCATCCGGGCGAGCCGCGTCGCGTCGACGGGCGCGCCGTCCTGCCGAGCGATCCCGGCAATACCGCACATCCTCGATTACACCGCGGCTCTCGGACTCGTAAAGACCGTCACAGCAGACCCTCACGTTAGCCTTGTTTGGCGTGCGCATCCTGTTCGCTCGCAACCTCTATCGTCCCATCGACCTCGGAGGAAACCGCTATCCGTATGAGGTGACGAAACGATTGGCCGCTCGCGGCCACGAGGTGCTCGTCATCACCGGTGGTTTTCGCGGAAACAGCGACGGACCCGCGCCTCGAGTTCTCCAGTATCCGGTGTCGCGGGCACACCCGGCGCTGACTTTCAGCAGCAACGCAATCTTCGGCGGCGCCGCCACGACATTTCAGGCCTCCCGGTTTCATCCCGACGTCGTTATCACGAGCTCCTATGACCTCGCGTACGGCTACAGCCTCGCTGGTCGGAGGAACGAAATCCCGAGCGTGTTCATCTACCACTCGGCCTTCTATTCGGATTGGACGCGACGACTCGCCGGACGAAACGGCGTTGCCGGGTGGTTTGGTCGGAGGGCTGCCGCCTTCGCCCGCCACGTCGAACGTCGCGTGCTGCGCGAGAGTAACCGTGTGGTGGCCGTGAGCCCGTTCTCTCTTCGAGAGATCTCGACTTCTCTCGGTGGGGGCCTCAACGCGCGTTGCCGATTGGTTCCGACGGGCGTCGAAACGCAGGTCTTCTCACCCGGGTCGCGAGGTGAAGCTCGCGCCACGCTCGGCCTCCACACCGACGCCACCGTTCTCGCGACGGTCGGCAGGCTTGCCCCCGTGAAGAGGTACGACCGCGCGATCGCAGCGACCGCGCGCCTGATACAGGAAGGTCTCGCGGCGACCCTCCTTGTCATCGGAGACGGGCCTGAACGCTCACGGCTAGAGCGACTCGCGAACGAACTCGGAATCAACGAAGCCGTTCGTTTTGAAGGTCATTGCGACGGAGGCGAACTCGTCACGCGTCTCCGTGCAGCCGATCTCCAACTGTGCACGAGCGAATTTGAGAACTGGAGCTTGGCCCTCCTCGAAGGCATGGCCTGCGGGCTGCCGGTCGTGGGTACACCGTTCGGAGGAACCGCTGAGATGTTGGGAGCGGTAGACCCGGTTCTCGTCCTTGAGGATGGCGAAGTCAACTCCATCGTCGAGCGTCTCAACTCGCTGTTTGCCGATCGCCCACGGCTGCGGGACCTCGGTATCCGCAGCCGCCAATACGCCGAATCGTTCGACTGGGGGGTCGTCGTCGAGCGACTGGAGCGGGTCCTTACGGAGGCGATCGAAACCTAGGAACCGAACGCAAACGTCCCGCCGCAGGGACAGCGAGTTTCATCGCGGGGCGCTACGCTTTCGAGCCTTGACGGGGGCCGTTTCGCACTGCCGATTCTGCAAAAGCAAGTCCCTTGAGCGCTACCTGGACCTCGGATTGCAGCCTCCCGCCGACCAGTTCTTACCGCGATCGTCAGTTGGCAAGGAACCGGTTACGTATTACCCGCTC
>Ga0066710_100005914_pt1 | contig 11300 bp, 11 predicted proteins | sample GraSoiAngelo_159_FD_79666 | JGI IMG/M metagenome (GOLD analysis project Ga0066710, IMG submission 79666) | Grasslands soil microbial communities from the Angelo Coastal Reserve, California, USA - 14_1009_16_40cm | ecosystem: Environmental > Terrestrial > Soil > Grasslands | place: USA... | reverse complement strand
GGTCGGCGAGTGCCTTGAAGACCGAAGCCAGCGTGACGGCCTGCTCCGAGGTGATGTCGGGTGCGGCGACGGGGGTGCAGCACGCGACGGGCGCGAGATCGATCGGCTCCGCCAGCTTCGTCCTCATCGTCCTCCATTGACGATTCTCGATGCAGCGTATCGGTTCAGATCGACCTTTGTCAATGCTCCAGGGTCCTTCAGGAGGTGGGTCGAACGACCCATCAGATCGACGCCGCTTCGGGCCACGCGTCGTCAATTCACGGGGTTGGCGGCGCTCTTCGGCTGAATGCTCACCATTGAGCTTCGGCCTCGCGGGCGTCGCCGGCGTGAACCCCGTGTTCTTCCTGGTCGAGGTCCTGCTGATCCTCGCCTGGCGCAACGCGGGCTACTTCGGGCTCGACCGGTACGTCCTTCCGGCCCTGGGGACGCCCTGGCACCCGGGGAGGCTGTTCCACGAAGAGACGGCTGCGGTCGCCGCAGTCTGACGTCGCCCTGCGGCGATAACCACGGGGCCCGGGAGCGATCCCGGGCCCCGTCCGCTGCGTCCGGGACCGAGAATTCATGGCTTCGACTGGTCCAACGACCCGAGCCGTCCGTACACTCAAACGGCCCGTACCCTCGCCCGCTCCATCCGACCGAAGGAGGTATGCAGGTGGCTTCGACTCGCACGAAACCCCTCGCCCGCCGCGCCGCGATCATGGCGGCGGCGATGGTGGCGGTGTTCGGCCTGGCCGGGACGGCGTTCGCGGCCGTGGCCCTCACCACGGTGAGCACCGATCCCTACACGAACACCCAGTTGGCCTATCACCAGACTCAAGTGGAGCCCGACACCTTCGCCGCGGGCTCGACAATCATGTCGGTCTTCCAGAGTGGTCGGTTCTACGACGGTGGCGCGTCCAACATCGGCTATGCCACGTCGATCGACAGCGGACACACGTGGACGAACGGATTCCTGCCGGGCACGACGGTGTACGCGACGCCGGCTGGCCCCTGGGCCCGGATCAGCGACCCCTCGGTCGCGTTCGACCCCAAGCACAACGTGTGGCTCGTCACCGGCCTCGCGATCGACGCCAACACGACCGGCAAGGGTGTGCTCGTGAACCGCTCGACCGACGGCGGTATCACCTTCGCCAACCCCGTGACGATCAACCAGACCTGCGGGTTCTGCGACAAGGAATGGATCGCGTGCGACCAGACCGCGACGAGCCCATTCTTCGGCAACTGCTACGTCGAGTGGGACGACGCCGCTGCATTTAACAAGCTGCACATGGCCTTTTCGACCGACGGCGGCCAGACGTGGACGAACTCCGGTGTTCCCAGCAACTCGAACGGCGTCATCGGAGGCCAGCCGCTCGTGCAGCCGAGCGGCACCGTCGTGATGCCGATCGGTGGCGGGATCGGGCTCGAGTCGTTCATCTCGACGAACGGCGGGTCGAGCTACACAGGCCCGTTCAACATCTCCTCGGTCACCACGCACGGCGTGAACGGCGGGCTTCGCGACGGGGGCGGCCTGCCGTCCGCCGAGATCGACGCGTCGGGCAAGGTCTACGTCGTCTGGCAGGACTGTCGGTTCCGGGCGAGCTGCTCCTCGAACGACATCCTGATGAGCACGTCCACCAACGGCCAGACCTGGACCGCGCCGGTTCGCATCCCGATCGACCTAGTGACGAGCACGGTCGATCACTTCATCCCGGGGATCGCGGTCGACCCAGCGACCTCGGGCTCCACCGCGCGCCTCGGGCTGACCTACTACTTCTACCCGACGGCCAACTGCTCCACGAGCACATGCAAACTGAGTGCCGGGTTCGTCTCCTCGACGAACGGCGGTTCGACGTGGTCGAGGGTGACCCGCATCCTGGGGTCGATCGGGCTGAAGTCCCTACCGCTCACGAACCAGGGCTACATGGTCGGTGACTACATCTCGACGTCGCTCTCAGCCAGCAAGGCCTACCCGGTGATGGCGAACGCCACGACCGGGACGTGCACGCAAGGACAGATCACCTCCTGTCACGAGTTCATGGTCGCGCCTTCGAACGGGCTCCTCATTCGCGGCGGAATGATCCCCGTCGGGCACGACCGGGTCCTCGCGTCTGGGCTCGGGGCGTCGTTCCTGCCCAGGACGGCGTTCTAGCCACCACGGTCCAGCGGGCGGGGCGGGTCCTCCGGGACCCGCCCCGCTTTTCCCCCGGGCTCGACCGATCCGATCCCCATCCGTTCGACCTAGGCCGAAGCTAGGCAGGGCGGCCGTAGACGGACTCACGCCCGCAACCCACACTGATTGCATGCCCACCACGGTCTCGTCCCTGCGAACCGCCCGTATCGAGCCCATCACCGTCAAGCCCCCGCGCCAGCACGAGGCGGGGCGCCGCTGCCGCCTCTGCGGGACGCAACTCAGCCGATACAACCCGTCGCCCATCTTCTGCTACGCCCACGAGCCACCGACCCACCGCATCCCCGCTCGCTGGGACTGATCCGCCCGTCCGGTCCTCCACCGACCGAGTACGCTGGTCGGCCACACCCGGAGGAGGACGCGATGGCCGAATACCGCGAGGTCAGACACATGCGGCTCTACCTGAAAGAGCCGCGCACCGAACGCCTGCGCAAGAGCGCCGAGGGCCGGCTGCGCTATCTCCTCTCGACCGGCTGGCGGGAGGTCGAGCGCTGGCACGCCGACGACTACCTCACCGTTAGGGTCGAGCGCTCCGGACACGCGCCTCGCATGACGAGGCTCCCGAAGCCGCCGCCGCAGCTCCCGCGCCCGCCCCGACAGGGTCAGGGTCGAGGGGGACCTGGCGGACGCGGTGGGCCGGGTGGATTTGGGGGAAGGGGAGGGCCGGGCGGCCCCGGGGCGGGGGCGGGGCCGAGGTAGGCGCCTACTCCAGGTAGTCGCGGAGCTTCTGCGCGCGTGAGGGGTGCCGGAGCTTCGAGAGCGTCTTCGACTCGATCTGGCGGATCCGTTCGCGCGTGACGCCGAACTCGAGCCCGACCTCCTCGAGCGTCCGCGGGTGACCGTCGAGGAGCCCGAACCGGAGCTCGACGACCTTCTTCTCGCGGATCGAGAGCGAGTGCAGGACCGAGCGGATCTGCTCCTGCAGCATCGCGAAGCTCGCCGCGTCGATCGGCTCGACCGCCGAGGAGTCCTCGATGAAGTCGCCGAGGTGGGCGTCCTCCTCCTCGCCGACCGGGCTCTCGAGCGAGAGCGGGTCGCGGGAGACGGCCAGAATCTCCTGCACCTTGTCCGCGGGCATGTCGATGCGCCGACCGATCTCCTCGGGAAGCGGCTCACGCCCGAGCGCCTGTACAAGGTCGCGCTGCGCCCGCGTGACCTTGTTGATGTACTCCGTCATGTGGACCGGGATGCGGATGACGCGTGACTGGTCGGCGATCGCCCGCGTGATGGCCTGGCGGATCCACCACGTGGCGTACGTCGAGAACTTGTACCCGCGCGTGTAGTCGAACTTCTCCACCGCGCGGATGAGCCCGAGGTTTCCCTCTTGCGTCAGGTCGAGGAAGGCCATCCCGCGCGACACGTAGCGCTTGGAGATCGACACCACCAGGCGCAGGTTGGCCTCGATCAGCTTGGACCGGGCGGTGTACAGGTCGAGCTCGACCCTGCGCAGGAAGTCGTTGCCCTCGCGCTCGGTCTTCGGCCGGAACTTCGCGGTGACCGTCTCGCGGCCGATCCCCTCGCGGCGCAGATGCTTCTCGGGCTCTAGCTGGTGCTCGCGGATCCGAACGACGGCCTCCACCACCTGCCGGAATCGCCGACGGTCGATCTTCCCCGTCACAGCGGCCGTGCGCTGGACCTCGACGCTGATCTCACCGGCCTCGATCCGCATGGCCAGGTCGACCTCCTGGGCCGCCGTGAGGAGCGAGACTCGGCCGATGTCCTTCAGGTACATCCGAACGGGGTCGTAGCTCGGGGTCTTCAGCTCCTTGGCGCTCGGGAGCCTCGCGCCGGCGCCGTCGCCCGCCTCCTCGCCCGGCACCTCGATGACCTCGATGCCCTCCTCGCGGAGGTGGTCCTCGAGCCGGGAGAGGAACTCCTCGATCTGTTCGGGGGAAAGGTCGTCGTCCGGGAGCATCTCCAGCAGGTCGTCGGATGTGACGAACCCGCGCTCGCGGCCTCGATTGGTGATGGCTTCGCGCGCGTCGTCGAGGGGGGCGTCCCGGATTGGCTCCGCGGGCGGCTCGGCGCGTTCCTCCACGACGACATGACCGGCTGGTTCCCTCATGAGTGACCATTAGTGTCCCAGATCAACGGCGTGGTGCCCCGCGGCCGGAAGGCTCGTCTGGGACTGAGGGCATTCGGCCCGGTGGAATGCGCCGTTCGGTCCCATGGGTCGGGCCGTTCGGCGGTGGGCAGCCCTCACCCGCGTCGGGCATGATGCTTGACGTCGGGGGGACCCCCGGCCCAGGGAGATGCCTGCAATGCCCGACCGAGTCAAGAGCACGTCCACCGTCCGACGAGGCATCGACCAGGCCGTGTCGGACGTGCTCGACGCCGCCGCCCGCCACTGCCGGCCAGGCGATCCGTGCCCGGCGTGCCTCCGCGAGATCCGCGAGGAAGCGTTCCGGTGGCTGCGTGAGGTCGCGGACAGCGCCCCGCCCGAGTCCGAGCTTCACTTCCGCGCGTGGGAGCTGCACATCGGGGGTAGGAAGTGACCACCCCGATCGCCGTCTAGATGCGAAACAAGGCCGCCTGGGCGGTCGTCCTCGGCCTGGTGCTCCTGAGGTTCGTCGCCCAGGCAAGCGCCAAGCCTCCGCAGACTTCCGCGGTACCCGCCCCCTCGGCATCTTCCTCGTGGTTCGATCCGTTCGACCCGGCCCCTTCCCCGAGCCCGTCGCCCGCACCCGTGGCCGCCGATCCCTGCCCGCCGACCCTGGTCGGCACGCTGACCAAGGCCGTCGGCCATCTCCCGAAACATCAGACCCTCGACCTGCTGCAGGAAGCGCAGGACCAGTGGCTGGCGCTCCTGCCCCTTCGACCGAACGGAAGCGTCGGGTGGATCCCCAGCTCCTCGATCCGCGTGTCGCAGACGACGTGGAAGCTCGTCGTCGACCGGTCACGTCTGCGGCTCACCGTCATCCACGACTGCCAAGCGGTCCGCAGCTTCCCGGTTGCGGTCGGCAAGCCCTCGACGCCGACACCGAAGGGAACCTTCTACTTGGACGCGCTCTACCGCCTGCCGCCGGCGAGCTTCGTCGGTCCCTTCGCGTACACGCTCTCCGGGCATTCCAACGTCCTGTTCAGCTTCGACGGCGGCGAAGGACGTCTCGGCCTGCATGGCACGAGCGACCCGTCGAGCATCGGACACGCCACGTCACACGGCTGCGTCCGCATGTTCAACAAAGACATCAGCTGGCTCGTCTCGAGGCTCCCGCTCGGGACCCCCGTCGTCGTTCGCTAGCTCCCGTACCGCTTCTCGCCCGCCTCCACCCGTACCGGCAGCCGGTTCTGCGGGAGCGGCAGCGGGCACGTCACGTGCGCGGTGAACGCGCACGGCGGGTTGTACGCGCGGTTGAAGTCCAGAACCACGATCCCGTCAGGCCCGGCCTGCGGCGTGTAGAGGTAGCGCCCCCCGCCGAACGTCTCGCTCTGGTTCGTCTCGTCGCCGAACACGACGAACAGGTCGGACTCGCCGTCCTCGAGGAACACATCGAGCCGGTAGGGCTCCCCCTCGATCGCGAACGCCACGGCCCCCGGCACCGGGTAGATCTCCGGCGTGCCGAGCACGGTGCCCACCTCCGCCGTGCGCCCCTCCTCGTACGGCTCGAACCGCGCCTCGATCCGCCACCCCAGTTCGACGGGGTAGTGCTCGATGCCCCGGAACGAACGGATCGCCTCCGCTTCGCCATTCCGGACGCGCAGAGCCAGGGTCCCGTACCGGCGGATGACGTGGAAGCTCACCGGTCCCTTCCGGAGCACCGTCGGCTCGCCGCCCGCGTCGTCGTGCAGCTCGACCGTCCCGACCAGGTCCTTGCCGTCCCACGTGAGCCCCGAACCCTCTGCCGCGTGGAAGGAAGCCACGCCCGCGTCGACCTCGATCGACCCGACCGGAACGTCGCTCCCGGGAACCACGACCGGGTTGTCGCCGTCATGCAGCCACTCGAGCGCAACGACCGCGAGCCACCCGTCGGGGCTCGTGAGCTTCGCGAGGCGTGCGGTGCGCCACGCCGCGACCTCGCGCCGATGGTCGCTCGATGACGTCGTCGCCATCGGCCTCATGGGCTCGGTCGATTCTGGACGAACTGCCAGCCGAACCGACCTTTGATGCACAGGTGCCCGCTCGTCACCGAGTGATCGAGCGGGGAGGTCACGTTGACGATCTCGTTGTCCTGCACGTGCAGCTCCAGAGTGCACCCCACGCCGCAGTATGGGCAGATCGTGTCGACGGTCGTCTGCTGGGTTTCGTCCCAGGTTCCGTGTTCGCGCATGTCGTGCTCGCTTCTGAACATGAGTGCGCCGGTCGGGCAGACGCCGATGCAGTTCCCGCAGTACACGCACGCGGATTCCGTCAGCGGGACGTCGAACTCGGTCGAGATGTGCGCGTCGAACCCGCGTCCGGCGACGGCGATCGCGAACGTGTTCTGAGCGTCGACGCCGCACGCCTCGACGCACTTGTAGCAGAGGATGCACCGCGAGTAGTCGCGCACGTAGAGGTCGTTGTCGATCTTGGGAGGCTGTGCGACGGTTGCCGCGTCTCCGAACCGGTCGGGGTCCGCCTGGTAGCGCTCGAGGTAGCCGGGGGAGGCGGGCGCGAGGCTGACGTCGACGGAGGACGCGAGGAGCTCCAGGACCAGCTTGCGCGAGAGGCGAACGCGTTCGGAATCGGTCTGGATGACCATGCCGGCCTCGGCCTTGCGGGAGCACGCGGGCGCGAGGACCCGCGCGCCCTCGACCTCGACGACGCAGACGCGGCAGACGTTCACCGGCGTCAGGTTCTCCAGGTAGCAGAGGGTCGGGGTGTCGATGCCGAGCGACCGGCACGCCTCGAGCACGGTGGTGCCCTCGGGGACCCGGGTCGTCTGCCCGTCGATGGTCAGTTCGACCAAGCGGCGCGGCGGACCGACGGGGATGGCAGTCATCGGGCGCCTCCGAACGCGCCGAGCTTCGTGATAGCGGAGAGGATCGCGCCGGACGCGGTCTGGCCGAGCCCGCAGATCGACGCGTCGCGCATGGCCTGGCCCACCTCGGTCAGCAGGAGCAGCTCACGGTCGCGCGATCCGTTCGCGGCGGCGAGGCGATGCAGCGCCTCCTCCTGCCGGACGGTCCCGACGCGGCACGGCACGCACTGTCCGCAGGACTCGTCGCGGAAGAACCGCGCGATCCGCAGGAGGATGTCGCCGAGGTTGACGCTGTCGTCGAAGACCATGACGACGCCGGAGCCGAGCGCGGCGCCGGCTGCGCGCGTGTCCTCGAACGTGAGCCGGAGGTCGAGCTCGTCGGGCGTCACGAACGTCCCGGCCGCGCCGCCGAGGAGCACGGCCAGGATTGGGCGGCCCCCGCGGACGCCGCCGGCGAGCGCGAGCAGCTCGCGAAGGCTGGTGCCGAACTCGACCTCGTACAAGCCAGGCCGTTCGACGCAGCCTGAGAGGCAGAACAGGCGAACACCGGTGGAGTCGGGTGTGCCGATGCGCGCATATGCGGCGCCGCCGATCCGCAGGATCTCGAGCACGTTCATGAGCGTCTCGACGTTGTTGATGCCCGTCGGCTTGCCGAACAGCCCCCGTTCGACGGGGAAGGGTGGCTTGTTGCGCGGCTCGGGCCGGAACCCCTCGATCGAGTTGAAGAGCGCGGTCTCCTCGCCGGCGATATAGGCGCCTGCGCCGCGCCGGAGCTCGACGTCGAACGCGAAGCCTTCGCCCATGACGTCGTCGCCCAGGAACCCGCGCGCGCGGCACTGCTCGATCGCGTGGCGCAGGCGCTCGTGCGCGAGCGGGTACTCCCCGCGGAGGTAGACGTAGCCCTGGTCGCTCCCGGTCGCGTAGCCGGCGATCGTGAGGGACTCGATCAACGCGAACGGGTCGCCCTCGGTGAGGACGCGGTCCTTGAACGTGCCGGGCTCCGACTCGTCGGCGTTGCAGACGAAGTAGTGCGGGCGGACGGGCTGCTTCGCGACCGCTTCCCACTTGAGGCCGGTCGGGAATGCGGCGCCGCCGCGTCCGAGGAGCTTCGAGTCCTTGACCTCGCGGGTGACGCCCTCGGGCCCCAGGCCGACGGCGACGCGGAGGGCTTGGTAACCGCCGTGGGCTCTGTACTCGTCGAGGCTCGTGGGGTCGACCTTGCCGACGCGACGAAGGAGCGACGGGGCCACGTTACGCTTCACGAACGTAGCGGGCGGCGAGGGGTTCGTCGTGAGCGCGTCCCGCAAGGTCTCCGCGGTGGCCTTCCCGACGGCCGGCCATGGGTCGCCATGGTTGGAGCCGCTCCGCTGGATGAGCGCGGCCGGCGCGGCCTCGCAGAGGCCGAGGCAGGGACTTCGTGTCCACGCCGCGGCCGGGCCGAGGTCCGTTCGTTCCATCGCCGCGCACAGGTCCTCGGCGCCGTTCGCGCGGCACGCGATGTCGTCGCAGACGTGGACGAGCGTCCGGGGTCGTTCCTGCATGGAGAGCATCGCGTAGAAGCTCGCGACGCCGTACGCTTCCGCCGGCGGGATCGAGAGGCGCTGCGACACGTAGCCGAGCGCGCCGCGGCTGATCCACCCGACCCGGTCGCTCACGGCGTGCAGCGCAGGCAGCAAGAGGTGCCGGCGCGACCGGGCCTGCTCGGTGCCGCCGTACGCCACGTGGCCGTCCAGCTCGGGGCGACGCTCGCCGCCCTCCCAGCCGGACGTCGCGAGACCGAGGACGAGGTCGATTGCCGCTCGCTCCTCGGGGGTCGGCGCGGCGTCGATCGGGTGCAGGTCCACGCGGTCAGGCCCCCACCGTCGCGGGGAGCTTCTCGATGCGGATGGCCGTGGCCTTGAACTCCGCGGTCCCCGACTTCGGGTCGGTCGCATCGATCGTGAGGAGGTTCGTCATCACGTCGTCGCCGAAGTGCAGCGTCATGAACGCAAGCCCCGGGCGAAGGCTTTCGTCGAAGCGAATGGGGACCTCCACGGAGCCGCGGCGCGAACGCGCGCGCACGACCTCGCCATCGGCCACGCCGTAACGCTCGCCGTCCTCGGGCGACAGGTCCAACGACTCGCCGCGTCGCATCGGCGAGCGATACCCGGCCGTCTGCACGCCGGTGTTGAACGAGTCCAGGCGCCGGCCCGTCGTGAGCCTGATGGGGAACTCCGGGGTGAGCTCGTCGACGGGCGGTTCCTGTTCGACGACGCTAAACGGAGCGAGCGTCCCGCGCGCGGCCGGGTCCTCCGCCCAGAGGCGCGAGTGCAGGAACTGCTCGCCGGGGTGCTGCTCGTCGTAACAGGGCCAGTGGATGCCGCCCAGCTCCTCGAGCCGACGGTAGCTCATGCCCGCGTGCATCGGGGAGAGGGATCGAAGCTCGTTCCACGCCTGCTCGGCCGACACATCGCCCCAGTCGTGGCCCAACCGGCGTGCCAGGTCGCAGATGATGAGGATGTCGTCGCGGGCCTGCCCGGGCGGCTCGAGCGCCTTGCGGACCCGCTGCACGCGGCGCTCGCTCGACGTCACGGTGCCCTCGGCCTCGCACCAGGTCGCGGTCGCGGGCAGCACGACGTCGGCCATCGCCGCCGTCTTCGTCAGGAAGATGTCCTGGACGACCAGCTGCTCGAGCCCACCCAGGAGCGCGAGCGCCCGGTGCGCATCTGCCTCGGACTGTGCGGGGTTCTCCCCGATCACGTACAGGTGGGTCAGCTCGCCGCGCTCCATGCCGGCGAACATGTCGGACAGGTGCCATCCGTACGTCGGGGGCACGGCGACCCCCCACGCCGCGTCGAACTTCGCGCGCGCGGTCGCGTCCTTCTCGATGTCCTGGAACCCGGGGAGCTTGTTCGGGATGGCGCCCATGTCGCCGCCGCCCTGCACGTTGTTCTGGCCCCGGAGCGGGTTGAGCCCGGAGCCGTAGCGGCCGACGTGCCCCGTCAGGAGCGCCAGGTTGATGAGCGCGAGCACGTTGTCGACGGCGTTGTGGTGCTCGGTGATCCCGAGCGTCCAGCAGATCTGCGCGCGATCGGCCCGGGCGAACGAGTGGGCCAGCTCGCGGATCGCGGCCGCCGGGACGCCCGTCTCGCGTTCGGCCCGCTCGAGCGTGTACGGCTCGACGCACGCGGCGTACGCGTCGAGGCCGGTCGTCGCCCGTTCGATGAACGCGCGGTTCTCGAGGCCCGCGTGCAGGATCTCGCGGGCGACCGCGTTCGCGAGCGCGATGTCCGCGCCCACGTCCAACCCCAGCCACACGTCGGCCCATTGCGCGGAGGCCGTCCGGCGCGGGTCCACGACGAACAGGCGCGCGCCGGCGCGCACGCCCTTCAAGACGTGGTGGAAGAAGATCGGGTGGGTCTCGCGCGCGTTCGAGCCCCAGAGCACGATGAGATCGGTGCGCTCGATCTCCTCATATGAGCTGGTGCCGCCCCCCGCACCGAAGACCGTCGCCAGACCGACGACGCTCGGCGCGTGTCAAGTGCGGTTGCAGCTGTCGACGTTGTTGCTGCCGATCACCGCGCGGGCGAACTTCTGGGCGACGAAGTTCATCTCGTTCGTCGCCTTTGAGCAGCTGAAGAGGCCGAAGCTGCGGGTCCCTCCGCGGTCCCTCGCGACGGCGAAGCCGGCCGCGGCCCGGTTGAGGGCCTCGTCCCAGGAGGCGGGGCGAAGGCCCGCGGCGCCGGCCGCGCGGTCCCCGTCGCGGACGAGCGGTTCGGTGAGGCGTTCGTAGCGCATGGTCGATCTCACCTCCTCCCCCTGGCGCTCACCGCGAATCTACCCCAGAATGCGCCACGGAGCCGACGGCGATGGGAGGACGACATGGGCATCCGCTTTCGTAATCAGCTGCCGACGGGCGAGGCCAAGCCCTGGACGCTTCGGCAGATCATCCAGGGGCGGCCGTTCAACCGTGCCACGCACCCGATGCTGGTGCACTTCCCGATCGCGTTCTACTTCGGGGCGCTCGGCCTGGACGTCCTGTCGCGGCTCGGGCACTTCGCGTCGGCCCCGCTCGCCGCGTCCTGGCTGATCCTCGCTGCCTTCGCCGGCACGGCCCTTGCCGCGACGACCGGCCTCGTCGACTGGTCGTTCATGCGCCCGAAGTCGAAGATCCGCCGCACGGCCAATTGGCACCTCGCGATCCAGCTCACCGCCGGAGCGCTCTTCGTCCTCAACTTCGCGATCCGGTGGGG
>Ga0066710_100005912_pt1 | contig 11300 bp, 7 predicted proteins | sample GraSoiAngelo_159_FD_79666 | JGI IMG/M metagenome (GOLD analysis project Ga0066710, IMG submission 79666) | Grasslands soil microbial communities from the Angelo Coastal Reserve, California, USA - 14_1009_16_40cm | ecosystem: Environmental > Terrestrial > Soil > Grasslands | place: USA... | reverse complement strand
GGTCACCGGCACCGGCGCCGCCGCCGCAAGCTCGACGACCAGCGGCTTGGCCGACTCGAGGCGGTCGTTGTCGGCGACGACGACCGAATACGTGAACCGTCCGCACGTCTCCTGCATCCACAAGGCCTCGAGCAGCCGCCTCAGCAGCTCCGGGCGCTTGTACGTGCAGATGCAGACCGTGATGTGTGGCATGTGCGGACTCACACGCGAGCTTCGAGCGTGTCTCGCAGGGGCAAATCGACGACGCGCGATGTCCGGCTGCCAGCGCTCGCGCTGAAGCGTCCCGGCGCCCGCGCCGGGTGGATCCGAAGCCGAAGCGCGGGAACGCCGACGGCGGAATCGGCCGACGCGTTGACGCGGAGGCGTCCCGACTCTCTGGTGACGGCGTCGAACGCCGCCGAGCGGCGTTTGGCGAACCAGGCCACCGCCTGCGAGGCCTGCGCGAACCACGTCCCAGCACGCGTGAGCTCCTCGAGCAGCTCCACGTAGGCACCGCCCCACAGACGTTCTGGCGCGAGACTGCGGTCGTGCCAATTGACGGTCACAGCGCCGCCGAACTGCAGCGCGTTGTCGATGATGGCGCGCACGCGTTGCCGCGCCTCGGCGGGAGAACAATGCAGATGCGCGGGATAGAAGAGCGCGGTGTCCATCACGTGAAGCGGGAGCTCGAGCAGCCGAATCGCCTCGAGCGGTTTGAACACCTGGGTCGTGCCCGCGCGGTAGCCGACGGTCTCGTTATAGCCGCACGTCGAATCGTAGGCGAAGCCCGCCTTTTCGAGGCTCGCCGCTGACTGCACGCCGCCATACAGCCAGTGCATCCGGACGCCGATGCTCGCGGCGCCGGCGATTCGCGCGATCTCGTGCAGCTCGTCGCGGCCTCTCGCGCTGTCGCACCATGCGTCGAGACCATGCACGCCGATCTCACAGCCGCTGGACGCGAGCTGTCCGATCCGGTCGACGATGTCGCGCGCGCCGTAGGCCGCCGCGCGGCGCCGCGGCGCCGGGCCGTCGGCGGTTCGTCCCGGGTCACCGCCGAACGGAATCACGAAGAACGTGGAGGGCCGACCGGCCTCGAGGCTCAGGTAGCGATCGAACTCCCACCAGAAGTCTTTCGCAAGGCCGACGTGAACCAGCGGGAGCTTGAGGGCGGCCAGCCAGTTGAGCAGCACGTGCCGCGCGGAGACGCGTCCCCGCAGGGCGTCGACGACGGACCCGGCGAGCGCCCGATACAAAAACCCGAGCGCGGTGTGGTCCATCGTGTGCAGGCGGAGCGCGGGATGATCAACGTCGTGAGTGAGGCATGCGATGAGCCGGTGTCCGTCGGGAATCGGCGGGATCTCGACCAGCGGCGCGGCGTACTCGACGATCAGGTCGCGTAGCAGCTGGATGTGCAGCTCGACGGCCGGAATGTCGGCGTTGGCCGCTGGCTGACCATGCGTCAGCAGCCAACCGATCTCGCGAAAGAGATCGTAGCCGATCGTCACGCGCACGCCGTCGCGGGACGGCACGACGGTAGCTGCGGCCTTCTGTGCGGCGGCGTCGATGAGGCAGTCAGCGCCACGTTCGAACGTTCGGCTCGGCCCATAAATTGGCAGCCGCCGCCCCTTGTAGGACAGCATGCTCGAGCCGCTGGCCGAGGCGCGCACCGACGTGTCGGCGTCCCCCGCGACGGTGGCCGCGCTGTAGACAACGACGAGCGGCGCGTCGACGTCACCGGGCGTGCCCTCGATCGTGCTCAGCACGACGTCGTAGTGGCGGTCTGGCCGATAAAATTCCCAGGGCGTCTTGAACAGCTCGAAGAACTCGCGGACCACGGTGTGGTCCGTTGCCTGTGCGATGACGCCGATCATCGTCGCTGCGTGGTCGCCGAAGGCCGCCGCGATCTCATGGGGTCCGGAGCCACTGCTCGAACAAGACGAGGCTGAACAGGATCTTGTGATGGTCGTGCCGGCCTGCGATGTGTTGGTCGACCAGGTCGCCGACCACGCCGCGCCGAAGATATCGATAGATGTTGGAGGCCGGATCCCGCAATACGCCGGCCATGGCGCCGTCGGCGGCATCGCGGAACCACCGGTCCACGACGTTGACGGCAAACCCGCGCTTGGGGCGCTTCAGTACGCTCGCCGGCAGATGGCGCCGACTCACGCGGCGATGCAGCCACTTCTGGGACCCGTGCCGCACCTTGAAGCTCGCGGGCAGCCGCTCGACGTATTCGACGATGGCCTTGTCGAGGTACGGCACGCGCAGCTCGAGACCGTGCGCCATGGACAGCTTGTCGGCGTACATCAGGAGCTCGTCGGGGAGCGTCGATCGCACCTCGAGGAATTGCAGACCGCCGAGCTCGTCGGTCTCGGTGAGGAGCGGCGTCAGATCGCTCCACGCTGCGGACATCCGAGCGTCCAGCTCGTCCTCCAACACGCCATCACGGAACAGGCCATCGATCGCGTCGCCGGGCAGAATCGACAACACGCGCTGGTAGCGCTCGATGCGGTCCGGCGTCGCCAGCGCGTGCACGCCGCGCTTCAGCGTCTCGTTTCTGGGCAGCGCCGCCATGGCCCGCGCCAGCGGCGCGCGCAACCAGCGCGGCAATCTGGCCCACAGCGAGCCGTACCGAACGCCGAGATGACGGCGATAGCCGCCGAACAGCTCGTCCGGCCCCTGGCCGATCAGCGCGACCTTGACGTCGCCACGCGCGCGTTCGCACACGAAATACATCGGGACGATCGAGGAGGCGGCGATCGGCTCTTCGAGCGCGGCGACGATCTTCGGCAGCGCGGCCTCGAAGAGCGAGCGATCGATGGTGACCGAAGTATGACGCGAGCCCAGCGCCTGCGCCGTCGCAGCGGCGTCGGCCAGCTCGTCGTCGGCGAAGCTCGCGCCGTAACCGATGGTGTACGTGGGCCACGCGCTTCCGTGCCCATTCATCAACGCGAGAAGCAGCGCGGAATCGATACCGCCGCTCAGCAGCAGCCCGACGGGCACGTCGCTGATCAGATGCCGGCGCACGGCGGCGTCGTACAGCGTTTGCAGCTCTTCCGCCGCCTCATCGAGGGCCTTCGGCGTCGCGAACGGCCGAGGGCGGTAGCGATACCAGCGACTGAGCTCGTAGGAGCCGTTTTCGAACGTGAGCTTGGTGCCGGGCGGAAGCTTTCGAATGTCCCTGAAGATCGTGTACGGCGACGGCGTATAGCGGTAGCGAAGGAAGAGATTCAACGAGGCGGCGTCGATCTCCGGCCGGTCCGGCATCGCCGCGCGTACCGCGCGGATCTCCGAGCCGAAGTCCACGCGGCCGCCGTCGATTCGGTAGTAGATCAGCTTGATGCCGAAGCGGTCGCGCGCGAGGACGAGGCGCCGGCGCCGCGCGTCCCAGATCGCCAGTCCGAACATCCCGTCGAGGCGGTTGAGGACATCATCGCCCCACTGCTTGTAGCCGTGCACGATCACTTCGGTGTCGGACTTCGTCCGGAAGCCGTGCCCGTAGCCCTCGAGCTCGTGCCGCAGATCCTCGAAGTTGTAGATCTCGCCGTTGAAGACCACCCATACCGACTCCTCGGCGTCCGACATGGGCTGATGACCGCCGGCGAGATCGATGATGGACAGCCGCCGAAAGCCGAATCCGAGGGGACCGTCGACGTGATACCCATCGTCGTCGGGTCCGCGGTGCACGAGCGTGCGCGTCATGGCCTCGATGTCGGACTTCTGCACCGGCGCCGGCGACGCGAAGTTGTACTGACCACAGATTCCGCACACGGTGGGGACTAGCCTCCGGCCTGCCGTCGCGCGATGTCCTGCGTGAGCAGACCGCACAGCGCGCGAAACGTCTGGGATTGAGCCCAGCGGTGCATCGGCACGTTGTCCCAGCCGACGAGCAGCTGCCGCGCCCGGAACGCGCCTTCCGGCTTCTGCCAGCGATCGAGCAGATCGCGAAGCGCGGTGGCGCGGACGCGATCGAGCTCGCCGAATCGGTCGCGCAGCAGGGTGCCGAGGTTCAGGCACTCGGCATAGTCGTAGAGCTCGCGACGATAGACGGTGAGACGCGGTGCCCTGGCGAAGGGTTGCGGCAACCCCTGCTCGTCGATCAGGTGTTGGACGTAATAGGCGACGCCGCGCTCGATCGCCGCGGTGCAACGGCTGCCGGCGCCGAGCGCCTCGATCTTCGCGAGCGCCTTGAGCACGAAGCAGGTGTGGAAGTGGTCGACGAAGTCGCGGTGGCCGTCGACCGAATAGGGCCACGAGCCGTCGGCGTTCTGCGCCTCGAGCACGAAATTCAGGTTGCGCTCCGCCACCCGGACGTACGCCGGCTCCGCGAAGTCGGCGCCGGCCTGCATCAGGAGAAAGGCGCGATACGCGCTGGCGTTGACGACGCCGCCCGGGTCGTTCGGGCTCGGTGTATAGGCACAGCTCGCGGCGTGCGGCGACGTCGCGATGTCGCGGTAATCGCGCAGGGCATGCTCCGCGATCGAGCGCATGCGCCCCCGCCATCGCGGGCTGTCGTCGAGCGCGTAGACGTCGCGGAACGCCTCGTACACGTAGGGCAGCGTCGTGATCAGCGGCGTGCCGCGGCGGATGGTGCCGCTCTTCGTCTGCCAGTCGAACGGGTAGCCCCACCCGTCGTGCTCGTATCCGGCGCAGCGCGTCTGCTCGAGCACGTCGCAGAAATGCACGGCGCGGCGATAGTGCCGTTCGTCTCCCGACACACGCGACAGGAACGCGAACCCCATGGCGTAGTGCGCATCGGCGATGGGAAAGCGTTGCGGGATCCAGAAGAGCCGGCGCGCCGCGGGCACGAAGGCCTCGCACATGATCATCGGCGCCACGGCAAGCGTGCCGAGTCGCCGCCGGTGGTAATAGAGCCGTTTGGCGGCCCCGCCGAGCCGGCCGGCGAAGAAGCTCTGATGATCGCAGGAGGTCTCGCCGTGCTCGTCGAGCCAGCGCACGAAGCGCCGCACGGCGGACTCGACGCGCGCGAGGGCGACCGGCTCGATCCCGTCTGCGACTGTCGTCGGCTGCATCGTCGGCTGCATGGGCGACCTAGCTCGGCATGACCCGAAAGCTATCGATCCGCTTCAGTGCGAGCGCCGACGTCAAGATCGCGCGCAGCTTCTGCATCTGCTCCCGGCGATGAAACCGCATGAGGTCGTCCGACACGGCACGGTCGATTCGCCGCACCGACGCCCAGGCGTATCCGAGACCGAGCGCGGCGCCGCCGGTCACGTACGGCCGTTTGGTCGCACGATAGGCGACGCGGAACAGCTCCCACAGCGGATGCCCGCCGAGGTAGTAATCCTTCTCTCCATAGGCGAACGCGGACCGCAGCCGGCCTCGCTCCGCCGTACCGAGGTGTCGATGATGGAAGAACGCACGCTCGCGGAAGGAGCGCGTTCGCCAGCCGCGCATCCTCGCGGTGGTGACGGCGATCCAGTCGATCCCGCCCGCGCGATTGGCCACGTAGCCGCCGATGTCCTCGAAGCACCGCCGCCGGAACAGCTGACAGCCGCCCGGCACGTGCGTGTGCCCCTCGAAGCCGTCGGTGCCCGAGTCGTAGCCGGCTTCGGCGAACGTCGTGCCGGCGACGCCGAGACGCGGCTCGTCGCGGAATTTGGCGAGGAGAAACTCACAGTAATCGGGCTCGAACGAGATATCGGCGTCGAGGTTGCCGACGACGTCGAAGTCGAGCCCGCTGACGTGCTCGAACCCGGCGTTGAAGGCGAAGACCTTGCCGGCGAAGCTGCGGTCGCGGTGTTGCGGCAGCTCGACCAGCTCGATCCAGGGATAGCGCATGAGATAGCGGCGCACCACGCTCGCGGTGCCGTCCGTCGAGCCGTCGTTCACGATCACCCAGCGCAACGGCGGGATCGTCTGCCGAACCATCGACGAGATCGTCTGCTCGATCAGCGCTTCTTCGTTCCGCGCCGGCGTGACCAGCACGTACGGCGGATACGTGGGCGACGGCGTCGCGCTCGTCGGCGCGGTGGCGACGGCGTCCGACGCGCTCATCGGCTCACCAGCTCGGCGGTGACGTTCACGAGCGTCCGCCGCTGCTCACGCCAGCCGTGCGCCCGGTACACGTCCTGGCCGCGCTGCACGACCTCGAGCACCTCGGCGGGATGCGAATACACGTATTCGATCCGCCGCGCGAGATCGGCGGCGTTGCCGAGGTCGAAGAAGATCAGCGAGTCATCGTCGAAGTAATCCCGGATGCCGGGGGCGGCCGGCGCGATCACGGGCTTGCCGACCGCGAGATACTCGAAGATCCGCGTCGGCGTGTTCAGCTCCGTGAAAATGCTCCGCTCGTTCGGAATGACGCCGACGTCACACTGCGCGATGGCGGCGACGATGTCCTGCGAACGGACCCGCCCGCGGTACTGGACCGCATCGGTGAGCCCCTTGGCCCGAACCTGCGCCATCACCCGCTCGAGGAACGCGTTGGCCGGTCCGTAGATCCACAGCTCCGCGTCGGGCACGGCGCGTCGTACCTCAGCCAGCGCCGCGACCGCGACGTGCAGGCCGTTTCGCTCGACCAACGAGCCGTGATACATGATCACGAACGGCGTGCCGGGCACGCGGTCCGTGCACGACGTCGGGCACGGCGAGCGGAATCCGAAGACCTTGTCGTCGGGCGAGTTCATCACCACGCCCATCTTCTCGGCCGTGCAGCTGCGCGACGAGAACAGCCGCTTGCATGCCGCGTTGACGGTGAGCGCGGCGTCCGCGAGGCTGATGCTCCACTTCTCCAAGCGCTTGAGCGTCCGGACGGGAACGCTGTCCGGGGGAAGATTGAAGATCGACATCATGAGCTCCGGCATCGGATCGTGCAGATCGAGGATCACTTTCGCCCCGAGCAGCTTCGGCACGAGCGCGGTCAGCACGAGGACGTCCGGCATGTTGTGGACGTAGACGACGTCATAGCGACGGCGCACGGAACGGGCGGCGAGGATCGCGAAGCAGCGCGCGATGAACGTCGCATACTGGATCACGTATTCGGTCATGCGGCCGCGGCGACGCTTCAACGGAATACGCAGCACGTCGACGCCGTTCAGCAACTCGCGCCTGGCGTCGCCATCATCGTCCGTCAGGCAGAGGACGTCGACGCTCATGCCCTCGCTCGCGAGCGTTTCGGCCGCACGTAGCACTCGCGGATCGGCGGGGTAGTGCGAGAACACGACCATCGCCGCCCGTTTGCCGCGCAGCCGCCAGCCGGCCGCCGCCGCGGGGGATTCGGTGGCGGCCGACGACGCGCCGGACGGCTGAACGGCCGATCCGACCCGTCGCTCGCGCGGCGGCCGAAGCGGAAACGCGCGCCGCACGTATTCCGCCACCTGTCGCGGCAGCGCGAACCAGCCATCGCGACCGTAGCGCCGGACGGCATAGTCGAGGAAGTCTTCGTACAGCCGCACGTCGAACTCGCGCGCGCCCGGGCGCCCATCGAAGTTCGTGTAGTCGGGATGTACGTTCACCAGCGCCATGCCCCCGCGCTCCACGATCCAATCGAGCTTCCGTCGCCAGGTGTCGATCGACGTTTCCTGCAGCAGCACGAACAGCGTCGAATCCTGCGTCAAGGTATACGGCAGCTCCACGTACCCCGTCCCGTCGTCGCGAGCCACCCAGAACGGAAAGATCGTGTTCGCGCCGTCCGGCTGCGGCTCGAAGGGGTCGACGTCGAAGGTGGAGGCGTCGTAGAGGACGTCGAGGTCGCGAATCCAGCTGAGCTCGTGGAACATGAACGCCGAGCGGAAACCCACCGCTCTCCATGCCTCGAGATACCGGTTGATGGTGCGGGCGTCCGCGGTAAAGCGCTCGCGAGACATGTACAGCGTGCCGTCATGATGGAGGTCGTGCACGCCGACTTCGAAGCCGTGGCCGGTCAGCAAGTCACGGACCCACGCCGGCAGGACGTACGGGCCTTCCGGCACGAAGTTGAACGCCGCTTGAATCCAGTGTCGCCGGTCGGTTTCGGCGAGGTGAAGGCACCGGTCCAGGCCGCGCGTGCCATCGACGTCGTGGGTGACGACGAAGGCGAACTGCTTGCCGTCCGGCCAGCCCGGCCATCCGTCGGGGACTCTGCCGGCGGCTTCGTTGATGTACCAGCGGTCGGGCAGTCGCCGGCGCACTCGGCGCGCCAGACGGCGCCGAAGCGCCAGACGGGCTTGCCATGGGATCGACGGCTTGAGCGCATAGTACGCGCGCGTCAGCAGGCTGCTCATCATCGTTCCGTTCTTCCCGCCCGGGCTTCGCGCTCGGCCTTCGTCCTGTTCGACGACTGGATCGCCGTCAGGATCTCGGACGGCGCGACCCGGCTCAGGATCTCGATGTTCGGCATCACACAATGGCCGCCGATGACGCCGGGGAAATATTTGACGGGTGGCAGATAGCGGATCTCTTCGAAGAACGAGGCGACCTCGTCGTAGTCCTGGCCGAGACGGCCGCAGTAGCGCTCGACCTCCTGCGCCCACGCGATGAGCAGCCCGAAGTAGGTCGTCTCGGTGAGCTTGGCCAGCTCCGTCGCCTCGGGCTCGGACAGCAGACGCGTGCGCATCCCGATGGACTCGAAATGCTCGACGGCGGATTTGCCGGACGCCACGTCGATCGGTCCGACGTACTTCGTGTACGAGAGGAGATCGTCGCGCATGCGCACGTGCTTGCCGCGGACGGGGCTGTGCACCACGGCGGCGCCCGTCCGGTCGGCGACGGCGCGCGTCGTCCCGACGGCCACGGTGCTGTTGATGATCGTCAGCCCGGGGTCGAACCGCTCGATGTAGCGGGCGGTCGCGCCGACGAAGTCGTCGATCTCGAACGGATAGCACACGTGCATGACGTCGATGTGTTGCGGAACGCGCTGCGGTGGCTGGATGTCGACGCCGACGCCGTGGCAGCGTCGGGACACGAGCTCGAGCAGCGGTCGACCGATCTCGCCAAGGCCGACGACGACGACCGTGGCGTCCGGCTCGCTCATACGCTGACCCCAGAGGGGGCGTGCGCGACGCGCTCGCCGGCCGCGTCGGTAAACGCGAGCAGGCATTGCACGACGCGGTCCTGCTGCTCGGCCGAGAGCTCGGGGAACATCGGCAAGGACAGCACGTGGGCCGCCGTCTCCTCGGCCACCGGGAAGTCGCCACGCGTGAATCCGAGATGCTGATACGCCCGCGTGAGATGTAGCGGGATCGGATAGTGGATGCCGGTGCCGATCCCGGCGGTGGCCAGGTGCTTGCCGAGCGCATCGCGATCGGCGACGCGCACGACGTACAGATGGTAGACGGGACGCGACCACGACGGCACGCGCGGACGCACGATCGTCGGCTCGGGCTCGGCGAGCAGCTCGTCGTATCGGCGGGCGGCCTGACGCCGGCGCTCGTTCCACTCCGACAGGTGTCGGAGCTTTACCCGCAAGAGCGCGGCCTGGATGGCGTCGAGGCGGCCGTTGTAGCCCTCGACGTCATGGAAGTACTTCATCGACTGCCCGTGATCGCGGAGCATCTGGCAGCGCTGCGCCAGTTGTTCGTCATCCGTGACGACGGCGCCCGCCTCGCCGCACGCACCGAGATTCTTGCCGGGATAGAAGCTGAAGGCGGCGGCCCGCCCCATCGAGCCCGCCTTGCGCCACCGGTCCTCCTTCGCGGAGAAGTACTCGGCGCCGTGCGCCTGACAGGCGTCTTCGATGACGATGAGATCGTGCCGCGCCGCGATCTCGAGAATCGGGTCCATATCCGCGATCTGGCCATAGAGATGCACCGGGATGACGGCCGTGACGGGGCCGCCGGTGCGGCGGCTCACCGGGCGCCCCGTGGCGGGATCGGGCGTGCACTGCGTCTCGAAATACGCGGCCAGCGCATCCGGATCCATCGTGTAGGTGGTCGCGTCGATGTCGACGAAGTCGAACCGCGCGCCCACCTGCGAGATGGCTTCCGTGGTCGCGATGAACGTCATCGGCACCGTCAGCACCGTGTCCCCGGCTCGCACACCCGCGGCGAGCAGTGCGAGCCGGAGCGCGTCGGTGCCGCTGGCCATGCCGACGCAGAACGCGGTGTCACAGAACGCGGCGAACTCGCGCTCGAACTCTCGAACCCGGGGTCCACCCACGAAGCCGGCGGTGTCGAGCGCGCTCTCGAACGCCGAGCGTAGCTCGTCGCGCAGGTGTCGGTGAACGGAGATCAGATCGAGAAACGGAACCTCATGCGTGCTCATGTCGAACCTCACTCGAGTGAACTAGAGTCCCAGCGCGTTGGTGTATGTCGCCGTCGCGACGTTGCTCGAGGACCAGCCCGGCGCCACGGCGATGGCCTTGATCGTCGTCGTGGTCAGGACGAGGATCGGCCCGGAGTACACGGGCGACGAGGCCGTCGGCGTGCTGCCATCGGTTGTGTAGTGGATCGTCACACCCGGGCTCGCATCCGAGATCGTCACGAGCTGCGGCAGCAGGTACGTGCCGCCCGCCGGGCTGAAGGTCGGCGTGGCCGCCTTCAAGGTATACGTGGCGGTGCTCACGGTGCTGTTGGCCATTCCGGGCGCGGCCGCCATGGCCTTGAGCGTCATGGTCTGCGAGACCTGGATCGGACCGCTATACACGCTCGACGCCGTCGTCGGCGTGCTGCCGTCCCTGGTGTAGTAGATCGTCGCGCCGGGGGTGGCGTCGGAGATCGTCACCGACTGCGGCCTGTCGTACGTGCCGCCCCCCGGGCTGAGCGTCGGCGCGGCCACCCGAATCGTGTAGGTCGCGCTCGCGACGCCGCTGTTGGCTTTCCCGGGCGCCGCCGCCATCGCCTTGAGCGTCGTCGTCGCCGTGAGCGTGATCGGGCCCGTGTACACCGTCGACGCCGTCGTCGGCGTGCTGCCGTCCGTGGTGTAGTAGATCGTCGCGCCGGGGGTGCTATCCGTGATCGTCACCGTCACGGACGTGATAAACGTCCCGCCGTTCGGGTTGAAGACCGGCGTGGCGACCAGTACCGTGTAGGTCGCGCTCGCGACAGTGCTGTTGGCCCTCCCGGGCGCCGCCGCCATCGCCTTGAGCGTCGTCGTCGCCGTGAGCGTGATCGGGCCCGTGTACACCGTCGACGCCGTCGTCGGCGTGCTGCCGTCGGTCGTGTAGTAGATCGTCGCGCCCGGCGTGCTGTCCGTGATCGTCACCGTCACCGACGTGATAAACGTCCCGCCGTTCGGGTTGAAGACCGGCGTGGCGACCACCCCGACTATCGTGTAGGTCGCGCTCGCCACGGCGCTGTTGGCCTTCCCGGGCGCCGCCGCCATCGCCTTGAGCGTCGTCGTCGCCGTGAGCGTGATCGGGCCCGTGTACACCGTCGACGCCG
>Ga0066710_100005911_pt1 | contig 11301 bp, 9 predicted proteins | sample GraSoiAngelo_159_FD_79666 | JGI IMG/M metagenome (GOLD analysis project Ga0066710, IMG submission 79666) | Grasslands soil microbial communities from the Angelo Coastal Reserve, California, USA - 14_1009_16_40cm | ecosystem: Environmental > Terrestrial > Soil > Grasslands | place: USA... | reverse complement strand
GATCAAGAGCATCACTGGCGCCGGCCCGTACATCAATCAGGGAACGCGCATCGCCGAAAGCACCATGACGGCGATCATGGCCCGCGAGTCCGCGTACTCAGGCATGAAAATCACCTGGGACATGATCATGGCTTCGCAGCAGGACCTGCAACCCAAGGAGTTCGATTACAAGCGCGAGATGCAGCCGATGCCGCTGCCCGTGCCGGGCGTTTATAAGTTCGTGTAACGCTGCATCGGTCCTGGTTGCGCCGGTTCATGTTGCACGACCCAGGAAGGTTTGCTTACTGCATCAGATTACTTGTAATAGTTGAACTCGACGTAAGCGATGGCATCTCGCTATTCATGCTAGTGTTGAGTCACGAAGGACGGTGTCGAGATGCGAAAATTCGCTCTGTTTTTGATTGTCGGCGGCATGCTTCTGGCTGTCAATTTCCCATGTCTGGCCCAGGACTTTAAGCCTTATGCAGGCTCCAAACTGGACGAAAAGGCTAGTCGCGAGGCGTCAGCCGCCACCCCAGGCAAACAGTCGGAGGTATACACGACGGCTGATTCCTTTGACCAGGTAAATGCGTTTTACAAGGGCCTGTACAAGGAGTACACAATGCCCTCCAGGTCACATCCGCACTCTGGACCACAGGTTAAGTGGGCATTTTTCATCCTCGACGGAGGAAAGGATTTGGCGAGTTCTAAATACTGGATGAAAGTCCAGAGGCCCTACGTTGGTGGAGCTGACGGTAACGATGTTCGAGATCTCACCGTTATTCAGACGGTCCGTTCGAAATAACTAGCCGGGCGTGTGCAGCACGGAATCATTCCCTCCAGATAGCCGATGATCCTTATCAATTGGATGCTCCACCTAGTAGCGCGCATACGCATGTGCGAGCTCCCGTTCATCCGTTTCGCCGGGCCGTGACTTTCGCGTCGGGTGTAACACGTGCCTTTCGCCGCTCGGGTATAAAGGTATACGCCGGAGAGATAAGAATGAAAAACTGGACGTTCGAGACGCTGGATCCAGCCTATGGCGCCGTAACCGAAGGCCCCACGTGGGATGGGTCGGGCTTGCTATACACGCGCATTCAGCAGAGCCGGATCATGAGGCACGATCCCGTCTCGGGCGCCTGCACGATTTTTCGCGAAAATACCAACTACGCCAACGGCCTGACGTTTGACGCCCAGGGCCGGCTCTACGGATGCGAGGGTGGGGCAGCCATCGACTCGCGTCGAGTGGTTCGTTACGAGAGCGACGGATCGGTGACGGTTCTCGCGGACCGCTACGAGGGCAAACGGTTGAACATCCCCAATGACGTGGTGGTCGACCCGGACGGATGCGTCTGGTTCACCGATCCCTACTACGAGGGAGCAGCTGGCGAGTGGAGCTTCGACCGCGCGAACAAAGAATTGGAGCACGATTCCGTTTATCGCCTGGACCCGCAGCGCGGCGGCGTCTACAGCATCACGCGGGTTACGTTCGATACCACGCGGCCCAATGGCCTGCTGTTCTCTCTGGATTACGGAACGTTGTTTGTGGCGCAGAGTGGCCGTGAGCCTGCCGAGGCGCGCCAGCTACGTGCTTATCCCGTGAAAACCGGCAAGACTCTGGGAGCGGCCGAGATCCTGCACGATTTCGGCGAGCATCGCGGGATCGATGGCATGCGCCTGGACACGGAAGGCAATATCATCGCCACCGCCGGATGGGAACTGGGAGGGCCCGGCCCCATGATCTACGTGTTTTCGCCGGGAGGCCGGGTACTCGAGATGCACCCCGTCCCTTGCCGCCGTCCAACCAACTGTGCGTTTGGCGGTCCGGGCCTGACGACACTTTACGTCACGACGATCGAAGGATTTCTGTTCCGCGCCCGTACGGAGAGGGTTGGACGCCTGTTGTTTCCCGCGCAGTGAGCTTGATGACCGTGCCACCGTCGCGATTTCCTTCCCGATTTCCGCGCCATCGAAATTCATTCCGGGGAACGCAACGGGGGTACGATATCATGGGCTTGATGAGATGGGCCTGATCGCCGTTTCCGGACAACCCGGCTGCAGGTTCGAGGAAGTGGCGCGCATCACCGCGAACCGCCTCGGTTTCGAGCTGGTGACTGCATCGCGCATCGCGACTCTAGTAGAAAAGGAGTTCGCACCACTCGCATCGGTCCCTCATCGGGCTTATCTGGATCTGGTGGCTTCGATCGTCGCGCGGCTGGCCACTACCCATCACCTGGTCATGTGCGGTGACGGCCTCGAACTGCTCTCCAAACAATTGCCGGGGATGCTGCGCGTCCACATCGTAGCGCCGGACTCGGTTCGCGTGGGCAACATCATGCTGGATGAACGCCTGGATCGTCCCGCGGCGCGCCAGGCGATTCGCGCGGCGGAGGAGCATCAACGTGCCGAGCGCAAGCAGCGGTTTGGAGTATCCGGACTGCCGGCGCATCTGTTCGATCTTGTTCTGAACGCCGAACAGCTCGATACCGAACACCTCGCCGATTTGATTGTGAACGCGGCGCATTCCTCCGGGTTGATCGAGCGCGGCTACCTTTCAGCCGCCGCCGAAGCGCAGCTTCAGTTTCGTTGCCGCCTGCGGCTTTCCAAGCACGGCATCGTGCCGCCCGATAAAGTGGCGCTGCCGCGCAAATCGTTCGCTCACCCGAGCGAAGAAATTTTCGCCAACCTGTTGGATTTTTACCGCATCCCATGGGAGTACGAGCCGCGCAGCTTTCCCATTCAATGGGATCGCGACGGCAAGGTTTCGGAGGCATTCACGCCCGATTTCTATCTGACCGAATTCGACCTGTATGTCGAACTTACCACCATGAAGCAATCGCTTGTGACGAGGAAAAACCGCAAAGTAAAACTGCTGCGCCAACTTTACCCGCACGTGAATATCCAGGTGTTCTATCAGAAGGACTTTGCGAACCTGATCTTTAAATACGGGCTCGCGGAGCGAACCGCTAAAGTATGATGCCGGAACCGCCCCCGGGCGTCGAGCGCATTCTTTTCACGCAAGAGCAGATTGAGCAGCGTATTGACGAGCTCGCCGCTCAGATCTCGGAGCGCTACAAGGACAAGAATCTGAAGCTGATCGGCGTGCTGAAAGGCTCAGTCTTCTTTTTGGCGGCGCTCGCGCGGCGCCTTCGCATCCCGGCCAAAATCGATTTTCTGGCCATCTCCAGCTTTTCCAACAAGTCTGGAGCGCCTGGCCTGGTGCGTATCGCCAAAGACTTGGATGACAGTATTGAAGGCGAAGACGTTCTGCTCATCGAGGACATCGTCGATACTGGATTAACATTACGCTACCTGTTGCAAACGCTCGCCAGCCGCGGACCAAACTCGCTGGCTGTGTGCACTTTTCTCGATCGCAACTCGCGGCGCATCGTGCAAGTCCCTGTGGAATATCGGTGTTTCGAGATTCCAGATCATTTCGTCATCGGTTTCGGCCTCGACTATAATCAGTTGTATCGAAATCTCAACTACGTAGCGGTTCTCAAGCCGGAACGTGAGTGAAAAACACTACATAACCCAATCGCAACGCAGGCCTAACGTAAAATTTCCTTGAAACCAATCTAGGTTCAGGTCTACCTTACAAGTGAAAGGAAAATCCCGCAGTGAGAATAGGAGTGCTCTTCGTCTCCCCGCATCGCGAAGACGCGACAGTTCTGTCGCGGATGCTTAGTTCGATTCCCGTGCCGTTAGCACATGTTGCGGACTTGCAGCACGCAAGCGCCACCATTCAGGCAGAGCCATATCAGGTCATTCTGACTGAGGCCACACTTCCGGATGGCACATGGCGAGACGTCCTGGACATGGCGCGCCGCGTAGTTCCCGCCCCGGCCGTGATCGTAACCGACGCGGCGGCCGACGCGCGTTTCTGGGCGGAGGCGCTCAACCTGGGAGTGTATGATCTGATCGCACAGCCCTTCGCCACCGACCAGGTTCGGCGCATTCTCTCTTACGCTTGCTCGCGCTTGTCCGATAAGTCGAGAACGGCCGGCGCCGCTGTATAACGGTTTTCTCACAAGGTAGCGTAGGCGTTCCCGCCTGTCCGTTGCTGAGGGTCTTGCCGCCCCCAAAAAGAAAACCATGTCATCTGCAACCGACGCATTTGTCCAGAGTAACCAGCCCCGATTTCTCGACGAACTGAAGAATTTTCTCCGCATTCCCAGCATTAGCACGCTGCCCGAGCACGCAGCCGATGTGCAGCGCGCCGCGCAGTTCGTGGCTGACGGCTTGAAAGCCGCCGGGCTTGAGAACAGCGCGATCATTCCCACGAAAAGGCACCCGCTGGTGTATGCCGACTGGCTGCACGCGCCCGGCAAACCGACCGTGCTGTGCTATGGGCACTACGATGTGCAGCCCGCCGATCCGCTGGAATTGTGGACCAGTCCACCATTCGAGCCGTCGGTGCGTGATGGAAATATTTACGCCCGTGGATCGGCCGACGACAAAGGCCAGATGTACATGCACCTCAAGGCTGTGGAAACGCTGCGCGCGGTGAATGGGACGCTGCCAGTCAATCTGAAATTTCTCATCGAGGGAGAAGAGGAGGTGGGTGGCGGATCGATTGCCAATTATGTCGCCGAACATGCGCCCAAGCTGAAGGCCGATGTCGCGCTGGTCTCCGACACGGCGCTCTATGCTCCTGGAATTCCGACGCTCTGCATCGGACTGCGCGGATTGGTCTACATGGAAGTGGAAGCCACCGGTCCCTCGCGCGATCTGCACTCGGGCCTTTACGGCGGCGCGGCGCCCAACGCGGTCTTCGGGTTGATCGAACTGCTTGCCAAGGCGAAGAACTCGCGCGGCGAGATCAAAATCCCGGGCGTTTATGATGACGTTGAACCGCCCGCTCCCGCCGAGAAAGAAAGCTGGGCGCATCTGCCGTTCAAAGAAAGAGATTTTCTCAGGAACGAAGTTGGCTCGACCAAGCTTGTGGGCGAGACGCAATACTCCGTCCTCGAGCGCATCTGGGCGCGGCCCACATTTGAAGTGCACGGCATCGCCGGAGGGTTCACGGGCGTGGGATCGAAAACCGTGATTCCAGCGAAGGCCACGGCGAAGGTGAGCATTCGACTGGTGCCTCGACAGGACCCCGATAAGATCGTCGTGGCGTTCCGGCAGTTCGTCAAAAAGCACGCGCCGCGCGGCATCAAGCTGGATGTGCGGGTGCTGACGGCTTCACCGGGTCTGGTGGTGAATCCAGACCATCCGGCGATCCAGGTGGCCGCCCGCGCTTTTAGCGATATCCTGCAGAAGTCCACGGTGTTCATCCGCTCGGGCGGGTCGATTCCAATCGTGGGCGATTTCGCGACGCACCTCGGCATTCCGACGATCCTCATGGGCTTCGGCCTGCCCGACGATGGCCTGCACTCGCCCAACGAGAAGTACTCCCTCGACAACTATTACAAGGGCATCATGACCATCGCGCACTTTTTCGAGGAGTACGGAAGTAAGGCCTTGTCCTAACTCCGCTATGCCTTTGGGTGAGAGCGGTCGTACACCGCCATCAGGTCCGTGAGCGAAACCTGCGTGTACTTCTGCGTGGTTGAAAGCCGCGCGTGCCCCAGCAGTTCCTGAATCGATCTCAGATCTGCTCCGTCGCCCAGCAGGTGCGTGGCGAACGCATGCCGGAAGCTGTGCGGATGGAGCGAGGAGTCTCCGGCGATTAACGTGGCGTACAGCTTGATGATGCCGCGCGCGCCGCGATCGGTGAGGCGGCCGCCGCGATGGTTGAGGAATAGTGCCTGTTCGCTGCTGGTGCGTTCCGCGAGATATCGCTCGAGCGCGTCCGCCGCCTTCCCGCCAAACGGAACCTGCCGCTCTTTGCGTCCCTTGCCGCGCACGCGCAACCATCGTTCGCCGCGATCGAGATCGTCGAGATTCAACCCGACGAGCTCACTGACGCGCACGCCGCAGCCGTAGAGCAATTCTAGAATCGCTAGATCGCGCGCCGGATGTGGCCGCTCGAGTTTGCCCGCGGCGACGCCATCGAGCAGCGCGTTGGCCTGCTCGGTCGTCATCACGTCCGGCAGCTTCTTGGGACCGCGTGGCGTTCGCAGCAGGCGAGGCGCATTCATCGGGGCCAGGCCTTCGCGCACCAGGAAACGGAAGAACACGCGCAGTGCGGCAAGCTTGCGGCGGATGGAGACCACGCTGAGCTTCTGATCATATAGCGCCGCCAGCCACTCGCGAATTTTGAGCACGTCGAACTCCGAGGGCCCGGGCGGCTGTACTTCCGGCGGGGAAAAATAATCCAGAAACTGCCGCAAGTCCGACTTGTAGGCCATGATGGTGTGTGTGGAGGCGTTGTTCCGTTGTAGTTCTTCGATGAAACGCCCGATCTGCCGCTCCAGCTCAGACATGCGCGTGCAGGGATTCATCCATGGATTGGAGCGCGCGCCGGCAAATCTCGGCGTGACGCGCTTTCTTGTCATGCCGCAGACGGCCTGCGGTTGGTTCATCCAGCGGCGGCAGCAGATCGAAGGCAATGTTCGCCGGCTGATAATGCTTCGCGTCGGCGCCCGAGATGTAATGGCACAACGAACCAAGCGCCGTCTCGCGCGGCAGCACGCGGGGTTCGTCGCCTTGCGCCAGCGCGACCGCATTTCGACCGGCGATCAGGCCGGTGGCAATCGATTCCACGTAGCCTTCGACGCCGGAAATCTGGCCGGCGAAGAAAACCGAAGGACGCGCGCGCCATTGCAGAGTCGCGGTGAGCAGCGCCGGTGCATTGATGTATGTGTTCCGGTGCATCTGGCCGAACCGGAAAAATTCGGCGCGCTCCAGGCCCGGAATCATGCGCAGGATGCGCGCCTGCTCGCCGAATTTCAGGTGATTCTGAAAGCCGACCAGGTTGTAGCTATCGGCGCGCAGATTCTCCTGACGTAACTGCGCCACCGCGTACGGCCGACGCCCGGTGCGAGGATCAAGGAGCCCCACCGGTTTCATGGGCCCGAAGCGAAGCGTATCGCGGCCGCGCCGCGCGATTTCGTCGATGGGCAGGCACGCCTCAAAAAATGGCGTATTGTCCGGCATGCCATCCGGCGTGGCGCCTGGCGTATCACCCAGGATGTGCGCGGCCACGTTCTCCGCCGCCAGCACGGCGTCGACAAAACGCTCATACTCGTCGCGATCGAACGGGCAGTTCAAGTAATCGTCGGTGCCATCGAGCGATTTGCCATATCGCGACGCGCGGAACGCGATGGACATGTCGATGGTCGAGGCGTCAACAATCGGGCTGATACTATCGTAGAAGTAGAGCCGGTCTGAACCCGTGAGCCGCGCAATCTCCGCCGCCAGCGCGTCGCTGGTCAGTGGGCCGGTGGCGATGAGAGTGATGCCATCGCCCGGGACCGACGTGACCTCGGCACGCCGCAGTTCGATCAGCGGCTCGGATTCAATCACACGCGTGACTTCCGTGGCAAAGGCTTCACGATCGACCGTCAGCGCATGCCCTCCCGGGACGCGCATACGGTCGGCGATGCCGATGAGTAGCGAATCCAGCCGCCGCAGTTCTTCTTTCAGCAGCCACGACGCCGAGGGACCCTGGTCCGACTTCAGCGAATTGCTGCAAACCAGCTCGGCCAGTTGCTCGGTCTGATGCGCCGCCGTCCGCCTCGCAGGCCGCATCTCGTGCAGAGTGACAGGCAGCCCCGCACGCGCAATCTGCCACGCTGCTTCCGAACCGGCAAGCCCGCCGCCGATGATGTGGATGGTGACCATCTGTATTGAGAGTAGGACAGGCATGCCTATCTGTCCATTGGCTGGGGGCCCGCGCACCCACCGCGTGTTAGCGCTGATTCGCCTTCAGCACTCTCTTCCGCAACCGGATGGATTGTGGTGTCACTTCTACGAACTCATCGTCGCGAATGAATTCGATGGCCTGCTCGAGATTCAGAATCCGCGGCGGCACCAAGCGTATGGCTTCATCCGCTGTTGATGCGCGCATGTTGGTCAGCTTCTTCTCCTTCACGATGTTCACGTCCAGGTCGTTGTCGCGGGCGTTCTCGCCTATGATCATGCCCTGGTAAACCTCGAGGCCGGGCATCACGAAGATCTCGCCGCGCTCCTGCAAATTGAAAATCGCGTGGCCCGTGGCCTTGCCCGCGCGGTCCGCAACTAGGGACCCGGTGGGTCGCGTGGGAATCTCACCCTGCCAGTCGATGTAGCCGTGGAAAAGGCTGTTCATGATGGCCGTGCCGCGCGAATCGGTGAGGATTTCGCTGCGCAGCCCGATCAGCCCGCGCGACGGAATGTGAAATTCAAGCCGCACGCGCCCGGAACCGTGGTTGATCATTTTGATCATCTTGCCCTTGCGCGAGCCAAGCTTCTCGATCACCACGCCGAGGAATGCTTCGGGGCAATCGATCACCAGCAGCTCGACCGGCTCCTGTACTTTGCCGTCTATTTTGCGCGTAAGAATTTCCGGCTTGCCCACCATCAGCTCGTAGCCTTCACGCCGCATCATTTCGATCAGAATCGCGAGCTGCAACTCGCCACGCCCCATCACCTTGAACGCATCCGGCCCGCCGGCTTCTTCCACGCGAATCGAGACGTTGGTCAGCAGCTCTTTATCCAGCCGGTCGCGCAGGTTCCGCGACGTCACATAAGTCCCTTCGCGGCCCGCGAACGGCGAGGTATTAATCGTGAATGTCATGGCAATGGTCGGCTCGTCGATTTGAATGTTGGCCAGCGGCTTCGGATTCTCCGCGCTTGTCACAGTCTCACCGATAGTGATGCCTTCCACGCCCGCGATGGCCAGTAGTTCTCCGGGCCGGCCCTCGGTTTCATCCACGCGCTTCAGGCCTTCGAAGGAATAGAGCTTGGTGATGCGCGTTTTCTGCAAAGACCCGTCCAGCTTGACGATGCCCACCTCGTCGCCGTATTTCAGCGTGCCTTCGAAAACGCGTCCGATAGCGAGCCGCCCGAGATAATCGCTGTAATCCAGATTGGCCACAAGCATTTGCAGAACGCCGTCAGGATCGCCCGGCGCCACGGGAATATTTTTGACGATAGCTTCGAACAGCGGCCGCAGATCCTGCGCATCATCCTCCATCTTCGCTTTGGCGACGCCCGCCCTGGCATTGCAGTAGAGCACCGGAAAATCGAGCTGGTCTTCGGTGGCGTCCAGATCGATGAACAAGTCGTATATCTCGTTCAAGACTTCAGGCACACGCGCATCCGGCCGGTCGATCTTGTTGATCACCACGATGGGTGGCAGATGCGACTCGAGCGCCTTCATCAGCACATAGCGCGTCTGCGGCAGCGGGCCTTCGCTGGCATCCACCAGCAGCATGACGCCGTCGACAATCTTGAGCGCGCGCTCCACTTCGCCGCCGAAATCGCTGTGACCCGGCGTATCCACGATATTGATCTTGACGCCGCCGTAGCACACGCCCGTGATCTTGGAGAGGATGGTGATGCCGCGCTCGCGCTCCAGTTCGTTCGAATCCATCACGCGGTCCATTACGGCTTCGTTCTCGCGGAAAATGCCACTCTGTTTGAGCATGGCGTCCACAAGCGTGGTTTTGCCATGGTCTACGTGCGCGATGATCGCGATATTGCGAATGCTTTCGTTTTTATTCTTCATGAATCACTTCGATAGGGTTGAGACGCGCCGCCACGCGCGCGGGATAAATGCCGGCCAGGACGGTCGTCATCCAGACCAGTGCGGACGCACCGGCCAGCAGTGCGATGGGCGGATGAAACTGGATGGTCCAGCCGAAGCTCTGCTTATTGATAACGCAAATCAGCACGAGAGACAAAACAAAGCCGAGCGCCAGCCCCAACAGATTCGCCGCGAGGCCCAGAAAGCCGGCTTCGAGCAGAATCATGCGGCGTACCTGCGCGGGAGCCGCGCCGAGATAACGCAGCAAGCCGAACTCGCGGCGCCGGTCGAGCACCATCGCAAGCAGCGAATTCGCCGCGCCCAGCATGGCCACCGCAATGGCCACGCCTTCAAGCGCGTACGTAATGGCGAACGTGCGGTCGAAGACCACCATGGCGTTTTGACGAAGCGTACTGTTGGGCGCCACGACGACGCGATATCGGGCCAGCCGATCCTCGACCGCACGGCGAACCTGGCTGGCGTCGGCGTTCTTTGCGACGTAGATCGCCAGGTTGGTGGCAGGCAGATCCGGCAGATATTTCGCAAGCGTCGCGTTGTCGAAGATGACCCAGCCGCGCTCGGTTGAATAATCGTAATAGACGCCTGCTACAGTTGCTTTGACCATATGACCGCCGAGCGGCAGCGTCACGGCATCACCCGCGTGCACGCCTTGCTTGTTGGCAAATGGCTCACTCACGATGACGCGATCCTGCCCCACGAGCGAGCGCAGCACGGCATCGCGGTCTTGGCCGGGCAGAAATCGCAGGCGCCCGTATCGGCGCACGATCTCGGCGGCGCCTGAGCCGAGCGAAGCACGCTGGCCATCGTAATCGAATTCGAGTGCATGAAAGACGTCCACCGCATCCACGCCGGAAATCGAGGAAACCAGCGCGGGTACGTCCGCCGAAAGCGCTGGATGGCTGCCCGCTCCACCCCTAGACGCCGGGCTCACGTAGAGATCGGCGCGCAGTTGCGTGTCGAGCCAGACAATCACGGTTTCGCGAAAACTCCCCACCATGATGCCGACGCTGGCCATCATGGCGATGGCCGTCGACAATGCGCCCACCACAACGGACGTTCGGGCAAGAGCCGCGGCCAGCCCGCGCACGGCCAGCAATCCCTCCGGGCCGAACAGCGCGCGCGAGGCGGTTCGCGTCACCGCGGCCAGTCCGGTGATCACGGCAGGCGCGGCCAGCGCCATGGACACGATGGCCAGCAGCGTGGCAATGTAGCCGGCGATGGGTCTGCCGTCGATCGGCCGGACGCGTGAAACGGCGATTGCTACGATGGCGACGACGATCGCCCAGAGCAGATCGCGGCGCATGTGCAGTCTTGCATGATGCTCGCACGCACCGCGGCCCATCGCCTCCACCGGCGCCACCTGCATGGCTTCGCGCGCGGGCGCCAGCGCCGAAAGAAACGCAACTGCGATGCCGCAGAAAATAGCCATCGCTACCGCCGGCGTGCCAAGAGCGACCACCGCCGGCCGGCTGCTCACGTAGAGCGAGTTGACCGTCTGCGCGATCAAGCCCACCGCGGCTTCAGCCATCAATCTGCCGAGTGCGATGCCGGTCAGCGAGCCCGCCAGTCCGAACAGTAGCGCTTCACCAAGAAACAGCCACAGAATCCAGCGCCGCCCCGCGCCCAGCGCGCGCAGAATGCCGATCTCCGGGCGCCTCCGTACCACGCTCACCGAAATCGTG
>Ga0066710_100005910_pt1 | contig 11301 bp, 8 predicted proteins | sample GraSoiAngelo_159_FD_79666 | JGI IMG/M metagenome (GOLD analysis project Ga0066710, IMG submission 79666) | Grasslands soil microbial communities from the Angelo Coastal Reserve, California, USA - 14_1009_16_40cm | ecosystem: Environmental > Terrestrial > Soil > Grasslands | place: USA... | reverse complement strand
TGACCGGTAGGTCAATCCGCACCGTGAGTCTTTTTTGGTCCCCGAGCAAAGCTGGGCCATCTCCTGAGGGCGACACATTCTTGAGAACCGCGAGGCAGTAACGATTGCCGTTGCGCCAGAGCAGGGCTTCCATCCAAGGTTCATTTCCATTCTCTCCTAATATTTCCACGCGTGGTCGCAAGCCGACTTCGTTATGTGCCTGGCGTATTAGCTCACGCCACGCCCGGCCGATCTCCCCCGACCTGTAAGGGAAATACTCATATGCGAGGGGCGTCAGATTCAAGTATAGGCTCTGCCCGCTCCCGGTTTGCTTCCGAATGAGCACTTCTGCGGTTTCGGAAGCTCCGCCCGCGGTTCCCGATGCCGCTCGCGTGCCGCGCTCGAAGACCACCATGGATCGGTAACGAAACGCCCCGTCGTACGCGCGCAGTCGCTCGGGAAAAGGCTTGCTGGCATATTCGACGTCGATTTCCGTGATTCCTCTGCCATCGAGGTAGCCTCTCGATTCGTCCCTCTTGATTCCGAACAGGGCATCTAACGCACCCGACGCGCGCCCGCGTCCGGTTTCAGTGAGTAAGCCGCAAAGCGCGTCCGCGATGAGCTTCCCTCCGGATTTCACGAAGTCACTCAAAGCCGACGCTTCCCGTTCGGAGAGGCAAAGGACCTGGGGCAAAATAATCACCTTGAAGCGTTTCGATAGATCGATACGTCGCTCGATCACATCGAGGTAGCTGATGAAGTCGTATTGATAGCCCAGATCTTCCAAAATCTTGCACCACGAAACCCGCAGGCGCCCCGAAGATAAATTCTCGCCGTCCATTCCGGAGGAACGCTTGGGCCAGCCTGCTCCATAGGTCGCGCTGTCCATCGCCCAGCCGACACGAATGCTGGGGTGAGAATAGTAAAGCCCGATAGGGTCGGCTTCGAGATAGGAGTTCGGATTGACGATAAATTCGCCTGCGGCTCCCTGAATTTCCCGGAAGGTGGCCGCCAGCTGCTGAATCTTCGGCGCAAGCGCGCGTTCCCCGGAGGAGTTGCTGAGCATCCACCCTTCAGGCCAGGCGATGGTTAGCTGATTGCCATGGGCGAGCCGATGCCACAACAGCCAAACATTAGTTCTGTATCCCGCGAACGCTCCATAAGTCTGGGCGTGAATGCGGCGCGGCCGATTCCAAAACGAGCGTAGGATTTCGTTTGTGCCGCCATCATCGTAGGCCTCCATCCATTGGACCGCCCGGCACAGAAAAGCATAGTCGTAGCCGCCATAGGCTGATGGCTGCTGTCCACCGACAAAACCGGCGGGAGTAAGCGGATCGATCTTGTTCGTGTATCGCGTCAGGTCGGCCAACACCTGCGCGAATTGGTAGTCCATAAAGTGGCGCCATTCCATCCATCGGGAAAGGTTCCATTTGCTGAAGGAGAAATCCGATGTTGACTTGCGCAACTCCTCGAACCCAACGGGTTCCACTTCATCAAAGACAGCGTAAGACGCGTCCCAAGCGTTGTTGAGATTTTGGATCGTGCCGTAGCGATGGCTCAACCACCGGCGATACCAAGCCAGCGAAAGCGGATGGATGTCGACTTCCGCCGGATTATTGAATGATCCCAGCGAGATCTCGTCGTCAAACGCGTAGCCGTAAACCAGTCCCTTTTTTGTCGTGGCCACATTAACGCGCAGCAGGGACTTGAGAGTCTCGATCGTGCGGGGATCGGCGAAGCTATAAGGCCGAACCAACAGTGATTCCTTGCCGATGACGCTCGACCTAACATCGTCGGTAAGATGCAAGATGCCCTTGCCTGCGGCATGGTCGACGTAATAAGGGAAGCGGCGCTGCTTTGAAAGACGGACAAGGTCATCCTTCGTTGCTCCCCAATCAATGTGAAAACCGTGCAACCCCGCGAGATCGTATAAACGCCCGTCTTGGCGCACATCGTTTTGCCATTGCCAAACCAGGATGATGAAACGCCTCCATTCCGGGCGCTGCCGGATAGCGGGGACCGGTTCTAGAGGTCCGACAGGATAAACTTTAGCAGCGGCATTGATCTCGGCGGCGCTGGCAAGTGTGCCTGATGATACCTTTGCCGCAAGCAGCGCGAGGCTTGTGCTTGTGAGAAATTCGCGCCGTGTCATGTTATTTTTTCTCATCGATCTACGGCCGTTGAGCCAGAGCAAATTTTGATACTAGGCCCGTGTACTGCTGTTCCGTGGGTATCCAAGGAAAAATTTTTCGTTAGCTTGTCAGAAACCCGCGCGTTGTACCATAGAGCCTTGGTGCAACCACCGGGTCGGACCAGTGCAAAATCTTGATTCCCCAATATAAGTTTGCAATATGGGCGCGATTCAAACAGGCGTGAGGCTTGAGGCAAGAGGCGGGAGTTAGGGAAGGAAAAAGGCGAGAGGCTGCGCCCGTTCAGGGTTCAATGTTCAAAGTTCAAAGGTAAGAAGAAGCGCGGGGGTCCAAAGGGGTCAAGCCTCTTGTTGACAGTTAGCGACACGCTCTCAGCAAACACGGCCGGTTCCCGCCGTTCCAATGGTTCGACCAGCTCACCATGAGCGGAAATTAAACGCTCCGCTACGTTTCACCAGCAGATCGGCCCGTTCCAGTGGTTCTACGTTCAATCGCTTCGCTCTGTTCAAGGGCTGCGCCTGTTCAAAGTTCCATCTCCCCGGCAGCGTATTCCGGCGCATCTTCGAGGTGCTCGATGGCGCCGAGACCGACATCCACATAGGGGCTTGGCATGGCACACAGGAGCAGAACGCGATTGTCGCCGGAATTAAAATGCTGATGGGTCGTCATGCGCGGAACGCAGATAAAATCTCCCGCTTCCCACTGCCATCTCGCGCCGTCATGAATGTCGAATCCGTTGCCTTCCAGGACAAGGATCTGTTCTTCCGCGACGTGCAGGTGTTTGCCCGAGCGGCTGCCCGGCGGAATCTCGTGAAGATACGCCCAAACTTGTCTTCCCCCGGTTTCGATCAGCGGGTGAACGAGCCACTTGAGTTTACCGTGTGGACTCCACTCCCACGGTTCGCGGTTTTCATGGACCACGTGATCGACGCGGCCGAGATAGTGAACTTCATCGTGATACAGTTTCAAATAACGATCATAGGTGTCGGCAATCGGCGCGCTCCAAGGCTGGGAACGCTTGCGCGCTTGGAACACGTCTTCCAGCTTTGGCTCAGGTCCAACCACCACTTCAATGTCGTCCCTAATTCCCAGGATGCCCTTTTTTATTTTGTATCCGCGCAGCTTTCCCTCCCCGTCATACAAAGGTTCAGTGCCATCGGGGAACACCGGCTTCTCGGACATCTTATGCTGCTCTCTCCACATGAGTCCGAAGCTGTGGAAAAGGCGGGTTGCCAGAGAGATCATGGCGCAGCCGACCTCGAAATCGCCGCCGTGTTGATGCACGGAGTAAGGAGCAAAACAAACCATGTCATGGGTCTCAAACTGATAAGTGATTCCATCGTTCATTTCCCAGCCTTTGCCCCCGAGGCAGAAAATGGTGGGAGCGGCGATGTGTCGATGTATGCCGCGCGCTGGAACGTGGGGAGCAATGTCGATGATATGCGAGGCAAAGCAATAAAGTGGGCCGCGAATCAGGATGTCGTAACTTGTCAGATCGCCCGTCTGGTGGGGACTGCCCCGACCCATGACCGTCTGTTTAGAAGGGAGGGGTTTGAGAACATGAGGAAGCGAATCAACGCGCCGGTCTTCAGCTGCCTGATAGACAAAACGTTTCAGCTGATCGGATCGCTCGGAGACGGTTTTTTCTTCCCAAGGCTCAAGATAAGACATAATCCCTCATTTCGATCCGTCGGCCGCAAGAATTGATGTTGAGAGTAGTGGTTCAGTTAGCTCAAGATCTCTCACTTCGTTCGAGATGACAGATCGCTTACTTTGTTGTCATTCCGAGCAAGCGAGGAATCTTTTTCACCGCCGAGCTGGTTACCTTAGTTTTTCCGCCTGGGGCAGGCCGAAGGCTCTTTCGATCATGTCATACCACCCCGGGATCTGCGCAAAGCTATCCCATTTGTCGATCGATAGTTTCTTCCCCTCTGTGACCTTGGCCAATTCCGAACCGGGACCATAAACCGACGACTTGAGCGGCTCATACTTGTCGATGATGCGCTGTCCTGTCGGAGTGGCTTGGAACTCCAGCCACAGCAAAGCGGCATACGGATTAACGGCTGAGATGGTTACTCCGAGCAACTCGATCAAACGCACGGGTACAGGCTCGATGACCTTGCAAACAATAGATTTCTTGGGATGCTTTTCGGCGACCTCGACACAGGATTGGTAGTTCGCTTGCTGGTGCAGGGCGTACTCGCCGGCAGACATGGCGGCAAGCGCTCTGGCATAGCCGCGGACCCAGATCGGCTCCTGGTCTTTCAGCCTGCTAGCGTAGTTTTTCACCCAGGCCTCGCCCAATCCCGCAACCAACGAAACCATGCCGTGAGGCCGAATGTCGATCAAGAATTTTCTTCCCTTAAGCTCGGGCTTAAGAAAATCCTCCCATGTATTGGGAACTTTTTCCGGCGAGATAAGATCTTTGTTGTAAACAACCACTTGGATGGCGCTTGCCTCCGCGACAATGTTCCTCTTGTTGGGATCGATCATTGCAGTTGGAATGGCCAGCACTTTGTGTTCAGCCATCCCGAGGATGTCAATTTTTTTTATGTGTTCCGCAAATTCATTGTAAAAGTCTCGGGACAAATGGATAGAGTCCCAGTTTTTTCCCATGCCCGCTTTGAGCTCCAGCAAAAGGCGCTGGGCTGCTTCGGTGCCATCTACCGCGTTCAGGGTAAAATCGAGAAACGGGTACTTCTGCTTAAACGTTGCTGCTAATTGCTTGTAGGTTGCAGGGTCGAGGGAGCTGACAACCCGGAGCTTCCCTTCCTTCTTGGCCTTGGCAACTATTTCCTCGTGGCTGGTTTCGAAGATGAACCCTCTGGCCTGCGCGCTTTGCTTAGCATTGAGCAATGTAGGAGTTGCCCCGTGGGCGCTGGATAAAACGAGCAGACACAGAAACAGTAAAACCGTAGCCGCGGTCCCCGCTCCGCTCATGATCCATCTCCTTTCCTGTACTCCTGACGCGTAGCTCTTAGATCATCGCAGCATTTCTCGGGACAGCGCAAGGAGCGAAACTTCCTCCGACCCTCGCCATGGTTTGGATTTTCCAAATGAACTTCAGACCACCACTAATATCCGTATTTCTCGACCACCGGCTGTAGCCGTTCGAGATTACGTTTGATCTCGTCGGTCTGCGCCATCTCATGCCAAACTTCTTGCACCAACTCCTGGCGTATCACCGCGTCCAGATCATTACGCGTCACTGTCTTGGAGAGGACGCCGGCGTCGATGTGTTCTTCCAGAACGCGCCAGACGCCCTCCGGGCTGAGCTGGCCGTCGAGCGGGAAAAACGAGCTCTCCAGCATGACAATGGGCACGAGATCGCGCATGCGCTCGGACTCGTCCGGATTGTTGACCCTTATCTTGGCTTCGACGTAGCGTCTAAACGGATAACTCTCGGGAATCATGCGCATACTATGGTAAGCGCGAATGGTTGCCTTCCAGAAACGCTTGATCAATTCGGGGTTGCGCTCAATAAAAGATTTGCGCGCCACCGTGACACGATCGGGCCGCCCGTGCGGCTTGGAGTCCTCCACGAAATCATAGAGCTTGTTGAAACCTTGCTCGAGCAATTGCGGCACCCATTGGTTGCGCACGATGGCGGCGTCAGTTTCTCGCGCCTGGAGCGGCTTCCATGCTTCGCGCATGGAGCCGAACTTATAGCCGATCTTCCATTCCACGTCACGGTCCGGATCCAGCCCCGCAAGCCGCATCTGGCGCTCGAGCCACAATGTCGCGATGCCGCCACGATACCAATCGCCGATACGCTTGCCCTTCAAATCCCTGATCGATTTGATGCCCGCCGCAGTCACCAGCGCAGCCGGAAACTGGTTGCGCCAGCCGCCGATGATCCTGAGTTCGTCGTTGCCTAACGCGCGCTCGGCAAACGGCGTGCGCACGTGCACGTCGGGAATGATGTCGATGCCAAAGGCAATCATGTCGCGGACCACTGTGCCCACTTCATCATAGCGCTCACCGTCGGGACGACTCGACTCCAACCCTTCAGTATAAATTTTCGCCGTCACGACTTCGACGTCGATTCCCTCCTGAGTAAATAGACTGGCTTCTTGACAATCAGCTGCGACCTCAATATGACCGGCGTGCCAACAACCATTGCCCACTCGAAGTTTCACGATCACTCCAAAAAAATTTTCTGTACGCTATCAAAGCGCCAAAGAATCCGTCAAGCCTGGGCTTGAGCAAGAGTGTCGAGAAGAATAGAAGTGGACCAAATCACGGAAGCTGAGATCGAACATCTCTAGTCATGCCGGCGGAGCGGATTGCAAACCTTCCGGCCGGCACTCACCTGTTCATTGACGCAAATATTTTCGTCTACGCCTTTCTTGGTCACTCTGACCAGTGTCGAGATCTGCTCGGTCGTTGCGCCACCGAGCAGGTTCTCGGGATTACGACCCTGGCCGAGGCTCTCGGCAGCGGCGTCATCAGGAGAGATAGCGTCAGAGACTTACGAGGTAAATGCGAGAAATCGCTAAATTGACGGAATACTGGGCGCAAACAGCAGCCATTTTCGGTTTGAACATCCTCGTTCTGACGTCCGACGAAACTCGGCTGCACCGAGCTCAAACAATCCGAGCGCGACACGGGCTCCTTACCAACGATTCTCTGATTCTCGCTGCTATGGAAGAGTTTGGGATCGACAGTCTGGCGACACGCGACAACGATTTTGATCACATCTCTGAACTTATTGTTTACAAGCCTACCGACGTTTGATAGGAGGGCGTTTCGTTTTTTTAGAAGGGCAAAGCTTGTCATCGAACCGCGTGTATCCCATCTTCTTCTCTGAATTGCTTGACATGACCTCGCGGACAACTATAGCTTCCAGCCGGGACGGTCAAATTACCAGGAGGCGGCGCATGGCGAAAGCACTCGGCGTATTGTTGCTCCCCATCTTCATTTCGGCATCACTGGTCACCCCGGCGCTGGCTGCCTCGGTCGAAGAGTTCTACAAGGGAAAAACAATCCAGTTCATCGTCGGTGGTTCCGCCGGTGGAGGCTATGATACGTACACCAGGCTTATCGCGCGCTACTTCGCTCAGTACGTTCCCGGCAAACCCTCCACTGTCGTCCAAAATATGCCTGGGGCGGCTATGCTGATCGCGGCGAATTACGTCTTTAACAGCGCTCCCCGCGACGGAACGGTCATCGGGCATTGGTCCGGCCCGCTTATTCTACAGCAGCTAATGGGGAACCCTGCGGTGCAATTTGAAGGGCGCAAGTTTGGCTGGCTTGGTATGCCGACTTCGGATTCGCTCATATGTATAACGACCGATCGGAGCGGGATAAAGACGGCAGAAGATTGGCGCAAAGCCAAGACACGGGTCAAGCTCGGGGCGATTGGCCCCGGCACCAGCGGAACCGATGATACCAAGCTCCTCGCCGCCGCCACGGATTTCCCCCTGCAGCTCGTCGAGGGCTACAAGGGTACCGCAGACATCAGAATTGCAGCGGAACAAGGGGAACTCGACGGTAACGGCGCCTTTGGCTGGCAATCGGCGAAGGTGACTTGGGCCAACGCGCTGCAGGCACGACAGGTTCATGTTGTGCTCCAGACGATGCTCGAGCCCCATCCCGAGCTGAAGGGCGTCCCTCTCGCCCTCGATTACGCAAAGACGGAGGAAGGGAAAAAGCTCCTCCGGATAGCGAGCGAGGTTTACGGCAAACAAAGGCTTTATTCTCTTCCTCCACAAGTGCCCGAACAGCGCGTCCGAACGCTGCAGAAAGCCTTCATCGATACTCTGAAAGATCCTCAGCTTCTGGCTGAGGCAGAAAAAACGAAGCTCGAGATCGACCCGGTCGATGGACCCGGCATAGAAAAAATGGTGAACGGTTTGTATGAAATCGAGCCTGCCATCGTGAATCGAGTTAAACAGTTACTGCAGTCAAAATAGGAATGAGAGAACTTGCACTAAAAGAGAGCAATTCCCCGGGTCGGACAAGCGCAAATTATTGATTCATCAAAATCGCTGTAAGGTAGAGTAGAGAACAGGCTCAGCGCTCGTTAGGTCGGCTCTTGGCCGTATCCGCCGTTTCCAGCTGCGTGCCCGTGTAGTAAAAGGCGTGAAGCGAGAGGCGTGAGTTTCAGAAAAAGATGAAGGCAGAAGGATAAGGGATAAAGGCCGTGCTCGTGGTTCGTGTTCGTAATCGAACCTAACGATTGTTGAAACTGCTGAGACATGGCGCCGGTGAGAGCGGCCCGGTCCTTTCACTTGTCCGCCCTGGGAAAGCCGAAAGCCTTCACGACCTCTTCCTCATACCTTCCCATTTGGGGGTAATGCTCCCAGCCCAACAAGGAAAGCTTCTTGCCCCTCGTCGCCTTTTCATGAAACGTGCCCGCAGTTAAATGCGAGGCCGCTCGGTCCACCTTATCCAGAATTGCTTGAGCTTCCGGGCCTGCCTGGAACTCCAACCATAAAAGACCCGCGTAGGGGTTCTGCGCCGTGGCCGAGACACCCTCCGCCTCCGTCAGCCGCACCGGAACCGGCTCCAGAATTTTTACCGCGAGGACATCTTGAACGTCTTTTTCCTTGAATCTCAGGTAGCCTTTGTAATTCAAGCCCAGGTTCATGGGAATTTCTCCACCCGTCATAAGAGGCAGGGTCCGGGTATCCCCCCGAGTCCAGATGGGTTCTTGGGCCGCCAGCTTTTTGGCATAAACCAGCACTTTCTCCAACCCCCAGGCCGGCACGAGCGCGGCAACAGCTCTCGGCCGAACGTCCGTGGCAAATTTTTTCCCCTTGTATTCGGGCTTCAGCATGTCCTCGTAGGTTGCGGGGGTGGTATTTTCCGGCACCAGTCTTTTATTGTAAGCGAGCACTTGCATATTGGTCTGCAGAGCGAGGATGTGGCGGTTGACCGGGTCGACCATTTCCGGCGGTATCCGCAGCACTCCGTGCTTCCCCATGCCGAGCAGGTCGAATTTTTTCTGGTGCGGAAGATACTCAGCGTAATAGTCAAAGGCCACATAATTGACATCCCACGCCGTGGTCTTGCCGATCTTCAACTCCTGGAGCATCCGGGTGTAAGTATCCGTGCCGGCGATCTCAGTCGCCTTTACGTCGATGAACGGGTATTTTTTCCGGAAAGCGTCCGCCGCGGCCCGGATGGGATCCGCATCTTGGGAGCTGAAAACTACGAGCTTTCCTTCCTTCTTCGCCTTCGCCACGATCACGTCGTGGCTGGTCTCAAAGATATAGCCTTTCGTCTCCGCCTCCGTTTTTGCCTTCAGCAGCATCGCACTGCTCTGAGCGGCTGCAGTCGTGGCAAAAACCCATGCGCCCAGGAAAAAAAAGATTACGGCTGTGCTAAGAATTTTAATTTTCGTAGTTCACCTCCTTAAACCCTTTTAGACATAAGGACGGGGCATGAGTCACGAAATCAGCCCAAGCTAGTCCAGGCCAAGCAATCGGGCGGCGTTTCCTCCCAGGATAAGCTCCTTTTGCCGATTTGAGATATCCGTTCTCTCTCTTATTCGTGCGAGAGTGTGGGGAAATTCGGAGTCATGGTGAGGGTAGTCACTGGCAAGACAAACCCTTTCCTCGCCTAGTTCCGAAATGGCCATCGGCAGTAATTTTTCGTCGACTTCGCAAGTCACGTAGCAGTTTCGCTTGATGTATTCCGACGGCGGCATCTTGAGGTGGCTCGCTTCTCCGTCTTTGACCCATTCGTAATCGTCATCCATGCGGTGCATCCAATAGACGACCCATTCCGCGCTGCACTCGAAAAAGGCAACTCTGAGCTTGGGGAATTTTTCAAAAATTCCCCCGCAGACCAGACCCACCAGAGCCGCCGTGCAATTCAAGGGCCTCCCCAAGATATGCATCGCGAAGAAACTATTAAACTTTTCAGTCAAGTCGCCGTAAGTATTGGGATGGCAGAAAAGGGGCACATTCAATTCCTGCGCCGCCTCATAGTAGGGATAGAAAACCGGGTCGTCGAGAGTGCGCGCTCCCAGGTAAGAGATGAGATGAGCGGCTTTGAAACCCAGCTCCTTTACGCAGCGCCTGAGCTCGTTCGCCATTTCATCGGGACAACCTGCGGGCGCCATGGCGGCGGGCCAGAAATGATCCCTATAATCTTTTGTAAAGTTTGCCACCCAATTGTTGTACGCCCGGCACAAGGCAACGCCGAGACCGCCGACGTTGCTCGTAGGAATCGTAATATTGGTTGGAAACAGGATTTGTCTGTCGATCTTCTCCAAGGTCTTGTCCTTAAGACGTCGTTCCAGATCCCAACCGCCCCTTTGCCGTTCTGAATATTCGCCGCCGCGCCAATTTTTGTCAGGATCGCTCATGTAGCGGTGATCGAAAACGGCCATCGCTTTTCTCGGCCTTGGGTCGATGCTGTGGTTGAAGTTGGACTGCTGGTATTTCCCGTTGCCAACTCGGGTGGGCGTGAATTGAGCGTATGGGCCGTCGAGCTGGTAAATTTCGTCGAGAAAATATTGCTCGCGCAGATGTGAATCCAGGTCTATAATCATGAGTGTTCTCCTTTGTTCAATTATTGACTCTTCATGATCTCTTTAATTAATTTTTCAGCCGTGGGTTCCAGGCGATGGGCGTCATCCGGCAACGTGACCACGACCTTCACCCCTTTCTCCTGAAGATTCGATAGTTCTTCATAGCGCGCGCTGGCTCCCTTGCGCGTGGGTAGTCTACCCGAATCCGCAACAATCTTTGCACCCGCATCACTCAATACAAAATCAACGAACAGCGCCGCGGCGTGAGGATGAGGCGCAGGCTTCGCGATGCCGATGTGGCTTCCGGTAGAACCTGGCGCCGGATCGGCGAACACCATATCGATAGGGCAACCCTTTTCTCGCTTGGCCTGCATCACTTGATAGGCGTGGAGCTCGACGCCGACCTTGAACTCGCCGGCGCAGAGAAGCTGTGTTTGAAGCGTGTGGCCTTTGCGCGGCATCATTCCGTTTCGCAGCAGAGCTCTGATATATTCCCGCGTCTTTACCTCTCCCCACGTGATAAGCCACGCCATGACGGCGCGGTGCGGATCGGTGTCGATCGAAAGTTCCCCCTTGAATCTCGGGTGAAGAAGGTCCGCGTAACCACGAGGCGCCTCTTCAGCCTTAACCATTTTGCTGTTGTATCCCATCGCAAGAATGCTCACGTGAGAAGAAGTCCAGTAGCCTTCT
>Ga0066710_100005908_pt1 | contig 11304 bp, 8 predicted proteins | sample GraSoiAngelo_159_FD_79666 | JGI IMG/M metagenome (GOLD analysis project Ga0066710, IMG submission 79666) | Grasslands soil microbial communities from the Angelo Coastal Reserve, California, USA - 14_1009_16_40cm | ecosystem: Environmental > Terrestrial > Soil > Grasslands | place: USA... | reverse complement strand
TACCTCGGTTCGAACGTCTACGCTCACTGAGCTTGGTCACGTCGCATCGGATTTCGTCGGAGACATCGACGAGGTCCGCATCTTCGCCCGTGCACTGACCGCTGCCGAGATCGCCACCCTCGCTTCCGGGTAGACTTTGGACATGGTGGGCCAAGACGTGAATTGACTCGTGGGCCGTCTGGGACATTCACTGAACTACTGCCCCGTGCCGAGCACGAGCCATGTCACCCCTCACTCTTGACCGGAGAGTTCTTGACGTCGTGACATGGTGATGCGTGATTATGAGGTCGGACTGGGAAGACCCAAACCACAGCCGTCGCGAACGGCCACGGGCATGCCATTGGGTCAGATTACACGCACATAGAGGTGGAGTTCCCGGTACGAAACAGAGAAGTTGCCGTCCGTGAAGAGGAGGAACTGGACCTTCCAGAGGCCCGTCGAGTTGATACTGAAGGCGTAGGACTGAGTCCAGGTCTTTCCGTTCGCCAAAGTAATGTTGAAGGAGGACCAGGTCGTGCGGTTGAGCTCGACGGTCTCGTTGTAGCCTGATGTCGCGTTGTAGACGAGTTGAACGCCGACGAGATCGATGCGAAGCGTGTAATTCGCGTTGATGGACTCGTGATTTGTGACGGCAAGGATCACGGAACCGGCCTCGGAAACGTTGAGCGCCGTCGGGTATCCGGTCGCATTGCCAGAGGGGCCAGTGACATAGAACTCTGTGAAGCGCTCCCCCGGCCGAGGTGTCGTAACGATGTAGACCAGCGTGCCCGCTGCGAGAATCACGCTCGCTGCAATGGCGATCGAAAGGCCCGCGTCGATCGGGCCACCAGCCTGGCCCGGAACAGCGAGGTCGATAGTCAATGCGAGCCGTTGACTCGGAGGGAGGCGCATTCGTCGCCAATACGCGGCCCCCCCGGTGCTTGTTGTAAAGATTGCAATCGTCGCAACTACAGGGGCAAATCGGATTCCCCAAGCCGTGAAGTTTAGAACCAGTCCGAGCAGTGGCACGATTGCGAGGCTCAAGCCGAGGCTCAGCGCGATTCGCTCGATCCAATCGAGCTCCCCGGTCGCGGGGAAAAGCGCGGCGACGACAACGTACCCCGGGACAAAGATGATCAGGAGTAGTCCAAAACTGTGACCCAGCTGGCTAATGAAGAGTACCGGGGCTAAGACGATCGTGTAGCTGAGAACCAATAGTATGTCCCAGGGTCTGCGTTGGAAACGCAGGTGCATAGAAGCCCCTCGCAGGGCGACGAAGAGGAGAATCAGTCGTTTAACGGTTGTTACGACTGTTCTTACGGCCGCATCTGTGGCATCGGTCGTGTTCACAGGTTCACAACCTCGTGGTTCAACACCGACCGACGCGAGTCTTCGACCTGCTAGGACGTAGGCCGATCGGAATAAGCGTCCTATCGGCCTCATCTGCGTACGCTCATCACACCGCTGCTCGAAAGTCCGCCTTCTCTCTACCCAGGTTTTCTGCGAGCCGTTGACTTCCCTCTAGCATCTACAGCGAATCGCGGCAGGGTTCCGTCTCATTAGGGACACTTCGAATGGCGCGAGAGTTCAGCGCCTGATCGAGCCATGGAAGATGACGACTCACGGGACGGTCGATCGACCAGGGCGCTGTACGACGCAACGTCACACGACTAGTCGGAAACAGTTATCCATTGAATGTACACTGACTCCAAGCAGGTATGGGATTTCCGGCGAAGGCCTGGAATTGGCGGGACAGGGTCGCAGATCCCTCGATGACCGCCAAGCTTGTGTTGGACTGGGTACGGCTTCTCAGAGATTGGCCTCGATTTCTGATCGCGAGGCTCGCCGCGCTTGACTTTGTTGAGGTTCATCTTAGAAATGGTCTCAGGTTCTTGGTACGCCCAAGAACGATGGACTTAGACATCCTTTGCGAGGTGATTCTAGATGACATCTATGGTCGACCGGAGTGGCGCTTGCCTTCCTCGCCAACAATTGTCGATATTGGCGCTCACATCGGTGCCTTCAGTGTCATGGCCGCATCCCGGTGGCCTAGTTCCCATATCACCTCGTACGAACCGCACCCGGACAACTTTCGTCTGTTTACGGCAAACCTAAGGAACAACGAGTGCCAGAATGTGACGCCCGTGCAGCTGGCAGTTGCTGCGGAGTCAGGAGTAGGGCGCCTGAGCTCGTTTCTTGGAATGAACACGGGGGCGCCTTCGCTAAAAAAAGATTCCGGGGATTCTGCAGAGGTCAGCACCATCAGTCTTGAGGCCATTCTGAAGCAGGTGCATGGCCCGGTCGATCTCCTCAAAGTCGATTGCGAGGGATCTGAATACGAAATCCTCGAAAGCCTCTCACCGCAGTCTCGAAATCGAATCATGCGGGTCGCGGTAGAGCTGCACGCGATTTTAGGCATCTCCGCGATTGAGGGTGTTGAGCGAATTAGGCGCTTGTTCGCGAATGATGGATTTGTAGTTTCGGATCTCCATAAAACTCGACCGAATTCTCAATTGCTCTATGCCTGGCAGAACTCGGGAGCGTGCTGAGGAACAGACCCTGCGGCCAAGGGTTCCAATCCCCTCCAAGGCTACGCGAACGATGCCCTGAGACTCGAGCCGTCTCCCCCTCTCGGAGTCGAGAACTAACCGAAGCCGTCACACTAGCGCCTTGAAAGATTCTTGGCTGCCAATGGGTCGCGCCGCTCGAGAGTGATATCCAATAAGTTGGTCCAGTCCTTGCCTGAAAGTAACTTGGGCCTGCCACCCAAAGTCTTCGTGTGCCTTCCGCGAGCTTATCGCGGCTGGAGTTGGTTCCCCCCAGCGACTTGGCCCGTAAATCACCTCTGTCGGGACTCGCTCACATACTAAGTCGGCAAGCTCGCGGATTGAAACGATGTTGTCAGATGCGACATTGTAGATTGCTGCTGGATGAGTCGCATCCAGGGCGAGCACGAAGGCTCGCGCGACGTCGGTGACATGAGTGAACTGCCTCCCTTGCTGCCCCGTTCCTTGGATCTGGATTGGCGAACGCCTCAGTGCAGTCGTAATGAACGCGGGAATCACGGCGCTTTCACGCATCCCTTCTCCATAGGTCGTGGCCAACCGCAAGACCACAGTGTCCATTTCCCCACTTGTGCCGTAGCCCTGAGTCGCTAGATCACCAGCGAGCTTGCTTATGCTGTAAGGGTGAGCCGGGTGGCAAGGGTGCTTCTCGTCCATCGGTTCATAAATTGGAGTTCCGTAAACTTCCCAGGTCGAGGCGTAGATCAGCCTCTCGACTCGATTGACCTTGCAGGCCTCGAGTAGGTTCACAGTCCCGTAGGCGTTCACCTGAAATGTCTCTGCTGGATGACGCTCCGCAGCGTAGACGTCGCCGATTCCTCCAACATGGCACACGGCCCAAGTGTCCCTCGTCAGGTCCCGCAGATCCTGTGCATCCCTCAGGTCAGCCTTGGTCCACGAGTCGTTGTCGTCGCTCGGGCGTAATATGTCGGAACGGACGACATCCCAGGGTCGCTGTCGAAGCGCCTTGAAGACGTGCGATCCAACAAAGCCAGAGGCACCGGTCACTACAACGCGTTTTGACATGAACTCCGCACGCAGCCTACTCAATCTGAAATGGACAGAGCGCCCAAGGCATACAAAATCTTCGCCCTCAGTCCGACGCCCTCCAAGATTCTCAGCACTCCCTGATGGGAGCGGCCTCTGGATAGTTGCGAACACCAAGGTTTGGAAGGTTGAACCATCGATGGTGAGGACTCAAGAACCAAGGCGAAAGCCTGAGATTCGGCCGTTATGTCGCCTTCGTGACTTGCTCAGGGACACAGCGAAATCTCGCGCTGGGCAGATCGACAGTATGTTATGCGCGTCGGCGGCTAGGGAGAAGCCACGAGGATCCAGACGCTAAACTCCCCATTCGAATACACCCGATTCACCGTTGGGTCGGCATTCAGGGATGCGATGTCCGAAGATCCATATTGATGGATGAGGGGCCGGACATTTGGCGGGTATGCATACTCGACAACGCTGTCCAGGGGAAACAATACGACGTATGCGTAAGTAGCGTTCATCGCCTTAGAAGGGCCACCCTCGCCTTGGTACCCGAAATGCGAGGGCAATCGGATTCCGAAGTCGGAACGGGGCGGAGCTGTGTCAACGCCGAAATTGAAGGCATCAAATCGCCACACTTGATCCGGGGCGTTCGCAGCAACTAGCACTGCGTTCATACGGTGTTCTCCCAGCCACATGCTGCCGTCGATTTCCGCGTGCGTGACTTGGGCATTCGCATCATAGTTCAAGGGATCTGAATAGACACTTTCCATGCTCAAGCCGGCCGTGATCACCAAGAAGATTACAATGGTCACCGCCGGACGCCAGTTGCGTGAGTCCGCCAATGCTCTATTCCTGTGATTGTGTGAGCGCTTCCATGCAAAATCGAAGACGACAAGACCTATCAACATCGTCCCGACCAGAAGGGCGAGCCTGACGACACGCAATGGATTGTATTCGTACTCGACAAAGTAACCAAAGAGCGTGGCCAGACCAATCAGAAGTGCAGAAATAAAAGCGATGGAATAAGCAAATTGGACGTAAGGCACCCTTCGACGCAAGAGCATTTTAGAAATCACGGTCAGGGACGTCACAAAACAGAGGCCTAGGAAGATTGTGACTCCGCCATACTTGCTGGAATATAGCACTGCGACTTGGAGCGGAGTCAGTCGTGCCTCAGCGAGCGGGGTCAGTATCGCCTGAAATAGGGGCGTGCCGCTCCCGTATAGTAGCCAATCGAGCACCGCGCCGAAGCTCCTCAAGACGACCGCGTATGAAAAGTACCAAGTAAAGAACGACACGGCGAGAATGAGAGTGACGCCGGCTGTTCTCCTCCCAAGTTCTCTGATTCGCTCCGGGCCGCTCTCATCCTTGACGATTCTCGGATAGATCGTTCGCGCGAGCGTCAAGCTCACCAAGAAAGCCAGTAGGAGGAGCACGGTTACCGGGTGAAAGAGTGTGATGAAGAACCCGAGCACTATCAACATACCTGTGTTCTCGACAATGCGAGAAGCAGAAAGCAGCCGCTTCTGATAGAAGTAGATCGGCAACGGGGTCATGAATAGGGAGAGAACGCTGGGATGGATGTTAACGTAAAAGAAACTGTAGACGAGCGGGAGCGCAAGCGCCACGACGAACACTGATCGGCCAGTGGTTGAGCGGTTGGCCTTGGCGAGAAGATACATGTTAAGTACGTAGACGGTAGAGAACAAAGGGAAGAAGAGGAACGGAATGCTCCCGAGGGGGATTCCTGTAACCTGGATGAATACGGCGCCGAGGACATGTTCGACAGGGTATAGATTGGACTGCCCTACATGACCGGCTACTAAGATGTCTCGAATATATCCGAGATGAGTCAGTGTATCGTACCTTCCGTACGCAGCATATCCTCTGATAAACGGAATCGATACGAACACGGCATTTCCAGCGAGTGCCAGCGCGAGTCCCGTTAACCATCCTGCAGTGGTGCCGCGGTCCAAGCTCGCGTCCACCAGCACCGCAATGCCGCACGACACTGAGGAGAGGATGGTTATCCAAAAAACAAGCGGGTATTGGCCGTATAGGGAAATTTCGTAACCCGGAGCGGCGGGGATTCTCGCCACGATCAACAGGGCCAGATCAAGCGAAACGAAGCCAGTTAAGCTTAGTACGAGGCGCCTCCGTGGGACTCTAGGCCGCTTCACGGCTGCCGAGTCCTCGAGCCGCCTACCTATAGTCCGCATAAACACCTTCGATTGGCTCCAAGACTAGGTCCCATGAGTACGTTTGACGCACTGCTGCAACAGCGTTGTATGACAAGCGTGACCACTTCTCCCGGTCTCTGAGTTGTTTGGCGGCTTCCATGAACTCGACGGCACCGCTAGCTTTGGTTACGATTCCGGCGTCGCTATCGCGTATCATCTTCGCCCAGTCGCCGACTTCTGGCGCGATGACGGGAAGGCCGACCGACATATAGTCCATCACTTTGATTGGCCAAGCAACTTGCCTTGCGACGTCTGAGGTCGACGGGGCCACACCAGCTTGGCAGGTCGCAAACAAGTTCAGCGCCACCTCGCGACTGGCGCTCCCTAAGTAGTGAAAATTCTGTCGTGGTGCCTTCCGCTCTTCTCTGAGCACCGCCCGTTTGCGCGGACCGTAACCCAGCATCCAGAATCTGAAGGACGGATCTTCCATTGTCCTTGCCAGAGCTACGAAATCCTCTGGGCGTTCGTAGTAGTTGAACATGCCTCCGAACACGAGCGTAAACGGAAGCCGGAACGTCGCCCTGCGGGAAGTCACGATCCCGCCATTCGGGATCACCGTCACCTTGCCAGGAGCGACCCGATACTCTGATATGACGTGGTCTCTCATCCGATTGCTGACAACAATGATGTGACTCGCGTGACGTACGACGTCCGCTTCAATCGAAGAGACCAACGCAATCTCTGAATCTGAGTGAAGGTGGGGTTCCCCCCGTAGCTCGCTCGCCCAAAGGCCATGCAGATCGAGGACATACGGGACCCCCGATTGCTCGGAGAACTTCATAGCTGCATAGCCCATGGGAGTGGTCTCAGCGTGAACGACGGCTACTCGTTCCCTGATTCGTTCAAGCTTTTCGACGAAGATTACACGAAGGGTCCTTAGCCGTATGAGCTCGAGCGATGTGTTCAGCACAAGCGACGGGTGCCGAACGAGGGCTCGGATTGCTTCCAACTTGCCTCCATAAGAAAAAGCCTCAACATCTAGCAGGGACGACAGCTTGCGTTGAATCATTCCAGTCCTCAGGCCCATTCCGAGCCCGCCTGGGAGCCCCAAGAATGCCACCTTTCCGGGCATGTGAACTTCTCAGCCACGATTGCTCATCGCATAAGAGGCTTCAGGCACCAAGTCCACACGCGAATCCCGGATTGATGCCTGGCAGACCTGACTCATGGATTCCCACCAGCTGGGCGCATCACCAACGATTTCATCACTTCCCCAAACGAGGCAACGGCTGAATGGTACGAGAACTGAGCCTCTGCAAGGTCGCGTCCTCGAATGGCCACGTCTTGCAGATCGTTTCTGATGAAGATTCTAGTCATCGCCTCCGAAATCACCTCGGGGGAATTGTCGGCGAGGAGAAACCCGGTTCTCCCATCTATGATGATATCCGGTACCGACCCAACAGCTGTGCAAAGGACCGGAGTCCCGCACGCTAAGGCCTCGACGATCACAGTTGGTAGACCCTCCGTAGATGACGGAAGTAGGAGCAGACGCATTTGATTATAGTAACTTGGCAAATCGCCATGAGGGACAAACCCCGTCAATGTGACACGGTCCTCGACCCCACCGGCCTTGAGTCGCGAACGAATCTCCGACTCGAGGTCCCCGCGGCCGATAAGGAGAAACTTGACATTTTGGAGCTCTTTGGCTACCATCTCAATCGCGGAAACGAGATTCAGGATGCCCTTTTCTGGACTAAGCCGACCGACAAAGCCGATGATTGGCGGTCGGTCGCGCACGTTCGTCGAACTCGAGAAAGTAGCAAGGTCGACGAAATGCTCGTGTCCGACAACAATCTTGTTCTTCCACCTTTGAATTCCAAGCTTCGAGGGCGCATTCGTGGAATGGACGACAACTGTGCTCGCCAGGCTTAGATTGATTGCCCTCAGGACATCTATAATTGGACCAAATGGGTCACCCATGGCCCCGAGGATCTCAGCGGGTGAACCCGTCATGATGAGAGCAACCATCCTGCCCATGAATCGGCTCGCCAGCATTGGCAGGATCAACGCATCAGTCCCGTTGTGAAAAAACCATGCCTCCACGTGCCTTGAGAGCCGTATTATCGCCAAAGAGAGTCGGAGTTGTGTCAAAGCGTAGTTCGCAAACCTGGTCCACCAAGTCCGACTACGTGTGTGTATCACCTTCGTGATGTGAACGCTATTTCCTGATTTCACAAATCTGTCTCCGACCTCGCCTGTCACCAAGAAGATCTCTCGTCGGAGCCCTTGTAACACATGAATCAAAGCAGGTGAGTAGTAATCGTAAGTATTCGAGACAGGAAAAGTAAGCACACCAACGCAGTCCCGTCGCCTACGGGCTTTTGCGGTCGAGCGATTAGGGGTCACCAGTTATGTCCCCTTTGACTTCCCGGTTCACGAACGACCTCATCGTAGAGTCCGAGAACGTCTTCCACTAACCGATTAGCGGAGAAATGTTCCTTCACGACATGTGCTGCGCGCATCCCAAGTTCTCTCCGCATGTCAGCGCTGTCAGCGAGACGAGCGAATGCTGCGGAGATCGCAGCCGCATCGGGAGGAGCGAAAAGGCAAGCCTCGGCGCTAACGAACTGGCTCGGGGCGCTCTCTTGCGGGCAAACTATGGGCATTCCATAGCTTGCCGCCTCAAGCAGCGCAACGGATTGGGTCTCCATCGGCGATGGCAGACAGAAGATGTCGCTGTCAACGAACGCCGCGGACTTTTCTGCGCCTGTCAGGAGACCCGGCATCACCACTCTCACTCGCTGGCGTGCTGCAAGGTTACGTAGCAAAAAGGCTGCCCCGTCGTCGGGCCCACAGACTGCCAGGATCGAATTGGGACGCAGCTTGCTAAACCTCGCAAACGCATCAAGCAGGAAGAAGACCCCTTTGCTTTCACGAATCCTACCCATGAATAGGACGAGCACCACATTCCCTTCGATATTGTGCCGTCTCCTGAAACTTCCTCTGAGACTGTTCGCATCTCGGCCAGGCAATTTTACGCCATTCGGCACGATCTTAAGCTTCCTGGCGGGAACCTGCAAACGGCGAGCCTCCTCCGCCTCGGCTTCAGAGAGCACGACGATGCGTGATGCATATCGAAGGATTGCGCGGCCAAACAATCGGTCGTAGAGACGTTTTAGTCGTTCTTTTCCTAACACGATTCTTAGCGTTCCATGCGGCTGCAGAACCAGCGGTATTCGGCATCGCCGGGCGTACCAGAATCCACACATCGCCTGGAATGATCTGAAGTCGTGCAAATGGACTAATTGCTCCTCATGTCGAGGAACTAACGTGTCGAATGCCATTCTCGGAGTAAGCAGAATGCTTGACGTCTGGAAGAGAGACCTGAGGAAATACGCATACCGTCGGATCGTGATGGAGTCTGCCGTCTCTATACCAGCGGTCACCCTCGCACCGGTAGAGTCAACAACATTCGATGTCCAAACGCCCACTCGGCAACCAGACTCCGCCAAGCAACTCGTAAGCAAATCAGAGATTGTTATTGGCCCCCCAAAGCCGTAAGCTGGTCTGAAATACGGTGACACATGTAAACTTGAGACTCGCCGACTCTCGCGTGCTCCCAGGGCAGGGCCTCGCCGATCGAATAGGAGCGAGTGTTTCTGCGGTACTCTTTGCACTTGAGTGGACTCGTGATCGGGCGAGCCAGTTGCGGAGTCCCCCGAACCTCGGGTGACCAAGCCTGTACTCACTTGGCGAGACTGATTTTGGATTCCGGAGGGACTCGCCCCCGGCCAGAATCGTTTCCGCATCCCTCTCCCTACCAAGCGAGCTAGAGTCGGACAACCCGTGGCGTTCTCATTCCGTTCTTGATTGTGATTTCATTCGTGCTGATTTCCGCTAGGACATCTCGATGTGGCACTAGGACTGCTAAGAGGCTTGCTCCCCGCGCGACTTCGGCTAGCGACCGGTATCCGTGCCCGCTGACAAGCGGGTCATATTGACGGACCCGATAGCCATCCCGCGACAACAATTCGGCGACACGGAGCGCGGGGCTTTCGCGAAGGTCATCAGTCTCGGGCTTGTACGCCATACCGATAATGACGATTTCGGGATCGGTGAGGTCGGCGACTGCCGCGCGGAGTTTTTCTGCGGCCCTCAACGGCATTGAGTCATTAATGCGACGTGCCGTTGCCACCAGCTCAGTGTGGGCCGGATCGACCTCTGTCAGGAACCATGGGTCAACCGGGATGCAGTGTCCTCCCACGCCAATTCCGGGTTGCAAGATGTCGACACGTGGATGAGCGTTCGCGATTTCGATCGCTTGGTTCGCGTCCACTCCGAGAGTGTCCGCGACCATTGCGAATTCATTCGCCAGGGCGATGTTCACGTCCCGGTAGGTGTTTTCCATGATTTTGACGAGCTCGGCCGTGACGTCGTCCGTGAGGAAGATTTTCCCTTCGACGAACGAGCCGTAGATGGCCCTCGCGCGTTCCCGAGCCGCCTCGGAGAGAGAGCCGATGACACGATCGTTTTTCACGATCTCATCAAAGACGTTTCCAGGAAGAATTCGCTCCGGGCAGTGGACCAGGCCTACGTCGGCGTTCACTTTGAGCCCGGTCGTTCGCTCAATTATTGGCGTGATTAGTTCGCGGCATGTAAGCGGTGGCACAGTGCTCTCCAGAATCACAAGGTTTCCTTTTCTCAGGTGGTGTGAGATGGACTCTGTCGCCGCGATGACCGCACCTAGGTCCGCGACCTTGCGTCTCCTCTCAAGGGGCGTCGGAACCGATATCACATATACATTGCCATCCTCGACGGTCTCGGAGGCGATGAGGTTCTCCCGCACAGCAGGCTCCTTGAAAATCGCGTCGATCTCTTTTTCCCGGATCGGTAGGTTCCCAGCGTTGATTCCCCGAACAACCTCTCTCCGGATGTCAACTCCTACAACCTCGAACCCCGACCGGGCCAGGATCACAGCCAGTGGAAAGCCCACGTAACCGGTGCCCAGGATTACGATCCGCTCAAACGTCATGCCTCTTTTCCCCCGAAATAGACGTCACGTTGCCACTCAACGGTCCGCCGTATGCCATCCTCCAAAGGGACGCGCGGAGTCCAGTGAAGGTCGTGCTTGGCCTTGCGGTTGTCGCCCCTCTTTACGAGCGTGTTAAATGCCTCGAGTTTCCGGTAGCGCGCAAGCCTTCTCGATGCGCCCGTTTCCGTGAGCACGAGGTCCGAGAGCCGCTTGATGGAGTGGCACTCGTCGCCGCAGATGTTGTAGACTTCCCCTGCTTTGAAGTTGTCCACGATTGCACGAAGCGCCACAACCGTGTCGTCAATGTAGGTTGATGAGCGCTTGTGCTTCAGGTAGACCTCGTAGGGGAGGTGATGCATCGCACGGTAAACGAAGATGCAGGCCACGGAGCGGTATGGGGAATAGTACTCACCCGGGCCGTTAGTGTTGAAGATGCGGACCCGGACCGTCTGGGTCCCCAGTCGCATCGCTGAGTTGCGAACTTGGAGCTCGTTCACCCACTTGGAGATAGCATAGTCGTTAAGCTGCTGAATAGGAATGCGATCGGGGACCGACTCTG
>Ga0066710_100005907_pt1 | contig 11304 bp, 8 predicted proteins | sample GraSoiAngelo_159_FD_79666 | JGI IMG/M metagenome (GOLD analysis project Ga0066710, IMG submission 79666) | Grasslands soil microbial communities from the Angelo Coastal Reserve, California, USA - 14_1009_16_40cm | ecosystem: Environmental > Terrestrial > Soil > Grasslands | place: USA... | reverse complement strand
TTTCTGCCAAGTCCGACGGTGTTTGCAAGAATCAAAATGGGGAGAATCCAATCGAGTGGGCCCGGCAAACACGATCATCATTGATCTAACATTCCGATTGCGCTGATGTGCGTTCACCCTTCATGAGAGAGGTTCTTCATGGTAATCGAACAACAGATTTCTGCGCGTCGCGAAAGGGCTCACGGAAGCATCGTGCGCATTCTAACCCGGCCGGATGGGAACTTGTACGGAGATTATTCCGTACGCTCGGCCAGCAACAAAACTTACCGGGTCGCGATGCGAGGGCCGGGCCTGTTCGATAACTACTGTTCCTGTCCCGACTTTGCGGTCAACACCTTGGGAACATGCAAGCATATTGAGGCTCTGCTCGCTCGGTTGCGTAAGCGCCGCGGCAAGGCACTTGACCGCGAGGTATTCAATCGCGCCAGGGCTTCGCTTTCGCTTCATTACGGTGACACTCTGAATGTGCGGCTTCGGCTCCCCCTCTCTCCCTCGGCGGCGCTGCAGGCGCTGGCTCAAACATACTTTAACGATCGGGGCCTACTGAAATCCTCCCGCTTGCGGGATTTCGGAAAGCTCATGGATGAGCTCCGTAAAGCTGACGATCAAGCCGTTATTTACAGTGACGTTCTGAACTACGTCGACAGAGAAAACGAAATTGCTGAAGGGCGGGAGACAGAGAAGAAGCTGCTGGCGAAACACGGGCGCGGCCGGGATCCGCTTGCTGGCTTGCTCAAGACTTCTCTGCTCTCCTATCAGGTGCGAGGGACCATCTTTGCGGCATGCCGCGGCCGTGTAATCCTAGCCGACGACATGGGGTTGGGTAAGACGGTGCAAGCGCTCGCAGCCACCGAATTCCTGCGTCGCAGCCGCGGGATACAACGAGTGTTGATTGTGGCGCCGGCGTCGGTTAAGTACCAGTGGAAGAAGGAAATCGAAAAGTTCACCGGCCTGGACGCGCAGGTCATCGAGGGACTGTTGCCTCAACGGCACAAGCAGTACGCTTCCCCAAAGTTTTTCAATCTCACCAGCTACGAGCTGGTTCTGAAGGATATCAAGTACCTGCACGACCTCCAATCGGACCTTATCATCCTGGACGAAGCGCAGCGCATCCGGAACTGGACAACGGCCACGGCACGGACCATCAAGCAGTTGAAAAGTCGCTATACCTTCGTGCTGACCGGTACCCCGTTGGAGAACAAATTGGAAGAGCTTTTTTCTGTGGTCGAATTCGTCGATGGGCGACGGCTGGGACCCGCCTTCCGCTTCCTTCAGGAACACCGGATGGAAGACGCGGAAGGGAAATTGCTGGGCTATCGAGGCATTGACCAAATTCACCGCCAATTGGAACCCATCCTTCTTCGCCGCACTCGCGGGGAAGTATTAAAAGACCTTCCCCCTCGAACCGACCAGGTGTTTCATGTACCGCTGACCCCAGAGCAGGCAGAACCCTACTGGGAACAGAGCGAGATTCTGGGTCAGCTCATGCACAAGTGGCAACGCCAAAAGTGGCTTTCGGAAATCGACCTACGCCGCGTCCCGTGCTGCCTCCAGAACATGCGCATGCTCTGCAACTCTACGTTCCTGTTCGACAAGCGCACCCAGCACTCGCCCAAGCTGGAAGAGTTCCGCGAAATCATTCGCGAACTGACCGTCGAGGAAAACCGCAAGGTTGTGGTCTTCAGCGAATACGAACGCATGACATTCTTGGCTGGAGAAGAACTGCGGAAAATGGGAATCGGATTCGTTTCGTTACATGGGGGCGTTCCCTCTCGGAAGCGCGGTGCACTCATCGAAACATTTCAGAGCCAGCCTAACTGCCGGGTATTCCTCTCTACCGATGCGGGCGGAGTAGGACTCAACCTGCAGGCGGCCTCCGCTGTCATCAACTTCGAGCCGCCTTGGAATCCGGCGCGTCTGGAGCAGCGCATTGGGCGCGTTCATCGCCTGGGACAGGCCAATCCCGTTCAGGTCATCCACTTTCTTACCGAAAAGACGATCGAAGAACGAGTGTGGGAAACACTGCACTTGAAAAAATCGCTGTTTGCCGGCGTGTTTGACTCACCCGTTTCCGAAGTCAGCTTCGCAAAGCTCGGGCGCAAGAGCGTCCTACAGCAGGTGAAAGAAATCTTTGTCAACCAACCCGGAAGACCGAAGCCCATCATCGATACGCCCCCGCCGCAAGCAATCCGGGTTGGCGAGACAACAACCTCGGCACCAGCGGCACAGAGTACCGTGGAGCCCTCCAGTTCCAGCGTCCCAGCCAGCAGCAAGGATGGAGTTGGCGCCGTTGAACGAGCCGCGGTTGGCTTGGCCAAGGCCGGGTTGGCATTCCTCCAGTCCGTTGCCTCGGAATTTAAGAACTGCGCGACCGCGCCCGGCCAGCAATCGCCCGCAGCCGTTTCTAGCCTGTTCTCGCGGCACCCGCAGACGAATCAGCCAATGCTGGCGGTTCCGCTGCCACAATCCTTTACGGCAGAGCGGATCACGCGAGCGGTGGTCCGGTTCTTGAGCGCCCTGGAGGAGCAAGCTTAATAAACCCGGGCGCAGTTGCGAGCCTCTACCCCCAATCGTCTCGGACTGCCAAATTGTGACGCCGGTGTGACGCAAAACCTGCCATCACTGCCAAGTTGACATCATTGACACTTCGCGGCGACTGATTTCAAATAAGTTGTCTGTTTGCAATGCAGCCCGGCGAATTCGGCTTACAGGTCCGGCTGTCACAAACATTAGACTTACGGGTGCTTTGCCACTGAGTGTGCCGTTTTTGTGCCACTCGCGTTAAGGCCCGGCTGCGCTTTTGCCCCCGACCTGAAGCCCTCAAGCGTTGCCAGCAGTCGCAATGGATGAACTCTTCTGGATTTACCAGTGTCCTCCAGTTGACCCACGACGAGAGAATGGCGTTGAGCCTCATTCATGATGATTTCCGGAACCAGTTTCTGCACTACCGTCCAACTTTGTGGTCAATCGAAGTAACCGGAATGCCAAAGGTCGTCGCGCACGCACTGGACGTTTTGCAGCGAGTTGCTTTGGAAATGGGCGGGTACTATGCCCACTACGACCGCAACAAAGTTGCCGACCTAGTTGCGGGAGCGCAAGAACTACTTCGGCAGGTGGACTACTCATAACAGGCCGCTGATTAAAAGCCGCCGTGCTTAAGTGGCACTCCGGAGCCGCGTGCAGGGAGATTGATGAAAGCTGCTCTCCTGACCTCACCGCAAGACGTTTCCAAGCGGCCTCTTCGAATTGTCGAAGTTTCGAAACCCGAACTCAAGCCGGGCCATGTTCTGCTGCGCGTGCTGGCCTGTGGCGTTTGCCGAACCGACCTTCATATTGTCGAAGGCGAACTCCCTTCACTTCGAGAAAAACTAATTCCTGGTCATCAAGTTGTCGGCGAAGTCGTGGACGGAGCTACGCGTGAGCTTCCTGTGGGCACGCGTGTGGGCATTTCCTGGATCGGCGGCACGGATGGGAAGTGTTGGTATTGCCAACGGGGTCTCGAAAATCTTTGTGATTCGCCGACCTTCACTGGATATACGGTCGATGGTGGGTATGCAGAGTATGCACTGGCTCGCACTGATTTCTCATTTCCACTTCCCACAACCCTCGATGATCTGCATGCCGCTCCCCTTTTGTGCGCCGGCATCATCGGTTTTCGCAGTCTTCGTGTCGCGGGCGTTGAACCTGGCGACCGGGTCGGATTGTTTGGGTTCGGTGCGTCAGCGCATCTGGCGATTGCTGTGCTTAAGGCCTGGAAATGCGAAGTATATGTCTCGACACGAGGTGCCTCCCATCGCAAGTTGGCCGCCTCCCTAGGAGCCACTTGGGTCGGGAACGAGAAAGACAGACCGCCTGTCGCGCTCGACCGCGCTGTGACGTTTGCACCTAGCGGTGACGTAGTTGTCGCCGCTCTCGCCAGTCTGAAAAAGGGGGGAGTGGTTGCCATCAATGCCATTCACTTGGATCGGATCCCAGAATTCGACTACGATCACCTGCTCTGGGGCGAACGACAGCTTCGCAGCGTTACAAATATGACTCGTGCTGATGCTCGGGATTTCCTTGAAATCGCGAGTGAGATTGGCCTTCGACCGAAGGTAACGCCATTCTCACTCGACCAAGCAAATGAAGCCTTGATCGCGATGAAAACTGACTCAATCGATGGAGCAGCGGCAATCGTTCCGTGACGGCGTTGGCGCTGGCATAGAAGGCTGGAGTAGGTCCGCTGTATACCGGCTTCCAGGTCCGGCTGTCACAAAATTTTCGTTCGTCCCAAATGTGGTCTGATCCTTGCTTCCGGCGTTTCCCTGAGAATAAATCTGCGCGGTGTCGGCGGGTGTAGAATCCACACTGCTCCGGGTCCCAAATGATCCCGGATCAGGAGGTCACCATGGCGGCGGACAATAAGGAAATCTCTCGGCGTGTCTTCGAAGAGATATGGAATAGCAAGAAGCTCAACGTTATTGATGAGCTGATGGCAGCCGACTACGTTCACCATGACGCCCAGTCCCCAGAGGTCCCTAGCGGGATCGAGGGCCACAAAGAATTTGTTAGCCACTACCTCAATGCATTTCCTGATCTTCACTACACCATCGAAGACCAGTTTGCTGATGGAAATACTGTCGTGATTCGCTGGACCGCTACCGGCACCCACCAAGGAGATCTGCCCGGCATTCCAAGAACGGGGCGACAGTTTTCAGTAACAGGAATGACCATCGCACGTGTCCGAGATGGAAAATTCATCGAGAGCTGGGGAAATTGGGATGCTCTCGGGTTGATGCAGCAACTGGGAGTTCTGCCAGCCGAATCTCAAGGCCGGGCAGCATAGTCGCTTAATAGACAGCTGGTCCAAGTTCGGACCGGCTGTTTTTTCATCTTGCGTCCCCGTCGCTTGAGGTCCCTTTAAACTGTTGAAAATATTGCTCGAAACTGTCATTGTCCCAATGGACATAATCATTCTGGAACTCTCGTAAGCCGCAGTAATTGTCCTGGTAGCATCACAATAACTGTACCCATGACCCTCCACATCAAGGCGCGAATTCTGTTCTTGATCGTATTGTTTGCTGCTGGCAGCGTGCATGCCCAGCAATCATCTGAAAGGCGTGAGAATTCCGGGATATTGTCCTCTCGAGCCCGCGCTGAACTGGACGACCGACACGGGGCAACTTCGGAACTAATGAGCTCGTACGACAGGCTGTTAGTGATAAGCGCCGCCCTTGGTCGCCAAGGCTCTCGTTCCAAACCAGACTGCTCGCATCTGGTGCACGAAATTTATAGCCGGGCAGGATTCCCCTACTCTTACGCCAGCTCCTCCGACCTTTATTCCGGAATCAATGAGTTTCGACGGGTAACGACTCCGCAGGTGGCCGACCTGATTGTCTGGCCAGGACACATGGGAATCATAGTTAGCCCAGTCCAGCACTCTTTCTACAGTTCATTGCGCTCGGGAGTGGGAGTCGATTTTTACGATTCGTCCTATTGGAGAGGACGGGGAAATCCGCGATTCTACCGCTACGTTAAACGAACGATAACAGCAGACGTGCCATCGAGTCAGGCGAAAGGTTCGGAAGAAGAAACCGAATCCACGATCGTTTTTGAACCTGCACAGATAGCGATCATGGATGCTCTAGTGGTGGAGTCGGTTCGCCTCGATCCGGAAAAGATTCGTGACGCATTTCTGAAACTATCCAAGGACTATGGCAACTCGCTCCGCGCGCGGGATTTATTGAACCAGCGTGTACCTGTGGTCGTCTTCGACCAAGTCAAAGTGGAGAAGATGAAAGTTAAGGGCAAAAAAGGATCGGTCGACCTCCGGATCGATGGGCCGCTATCGATATCCGACGGCCGGATTGACCAGAAAAAGCAGCACGACCGGCGCCGATGGATCATTGATCAGCGTGACCGTACCACGTGGCAGGTGCGGTTGCCCAGTGCGGCGGTCTACCTATCTCGTGATGATGCGGTGCGGCTGTTCGCGCAACAACTCGCAATTCTTACCGAGGGTACACATGATGAAAGCTCTGGCATGCAGGAAAAGGCAGAGTTGGCGCGGGCGCTGAACGCTCTTCTCGCGGAGTAGTGCCGACCGTTTCGGTCAAAATCTGATCTTCCCACCTCAATATTTTCTCCCGAGCTGTTGCAGCAGAGCGTCACGCATTCTACCCCGCAAGATCGGATTTAGCTTCCCTCCGCCCTGCGTAACATAAAACACGTCAATCGCCGATTGACCTTGAGTATCGATGATCGCTACCTCGATGTTGCAGCCCAGTTCAGTGAGATTGGAACTGATGTCGTACAGCAGCCCGGGACGATCCTGCGCCGTAATTTCGATAAGCGTGCTGTGGGAGGAACTCTCGTCATCGATGCGAATGCTAGGTTGGATTTTCACTTTGGGGACTTTGGTCGCCGGCTTGAATTTCGTCTCCATCATTTCCATGACGTCGATCTCCCCGGAGATGCTATCGGAGAGACTCCGCTTCAGTCGCGCCTTTTCGGTCGGATTCATATCCAAGGTGCGGAAGAGGTCGACAAAGCGAAACGTATCCAGCACGGTTCCGGTTTTGTTTGAAAATGCTTCCGCCTTCAGGATATTCATACCCCAGGACGAAAGCGTGCCAGCTACCCGGGCAAAGAGCGAAGGACGATCAAGGGTCAGCAAAACAACCTCGTAGTAGCCATTGCGTTTCAGAAGATCAATCTGAGGCTCGACTCCGTCCCAGCGCTGGTGCATTCGGTAGTGGGAGACGATTTCGTCCGGAGCATGCGTCAGCAGATACCGCTTGGGGAACCCTTCCAGGAAGGAGATCAGTTTCCCGGAGTCGACGTCTGGCGACGCGGTCGAAACAATCCGCTTAATATGCTCTTCGTTCGAGGTATGCGCGTCCACCCGTTGGTCGTCTATGGTTCGGCTCAGATAGTTGGAAGAGGCGGCGTAGAGCTGCCAGATTATTTCCGCTTTCCACGGAGTGAGAGCCTCTGGATTGACAGCCTTGATATCCGCATAGGTTAACAAAGTGAGCATCTTCAGTCGTTCCGTCGTACTCACGGAGTCGCAAAATTCCTGCACCACCTGAGGATCGAAAATGTCGCGCCCTCTAACCATTGCCGACATTCGCAGATGACTGCCAATCAGAAAGCGCACTGTGTTTTGATCGTCGGTTTCGAGGTGTAGCCGGTCCAATATTTTCTCGGCGGCTTGGAGACTTCCTTCAACGTGGTTGTCTGTCAGGAGGCCTTTGCCGACATCGTGCAAAAGAAGCGCCAAAAACAGGAGCTCGGGTTTTTCGATTCCATCAAGGACGTCGCGGAAACGCCGATCCAATTCCTCGTCAGGGTTACGGAGCGCATGTAGGTTTTCGATCGCGACGATTGAATGCTCATCCACGGTGTACCTGTGGTAGTAATCCCGAATCACGAGCGAATCGATTGCTCGGAACTCTGAAAAAAGAAGAACCAGCAAACCCGCCTGATGCATTGCACGAAGCGCTGCACCGGCGTGAGGCAGTGTCAAGATTCGACGGAAATGTGACCAGAGCTCCGGATACTGACTCGCCCGCTGCTGGGTGCCGCGCAGCTCCGCTTCAGCGCATCGCTCAGTTTCCGCACCCAGCTTGAGGCCGTGCCGGGCCACAAATTCAAAAAGACTGAAGAGTACGGACGGGTCTTCCACCGAGGAGAGCTGTCTTAAGAAAACCCGCCCATCCACCACCGAAAAATCAGCATTGGAGAGACGCGACTTGCGGCTTTCGAAGAACCTGTAGAGACCCGAGCGTGTCTGAGGCACTTCGTCGAGAAGAACTGTAAGCCGGTAAATCGACCGAGCGTGCCGAAAATAACCTCGCATCCAGTCGCTCGGCGTGATTGGGGATCCTCCCGCAGAACCGATTCCAGCCGCGGCGGCCTCCGATTGGAGTTCGTACGTAAGCCCGTTGAGGTCGCGGCCTTGCCGGTAATGCAGGAAACATCGCACGGTCGAAAGAAAATCCAGAGCCGCGCCGCAATCTTTGCGGAGTGTCATTGGTAAGACGTTCTCTGTCGGCCACGTGCCAGTTTTCTCGAGTTCTGATACCAACGTGAGCCAGGACGCGACTTGATAGTCGCGCATGCCACCTGGGCAATCTTTTATGTTTGGTTCCAGGTGAAAAATCGTGTGCCCGTATTTTTTGTGCCTCGCCCGAGTCAGGTCGACGAGTCTCTGCATTAACTCGATAGCGTCGCGGGCAACCATTTTCGGGATGATCTGTTCTCTCAATTGCTCAAAAAGGTGCTCATCACCGCTGAGGTATCGGCAATCGAGAAGCGAAATATTGAATTCCAGGTTATCGCGATGAAGTTTGCTGCAATCAGCTAAGGTTCGCGCAGTCGGGCTGACGCGAAGGTGCAAATCCCAGAGATCCTGGCAAAGCTTCCGGATCTGCTTCTGCGCCTGCTCGCTCGGCGATGATGCAGACAAAAACAAGAGGTCAACATCGGAGCACGGAAATAACGTTTGGCGCCCGTAACCTCCCAGGGCCACGACACAGACTTTTTCCAACCGCTCCGCGCTCTCTGTGGCGGAGTTCCACAACTGCGTTGTGACCTTGTCGATCAGATCCGAACGCTCGCGGACGACGGCTTTGCCGTTGTGCGAATCTTCAAATCTGGCCCGGACCTTCTCGGACTCTTTCTTGAAATAGTCCTGAGTTGTAAAAGTGACAGCCGTTAGTGACATACGATTTCAGTCTTTTTGCACCATATGAAATAAAACGGATAAGCTGAGCATCAGTGAATCGCGGCGAGAAAGAACTTAGTATCTAGAGCGCGGCGTTCCCTCGCTCTTGATTTCGAATGCGGATCGCCTCCTCGACCTTGGACAAGAAAATCTTGCCGTCGCCAATCTGTCCGCTGCGTGCGGCATTCACGATCGCGTCTACTGCTCTTTCCACCATGTCATCAGCCAATACCATTTCCAGCTTGATTTTTGGAATCAGATCCACGGTGTACTCTCGTCCACGATAAAACTCAGTATGTCCTTTCTGCCTTCCGTGTCCTCGCGCCTCGAGCACGGTCATTCCTTCTACACCGATATCGTGAAGTGCGGTTTTGACCGCTTCCAATTTCGACGTCTGAATCACAGCTTCAATTTTTGTCATCGTACTCCGTCTCAAGAACTGAGCTCACTCGCGGCTGCCCGTCTTTCGTCCTCAAGCTGACACTTCGAAGTTGTAGCCTTCTTCTCCGTGCTGCGACAGATCCAGACCCTGGATCTCATGACCTTCCGGAACCCGCAATCCGATCGTTAAGTCGACAACCTTCAGGATGACCAGCGTTCCAACCGCAGCCAGAACCCAGCCAATTACCACCCCAACAAACTGATTTAATAACTGGCCGGCATTTCCATCAACGACGCCCAGCCCCGTGATGTTCCCCTGCGCATCCTTGAAAATAGGATTAATTGCGCGCGAGGCGAATACACCTGTGAGCAGAGCGCCAATCGTACCGCCCGTACCATGTACGCCGAAAGCATCCAGGGAATCGTCGTAGCCTAATCGAGCCTTCACTTGTGCGACCATCAGGTAACAAACCACTCCGGCGATCAAGCCAATCGCGAGAGCAGACATCGGGCTGACAAATCCCGCCGCAGGTGTGATGGCTACGAGTCCAGCTACGGCGCCAGAGACAGCACCGAGAGTGCTGGGCTTGCCATTTCGTATCCATTCAGCTCCTGCCCAGCCCACAACCGCTGCAGCCGCTCCGAAATGGGTGGCGACAAAAGCACTCGTGGCCAACGGGCCCGCGGCCAATGCGCTTCCGGCGTTGAACCCGAACCACCCCACCCAAAGCAAGCAGGCTCCTATGAAACTTAGCACCACACTATGGGGCGGCATGGGCTCTCGCGGATAACCGACACGTTTTCCCAGATAAAGAGCACACACCAGCGCGGAGACTCCAGACGTCACATGGACCACAGTTCCGCCGGCAAAATCGAGCGTGGGAAAGCGTCCGCCTAAAGCCGCGTTCAGCAGGCCTCCTTTTCCCCAGACCATGTGGGCCATCGGGTCGTACACAACGATCGACCACAGGATCATGAACAGAACCATGGCGCTGAACTTCATCCGCTCCGCGAATGCTCCGGTGATCAGCGCAGGGGTGATGATGGCAAACATTAGCTGGTATACCATGAAGGTCTGTTGCGGGATGGTGGCGGAATAGTCTGCATCCGGTAGCAGGCCTACTCCTCGCAAGAAGATGTGATCGAAAGCTCCAATGAAGCTGTTTCCTGTTCCAAACGAGAGACTATAACCGACGAGCGCCCAAAGAATTGTGACTATGGCCATCAAGGCAAAGCTCTGCATCATGGTGGCCAGCACATTCTTCTTACGTACCAGCCCGCCATAGAAAAGAGCCAGGCCGGGGCCAGTCATCAATAGTACGAGCGCGGAACTCACTAGCATCCATGAGTTATCTGCGGAATTCTTGGCCTCGGTGACAGCTTGCTCAAGTCGGGTGATGCGTTCCGTTTGGCTCTCAGAGCCGGCGGAAGTGAGGCTTGAGGATGTCTGTGGAAACGCAGAATAAGCCGCAATCCAAAGGAACAGCAACGTTAGGAGTACCTTGACCCCTCGTTTGTCTGCGAACAATTTGTCTTGCTCCTTGGCTTCAGGAGGTCGAGTAGAACCCGCGCGCCGAACCGTTGGCTGCACTACTCAAACGGAAAAGGCGCTGCAAGACCGTTACTTTAACTAGCCACTCAGAGTTCGGGAAATTGAAACTATTTATGACGCCTATCAGGAAAGGTTATGGGCACAATACACCTTCTGCGCGGCGATCACGCATTAGCTCGCGACTTTTAAGAGACGCGTCCCTCGACTGAGAGCGATTAACTACAAAGCCGCTACTCCGCGTTCTTGATTCCGGATCCGGATCGCTTCCTCCACCCGGTAGAGAAAGATCTTGCCATCGCCAATTTTTCCACTACCAGCTGTCTGCACAATGGCGTCTACCACGGCGTCCACCAGGTTATCGGGTAGGACCATCTCCAGTTTGATTTTCGGCAACAAGTCAACACTGTATTCGCGGCCTCGATACGTCTCAGTGTGACCTTTCTGGCGTCCATGTCCGCGCACATCGGATATGGTCATGCCTTCCACGCCGAGTTCGCTAAGCACTTCCTTTACGGTTTCAAATCTCGATGGCTGAATAATCGCTTCAAGTTTGGTCATCTGTCCCTTTGCCTCGAAGTTACGTAAGTTCTTCGCAGGACCACTACTGGGCCGGGAAAACTGAGCCGGATTCAAGAGCTTATTTCGTCCATGGCGATCCGCTGCA
>Ga0066710_100005906_pt1 | contig 11304 bp, 11 predicted proteins | sample GraSoiAngelo_159_FD_79666 | JGI IMG/M metagenome (GOLD analysis project Ga0066710, IMG submission 79666) | Grasslands soil microbial communities from the Angelo Coastal Reserve, California, USA - 14_1009_16_40cm | ecosystem: Environmental > Terrestrial > Soil > Grasslands | place: USA... | reverse complement strand
GGCGAGGCGAAGATCGTGGTCGAACGTGGTTGGGGTGAACCGGAAGATCAGCGCGTCGTAAGCAGTGCGGCGCAGCCACGACTCGACATGCCCGTACGACGCGTTCGCGCCGTTGGCATCGAGGAGACGCACGCGGTGGCCGCCCGCCTGAAGGAGGGCGGCGAGCTGGAGGAGGCTATACGGCTCGAGGACGGAGTATCGTTCCGTTACCTCACATCGCTCCTCCCTCACGACGGAAACCCCGTCGAACCGAGGAGGGTTCACGATGGCTATGTTCACGAGGCTTCCCCCTCCAGGACCCGCTCATAGAACCGGAACGTCGAGTCGGCCATCCGATCGATTCTGGCGTTCGCTTCCACCCATGCGCGGGCCTGTGCCGTCACGCGCTCCGCTCCCGATGGGTCCGACAGGACAGCTTCGATTCGAGCCGCGAGCGCGTTCGCGTCGCCCGGGGGGAACAGCCAGCCGGTCTCCCCGTCCCGCACGACCTCTGGGACCCCGCCTGAGTCTGCCGCGATGATCGGGGTTCCGCATGCCATCGCTTCGAGCGCGACGAGGGGACAGCTCTCCGTGAAGCTCGGCAAGACGACCGCATCCGCACTGCGATAGAGGTCAGGCATCTCGGCGTACGGGACCCGCCCGAGGAACTTGTAGCGGTGTTCCTCGAGTCCCAGGCCCCTCGCCAATGCCTTCCACGGCGCTTGGTCCCCGGGGCCTGCGAGGGCGAGAACGACCCGGGAGTCGATTCGGGCCATCGCGCGGAAGAGCGTATCGATGCCCTTCAGGGCGAGGAGCCTCCCGGCGAAGACGACGGTCGGCCGGTCCCCCAGAGCCCGGGAGTCGAGCCCGCCACTCGGGCCCGCAGGGGCGAGGCGTTCCGTGTCGACGGCGTTGGGTACGACCGTGTTCAGTCGCGGGGTGACGCGGTAGCGACGAATGGTGCGGTCCCTTACCCAACGGGACACGAAGATCATCGCCTGCGTCCCCCGGAGGTACCTTCGCTCGACGGCCTGGAGAGCGAACCGCCACCGGGCGAGGCTCCCCTCGAGACCCTGGCGCGGTACGGAAGGGCCCGCGAGCAGGGTCCCCCCGACCTGCGTGTCGAGGGTCGTGTGGACGGTGACAACCGTGGGTGTCCGATTCCCTCGGAGCCGGGACAGGAGGTCCGACATGTACGCGTGGTTCGCGTGGACGATGTCGAATCCGTAGGTCTTCGCGAGACGCGGAAGGCGGCGGAAGACTGCGGCCTGAAATCGGAATGGGGACGTTGGCGCCCGCAGTCCGTCCCCCGGGAGGGCGTGGTGGACGCGGACCCCGTCAAGCTCGGCGTACTCCGGGTTCGCGGCACCGGTCAGGACATGGACCTCCGCGCGGTCCCTGAGCCCGCGAGCGAGGTTGTACGTGTACGTACCGATCCCGCCCCAGGCGGGAAGGAATTCCGGTGTCAGGATGCACACCTTCACGTCGCGTCCTCCACCAAGGACGCCTTCCGTCGGTCGATCCGTGGGACGACACCTTCGCGACGGTTCAACCGCTTGAGGAGGAGCCGCCACGCGATGAGGAGACCGGTGCGGAGCGGGACAAGCTTCGGGTCCCCGATGCGGCGACGGTAGTTGATCGGCAGCTCCCGCAGACGCGCGCCGCTCTCGCAGGAGGATGCGAACAGGTCCGCCTCGAGGTCAAAGCCGTCCGCGGCCAAGCCCAGGCGGCGGAGGGAGTCCTCCCGGAATGCCCACATCCCCGTGCAGACATCGCTAACAGGGGTGCCGAACAGGAAGCCTGCGAGGCGGCTCAGGATTCGGTTCCCGAGGCGGTTGAGGGGAGTGATTGCCCCCTCCTGGACCTCCCCGAGGAAACGGGATCCTACGACCACGTCCGAGCCAGCCTTGAGGGCCTCGACGAATTTTGGAATCGCTTCCGGGGGATAGCTGCCGTCGGCGTCGAGCATCACGAAAACCCGGGATCCTTGGTCCGGACCCCGGCCATCGGCGATGATATGGTCCAGGAGCTGGCGAACACCGTTCCCCTTGCCGTCGCCCGTCTGCACGAACGTGTTCGCCCCCCGGTTCCGAGCGACCTCAAGGGTCGCATCCTTGGACTTCCCATCGACCACCCAGACACGGACTTGGAATCCGGATTGGACCAGTTTGTCCTGCGGGATCCGGTCTATCACGTTTCCCACGCCCTTCTCTTCATTGAGGGCGGGGAGCACGACCTCGATGCTGCCCTTCGATTCGCAGCGAGGGCCTGAGCGAAAATGCGGTTCGAAGTCGTTATCCGACGGAGGGGAATTCTCGAAGCTCATGTCCCGCCTGGGACTAGCTCGCCCGGCCTTCCCCGCCCCCGGTCCCGCCGGCGGATGTTGCGCTGGCGATCGATCAATCGGCGGGAGCCCTCCGAGGCCGGGCGTGCCCGTCTCTTCCGGGTACCACGGTTCCATACAGGGGATTGTCTGGGCCGGGAGACTCAAGAGGGGTATGTTTCATCAAGAAAGGGACCCGAGCGTCTGTCTCCCAACGCGTCACATCGGTTGCAAAAGAACATCTAAGAACACAAAAGGACTTGACCTACAGGAGCTAGGGGACAGCAAGATGCCCGGCAGAGGGAGTGTGACCCGGTCCGTCCGAATCGAGAAGGACGCCGACGAACGACTGCGCCTACTCGCGGACCAAGGGGACACGAGCGTGAACACGCTTGTCAACCGCGCCCTCCGGAAGTTCGTCGAGTGGGATGCCTACGGCGAGAAGTTTGGGTTCATCACCCTCCCCGCCGTGATCCTTGTCAAGCTGATGGACTGTCTCACGGACGAGGAGGCGGCGGCCCTTGGGGAGTGGGCGGGGAAGAACCTCCTGAAGGAATACATCACGTTCTGGTTCACCGAGGTCACCCCGGAGACGCTGCTCGAGGGGTTCCCGAGGCTGCTGTCGAAGTACGGGAGGGCGTTCGCGTACGAGGAGCTCGTCGAAGACGACCGGCGGGTGATCATCCTCAAGCATGGCGGCGGCCCACGGTGGTCGACGTTCTACGAGACAACGATCCGGACGGCGTTCCGGGACCTACTGCAGCGCGACGTGCGGGTCGAGAAGTCGGATAACCAGGTTGTCGTCCGCTTCCGGCTGTTCGGGAGAAAGGGTTAAGTAGCATCCGCAGTACGTCCAATATCGGACGCACCCGTGCCACCGAGCAACAGCGTGACCCGGACGATTCGCCTCGAGCGGGATGTCGACGAATTCCTCCGGAAGTTCGGGGACCGAGAAGGGGTCAGCGTCAATCTCCTCGTGAACAAAGCGATCCGAAGGCTCGTGGAGTGGGACATTTACGCGGACAAGTTCGGCCTCGTGGCCCTGCCCTCCTCCCTCGTCGAGCGGTTGATGGATCACCTTACGAACGAAGAGGCCGCGGAACTCGGCCGGTGGGTCGGGAAGAACCTACTCCCGGAATTCATGACGTTCTGGTTCAAGGAGGTCAGCCTACAGTCCATGGTCGTCGGGTTCCCCCGCCTCACCTCCCGGTACGGGCGGGCCTTCGAATATGAGGAGCACGCCAAGGATGGCAAGTGGACGGTGATCCTCAAACACGGCTCGGGGGCGAAGTGGTCCCTGTACTACGAGGAACTGATTCGGACATCGTTCCGCGAGCTATTGGGAACGGAAGTCCAAGTGGAGAAGACCGACGACCTGGTCGTCGCCCGGTTCGCTTTCAAATGAGCGGGCCATGTGAGCCCGCCGGTCCCCGCTAGTGATGAGCGGCGGCGAGCGCCTTCCGTTCAATGGCTTCCGCGAGCCACCCCATGGATTGCCGCAAGCCGAAGCACACTCGATCAATCTCTTCGGCCCCAGTGTCCGCCTTGTCGTTCTTCGCGAGAAGCATCGCCTTCACGACCGCCGAATTCTGCTTTCCAAAGAACTCCTCGAAGTACTTCCAGTACGCCTTCTGGAAGCTCTCGTCACTCTTCAGGCCCAGCTTAGCGGCAAGGTGTGGCATCTCGCTTCCGCCCGCTCACGTCCCTATCTCCGACCGGGAATGTGCGGAGATCGGACCGTGATCCCGTTTCGACCGATCTCGATCGGAATCGGTCCCATCTGGTGGCTCGTGCCTCGCATCTTCGTGATCTCGATGTATCGGACTCGGGCGTCCCCTGCTACGGGGACGAGGTGGAAATGGAGGACGCCGTCCGCGATGAACTCGTGCATCCCCAGGCCCGGGTGGCCATCCTGTGGCGGAGTTTCCGTGATCATCAACGTCGTGCACCCCGCCGACCCGACGATTTTTCCGAGGAGCATGTGGGTGAAGACCCGGATGTCGCCCGGGGTCTCGAAGGCCTGGGCCATCGCGGTGTACGAGTCGATCACGAGGCGGACGATGTCCATCTCCTCGATGTTCCGGACGATTTCTTCCCAGATCGTGGGTAGCCCTTCCGCGGTCAACGTCGGCATCTCGAGGAACCGGAAGAGTCCCTTCTTTTCGAGCGGCGGAATGTCGAGGCCGAGCCGGGCCGTGTTCCGGAGGTACGCCCTGCGGCCCTCGAGCATGGAGACGTACATCCCGGGCTGCTTCTCCTCCACCGCGCCGTAATACAGGAATTGGGATCCGAAAATCGTCTTCCCCGTCCCCGGGCGACCCGCGAGGGTGATCAAGCTCCCGTTCGGAAAGCCCCCCTCGAGCATGCCGTCAAGCCCCGGAATCCCTGTTGACGTACGCCCGTCTGAGTCCGCGATTACCTTGGTCATTACCTTGTCCTCCATTACGTGCCCCCTTTTCTTGATCGAATCAGGGAGGTCATCACGGCCTCGAAGAAGTCTTCGCGGGCCTCATGGCGTCGGTCCGCGAACGACACAAGCGGGGGTCGTTCCTTCTCCGCAAGGACCTCCTTGCTCAAAGAGATATCATCGAGCGGGATGAGCTCGAACTCCGGGTACCCGTGGCCGAACGTGAACTGGAGCGCGTAGAATCCTGTCCTCGGCTTCACTCCGTAAAGGATCAGGGTGCCCCACCGCTGGCTCAGGACGAGGTGAATCTGGGAGATGTTCGCGACCTTCTGAGTGAGCTCCAGATTCGGCCGCGCGACGATCGACTGGATGTCCTTGTTCACGGCGGCTCGGGCTGCGACGGTCGCAAGGAAGTTCATGACTCCCTGCCCGTAGAAGTTCTCGACGGTATCCAGGGCCATCAACATCCAGATCGTCTTTCCTTCCTTCTTGTACGCGCTGTATGTGTCCAGCCACTTGTCGAAGTCCTCCTTCGGGTTCAGGGAGAACTTGATGGCGACGGGGTCCTCGACTCGGTCCGTCGTGAACACTCGCATATTCGCATCGTACACATCCTCAGGCATGAACTGCGTGGCGAAAAGACGTGCCCGCGTCGGGTCGTAGTCGCTGTAGAGGAACGCCATTACAGCATTGTTCGTCGCAAGGAAGTTCAAGAGGGCCGTGACGGGTACGTACACCTGCGCGTCGAACGGGACGTCCCCGCGGATCTCGAAGAGGACCGTGGAACCCCGAGGGACTCCGCCCCCCAAAAGGGCGTCGATGTCCCGGCTTCCCGTGGACATGTGGGTCGGTGTATTCGCCAGGGGACGAAACATGGACGTGCGCTCAGGGAGCGTGAAGGCGAATGGTTCGAGGTACCGGAACCGGCCGCCTTCGAGGGTGAACAGGTACCGTTCCTGCCGAATCGGAACCCCCCTGAGCTTCCGAATCTCCAACTCCCGGACCCGCCGGTCGTCGATGACCCTCTGGTGGAGGACGACGATCGCGTCCGCGAGCTGGTCGAGGGTCGTGTTCGTTTCCGGGCGCTCGCTCACGAGGATCATCCGAGCGCGGGCGTCCTCAAGGACGGCCATTAGGGACGCCTCCACCTTCATCCGGGCCTCGGGGGGCACGTAGTCCGCGATCCCCTCCCACGAATCGAGGACGAGGAGGGGACGGTCCATCGTCGACAGGAGGCGATACAGCCCAGACACAACGTTGTGAGCGACGAGGAACTGCGTCGGATCGAACTCGAGGCTGGAGAAGAAATGGACGTTCTTGCGGCCCGCGAGCTTCGAGAATAGGGCGTGTTGGTACGCGAGCTTGTCGGGGTACGTTCGAGTGGACAGGTGGACGGTATCCCCTGCCGACTGGAGGCGGGCCATGAGTTCGAGCGCCGCGGTCGTCTTCCCGGTGCCGGTCTCCCCCTTGACGAGGACGAGGAGGGTTTCACGATGTAGGAGCTTCTCCAGTTCTGGAGGCAAGGGCATGTCTGAGCTCGGCCCTTTCTCAATTTTCAGCATCTAGATCACCCGCGACCCACAGTGGGGGATTCCCTGGAGGGTATTTCACGCGCCTGTGCTCTCGTGTGCCCGAATGTGTTCTTCGGGCCTAGGCTCGGGTGACCGCTAGCATCGGATCCCGTTCGCCGATGCGCTAAACCTTGGTGACTGCCGAGCAGAATGCAACGAGGGGAGATTCGGCTGCAGGGGGGCGATTTTGATTGCCGAAGCGGGGCGTCGGGGCCCAGAGTCGCCGGCCCGTCGGCGCCCCATCGGCCCGTTTCACAGAGCGTGCTTGTCGTTCACCTCCGGGCCTGCCATGTCCGAGGACAGAAAAGGCACCTATGTTTACGTCTGGCGACCAACGGTTAGACGTGCACCGCCTCGCTTGGGGCCGCCCGACAATGATTTCGGGAGCTGGGGCGCTCGTCAAGTGTAGAGTGTTCTGGGCAGTCCCCCGCGCCAGGCGTTTGTCTTTCGCCGATTGTGAGGCGGCATCGGCAGTCGGTTTCGCGATTCCCATCGCCGCCTCAGCGGTCACGGTGTAGGTGATATCTAGTCGACGTGGATGCGTAGCTGGACAAAGCGATAGGGGAGCCCCTGGGGCGGGGATGTGAAGAGAAGAAACCGCAGCTGGTACTCCCCGGGACTCGGGATCCGAAATCCGTACCGGGATTCCCATCGCTCGGCGTTTGGCACGGTCACCTGCAGCACGTCTAGGGTCGCGTTGCCAAGCTCGACGGTGTCGTTCCTCTTCGTCGTTCCGTTGTACACGTACTGAACGTTCACGAGTTGGATCGAGACCGTGTAGTTCATCTCCCGATTCTCGTGGTTCGCGATTCCGATGATTACGGCCGCTGGTTCGCTCGCGTTGACCCGCAGCGGATAGTCCTCCGGATTGATTCCTCCGTTGGGGGCCAAGAGGTAGAATTCCGTGAAGCCGGCTCGGGCGGGCGGCGTCCCGTAGGCGTACGCGAGGCCACCGGCGGCGAGGGAGAGCGAGACGATGACGCCAATCGTAAGAGCCTTGTCGAAGGGTGAGAGCCCGCGCCATCTTGGCGGGGCGAACTCCAGGGAAAGGGCGAGCCGCTCTTCCGGGGGCACACGGACTCGACGCCAGTACGCGACCGCGGTAGTCCCGAGCGTGACAACCAAGAGCGCGGCGACGGCAGATTCAAGGCGGACCCCCCAGGGGGAGGCGTCCAAGAGGAGACCAACGAGGGGCACGGTCGCGATGCTAAGGCCGAAGCTCAGAGCGGCGCGCTCGATCCACCCCACCTCGCCGTTCCTCGGGAAGACAGCGGCGACCATCGAGTAGCCAGGGAGGAATAGGACGAGGGCGAAGCCGAGGACAAATCGAAGGGGGCCGACGTCCGAGGCGGCGGCGACCGCTAGGGCCGCGAGGCTCGTCGCGACGACCGCGAGGAGATCGTAGGGCTTCTCGCGGAACGCGACCCGCATCGGGGACGTCCTAGAAACCTTCGTCTTATGAACTTCGTGGCGCAGCCGCCACACAGGAAATCACAGGCGCCCATCGCGGGGGAGGGAATCTAGCGGCGGGGCCGGAACCTCTTCAGCGTGAGGGAGTTCGTTACGACAGAGACGGAGCTGAACCCCATCGCGGCCCCCGCGAGAATCGGGTCGAGCAGAATCCCGAACCCAGCGAGCACGCCCGCCGCAACGGGGATCAATGCGACATTGTAGAAGAACGCCCAGAACAGGTTCGATCGGATCTTCTTCACCGTGCTCTTGCTCAGCTGGATGGAAGCGACGACATCCCGCAGGTCGTCCTTAATCAGCACGATCCCACCCGCCTCCATCGCGACGTCCGTCCCACTCCCTAGGGCGATCCCGACATCCGCCTGCGCGAGGGCGGGCGCATCGTTGATCCCGTCCCCGACCATGGCGGTGACCTTTCCCGCGCGTTGGAGTTCGCGGATTTTCTCCGCCTTCTGACCGGGGAGGACCTCCGCGATCACATTGTCGATACCAAGCTGGCGGGCGACAGACTCCGCGGTCCGCCGGTTGTCCCCGGTCAGCATGACGACCTCGAGCCCCATCCGCTTTAGAGAAGCGATCGCCTCCGCGGAATGTTCCTTCGGTGTGTCCGCGACGGCGATGATCCCCGCGAGGCTCCCGTCGACGGCGAGAAGCATGGCGGTCTTCCCCTCGCTCTCGAGGCGGGCGAGGATAGGCTCCACCGGATCCGTGGGAACGTCCGCTTGCGCCATGAGCCTCCGGTTTCCCAGGAGGACGGCGGATCCCGAGACCCGCGCGCGCACGCCTTGGCCGGGAACGGCCTCGAAATCCACGGGGTTCGACGGCGCGTGTCCGGCGGCGAGGGCCCGCCGAACGATCGCCTCCCCGAGTGGGTGCTCGGACCCCTTCTCCGCGGAGGCCGCGAGCTCGAGGACGCGCTCCTCCCTGGTCCCCCCGACCTCAACAACGTCCGTCACAGAGGGCCGTCCCTTCGTTAGGGTGCCCGTCTTGTCGAACACGATCGCCGTGAGACGCTGGGCTTTCTCGAGGTATTCCCCGCCCTTGATTAGGAGCCCGTTTTCCGCTCCCTTTCCTGTCCCGACCATGATGGCGGTCGGGGTCGCAATCCCGAGGGCGCAAGGACACGCAATGATGATGACTGCGACGAACACGAACAGGGACGCGGTGATCGGGGTGTCGAGGTGGTATGTCTGGAGGACAGACGTCAGGGCCGAGAAGCCAAGGAAGTACCAATACGCGGCGGCGCCGACCGCAGAAAGGATGACGGCGGGAACGAACACGGAGGCGACCCGGTCCGCCAGACGTTGGATCGGCGCGCGGGAGACCTGAGCGGCCTCCACGAGTTGGATGATCTGCGAGAGCGCCGTGTCCTTCCCGACCTTCGTCGCACGAATCGTCAGCAGCCCCGACTTGTTGATCGTCGCGCCGATGGCGGGGTCCCCGACGTTCTTTTCCACGGGAATCGACTCCCCTGTGATCATCGACTCGTCGACCGCCGAGAATCCCGCCGCGATCACACCATCGACGGGAATCCGCTCTCCTGGCCGGACGACGACGAGGTCATCGACCTGCACGAGCTCGACGGGAATGTCCTCTTCCTTCCCATCCCGCAGGACCTTCGCGGTCCGGGGCTGGAGGTCCATCAGCTTGCGCAAGGCCTCGGAGGCTCGGCCCTTCGCGACTTCTTCAAAGTACTTTCCAAGAAGGATGAGGGCGATGATGATTGCCGCCGTATCGTAGTAGGTCGAGGGGTCGACGTTCGGCACACCGAGGAGCAAGGCGGCTACTATGATTGTGCTGTACCCCCAGGCGGCGGTCGTCCCCAAAGCAATCAGGACGTCCATGTTCGCGCTCCGGTTCTTGATCGCGTCCCTCGTTCCCCGGTAGAATCGCCAGCCGGGCCAGAACTGGACGGGCGTCGCCATGAGGAAGACCGCGAAGGTGAGCGGGAGCATCCACGCCTCCGGCACTGGCCGAAGCTCCATGGCGAGCGAGAGGACGAAGGCGGGGATCCCGAGGCCGAAGGAGAAAAGGACGAGGAAGCGTAGCCGGTTCAGCTCCTTCTCCGGTTCAAGGAACGTCTCCAAGCACGTCGTCGAGCAGAAGTAGTACTTCCTCCCGCGGACGATGGCATTCAGGGTGGAAGTCGCCTCATCGACGTACATCCCGCAGACCGGGTCTACTGCCATCGCGAACCGAGAGTCGGAGGGAGGCCATCCGACAATCGCCTTACATTTGTAAAGTCTTATGAGGCCGAGCAGCGTCGTTGATCCGTGAAGCTCGACCGGACGGACGTCGAAATTCTTCGCGCGCTGCAGGAGGACGCTCGCCTGTCGTATCGGCAACTTGCTCGCAGAGTCGGCGTGAGCGTACCCACGGTGAGCGCCCGGGTGGCGAACCTGGAGCAGATCGGCGTGTTGACGGCGTACCGCGCGGTTGTGGACGCTAACAGGCTCCGCCAAACCCGCGTCGTCCTGCTGTTGCGGTGTGTGCGGGGAACCGAGGATAGCGTGGGGGCTGCCCTTTCCGCCCTCAACGAGGTCCGATGGACGATCCGGACAGAGGGATCGCGGATTATTGCAGAGGCGTTCTTGTCGGCGCCCGGCCTGATCTCACAGTTCGTCAGGAAGGCACGGGGACTCCCGGGGGTTCGCTCGGTGGAGCATCACGTCGCCCAGAAAGGATTCAAGGACGCGCCGCGGGCTCTGGTGTCCGAAGGGCTCATCGCCATCCTCCAATGTTTCGAGTGCGGGCGAGTCATCGAGGGCGACCCGGTTCGCTGGAAGATGGACGGACGCACACATTATCTATGTTGCACGTCGTGCGAGAAGCTCTACAAGGATCGGTACCTCCGGCTGAAGGCGGGTGCGACGAAAGGGTCCATGGGGCGCTTGCCCCCAACGGTTCCCGGAGGGCGCCTACCGGAACATCCCCGCCGAGGTATCTGAAATCGCCGGCCTTGCTTCGTCGCGCAGCTGTTTCAGGTGAAATTCCAGTGCCTTGGCCTGCTCCTTTAGAGGCTGGAGGTCGAGCTTGACCTCCGGGAGGAGGATGTCGACGGTCTCGAGCAGCCGCGCCGCCGCATTCGCGTCAGGAATCGCGGGTTGGGCCTCCGCCAGAAGAGTAATCACATCATAGAACTGCCACCGTCCCTCGTTCAGCAGGACGCCGGAAACGCCTGAGACCATTCCCGTCTCGAGCTGCCGGATCCCCGCCGTTTCTAAGGTCTTGCGGGCGGAGTCCGTCGATCCCACGCCCCACACCTCAATGTCCTTTGGCGGGTCCGCGGCCGGCAACGGGAGGCCCTCGAGGGAGACGATCTGGCGGCAGTGGTGCGCCGTCGCCCACTTGAGGAGCTCCAAGGCCAACGCCCGGTGGACGCGGGGCGGGAGCGGGACCTCGGCGATGAAGATGGCGAGCTTCGTGTCGGCCATGGCGTAGATCCGGACGGGGAACTTGGGTTTGAACGCGTACACCATCGAGAGCGGAGGGAACTCATCCGAATCGATCGCGCATACTTGGTCCGTGGGAAGGGTCGTAATCATGTACGTCGC
>Ga0066710_100005905_pt1 | contig 11304 bp, 11 predicted proteins | sample GraSoiAngelo_159_FD_79666 | JGI IMG/M metagenome (GOLD analysis project Ga0066710, IMG submission 79666) | Grasslands soil microbial communities from the Angelo Coastal Reserve, California, USA - 14_1009_16_40cm | ecosystem: Environmental > Terrestrial > Soil > Grasslands | place: USA... | reverse complement strand
TCGGGCTCGCCGGCCGGCTCTACCGCGGCACAGGTGGTGCGGGCGAGGCGGGCCACATGCCGGTGGAGTGGGGCGCGGACGCAGAGCTGTGCGGCTGCGGTCGCCGCGGCTGCCTGGAGGCCTACACGGGCGGGCGCCGCTGGACCGAGCGGCTCGCGCGCATTACGCCCGCGGAGAGCCGGGTCGCCGCTCTCGCGGGCGCGCCCGCGCACGCGCGCCCGGAGCACGTGATCGCCGCGGCGCGCGAAGGCGACGCGTTCGCGTGCGCCGAGCTCGAGCGCTGGAACCGCTATCTCGCGCGCGGGCTCACCGCGCTCTCGTTCGTGCTCGCGCCCGAGGTATTCGTGCTCGGGACGATCGCCACCGCCGCGGGCGAGGCGCTCTCGCTCGCCCCGCTGCGGCGCATGCTGGCCGAAGCGGCGTGGCCCTCGCACGTGTCGGCGAGCGAGATCCGCGCTTCGGCGCTCGGCACGGACGGACCGTACCTCGCGGCGCTGTGCGCGGCGCTCGAGGCGTCGGTGTAGGGAGCCGCTAGGCGTCGAGCGCTTCGATCTCGGCGCGCAGCGCGGGCAGTCGCTGCGCGCGGATCGCCAGGCGCGCGCGCTCGAGCAGGTGCAGGTAGAAGCGCAGGTTGTGGATCGACGCGAGCCGCGCGCCGAGCGCCTCGCCCGCGCGCAGCAGGTGGCGCAGATAGGCGCGGGAATAGCGCGCGCATGTGGAGCAGTCGCACGCGGGATCCGGCGGATCGCCCGCACTTGCGTACTCGGCATTCTTCAAGCGCACCAGTCCGCGGCTCGTGAACAACACGCCGTGCCGCGCGTGGCGCGTCGGCAGCACGCAGTCGAACAGGTCGACGCCGAGCGCGACGCCGCGGATCAGATCGGCCGGCCGCCCGAGCCCCATGAGGTAGCGCGGCGCGTCGGCGGGCAGCTCGCCGTGGCTGATCGCGACGAGCTCGTCGCGCTGTGCGGCGGGCTCGCCGAGCCCGAGCCCGCCGTGGGCGAAGCCGCGAAAGCCGAGGTCACAGGTCGCGCGCGCGCTCGCGCGGCGCAGCGGCGGTGAAGCGCCACCCTGCACGATCCCGAACAGCCACTGATCGGCGCGCCGGTGCGCGCGCCGCGAGCGCTCTGCCCAGCGCAACGTGCGCTCGGTGGCGGCGCGCATGCGCGTCGCATCGCCGGGCTCGCCCGAGTCGGCACGCACGCACTCGTCGAGCACCATCGCCACGTCGGAGCCGAGCGCCTCCTGCACCGCCACCACGCGCTCGGGCGAGAGCATCCGGCGGCGGCCGTCGACCGGAGAGGCGAACGTCACGCCTTCCTCGTCGACGCGCACCTTGTCCGAGAGCGAGGTCACCTGGAAGCCGCCGCTGTCGGTCAGCCACGGCCCGCGCCAGCCGGTGAACCCGTGCAGCCCGCCGAGCGCCGCTACCACCTCCTCGCCGGGCCGCTCGTGCAGGTGATAGGTATTCGCGAGCAGGAGCTGCGCGCCGGCGCCGGCGAGCTCGTCGGGCGCGACGCCGCGCACCGCGCCGTAGGTGGCCACCGGCATGAACGCCGGCGTGGTGACCTCGCCGTGTGCGGTCTCGAGCACGCCGGTACGCGCGTCGCCGTCGCGGTGCTCGATGCGGAAGGCGAGGGCAGGGGCCGTCACAGGATCAGCATCGCATCGCCGTACGAGTAGAAGCGATAGCCGCGCTGGATCGCCTCGGCGTAGGCCGCGAGCACGGCCTTCCGGCCCGCGAACGCGGCGACCAAAAGCAGGAGCGAGGATCGCGGCAGATGGAAGTTCGTGAGCAGCGCGTCGACTGCGCGGAAGCGGTCGCCGGGCGCGAGGAACAACTCGGTCGTGCCCGCGCGCGCGACGACCTCGCCGCGTTCCTCGACGCAGCTCTCGAGCACGCGCGCGGTCGTCGTGCCGACCGCCACCACGCGCGATCCGCGCTCGCGCGCGGCGCGGATCGCACGCGCCGTCGCGTCGGGCAGCGCGAAGCGCTCGGCGTGCAGGCGGCGCGCGCGCAGCGCGGAGTCGGAGAGCGGCGCGAACGTGCCGCGGCCGACGTGCAACACCACCTCCGCGCGCTCGATCCCGCGCGCGGCGAGCGCCGCGAGCAGCGCTTCCGAGAGGTGCAGCCCGGCGGTGGGCGCCGCCACCGATCCGGGGTCGCGCGCGAACACCGTCTGGTAGCGCAGGGCGTCCTGGGCGCGCGGCTCGCTGCGCCGGATGTAGGGCGGCAGCGGCATCTCGCCGATCGCGTAGGGCGACGCTCCCTCCGCGAACGCGAGCTCGACCTCGCCGTCCTCCGCGAGCGAGACGAGCTCCGCGTCGAGCGCCGCGCCGTTGCCAGCGAAGCGGAACTTCATCCCCGCGCGCTGGCGCCCGCGCGTGCGCACGAGCGCGCGGAAGCGGTTCGGCGCCGACCCGGGGCCGAGCACGAGCGCGTCCGCGGCGCCGCCGGTCGTGCGATGCCCGCGCAGCCGCGCGGGCAATACGCGCGTCGTGTTCACGACGAGCAGGTCGCCCGGAGCGAGCAGCGCCGGCAGGTCGAGGATCGCGTGGTGCGAGCGCGCGCCGCCGCCGCGCGAAAGCCGGAGCAGCCGGGCGCCATCGCGCTCGGCCGGCGGCTCCTGCGCGATCTGCTCCGAGCGCAGCGCGAAATCGTAGTCGTCGAGATCGATCGCGCTGCGGTCATCGCCCCTTCGCGTGTCCTCGCCGCGATCGTCGGAAGCCGCCCATGAAGCAGAGGCCGCCTTTTCGACTTCGCTCGCCTTCGGCTCGCTGCGCGCGGCCTTCGGCCGCTTGCGTTCACTCGACATGCGCGGCCCCGGCGCGCAGCGCCTCGCGCAGCGCGGGCGCGCTCGCGATCGAGTCGTACGAGAACAGCGCCACGTCGGGGAGGCCCGCGTTCTGCACCAGCCGGATCTGCACGAGCGCGCGCTCCGGCTCGCCGGCGAACAGCCACGTTCCGAGCCCGACCCAGATCCGGTCTGCGATCGGCAGGCCCGCGAAGTGCTCGGCCTGGTAGCGCAGCAGGCGGTCGTCGCGCGTGTAGGCCATCGGCACGGCGAAGTCGAGCCATCCGTCTTCGAGCCACGCGCGCCAGTCCTGCTCGAGCGCGAGATAGGCGCGATCGGCGTGGCTCCAGACCGCCGCCGACATCGCGATCCCGGGCCGCTGCGCGCGCGCCGTACGCGCGATTTCGCGCACGAGCGCGGACACCTTCTCGCGGCGCCAGTCGTCCCAGGCGTCGGCGTTCTCGAGCGAGTTCGCGAACGGCGCGCGCTTGCCCGTCTCGCGCGCAAAGCGCGCGCGCGACGGCTCCCCGTATCCGAAGTCGAGGCCGACGCCGAAGCGCGTACCCGGCGTGAACGGCAACACGTCCGGATAGCGGATGTAGTCGAGGTGCAGACCGGCGAGCGCGGGGTAGCGCGTCACCAGCTCGCCGAACAGCGCCACCAGCCAGTCCGCCACGCCGGGCGCCGCGGGGTCGAGGAAGAGGCCCGGGGTGCCCATCCGGTAGTAGGCGCGATCCGGAGCCGGAACTTCGTAGGCCGGGTAGTCGAGCAGCGAGCGGCCGCGGCGGTCGACCAGCACGGCGTCGCGCCCGATCTGCGCGACGATCGGTGCGCCGGGGTTCTGCGACAGCGAGAGCACGTTCACCCACGCGTGCACGCGCAGCCCCGCGGCGTTCGCGCGCTCGAGCAGCAACCCGAGTGGATCGGTGCCCGCGGCGTCGCGCGCGCGCTGATAGGGGGAGGCGTCGGCGAGCGCGCTGTCGTACCACGCCCGTCCGCCGCGGTAGACCTGCACGAACAGATCGGTCGCGCCGAGCGCCTGCGCGTCGGCGATCAGCTCGGGGATCCGCTCCGGGTGCTCGAGCACGCGGCGCTCGCCCTCGGCGAGCACCCAGAGCGCGCGGTGCGCCGCGCGCACCGCCGTGGGCTCGGGCGCCGGCGTGCTCGGCGCCGAGCCGTCGCTACAACACGCACCGAATCCCGCGAGCGCGGCGAGCGCGGCGCTGGCGATCCGGCGCCCGATGGCGCAGCGCTGCCGGAGCGGTCGTGCGCTGGCCCCGCGGCTCACGCGCGCAAACTACCGGAGCGCGCCGCGTGCGACAATGCGCGTTGATCGCCGGGCGCGCGTCGCGCACACTCGCGGCGATGGTGGGTACTCGCACGCGAACCGGCTCGCGATTCGCGCTCGCCGCGTGGCTCGCGGCCGCGGTGCTGGTCGGAGCGAACGAACCGAGCGCTCCCGAAGTGCCGCTCGCGTCGGCGGATCCGGGCCGCGCGCTGCGCGCGGCGGTCGCGGCGAGCCAGCGCGGCGATCGCGTAAAGGCCGAAGCGCTGCTGCGCGCGGTCGCCGAGCACCATCGCGTGATCGCAGATCACGCGGATCTCCTGCGCATGCGCATGTACGTCGGCGCCGGCGATGCCGAGCGCGCGGCGGCGGAGGAGCCGCTGTGGACCGACCGCGATAGCCCGCTGCGCGCGCGCTTCTACGCGCTGCTCGGCGAGGCCGAACGCGCGCGCGGCGACGAAGAGAGGGCGCGCGCGGCGTTCGAGTTCGCGGCGGCCGGCACGCGCGACCGGACCCGCCTCGCCGAGCTCGATCTCGCGATCGCGCAGTCGTACCTGCGCAGCGGGACGCGCGAGCGCGCGGCGGAGCGGCTGCTCGCGGTCTGGACGCGCAGCGCGGACCTTCCCCAGGCAGAGCAGGCCGACCGGCTGCTCGCGCAGCTCGAGGGGGAGCTCGGGCGCCAGCTGCGCACGGCGCTGCCGATGCGCGACCGCGCCGACCGGCTTTTCGACAGCCATCACAACGAGTCCGCACTCGCCGCCTACGATCGCGCACTCGAGCTCGGCCTTCCGAGCGCCGACCGCAAGCGCGCGGAGCAGCAGCGCGCGGAGACGCTGTTCCGGCTACGGCGCTACACGGACGCGATCGACGCCTACCGCAAGCTGCCGGCGAGCGAGGAGCGCGAGATCCAGCGCGCGCGCGCGGTGGCGCGCGCGGGCCGCGTGGAGGAGGGCGCGCGCGCGCTCGAGCAGCTCGGGCGCGAGCGGCGCGGCGAGCGCGCCGTGGAGGCGCTCTACCTGGCGGCGGTGCTCTGGGACGGCGAGGACGAGCACGCGCGCGCGAGCGACCTGTTCGAGCAGGTGATCCGGCGCCTGCCGCGCTCGCCGTTCGCGGACTCGGCTCGCTGGTCGCTCGGCTGGGCCGCCTACCGCGCGGGCCGGCTCGACGAGGCGGTGCGCTATTTCAGCGCGCTCGCGCGCAGCGATCCCGACCCGGTCTCGGCGCTGCGGCCGCGCTACTGGCGGATCCGCGCGCTGGAGCTGCAGAACGCGCCGGGGACGAAGGAGCTGTACGCCGAGCTCGCGCGCGAGTTCCCGTTCACCTACTACGGATGGCTCGCGCTCGGACGCGCGGGGACGCCGGTGTCGGCGAAGCCGCCCGCGCTCGCGCCGGGGCAGCGCTCGCTCAGTCCCGAGCAGCTCGCGCGGCCGCGGATCCTGCTCGAGGCGGGGCTCGTCGACGAGGCGCGCGAAGAGCTCGCGCTGCTGTTCGGCCGGGCGCGCGGGCTCGACGACCGCCTCGCGCTCGCCGAGCTGTACGCGGAGTCGGGCGACTTCAGCGGCGCGCAGCGCGTGGTCGTGGACGCCTACGCCGAAGAGCTCGCGCGCGGCCCTTCGCCCGAGGACGTCGAGCTCTGGTGGCACGCGTGGCCGGCGCCGTACGAGGCCGAGCTCCAGCGCGCCACCCGCTCGGGCCAGCCGCCGCCCGAGCTCGTCTACTCGATCATGCGCGAGGAGAGCGGGTATCGCCCCGATGCGATCTCGCCGTCCGGCGCGCGCGGGTTGCTGCAGCTGATGCCCGAGACCGCGACGCGCGTCGCGCGCGACGTGCAGCTCGAAGCCTTCGACCCCAAGGACCTGTTCCGGCCCGAGGTCAACATCGAGCTCGGCAGCGCCTATCTCGGCCAGCTGCTCGCGCGCTTCGGCGGCAACGCGGCCGCCGCGATCGGCAGCTACAACGCGGGACCGGACGCGGTGGCGCGCTGGCAGCCCGGCGGCGGCGCGCCCGAGGACGTCTGGATCGAGCAGATCCCGTACGATCAGACACGCGGCTATGTGAAGCGCGTGCTGCGCAGCCTGCACGTGTACCGGGTGCTCTACTGATCGCGCGCGACGCCGGGTCGCCGCTCTGGAGCGGGCCGCGCGCGCGCGCCGTCGACGTGGTCGGCCTCGGTCAGATCTCGCTCGACCGCGTCGCCGCACTGCCGCGCTGGCCGCGCGCGGGAGAGAAGCTCGCGCTGGCGACACCCGCGGTCGTGCGGCCCGGCGGTCAGATCGCCACGGCCGTGCTCGCGGCGGTGCGGCTCGGGCTCTCCGGCCGGCTGCTCGGCGCCGTCGGCGACGACGGCGACGGCGAGCTGGCGCTCGCGCCGCTGCGCGCGGCCGGCGTCGACCTGGAGGGTGTGCAGCGGATCCCGGGCGCGCCCACGCGCAGTGCCCTGATCCTCGTCGACGGCGATGGCGAGCGAACCGTGCTCGCCCACCGCGACGCGCGTCTCGCGCGCCGGCCCGCCGACCTCGCGCGCGACGCGATCCGCGGCGCGCGCGCGCTGCTCGTCGATGCCGAGGATCCCGACGCCGCAGGCTGGGCGATCGGAGTCGCGCGCGAGGCGGGGGTGGCCAGCGTGCTCGACGCCGATCGCGCCGACCCGGATCGGGTCGAGCTCGCGCGGAGCGCGGACTTCCCGATCGTTTCCGAATCGTTCTGCGCCGACTTCTCGAAACCGGATCGGATTTCAGACGAGGCCGGGCGCGCCTGTCTCGCCGAGCTCGCGCGTGGCCGTGCGCGGATGGCAGTGCTCACGCGCGGCGCGCGCGGCGCACTCGCGCTCCATTCCGGCGAGTGGCTCGAGCGCCCGGCGTTCTCCGTCGAAGCGGTCGACACCACGGGCGCAGGCGACGTATTCCGGGGCGCGTTCGCGTGGGCGCTGCTCGGCGGGGCGTCGGCAAAGCAAGTGCTCGCGCTCGCCGCAGCCGCGGCGGCGCTCGCGTGCCGCGGGGAGGGCGCGCAGGGTGCGTTGCCTGCGGTCGCCGAGGTCGAGCGGATCGCGATGGCGGGATCGCTTCGCACTCCCGCGGTACGGCGCAACCCCGATTAGGGCTCCTCCTCGGGCTCCTCTTCCTCGGGCTCGTCGGGACCGAAGTCCTCGCCTTCGTCGACCACGCCGAGGCCGAGATCGAGATCGTCGGTGTCGGCTTCGGTTTCCGTGTCGACCACGATCTCGTCCTCGTCCTCGTCGAGCAGGCGCGACCGCTTCACGGGGCGCTCCTCCGCAACCTCGGGCGCGGCCGGCAGACGCGGCCGCACCTGGCGCGGCGCCTCGCGCTGATCGGCTCCGCACTTCGGGCAGCGCGGCTCGGGCTTGCCGAGGTCGTAGAACTTCGCGCCGCACGAGAAACAGACGTACTTCTCGCCGAGCTGTCCCGCGGCACCGGTCGGCCGTTCGACGGGGGTGGGGAGCGGGAGATCCGGGCGTTTACCGGGCTCGCGCGCGCGGCTCGGGCGGACCTTCGGCGCCTTCTTCGCGCGCGCCTCCTGCGCGTGGTAGCGCTCCGCCAGCGCGAGATCGCGCGCCGTCGGTGTGGACGCTTTCGCCGCGGCCGACTTCTTCGCGTCGGGCTTCGCCGCGCGCGCTTCCGGCTTCGCGGCCTTCTTCTTGTCCGGCTTCGCGATCGGCTTGGGCGGGGACTTCTTCGCCACGGGCTTCTTCTTCGGCGCGGGCTTCTTCTTGGTCGCGGGCTTCTTCTTCACGGTCTTGCTTTTCGGCCGCGTCATGCGTCGTCTCCGAGGCGGGTATGGATGTGGTCGGGCAGGTCGCCGATCGACGAGATACCGGGCGCGCGCAGATCGCCGGGGCCGCTGATCCGCGATTCATCGATCTCGATCCAGTGCGCCGGGGAGGGCGCGCGCAGGCCCGCGTCTTCGATCCAGCGCCGGTAGCGCTGCGACAGCGCGCGTCGCGATGATTCCGGCGAATCGTCGCCCGACGCGTTCTTCACCGGCCCGTACTCGTCGCGCGATGCCTCCACGATGCAGACGGTCTCCGCAGCGCGCAGCGCATCGAAAACGAAGCGCTCGAGCTTCAGGCCGTTGGGCTCGGCGGGGGAGAGCGCGGCGCCCGCCGGATCGACCGTCGGGATCTTCTTCGCCGACGCGTGCCAGGGCAGCCAGCGCTCCGGCTCGGCGGCGACGCGGCGCACGAAGTCGACCTCGAACACGTGCACCGCGAGATTTCCGGCGTCGTAGACGAGTCCGCCGCGTTCGTCGCGCGCATCGCGCTGCTCGGGTGTGATCTCGGTGTATTCGATCACGCCGATCCGACCATCGATTCGCGCGAACACACCCATCTTCTCTCCGGGCTCGCGCTTGCGCAGCGACTTGCAGCTGACCTCGGCACCGGCGAGCGCGTGGAAGCCGAGCAGCGCCGGGTCGCCGAGCGCGAGCAGCGGGTTGTCGACCTGGTAGTAGACGATCGAGCGGATGCCGCGGCGTTCCATGTCGTCGAGTGCGCCCGAGCTGAGCAGCGCGGTGAGCGATCCGCCGTGGCCGTCCGGGTTGGCGAAGATGCGGTCGGTGCGCTCGAGGATCAGCCTGCCTTCGAAGTCGAAGCTCGCCACCATGCCCTGTTGCAGGAAGAACACGTCGCGCTCGGGGAGGCCGAAGTACCCGGCCTCGGCGAACGCGCGGCGCGTCGCGGTATCGGTCGCTTCGCTCGTCATCACGTACCACGCGATCGCCGCACCCGTGCGTTCGCGCAGCCGCCGGATCCGCTGCGCCTGGAGCGCGAACAGCGCGCGCCCGGTGACTGGGCCGAGCGGGTAGAGCCCCTTCGGGCCGTCGAAGCCGAGCCGGCTGCCCTGGCCACCCGCCACGACCATCAGCGCGACGCGGCCCTCGCGCAGCATCTCCTCACCGCGCTCGCAGGCCGCGGCCCAGCGGGCGGGATCGCCGCCGCCGTCGGGCAGCGCCTCGACCACCGGCGGCTCGATGTTCTTGGCGGCGGTGACCTCGGATCGCTGGGTGGAGCGATAGCCCCGCACCAGCGCAGGCAGATCGAGCGCGCCCAGCTGCGCGGCGAGCCCGCGCCGCGCGTCGGGGGTGAGTCGGTCCCAGAAACGCAGCACGTGCCCCTGGTCGTATTCCTCGAGGCGCGCCTTCAGCGCGCGGATGTCGGGAACTCCGCGGTCTAAGCTCGCCACCTGACACCCATCCAACCCAGGGCGGTCCCTGTAGCACACAACGCAAACGCAATCTCTCCAGACCCGTTAGGCGGGGTACGGCCGGCGGCGCCGGGCCCGGATCGGGCGGCTTGGCGAGGGCAAGTCCCGGGACTGCCATCACTACCAAATTTTGGTGGTGGCTAGCCGTCTCCCTCCGGGATTAGCCACTACCAGCAAATTTGGCGTTGGCAGGGGCTGCCACTGCCACCAAATACGCCTGGGAAGCCGACGGCCAGGTGACCGCCGCGCTCGGGGTGCCGCCAGTCAGATCGGCGCTAGACGCCGTGAGGGCGTCGATCGTGGCCGGTAACGCGGACGGGCGCTGAATTGCCGTCGCCCTCCAAGCCGAAGCCCGAAGCAATATCGGCAATCGCCCCGACCATTCGCTGGACATTGGTGCGCATCGAATCCAAGTGCTTCCTCGCTTCTTTGCCCACTTCCTCATCGTCGAGCAGGGCGAGGTAGATCACGAATGCGCCGACGGGCTCCCGCAGCTCATGCAAAAGGTGGGCGATTTCCGCATTGTCGAGTTTGCTCAAGAACCGGAACCATAGGCGATTTACGCATCGATCCGAGAAATAAATGATTTTTATCTAGAAAATCAGGTATCAACCCGGACGATCCCTCCGGGGTGGACACCACCTTCAAATTTGACATCAAATTGGCAGTGGACGCGGTGAGGGCGTCGATTGTGGCCGACGAGAGCGAGGGGTGCCGGAGAGGGGTGCCGGAGGCGGGATGAACGACGAAGCGATGATCGATCATCCAAAGGGGATTGATGAGCGAAGCGGCTATGCGGATCGCCAAGGGCGCGCTCCGACTTTTCGTTCGCTGGGTCTAGTTGTACCACTGCCCGGGTAATGCATGAACGAGCTCCCCATCGACGGCTTCCGCCACGCGATCCGCAAGATGCACGGCTCGGAATCCCAGCTCGTCGACCGTCAGCGCATTCACGAGATCTTTGAAGGCGAGACGGTCTGGCAAGGCGAAGTCCTGATCTTCGATTTGCTGGGGAATCAGCTCGCGACGCGCTGCTACGCATGGGAAAGGGACGGCCAGGTGACGGCCGTGCTGCACACCGGACCCATTGATTCGCCGCTCAAGGCCGTGCAGGCGTCGATTCTGGCGGCGGGGGAAGGAAAATGAACCAAGCACAAGTTGGAAGCGACCTTAGGGCCACATGCTCGCAATCATGATGAAGAAGCGCCTGATAACGCCCCAGGACTTCAAGGAGCTGGAGCCCGAGATCATGCACGCCGCAATGCAGATCGCCGGTAAGGGGGATTAGCAAACGCTTGGCGCACGCCCACGGGGGCTGCCACTGCCAATTGAATGGTAGTGCCTGACCCCGGAGGGATCAGTCGATTCCGAACCCGCCTCGCTCATTGCTGAGACCCTGCGCGCGTATTTCCTCAGGCTGCGGGCGTAGCGGACGCCAGAGCGCGCCGAAGAACAGCGGCCCGATGACCGGGACGATGAGCGCGATCGACCAGAACAGCTTATGAGAGACCGTGCCCTGTCGTCGCCACAAGTGCACGAGACATGCGAGCGCGATTGCTTCCGAGCCGCCGATTACGATCCAGAACGAAGCCATCTACCCCGCCTCCGGCACCTCGCCCTCATCCGCCACGATCGACGCCCTCACCGCGTCCACCGCTGACCTGACCGGCGGCACGCCGAGCACAGCCGTGACTTGACCGCCTACCTCCCAGGCTCCCAGGCGTAGCACTGAGACGCCTCAGGATGGCCTTGGAGCGCGAAGATCAGCACTTCGCCCTCCCCCCCAGACCGTCTCGCCCTCGAAGCGCTCCACCACGCGCTCTCGGCGAACGAGCTGGGCGTCGGCGCCGTGCGTGGCGCGGATCGCCCTGCGGAACGTCTTCTCGTCAATCTCGTTCATCGCCTAGGATTTCTCCGGCGCGGCTAGGTTGGCCGGCGAAAACCCGGTCCCGCACCGGGCTGCCGCGCCGGTTTTCCATTTGCTGCGGGACGCACCGTGCGGGTG
>Ga0066710_100005904_pt1 | contig 11305 bp, 6 predicted proteins | sample GraSoiAngelo_159_FD_79666 | JGI IMG/M metagenome (GOLD analysis project Ga0066710, IMG submission 79666) | Grasslands soil microbial communities from the Angelo Coastal Reserve, California, USA - 14_1009_16_40cm | ecosystem: Environmental > Terrestrial > Soil > Grasslands | place: USA... | reverse complement strand
CGATAAAGGAGCGGCTTGTCGGCCGCAATGGCCTGGGGCCTTTCAAAACTCTCGCGATAGCGGCCGCGGAAGATGTCAGCCGAAACCATCAATTGATAGCCGCCCATGGCCGCCTGGCCGGCGACCTCGTCGGGATAGACGTCGATCAACTTGACCACCCAGTCCGAGTCCGTGCCACTGGTGGATGCAACCAGATTGGCAACGGGCTGCCCGCTGATCTTCGCCGGTGCGCCGAGGACATCGGAGACAAACACCGCCACATCCGGGCGACCGGAGGCTTCCCGCTGGTCGTCCACCAGCCATTGAGACCAGGTCAAGCCGTTGGAGTAACCCATCGGTTGACTAGGGCGTGCGCGGAAAGGCACGGGCTTGGCGGGGTCGGAGACGTATTCGTCGAAAGGAGAGCTGCCCGGCATCGGTTGAGCGTAGCTCAGCTTTAGCCCAGCGTTAAGATAGAGAGGCGTTGGGCGGACAGGGCAGCCGCTCGCACAGCCTGACGGCCAGGCCGGCAGACGCCGCCACTGGTTCGTGCCGGTCTCATAAGCAGAGACGGGCGGGATGTCCGCCTGGGGGGCGCCGTCCTTGAGGTATTGATCGAGGAAGGGCCGCAGGATCTCTCGCTGAAAGTAGCGCGAGGTATCGCTGTTGAATTTCAAGGCGCCGAGCGTGCTGCCGTCAGCGATCTCCTGGCCGTGATGCCAAGGCCCCATGACCAGAAAAACTTTGTCGTTGTTTGTGTCGTTCGCCTTGATCGCTTTGTAGACGGCCAGCGCGCCGTAGATGTCCTCCTGATCCCACAGGCTGTGCACCAGCATCACCGGTACTTTCAGGGGTTGGGCCGCCAGCACGCGGTCCATGGCCTGATCGCGCCAAAAGGCGTCGTAGCTGGGATGCTCGAGAATTTTCCGCCAGAAGCCGACCTGTTCGAGGCCATGACGACGGCCGAGCTCGCCAGCCGAGCCCGCCTGCAGGAATTCGTCGTAATCGTCAAAGTGGCTGGTCCACCATTTGGCCCTGTTGTCGCGGGTGGCCTCCTGTTCGTAGATGTAGGCCATATTCTGTTGTCGAAAGGCGCCGTAGTGGAACCAGTCGTCGCCCATCCACCCGTCGACCATGGGGTTCATCGGCACGGACACTTTGAGGGCCGGATGCGGATTGACGAGGGCCATCAACGGCAGAAATCCGTCATAGGAAATTCCCAGAATGCCAACCTTGCCGTTGGTTTCCGGAATGTTTTTCACCAGCCAGTCGATGGTGTCGTAGGTGTCCGTGGCATGGTCGACCGTTGTGGAGTTCAGCGGCCCGCGCAGCGGCCGATTCATCACGTAGTCGCCCTCGGAGTCATACTTGCCACGCACATCCTGGACGACGCGGATATAACCGCCTTCGATAATCACTTCGGTGGCGTTGTCGTAGCCGCTCAGAATCGGACCGAGATGGGAGCTGTGCGCATGGGAGGTGAGATCGGTGGCGTTGTAAGGAGTGCGTGTAAGCAGGATGGGCGCGTTCTTGGCGCCTTTGGGCACGAGAATGACGGTGTGCAGCTTTACGCCGTCGCGCATGGGGATCATCACGTCCCGCCGGACGTAGTCGAAGCTATCGGTGACGGGATTTAACTTGGCCGGCGTTTCGTTGGCCAAGGTGGCAGGAGTGGATGGCGGCGGAGTCTGGGCGGCCATGGGTTCGGCGAACAGAAGGACGCCCAGCACCGGCGCGAGCAAGAGTAGAGTACCGACGTGATCGATCAGCCTCATAGGAATTCCCCAGTAGTGCGTGAGATGGCGCTGGATTATATCCCTGGTTGGCCTTCCTACACCACCCGTGGAGCCTAAGCGCTGGGGTTGCACGGTTACGAAAACTGATTCGACACCGGCAACTTAACGATGTTTACTCGACGACTGTGCAGGCGTAAAATGAGCTAGAACGGTCAGCGTGTCCCACCTTGAACAAACGTCTGACCAAATCCCACTTATTCGACCGATTCCCCGCTAGGAGCGACCAAGATGGCCACCGCTACCCTCACCAAGCCGGCAGCAAAGGGAGGCAGCTTTCTACTGGAATCGCCGCAGCCGGGGGACGTCTTCACGCCCGCGGATTTGACCGACGATCAGAAACTGATCGGGCAGACGGCTGAGGAATTTGTCCTCAAGGAAGTCTTTCCTTTCATCAAGGAACTCGAAAACAAAAAGGCCGGGCTGATGGCTGAGCTGGTGAAAAAGGGAGGCGAAGTCGGTTTGCTGGGTGGCGGTGTTCCCGAGGAGTATGGCGGCGCGGGTCTCGACAAGATTTCCACCACCGTTCTCACCGAAAAACTCTCCATCTACGGCGGCTTCGCGGTGACGCACGGCGCGCACGCGGGCATCGGAACACTGCCCATCGTTTACTTCGGCACGGAAGCGCAGAAGAAAAAATATTTGCCGAAGCTGGCCACCGGCGAGTGGATCGGGGCGTACTGCCTTTCGGAGCCGCAGGCCGGATCGGACGCGCAGAACTCGCTAACGCGCGCGGAACTCAACGCCGAGGGCACGCACTACATCCTCAACGGACAGAAGATGTGGATCACCAACGGCGGCTTCGCCGATGTTTACATTGTGTTTGCAAAGATAGGCGGCGAAAAATTCACGGCCTTTATCGTCGAGCGCACCTTTCCAGGATTCAAACCCGGCAACGAAGAACACAAAATGGGCATCCACGGGAGCTCGACGACTCCGATTTTCCTGGAGAACTGCAAGGTTCCGAAAGAAAACCTGCTACATGAGATCGGCCGCGGGCACATCGTGGCATTCAACATTCTGAATGCGGGGCGTTTCACGCTCGGCGCTTCCTGCGTGGGCGGCTCCAAGCACGTGCTGACGACTTCTTCAAAGTACGCGAAAGAGCGCAAAGCGTTTGGAAAACAGATCGGCGACTTCGGCCTGATGAAGGAAAAACTGGCGGAGATGGCCATTCAAATTTTCGCCGTGGAGTCGATGGTGTACCGCTCGGCGGGAAACATCGAGGCGGCGATGGCCGCGGCTTCCGGTTCCGGCGACAAAATTCAGAACACCATGAAAGTTCTCGAAGAATACGCCATCGAGAGTTCCATCGCCAAGGTTTACGGCAGCGAGATGCTGGATTTTGTCGTGGACGAAGCCGTGCAGATCTTCGGCGGATACGGATTTCACGAGGAGTATCCCGTTTGCCGCGCCTACCGGGATTCGCGAATCAACCGCATCTTTGAAGGCACCAACGAAATCAACCGCATGCTGATTATCCAGATGCTGATGAAGCGCGCGATGGGTGGGCAGCTGCCGCTCATCCCCGCGGCCATGAAGCTGGCGGATGAAATCCTCGCCGGGCCATCCTTCGAAGAAGCGCCGGAAGGCGTTCTCTCCGGCGAATCCCGTGTCGTCGCCAACTCCAAGAAAATGTTTCTGCAAGCGGCCGGAGGCGCGGTCCAGAAATTCCGCGAAAAACTGGCCGACGAGCAGGAACTGATCGGTGCGCTTTCGAACGTGGTCATGGAAATTTACGCGATGGAGTCCTGCCTGCTGCGCGCGCAAAAGGCCGCCGCAGCCAAGGGCGAACCCGCAACGCGGACGATGATCGACTCCGCGCGCGTATTCATCAACGACGCTGCCGAGCGCGTCGAGCATGAAGCCAAGCGCGCCATCGCCGCCATCCACGAAGGCGACATGCTCACCACGCAGATGGCCGTCCTAAAGCGTTTCGCAAAGCGCACCCCGGTGGACACCATCGCTCTGCGCCGCCGCGTCGCCGCGGCTGTACAGTCTCAGGATCGTTACCCGTTGGAAGGCCGCTAGCCGGGCCGGTTGACTCCGAGGCCTTCTCCTAAAGAACCCTTGGCTACCGAATGGCTTCGGTCTCTCCGGAGACATTTCCCATTTTGGAACTCCCTTGTTTAAGTCTTCGCTGCCCTTCCTGGAGCTGCACTAGACTGAAGAAATAGAAGCACCCGGCAGACTCTCGAAGGGAGCGCCTAGGATGCCCCGGAAGTTGATGGCATTGGCGTCGGCCGTCGTTGGCCTCCATATTGTGGGGATTCTGACGCTGGGCACATCTACGTCCGGGGGCGTGCTCGGCAATTCACTCCAGATTTTTTCCAGTGGCCTAGCCGCGGCGGCTTGTTTTGGCGCGTCGCGCCGGGGGCGGGGCCTGAGCCGGCCGTTCTGGTTGCTGGCCGGCTGTGGGATGGCCGCGTGGGGCATAGCAGACATCGGCTGGATGTACTACGAGAACTGGCTGCACATCGGGGTGCCCAACTTCTCCATCGTGCGCATCCTCTTCGGCCTGCAGGGAATTTTCTTCGCCATCGCGCTGTTCCTGGATCAAGAGAGAGACTCGCCGAGTTTCGATCTGGAGACACTTCTGGATTCGTTGCAGATCGCGATCGTTTTCTTGTCCGTTTTCCTTGGTCTTAATTATGTGCAATTGCTGCGGGGCGACTCCGACACCGCCAGTGTCCTGCTACAGACCTGGATATTTGACTCCATCAATATCGCGCTGGCGGCAATAGCGGTAGTTCGGATGTTGAACGCGCCAACCGAGCGCCTGCGCAAACTGTATGGAGGATTGGCATTCTTTCTAGTGATCTATACGGCTTGCTCCAGCGTCGCCGATTACATACAAGCTGTCCGTCACGTTCCAACGGGCACATGGTATGACCTCTATTGGACGGCGCCGTTTCTGCTGGGGGCGTTCTGGGCTGCGCGCTGGGAGGAGCCGGAAGAGCAGGCCGCCGCCGCTCCCCATTCAAGGAAAAATCTCGCCCGGCTGGCCGCCAAGAACGTATCGCTGGCGCTAGCGCCATTACTTGTGGTCGCATTGGTCGTACAACTCGGGCCGGAATGGCGCACCGGCTTCGCGCTCCTGGCGATGTCCATCGTGTGCTTCGCGACGCGACTGGGCCTTAGCGAGTACCGTCAATCGGATAGCGCGGAGATTGCGCGGCGAAACACGCTGGCCATGGACTCGGCCATTAACGGCATGGCCATTCTCGATGCCGCAGGGAAATACATTTATGTCAACTCGGCCTACGCGCGGATGATCGGGAATACCAATCAGGAAGCGCTGCTGGGCAAGTCATGGCGAGAAGTTTCCGACGGCCGGGATATAGCGCCGATAGAGTCGGAGGTTCGCGAAGCCTTGAAACAGCACGGCAAATGGTTCGGGCCGCTGACCGTGCATCACAGCGACGGAACAGTGGTCCCGACGGAAATGGCCGTTACCACCCTGCCTGATGGCGGCACGATTTGCGTGACCCGCGACATCACCCAGCGGGTGAGCGCCCAGCGGGCGCGCGCCGAAACCGAAATTAAATACCGCATGCTCATCGAGCAGGTCGCCGCCATTAGCTACATCGCGGAACTCGGCATCCATGGGCAATGGCTTTACGTCAGCCCCCAAATCGAAACGATGTTTGGCTACCCCGCGGAGGAATGGCTTTCGAATTCGAGAGATTGGATAAGTCACATCCCCATCGAAGATCACCCTATCATTCATACCGCAGAGGAAGCCAGCGCACGCGGCGAACCCTTCCAGGCCGAATATCGCGTTACCCGCAAGGACGGGCAGATCATTTGGGTCAGTGACACGGCGGTGGTGGTGCGCGGCAGCGACAGCCATCCCGTTATGGAAGGCCTGATCGTCGATATCACCGATCGGAAAATGCTCGAGAACCAATTGCTGCAAGCGCGCAAGATGGAGGCCGTGGGGAGACTGGCAGGAGGCGTCGCACACGATTTCAATAATCTTCTGACGATCATCAAGGGTTACGTCGAGATGGCCATGAACCGCTGCCTGGACCGGCCGGAGTTGCACAGCAACATCCGGCGCATCGAAGAGGCTGCTGATCGCGCGGTCACGCTGGTTCGGCAGTTGCTGGCCTTCAGCCGCAAGCAGGTTCTGCGGCCAAAAATCCTTGACCTCAACGCCATCGTGGTGAATCTCGACCAGCTCCTGCGGCGATTGATGAGCGAAAACATCGAGATGAAGACATTTGCGCCGAAAGACGTCGGAGCGATCAAGGCAGATCCCGGTCAGATCGAGCAGGTGGTCATGAATCTGGTGGTGAATGCGCGTGATGCCTTACCGAACGGCGGCCGGATCCTGATTGAAACAAGCAACGTCGATCTCGACTCGACGTATACGCGCGATCATGCGGTTGTCCGTCCGGGACCCTATGTCCTGCTGGCGGTCACGGATACTGGCATCGGAATGACGGCCGACACGGTCGCTCACATTTTCGAGCCTTTCTACACTACCAAGGAAAGCGGCCGGGGCACCGGACTTGGTCTCTCGACGGTGTACGGCATCGTGAAGCAAAGCGGCGGCTACATCTGGGTGTACAGCGAGCTGGGGAAAGGCACGACCTTCAAGGTTTATTTACCGCGCGTCAAGGATGCTGTCCAGGTTTCGGCGGTGGAAACGCCCGCATCCACGACGCACAAGGGCCATGAAACCATCCTGCTGGTCGAAGACGAACCCGCGGTGCGCGAGCTGACGCACATGGTTCTCTCTGAGCGAGGGTACAAGGTGATCGAAGCACTTACGCCGGAAGACGCAGAGCGCTTGGCCGGAAACAACGGCGCCGATATTCATCTGCTGTTGACGGACGTGGTGATGCCGCGAATGAGCGGACGCGAACTGGCCAAGCGGCTCACCGGACGTTACCCCAATCTGCGAGTGCTGTATATGTCCGGCTACACATACAACGTGATCGCGCAAGACGGGACGCTTGAGGAAGGAATCTCTTTCCTCCAAAAACCGTTTACACCGCAAGTGCTCACGCAAAAAGTCCGCGAGGCACTGGACCGCCCCGTTCCCGCAAGATTATAAGGCGTATCAAGCTGGCACTAGCGTGTTCCCTCCAGGGAAACGGTCTTGCCCGTGGCTGCGGACTGTCTGGCCGCATCGAGTATTTCCGTGACAATCACATTCGTCTCCAGAGAAGACTGCCCCTCCGGTTTCAAGCCTCCTAAGAGCACCGCTCGCAAATAGGAGACGGAATCTCCCTTGGTATCCTCCAACGGCTTAGCATCGGCCGACGTCTCCCTTTTTTCGGGAAGCCGCACGCGCACCGTGTCACGCCCGACGGTGATGGCATAGCCTTTCTGCCCGTACACTTCCATGTCTTTTCTGGAGAACGGCCAATTCCAGGAAGCCTGCACGATGGCCTGTGCGTTTGGATATCTCAAGATGATTGTCGCCTCATCCTCCACTCGGGGATAGACATGTGGTTTGATTTGCTGCGTGACGGCGGTCACGGAGTCCGGTCTACGGCCATCCATCAGCCAGGTCGCCAGGTCCGCGCCATAGCAGCCAAAATCAAAGAGCGCCCCGCCGCCGTTTAGTTTGGGATCGGTGAGCCAGGCGAGAAACTCCGGTCCGACTCCGATCTCTTTCGGGCCGCTATGACCGTCATGCACAACAATTTTTCGAATTTCTCCGATAGCTTTTTCGTGCACCAGGTCGTAGGCCGCTTGATTGCTGCGATACCAGGTCGTCTCGTAATTCACCAGGACCTGAATCTGGCCCGCGCGCGCTGCTTTCTCGATGGCGCGTGCATCTTCGAGGCTGACCGCCAGCGGCTTTTCCATCATCACCGGAACGCCATACCGCGCGCAGATCTCCACCACGCGGCGATGGTCGTAAGTGTTGGTGTAGGCAAGCACCGCCTGAGGATGCGTCCCCTTCAGCATTTCCTCTAGGTCGGAATAGAAAAGACCCGCCGCCAGACCGTATCTCTTCGCGAATTGTGCCGTGAGTTGATGATCGGCTTCAGCGATTCCTACGACCTGCAGGTCCGTCCTCTTCTGAAACTGGTCGAAGAATCCGAAGGCATGGCCGTGCGCAAGCCCAGCCAGCACGACGCGCAGTGGCGCCTCTTCCTTCTTGGTCGCGGGCTGCGTTTGTCCGCGGGAATCAGCGTTCGCCAAGACCGCTAAGGTCATCAGGAAAACGGCTCGAAACGAGTTGCGCCGCATGAGCCTCCTTTTCGATTACTTCGCTCTGTTAGCCTCGATTTGAGTTTCTAGCGCGGCCAAAGCCACCCAAAGGTGCCCGCGGTCAGCAAGCCATAGACGAGTCCATCGATGACTTCCTTGAGGGTCATTCCCCAGGTCTGGCCCTTCCAGATGCCGTTGCTCAGATGTCCCAGGCCGTAAGCGAGGAAGGCCGCAGTACCCGCTACGCGAAAGACCGCCAGATAGTGGGCGCCGGGCGCGACCGTATGCCCCGTGAGATAGGCGACGAAAAAGCCGATGACCAGGCAATAGGCAAACCACAGCCCGAGGAACTTTGGCATCACCGGTGGGCCACTGGGAAACACGGTTAGCATACCCACCGGACCTTGCTTGAGTTTCTCCATTATGGCCGGCGACTTCATCTCTTTGTGGCTGCAAAAAGGGAAATGATAGAGACCCCGCTTTAAGCCAGCAGCTCGCAAGGCGGCAAGAAGCTTGTCCTCTTCGGGGAGCTGCTGGTAGTCGCTGCGGTGGTAAGGCAAAAGCATGTACATGATGGAGCTGGCGACGAAGACGATGACTGCAGACAGAACAATCGGGAACCAAAGGGCAGTAAGGGCAACCATACGCAGCCTCCTTGGGGCGAAGTTAAATGCCAAGACTTCTGGCCGAAGAGGCTATCTCCTGCTGGAGCCGTGGTCAAGAGTATGGAGCGGAACCCGTTCAAGAGCCTAAGACGAAGTCGGTTGTTTAAGCGGGCGCGGGATGATTGGTTAAGGGCCCTTTCCGGCCCTGGTGCCGGCATTCCCTGCGGTTTCTGAAACCGAACGCTTCCTTCCGATCTTTACAGCTTTTCCGGAAATCGTTCGCCCTGATTACTTCTGTTGGCCTCTTAGCTTCAGATCCAAGGCGCCAGATACAACTATTCAATCTACAGGATCCATATCGCCTGGATCGCACTCCTGTGGGTGATGCTCGCGCACAGCCGGAACGCCCTGCCGTCCTTCAAGAAGAACTTGCTGTTCCATGAATCAGGGCGATTGGCGAAGCCTGTTCATCAATGCGGCCAGACGTGAGCGGTCTTCATCAATCACTCCCGTGAACTTCAGTGCCAATCCATGACCGGGCTCTACACGCCTTACCACAGCGTCAGCCCTGATCTGTCCCTCCTCAACAAGAAACTCCAGATTGACTAGGGAACCCAGGCCCTTTGGCGTCGCTGTCTCTACGAACAAACCACCCAAACTCATATTCCGAACTCGCGAAATGTCTTCACGTCCGGCACAGCGCCAATCGACCCACACGCCTGCGGGCGTCTTGACTCGCGAGCTGAACCTCCGGGAAGGGGAAGCGGATTGTTTCAACATGTGCCCCCACGGCCTGCGGCATTTACAGAGCTGTCCGAATGCAGACGCACGCAGTACTTTACGGGCGGGAATCGTTCTGAACGCTAGGTCTTAGTAAGCCGCGGGCGCTAGCCTTGACCAGGTCCCCGCCTCTTAGCTGGGGGACAACAGTGGCGCAATCCTAGACTCAAGTAACTACGATTGCAACATGAAAATTGGTTCGGAGTGGCGTTGCTCTAGCCCTTAATAGACCAATCATGGGGCCAGGCCCTCGAGAGATGAAAGACAGCTTCGACCCTGTTACCTCTGATTTTATCAGCGTTGGCTTTGAAAGGGATCTGATGAGTTATGCGTAGTAAGGAGTATGAAGCCTGGTATTCATCTCCGGCGCGCGCTATGGAGCGCAGTCATTTTTCTGGCGTTGATCGGTTCTGCCGTCGCCCTGCGAAGGATGGCGCATCTGATACCCATCGCGGTCAGAGGCTATCATCCACCCGCTGTCACATCCAATCCTGCGGCTGCACGCTTCGCCGCGCTGGATGATTTGTTTGCGCACTTTCCGATCCTAACTCTTATTCATATTGTGCCTGGCTTGCTTTTCATGACGCTGGGGCCATTGCAGTTCAGTTCAACCGTTCGCGCCAACTATCTGCGATGGCACCGCTGGAGTGGCCGCATTTTTGTTGTTTGCGGCGCTGTGATCGGAACTTCGGCGCTGGTGATGAGCTTTGGCATGCCGGCTATCGGCGGCTTCAATCAGGCGGCGGCGACGACACTGTTCGCCACGTTCTTTCTGTTCTCGCTGTACAAGGCGTTTTGGCATATCCGGCGGCGCGAAGTCGCGCGGCACCGCGAGTGGATGATTCGCGCCTTTTCGGTTGGCCTTGCCGTGGCGACCATTCGTCCCATCATTGGAATGTTCTTTGCTACGAGCCGCTTTTCAGGCTTGACGCCCTATGAATTCTTTGGCACGGGATTCTGGATCGGCTTTCTCCTGCACCTCATCGCGGCAGAAGCTTGGATTCATGCGACCCTACCGGGAGAGAGAACCGTCGGCTTTCGCGAATAATTTGAGAATTTCGTTTGTTCCACGCCGAAACAGAGTCTTGGAGTTCCATTTGGAGGGACCGTCTTACGGGGGCTTCGCCGGAGGGTCCCCGGGCGTCCCAGTCGCTCCCTTGGGCTTGGCAATCGTAGAAAGGGTCTCCACATTGAATCTTTTGTAATCCCAATACCGAGTCACTACGCTGGCCTTAATCCCTTTCACCAGCAGGAAGCGCACTCCAACGTGCGCCTCCATGTAAGTCGGCAGCCACACCTCGTTATTCACATAGGCCTGCTCGAAAACGAAGCTGGTGCCTTTCTGCAGATTCGCCAGCAAGCCGCCGGCAATTTTCATATCACCGGTAAAATATGCTTCCAGCCGCGCCACGTCGTGTGATTTCTCGTCGATCCACACGACGCCGGCGAGTTTCTGCACCACCTTTTCTACCAGCTTGTGCGGCTTGAATTCAGGATTCGGCTCGAAATCGAAGACCAGCACGTCTTGTCCGCGGAAGCGCTCGCGGCGCGGATTCACAAATTGGCAGGCGCGCAGGAATACCTCAATCCCCGGCTCATCTTTTTCTTCGTTCTTCCCTTCTTCCTTGGCCTTTTCCTCTTTGGCTTCTTTCTTGGCCTCGCGCTTCTGCAGCTCCTCGATGCGTTTCTGCGTCTTTTCGTTTTCTTTGTTCTGTTCTTCGGCACTCAGGGGCTTGCTGTCTTTCCTCACCCGCGTTGTGATCTCTTGCCCGTTGAGATAGAAAAAGGTGTATTCGTTGGCCTCGCGCTTCTTCACTCGGCCGTCGCCCTCGAATTCCGTCTCCTCCTCGGACTGCGACCCGGCGTAATTCTCTTTGATCTTGTCGATGGCCTTCTGGTTGTCGTCTCTTTGAACAGAGCCGTGACATACTCCCCTCCTTGAAGGGAGGGGCTTCTCAAGCTACGCATGGCATT
>Ga0066710_100005903_pt1 | contig 11305 bp, 16 predicted proteins | sample GraSoiAngelo_159_FD_79666 | JGI IMG/M metagenome (GOLD analysis project Ga0066710, IMG submission 79666) | Grasslands soil microbial communities from the Angelo Coastal Reserve, California, USA - 14_1009_16_40cm | ecosystem: Environmental > Terrestrial > Soil > Grasslands | place: USA... | reverse complement strand
ATTCATGATACAGATGAGGAAATCAATTCTAAATTCAAGAAAGCCTGGTGCCCTGAAGCCATTGTAGAGCGAAATCCAGTGCTTGAGATTGCAAGATACATTGTGTTTCATGAATTTAGTGAAATTATTGTTGAAAGACCCACTAAATTTGGCGGCAGTGTGACTTACACAAGCTACCAAGACTTGGAAAAGGATTTTGCACAAAAGAAATTACATCCTTCAGATCTAAAGACAATGATCGCCAGATATGTAATAGATATAATCAAACCCATAAGAGAGAAGCTTGTTTTAACAGAAGATCTTCAGGAAGCAATAAAGAAAACTAATTAGACTGGTTTCATTTTAGCTTCAACTTGTTTGTGGTTCTACTATATTGTACTTTGAAGTGTAACCACGCGGATTTATCATCAAATCTTTGTACCTAAAAGTAGAAGAATTACCCACTATAACAGTAGTAATCATTCCCAGCTTATCCTGGTGATTTTCCATGTTTTCCAAGTCAGTAAGAACGACTTCTTGAGATTCTCGAAATGCACCTTTTACAATAGCAACTGGAGTGTTTGGTGATCTATATTTTAACAAAATCTTTCGAGTATCTTTTAGTTGATGAATTCTTTTCTTACTTGCAGGATTGTATATTACGATAACAAAGTCGCCCTGAGCCGCAGCCTCTACCCTTTTTTCTATAATTTCCCACGGAACCAGCAAATCGCTCATGCTTACTACCGCAAAATCAGTCATAAGTGGAGAGCCAACCAATGCTGCGCATGAATTTAGTGATGATACTCCTGGTACGATTTCAACAGTCAGGCCAGTTTTTCTATCCCATCCTTCTTCTGCTAACATTTCATAGATGAGTCCTGCCATACCGTAGATACCAGGATCTCCACTTGAAACCAGGGAGACTATCTTACCAGATTTTGCAAGATCAATGCATTGATGTGCCCTTTCAACTTCTTGCGTCATGGCATATCTGTGAACTTCTTTTCCTTCGATTAGATCCTCAACCAAGTTCACATAAGTCTCATAACCAACAATTGTATCACTTTCTTCGATTGCTTGTTTTGCTCGAAAAGTCATGTGATCATGATGACCAGGCCCCACACCCACTATGTATAATTTGCCAGTCATGTACAGTAAGAAATTTTCAGAGTAAATTTATCCCTTTTGATAGGTTTTCTTATGGATTCTCAATGATTGGGCAATCAATGATATAGTCTTTGCTAAGAACTGATGCCTCCTCGACCTTGATATTGCTAGCTGATTTTTCAGAATCAATGTCTTTGATATTTTCTAAAATCTTTGCATTCGTGGTATCTTTCCATGTTATCAAAGAGATCTTGCATATTGGAGTGTAAGTAGAGTCACCAGGTTGGGAGCTAGTAATTCCCTCTTGATAACCAAATAGTCCAGCACCTTTGAATCCGTTAGTAAAATGATAAAGATCTCTTGCGGATGAAGCTGCATTCACTATAGCTGGGGTGTATTGGATTCCCATCATGTCTGCTGGGCCTTGGGGAGTACCACTTGTAACAATATAATAGATCGTCTGACCATTTGACCCCCAACCTCTGTGTCCTACAAAAGTTACAATCATGTTATTGGTGTCAATATCAAGTACCTGTCCACCAGTATATGATGTTTGATCTGATAATACTTTGTCTGCTCTGACATTCACTTGATTACTAGGCCAAACTATTTGTGGTGTATTCATAACCGTATCAGTAGTTGTGAGTCTAACCCTACCTGTCATGTTTGCATCAAGAATTTGTTGTGTAGAATTTAGAATAGCGGTGCTTCGACCAATGTTCCAAGTTACTTGGATTTCCTTACTTAGTGGCGAATACCACTTATCCAAAGGTGTATTAGAAAGCACCTCATCTTGGAAACCGCGTATTCCATTTCCTTGGATTCCATTAGTGAACACATACACTTCTCTTAATGACGTAGGTGCTAGATGAGCCAGCCCTGGAGCCGCGTGTACTTTCCAGCTCTGTTTGTCTGAGATCTCACTAGCTTCGACATTATTGCTAGAATCAGTTATGATATAATTAACAGGTTGACTGTTAAACAATCCTTTATGCATAGGGATCTTGACGCGGATGGTTGAGTTAACAAGTTTAACGGTATAGTTTTCGGCAGCAATTGGGAGAGTTTTTTGCATAGCTTCGGGGTTCATTGTTCTCATCCATCCGTCGAAACTTACTGTTACGGTGAATTGAGAGTTAGAATGAAGACCCAGAGCTGAGCCAGTAAAATCAAGAGTACCACCCCCCGAGTTTGAATCAATTGTTGTCTGAGCATACAGAGTATTCCCATCAACTGTCCAGGTGGGCTGACCCTTAGATTCTGCTTTGTCAATTTGATGAAGAATTATAACCTGAACTTGTTCGCTTGCACTATACGTTAGGGTCCCATAATAAGTAGAGCCCTCACTTGGCGACAATATTATTGCCATCTGCTCATCACTGTGACCTTGACCAGGATCCTGTGTTGATGTGACAGTTTGAGTAAATTGGATTTTCTTTATCGTCCGTGCAGTAGCCAGTTGGTCACTAAGCAAAGGAATCGTAAGTATTATGCCTACAACAACCGCGATGACTGCGAAGAAAACGAATCTGTTCATATGGTCTGAATGTCTGATTTGCATAAATATGCTTTTAGTAAGAACTAGGTTTTTGCAAGCTCAAACTCATCATGTAATGCTTGTACCGCTGCATTACAATCAGAATCTCTGACTACAAATGCAAGATTAAGCTCAGATGAACCCTGTGCAATCATTATTACATTTACGCCTCTTTTTGCTACGGCGGTGAAAACTTTGGATGCGACTCCTACTATTCCTCTCATACCAGATCCGATGAGTGCAATAATTGAGACATCTAACGTAACGTCCACTTTTTTGATTATCTTGCCAAGCAAGTTCATTTCAAGTGTATTTACTGCCTTGTCTAAATCGTTCTTTTTTACAATGACCGAAATGCTGGACTCGGAAGGACTCTGGGAGATCATCATTATGTTAACGCCAGCTTTTGCAAGAACGGAGAATATTGTAGCTGCAGTACCAGGTGCTCCTACCATGCTTCCTCCTCTAACATCAATTAATCCTGTATGTCTTATCGTACTGACGCACTTGACCGTCTTTTGGGTATCGATTTGTGGTGTGGCAGTTACGCGCGTTCCGGGATTCTTCATGTTAAATGTATTTCGTATTCTAAGAGGAATTTTTTTTGCAACTAGTGGTTCAAGAGCTCGAGGATGAATGTATTTTGCTCCAAAAAGAGCCATTTCCATTGCTTCAACATAAGATACTTCTTTGATCAGTTTTGCATTTTTTACAATCTTTGGATCTGTAGTCATCAAGCCTTCTACATCACTCATCAACCATACTTCCTCAGCTTTTATGCTTGAAGCAACTATTGTCGCGGTGTAGTCGGAACCTCCCCTTCCAAATGTTGTTATGTTACCGTGCTGGTCTGCGCCAGCAAAGCCACCAATAACGGGCATTGTTTTTTTTTGTAGGAGGTTTTCAATAATATGAGAAACGTGTAGTCTTGTGGTGTCCATAAGTGGCTTTGCTTCGCCAAAGTTAGAGTCTGTTACTATTCCCACATCTTTTCCAGTTAGTGGAACCGCCTTGATTCCCATATCATTTAACGCGTAAGCGACTAGATTGATAGATAATCTCTCACCAAATGATATCAGATAGTCAGAGGACTTGGGAGTTACCTCTCCAAGTAAGAGCATTCCATGTAATAGATCCTCAAGCTCATCAAGGTCAGTTTTCATCTTGTTTGCTAGATCTTTTCGTATTTTTGGATTTTTGGCGCACTGCGTCGATATATCTACATGCATTTTGATAATTTTTTTTGCCAATGAATTGGCCCCTTCCTTGTTTCTATTTTGAATTAGATTTGTTATTCTAATCAGTTCGTCTGTAACTCCACTTATTGCAGAAAATACTGGGATGATCTTATGTTCTTTTGAAATTGATTTTATTAGACTTGCAACATGACGGATGTTTGAAGGTGAAGAAATGGATGTTCCGCCAAACTTTAAAACTAGTTTCAATTCAGTATAACCTGTCTATATTATCCTTAAATGCTTTTAACTTTCTACTCTTGGAGCCAAATAGAAATGAATTCTACCCACGTTTGCGACCTTAAATTCTAGTCTCATTGGCATCTTGGTTGAATATTCGCACGCTACTGTTCCTGCAACAGTACCTACTGCCTTAACAATGCTGTTAAGATATTCTAGACTATAAGTTGCGGTACTTTCTTCTTTTACTTCAATTTCAGGCATTTCAGGCATTCCTTTTTCAAGTGTTACAATAGCTTCTCCAGAATCACCTCTACCCGAAAATTCTGCTTTGTTGGAACTGGAGGTAATCGAAAGATATTCTGAGACCACTTGTATATCTCCAAGTATCTTGTCAAATTCAGCGGACGTTACCGCAATCTTTGTGTTGTAGGTAATTTTTGGTAGTGGAGTATCTGTTGCAGAACTTTCTATCAATCGCATCTTGTACTTTTTGTTTTTTCCAATTGTAACTAGCAGCAAATTATCTTCTGAGATGCTGACCTCTATGCTTTCTTTTTTATCGGCTCTCTTGATTAGCTTGGAGAACTCGTCTATTCTTACTCCAAACTTGGCATCCTCATCACATACGTATCTCTCAAATGCAGAGTTTGGCCATGCAATATCAATTAAAGCAACATGGGAAGGATCCATACCTCTGAAGGCAATTCCCTCTCCTGTGGCCTCGAAAGTGGCTTCTTCAACCATGGTCGATATAGCAGATATTACAGCTTTCCATTCATCAGAACCTCCGGTTTTAGCAGAAAATACCAAACTTATTCACATGTCTAACATGTTCAAGTTAAACCTTATGCGTAATTTCGCCAAGTATAGCTGCACTTGATACAGCGGTAAAATTGGGTTGTTGGCTCATCCGCACTTCTTGTTTGAAGCATCCACCAAACCGCTTCGTTGTTTCCACATTTTGTGCACTCAATTTTAATGACAGGTAGTGCTTCTTTTTTTTCTGCTTCATCTAGTATATTTATGGTAGAACTGCTTTCTGTCTTTACCTGTTTTGCAGTCTTTGATCCTTTTTCACTATATCCGCATTTGTGGCATACAAATTCAGAATCAGAACTATCTAACTTTAATCGTGCTTCACACTTGGGACAAAATTTCATTTAGACACCCTTAATCTTGGAATGAATTACTTTCTTTAATTCATCAGAATATTCCAAGGCGGCCTTCGTAGCCTTTTCAATTTCTTTCATTGGGTTCCCTTTTGAGGTATTCACACGCATCGCATATTCTCTAACAAGTGGGTGTTTCAGTACCACTCCTGCAAACTCTACACTGGATTCCTTGAGCAGCTCATGTTGTACTATATACAACGTGCTAATATCGGATTTTCTTATGTCCAAAAGAATTTCTTTTGGAGAAGATTTTTTGAGCTGAACATCCATGTAAGTCAAAAAAATACTTATTGAGGATATAAATCATTACGAATGGTTGACTAATACAATAAGTGGAGTTTCGTTAGAAAAACCAGCAGACAAATTCAAAGTAGATGAAAATGTTGCTGTAAACGTCAGGTTCTCCGTAACAGGAGCGTTGCGTGAGGCTTTCAATGAGAAAAACTGGGAAAAAGCCTACAACAACCATGATAATGTGTTCAAGCTAAGGTATGGGATAAAGCTCTATTCTGGTAGTTTGAGAAAGCGCGAGATTGGCAAGCCACTTGATACCTACAAGAAGGTGGCACTTTTCTGGACACGAAACCCCAAGCTTACACAAATGGCAGAGAAGAAGGTATGGGTACAGATATCCAAGAACTTTGAGCCATTTATTCCAAAAAACCAAGTCGAAGCAAAAGAGATGCTTCTTGACTTTGATGAAAAACTTAACTTTAATGCATCGGATCTTGGAGTAGGCAAACACAAGATCGGGGCTGAAGTTTACGTTTCTTGGTTTAAGCATGATTATGCGGAGCCATTTGATCAGAAAGCACAATCAAAAGAAATTGAAATTGAAATTACCAAATAGGATATAAATGGAATTATTAGAGTAGCAGTATGACAAAATACGATGGGATTAGAGGACAGGAACTGCTTGAGGTTGAGGACAAATCAGAAAAAGAGAATGAAATCACACTGATTTTCAAAGACAACAGATACCTTTTCATCAAGCTAGAAAATGGTAAGATGGTAACTAGATCAATACCCGAGTAGTTACTTGTGAACAAACTTGTAGTACAAGCTTACTGCTAATTCCTGGGATTCTGACTGAATGGAGCCGGGTCGTTCTTTTCGCACTTTTTCTATCGCATCATTGAATGACATTTTTTGGTATTTGACAAGATAACAAGCTAAGACAGTCCCAGTCCTTCCTATTCCAGCTGCACAATGAACCATGACGGGTTCGTTGCTCTGAATTCTTTTGTGAATAAAATCAACGGCCTGATCAATTTTTTCCATATCAGGTGCGGAGAGATCCTCCGTAGGCATGTGCAAGTATTTCACATCCTTTATCCATGACTTAGGGAGAGGCTCTTCTGTCATTGTAATAATAGACCTTACACCTTGTTTTAGTACCCAATCTAGTTCAGAGGCTGTAGTCGGCATACCACTTCCAGCCAGTTTATCGTTTATCAGCCAGCCAAAGTTTGTTGGCCTCTTTGTTACCTTGCCATGTATTTTCCTCCACAGATTACCTGATTTACTCATTACTAATGGTACAAATATTCCATATATTTAGAAAACGAAATACGAATTTTAAATAATAAGAAAAAGAAGTTGATGTCGGACCTAGTCGATGAGTTCAGTCCAACCTTTGACGAATACAGAGTTCCTGTATAACGGTACTGGTTGTCCTGGAGTAAAGTCCATTGGTCTCATCCAGAAGATTGCCTTTGTGGGGCAAACACCTATGCATGCACCATCTGAGATGCATCTTTCTGGATAAAATACAAATGCTTTACCTCTCTTCCAGCCTTCTACCGGTTTTACTCTTAACACGTCTGGGCCTAGTGATGTACAGATCTCTACACAGAGTGCACATCCTATACACATTTGTTCGCCTATATCTGGAATAATTCCAACTGGCATGTTCAATAATATTTCCGGAACGATCTTAATATAACTTGCTCAAAAAGGACTGGTTATAACGGCGTTTAAGAATTTTATAACACTGTTAATTTGCGAACTTGTGATTCTAAAATCTTAGAATCACAGTTGATCTTTGAGTGATCGACGTTTTTTTATAATTTATCTTTGATTTGAAAACATGGCAGACAAAATTCATTGTGCACATATACTAGTTGAAAAACTAAGTGTTGCACAAGAGCTTAAAACAAAAATAGCAAAGGGAGAAAGTTTTGCAAATCTTGCTAAGGAATATTCTATTGATACTTCAAAAAAGAGGGGTGGAGATCTGGGTTTTTTTGGAAGAGGTGTAATGGTGCAAGAATTTGAAAGGGCAGCGTTTGTGTTGCAAAAGGGCCAAGTCTCAGATATTGTAAAGACACAGTTTGGATACCATATAATAAAAAGGCTAGATTAGAGCGGAATCAAATCAGCAGACAGCACCACTTTATTGGAATCAGCTAATAGATTCAAGACTATGCCTTCCTTGTCATACTCAAGGAGAATCTTTTTGCTATTTTTTGTTTCAATTAGCCGTTTTCCAGTTGGGGACAGAACCCATCCCTCTTCTTTTTTGTATCGTACCATGCTAGCCATAACTACGTAGGAATCAGTAGTCTGGCTTGTACTTGCAAGTAACATGATAATTGAGGTTACAATTTTGCCAACTTCCTTTTTTTGGTTTAAAATATTATAAAGCCCATTTAGTGAATCCACGATAATTATCGTCTGTGAGAGACTTGCCTTGACTAGGATTTCTGTCAGTACTATGCCTAGATTCTCTACAGTGGGTTGAAACAAAAATACGTTCGTTTTCAAAGGCAACGCGTCTGAGACTGTGTATCCACTATACAACAAGTCAAGGTCAAGATACAAGATGTCAATTTCTGCATCTTGAACTAGCTTTGAAATGAATCCTGCCTTCAGAAAAGGATCATCATACAGAATGGAGTTAAGTCGCTTTTGTTCAAGAAGTTTTTCAAGCTTTAGATTAGACAAGTCGCTGTTAGCATTAATATGATTTTTAAACATGGTTTATAGTTTTTGAATCTTTATCCAAAGACCGTGAAGGCGTACGTCTCTTTCAGATTTTTCCAAAATGGAACTTTACTTTCAAGTGAAATTCCACATCTGTTAAGTGCTATGTCCTGACAAGTAACAACATGACCACGGTTTTAAGGCAATATTCCAATTCAAGCATCAAATTAATTCTTGATATTAATCTTGTAAAAAAGGCTGATGGCATGGAAAAAGACAGGATTACGAGGTATAATCGTTTGTGAGAATTTTACTTATTGACGATAACAAACCAATATCTGATATGTATTCACTGTATTTCAAGATAAGCGGTCATGAATGTACTGTTGCGAATAATGGCAAAGAGGGTATAGAATTAATTTTAAGACAAAAGTTTGATCTGGTTTTGTTGGATTTGCTTATGACAGGATTCAATGGCTTTTCTGTTTTAGACGAACTCGATGAACTTAACAAAACTAATGATCTAAGGTTGATTGTTCTTACTGCTATGGATCTAAAGCCACATGAACAAGCTGAACTGCTAAAAAGGGGAGTAAACCACTGTTTTGACAAAAAGCTACCTCTAGATGAATTAATCAAGCGCATCGAACTAGTTGCTAGCATGCCAATTCAAAGTTCTTCATATATCTTGTAGATTGATCCTATTCGTTTCACAAAGAATAATTGATGCACTTTGGTTCTTTATGTGTAGTCTTGTATAGTACTGCAATAACCAAAAATTATAACCAGTTTGCATAATGAAACTATTTAGATTAAAATGAATTTGGATGATGATTTTTCTCAAGATTTTCCATACAAGGACAGGATCTACCTAAATAACGCGTCTACATCTAGGATGCCTAAAAAAAGCATTCAGGCCATGAATGATTTTCTTGTAAGATACAATGAGGTTGGTCCTGATTCAGAGTCTGCAGACAGTTACGTAAGAGAAAGACTCGCTAATTTGAGAGAGTTGATTGCCAAACTAATCAAATGCAAGCCCGAAGAAGTAATTCTCACACAAAGCACAACTGATGGAATAAACTTTGTTGCAAATGGCCTCAAGTTGAATCCAAGATCAAATATTATAATCCGTGGATCAAACCATGAACATCCGGCAAATCACTATCCGTGGGTTAGAGCAGGGCAGAAGACAAAGTTAAGAAATCTCATGGTTGATGATACTGGTTATTTTGAGCTTGAATCCTTGAGTAAAGTGATAGATGCAAACACAGGTCTTGTTGTACTAAGTCATGCTTTGTTTAACACAGGTACAATTCTTCCAGTAGAGGAGATAGGAAAAATTCTTGTGGAAAAGAACATTCTATATTTTGTAGATGCCGCTCAAACGGTAGGATGCATCAGTGATGTAGATGTGAACAAGATAAAGTGTAATTTCATGTCGTTTAATGGCTCAAAATGGTTGTGTGGGCCAATGGGAATGGGCATCTTCTTTTGCAGAAAGGATTCAAGCGAGATGTTAGAACCTCTGCAAGTTGGAGGCGAATCTGCAATCTTTCACGAAAACAAGCTAGTGTACAAAGATATCCCTGCGAGATTCCAAGCAGGATTCCGTAACTGGCCTGGCGTTGCAGGCCTTGAACTCTCTGTGGAATACCTACTCAAAATAGGTATGGGGAGGATAAGAAAAAAGAATATCAAGCTTGCAAGTCTTATGCGACAAGAACTATCCAAGATTTCAGGAACCGTTCTTTATGGTCCTAAAGAAGAGGATGACAGGACAAGCATTGTCTCTTTCTCAAATGCAAATCAAGACGCCAATTTCCTCGCTAAAAAGCTAGAGAAAAACAACATGATACTTGCAGTAAGAGAAATCTTTTCCAAGAAAGTAGTCAGAGCCTCGCCGCACTTTTTTAATACAGAATCTGAAATTCTTAGGGTAATTGATGCTATAAAGCAGAGTTAGTTACTTTTCCTGTTCCTCTATTACCATCATGGTCAAGGTCGAGTAAACCTTGTCGATTTTACGAATTTTATTAGTAATGATACTTCTTAGATTGTCCATCGAACCGGCAGTTATCTTGACTATGATATCATAAACGCCATATACTCCTTGGACTTCGTACTTTACCCCACTTTCCTTGTTCAGCATCTCTTTGATCTTCTGAATAATCTCCGTGTCAGAGCCCAAATCAGAATTTATCAAAATGTAAGTGGTAGGCATGAGGTAATTCTAGGTGCTCAATATTTAACCTTTGATTACAAATATCAAAATTGAATTATCAGCTCTGATAACTAATTTGGTGGATCCAATAGATCTGACTCTTGAGATCTCTGACAAACTCCCGACTTTTCCAGGATCCCCAAGGCCAAAATTCTTCCCATGGGCTAACAAAAATGTTGATGGATACAATTTGGAGCTTGTCTTCCTAAGTTCTCACTCTGGTACTCACCTTGATGCTCCCATTCACTTCATAGACCATGGTCTTAAGATAGACAAGGTTCCTCTGAAACGATTGGTTACTGATGTGACACTTTGTAAAATTAGAAAAAAAGCAAACGAACCTATAACCAGTAAAGACATTTTAGAGTTTGAAAGGAAAAATGGAAAAATAAAAGCTGGTACAAGTGTGATCTTTGCAACGGGTTGGTGGAAAAATCTTTCCAAGAAAGACTACTTTGCAAAGAACCCTGGTCTTTCACTGGGTGCAGCTAAATATTTATCACAAAAAAGAGTGAATCTAGTTGGCATAGATTCCCCAAGTATCGATTTAGGTAGAGATTCAAAATTTTCAGCTCATCATATTCTTTTAAAGAGGGGAATTTTAATTTTGGAGAATTTATGTAATCTAGAGGAAATTCATGATACGAGGTTCAAGCTGGTGGTATTACCACTTAAGCTCAAAGGTGCTACTGGTTCGCCAGTGCGTGCGATAGCAATCTAAAAGACAAACTGGAATCTGTTTTGCTTGTAGTTTTCGGCAAGTTTACCTGTAATGGAAATTTTGTTACCACAGAATTTGCAGTTATTGTTATTATCAAGATACCAACCTTGAATATCAAAGCCATATCTTTTTACAACTATTTTTTTGCACTCAGGACAATATGTGTGTTCAAGAGGATGACCAGGGACGTTGCCCACATAAGCGTAATTGAGTCCCTCT
>Ga0066710_100005902_pt1 | contig 11307 bp, 7 predicted proteins | sample GraSoiAngelo_159_FD_79666 | JGI IMG/M metagenome (GOLD analysis project Ga0066710, IMG submission 79666) | Grasslands soil microbial communities from the Angelo Coastal Reserve, California, USA - 14_1009_16_40cm | ecosystem: Environmental > Terrestrial > Soil > Grasslands | place: USA... | reverse complement strand
TTGCGTGGTCCGTGCTTCGGCGATGAAGGGACCGTCCGCAAGAAAGGCGCGAAGATCCTCCGCTACGCCTGCATCGGCCGGCAGACGCACGTCGAGGAAAGCGCTATCGTGGACGGGTCGATCATCTGGCCGAACGGCTGGGTTGGTCCCGAAGCGCACGTCCGCGGTTCCATTCTCGGCCGCAACTGCCACGTCGGCAGGAACGTATCGATCGACACGCCGATCGTCGTCGGCGACAAGACCGTCATCACGGATTACAGCCGGTTATGAGCCCACATTCCTCGACCGTCGGCATCAACCCGTCGATCTTCAAGGCGTACGACGTCCGCGGGCTGTACCCGTCCGAAGTGAACGAGGACGCGGCGCGCCAGATCGGGCGCGGCTTCGTCGCGTATCTCGGCGCGCATCGGATCGCCGTCTCGCGCGACATGCGGCTGTCCTCGCCGTCGCTCGCCGCCGCTTTCATCGGCGGCGCCCGCGCGCAGGGGGCCGACGTCGTGGACTACGGCATGATGGGCACCGACATGCTGTACTTCGCCGTCGCGCGCGACGGGCACGACGGCGGCGCGCAGATCACCGCGTCGCACAACCCGAAGGAATACAACGGCATCAAGATGGTGCGGCAGGAGGCGTTCCCGCTCTCGGGGGATGCCGGCATCGGCGACATCCGCGACACGATCGCCGCCGGCACGCTGCCCGCGCCCGCGAACCAACCGGGCGGCCTCTCGACCGCGAACGTCGTCGACGACTACGCGACGCACGTGCTCTCGTTCATCGATCCGTCGATCGTGAAGCCGTTCAACGTGGTCCTCGACGCGGGCAACGGCATCGCGGGATTCGTCGCGCCGAAGCTGTTCGCGTCGCTTCCCTGCCGCGTGGACGCGTTGTGCTTCGAGGTGGACGGGACGTTCCCGAACCACGAGGCGAATCCGCTCATCGAGGAGAACCGCCGCGACATCACCGAGCGGGTCGTGCAGACGCGGGCCGACGTCGGCATCGCGTGGGACGGCGACGCGGATCGGTGTTTTTTCCTCGACGGCGCGGGGGAATTCATCGCCGGCGACTTCATCACGGCGCTGCTCGCGGAAGCGTTCCTGATCAAGCATCCGGGCGCGAAAGTCGTGTACGACGTCCGCGCCAGCTACGCCGTGAAGGACACCGTCGCGAAGTACGGCGGCACGGCGCTCATGAACCGCGTCGGCCACGCGTTCTTCAAGCGCCGGATGCGCGAGGAGAACGCCATCTTCGGCGGCGAGGTGACGGGACACTACTATTTCCGGGACAACTTCTACGCCGACAACGGCTTCATCCCGGCGCTCCTGATTCTGGAGCTGATGTCGCGGAAGGGGCGGACGCTGCGCGAGCTGCTCGCGCCGCTGCGCGAGAAGTATTTCATCTCCGGGGAAATCAACACGCGCGTCGCCGACATGCGGATCGTGCAGGAGAAGCTCGACGGCTTGTCGGCGCGTTACCAGACGGGCCGCGTGTACTCGATCGACGGCGTCTCCGCCGAATTTCCCGACTGGCACTTCAACGTGCGCGCGTCGAACACCGAGCCGATGCTGCGGTTGAACCTGGAGGCGGTGACGCGCGAACTCATGGAGCAGAAGCGGGACGAGATCCTCGCGTTCATCAGATCGTGATTGGGCAGATGCGGACGTGCTACGATCGTGGCCGCGTCGGAGATGCGGGCTTAGCATAGTGGTAATGTCCTGGCTTCCCAAGCCAGTTAGACGGGTTCGATCCCCGTAGCCCGCTCCAATTCTGATCTGGGGACTTCGTCCCCAGACCCCTTACGAGCTCGCTCGCTCTTCGATCTCGGAACTTCGTCCCCAGACCCCTTACGCGCTTCCGCCTCCGCGCGTAGCGCTACGGCGAGACCTCGCCGAAGCTCGAAGAGCGACGGCGGGCGCTCGCCGGGGCGGGCTATAATCCAGCCTTCCATGACAGCAGGCCCCGGGCACGTCGCGGAGACGGCGGCTGCCGATTTGCCGCCCGAGACGCGCGACCTCGAATTCGATCCCCAACGCGCGGCCGCGCGGAAGCGTGTCCGGCTGATCCATCTGAACACGTGGACGATCCCGGAGCTTCGGCTCGTCGGCTTCCTGCTCGTCGCGCTCGGCGCGCTGGTCCACAACGCGTTCATCCTGCACGATCTGTCGTGGATCGCCTGGGCGCGTCTCGCGGCGGCGCTCGCCGTCTACGCGGCCGCGTCCTGGTATCTCCTGTATCTCTTCTTCGCGGATCTGCTCCCGTATCTGGACCTCGGCACGGTGTTCCTCGCGGGCGACATGTGGATGCAGTCGCTCGTCATCTACTTCACCGGCGCCGAGCGAAGCTGGATGTTCTTCCTGCCGCTCTTCCGCGTCGCGGACCAGACCACCACGTCGTTCCGCCGCGCGATTGCGTTTGCGCACCTGGCGCCCCTCGCCTACGCGGCGGTGATTGCGCACGCGGTGCTGATCCAGCGCCGCGCCGTCCCGCTCGCGCCCGAAGCCGCCAAGGTGCTGTTCATCTACATCGGCAGCCTGTACATCTCGCTGACGGCGCGCACGGGTGACGTGCGGCACCGGCGCAGCGCCGCCGTCATCCGGGTGGCGCGATCGCTCATCCGCGATCTCGAGCGCAACTCGGGCGCGCTCGAGGCCTCGTCGGCGCAGCTCCACCTCGCCGTCGAACAGCAGGCGCAGCTCGCCGACGACAACGCGCGCCTCTACGCCAACGCCGAGGCGCGGGAGGCGCGGCTCGAACAGATCCTGCAGTCCACCTCGGACGGCATCATCTTCGCGGCGCCCGGCGGCCGCATCGAAACCACGAACGTGCGCGCCGGCGACCTCCTCGGCTTCGATCCGGAGGCGGTGATCGGTCAGGAGGTGTCGCGCATCCTCGGCCGGTTGTATTCCGTCGGCGACGGCGATGCGTTCCTGGTCACGCTCAAACGGCTGTTGAACGATCCCGGCCCCGGCGGGAGCGGCGATCTGCAGCAGCCCACGACCGGACGGGTGTTCCACTGGGTGGCGCGGCCGACGCGCGACACCGCCGGCGGCGCGGTCGGCCTCACCTTCACGTTCCACGACGTCACGCCGACGCGCGATCTCGTCCGGCAGCTCGAGGACAAGTCCCGGCTGCTCGAGGAAGCGCGCCGCAAGGCCGAAGACGCGAACCGCGCGAAGGGCGAGTTCCTGGCCAACGTGACCCACGAGATCCGGACGCCGCTCAGCGCCATCGTCGGGGTGACGCAGCTGCTGCTCGACGACGGCGCGTTGCCGCCGTCACACGCGGACGGGCTCCGCCGCATCAAGACCTCCGCCGAGTCCCTGCTCGTCATCATCGCCGACATTCTCGACTTCTCGAAGATCGAGTCGCGCAAGATGACGCTCGAGCGGACGCCGATGGAACTGCGCGCGGCGCTCGAGGACGTCGTCGACACCGTCCGGGCCAGCGCCGTGCGGAAGGCGCTCGCGCTCGTCCTCGAGATCGCGTCCGATGTGCCGGACGATCTGATCGGCGACGCGCTGCGGCTCCGGCAGGTGCTCCTGAACCTGCTGGGCAACGCGATCAAGTTCACCGAGCGCGGCGAGGTCCGGGTCCGCGTCGGGGTCGCGTCGCAGTTGCCCGCCGAAGTCTGCCTGCACTTCGCGATCATCGACACCGGCATCGGGATTCCGCGCGACAAGCGGGAGCTGGTGTTCGAGGCGTTCGCGCAGGCGGACGCATCGGCGGCGCGGCGGTACGGCGGCACCGGGCTCGGCCTGTCGATCTCCGCCCGGCTCGTCGAGTTGATGGGCGGCGACATCTGGGTCGAGAGCGAGGTCGGCCGCGGCTCCGCGTTCCGGTTCACGGCGCAGTTCGGCCTGCCGGCGGCGTCCACCGTCCCGGCCCCCTCTCGCCCGAGCGGCGTCCTCACCGTGCTGGTCGCCGAGGACGAGCAGGTGCACCGCGAGCTGCTCACGCGTCTGCTGCTCGCGCGCGGCCACCGCGTGATTACCGCACACAACGGCCGCGAGGCGCTCGTCGAGCTGGCGCGTCATCCGATCCAGGTCGTGCTGCTCGATCTGCAGATGCCGGAAATGGACGGGTACGAGATGGCGATTGCGGTCCGCGACTGGGAGCGCGCGTCCGGCGGCCACCTTCCGCTCATCGCGATGACGGCGTCCACGATGGCGCACGACGCGGAACGATCCGCGGCGGCGGGGATGGACGAGCTGCTCACGAAACCGATCGCGCGGGAGCGTCTCTATCGCGCCGTCGAATCGCTCGCACGCGACCGCGCGTCCGCCGCCGCGCCGCCGCCGGAGCTCGCCGGCCGGGCGGCATTCCTCGAGGGGCTCGGGAACGACGTGGACCTCGCGCGCAAGCTCGTGGACATCTTCCTCTCCGACAGCGACCGGCTGCTCTCGGACATCAGCACCGCGATCGCCAACGAGGATGCGGAAACGCTGCGCCGCGCGACACACACGCTGCGAGGATCGGTCGGCAACTTCCCCGCCGGCGGCGCCCGCGACGCCGCGTCGCGCATGGAACTCATCGGCTTCGACGCCGACTTCGAAGCGGCGCGCGGCGTCTTCCCCATTCTCGAGCGCGAAGTCGAGCGCCTCAAATCATTGCTGCCGGCACTGATCTGATCGCGAAATTGGTGACTTGGTGACTTGGTGACTTGAATCCGGTGCTGCTTACCGGCAATTCACCAATCCACCAACTCACCAATTGTCCTACCGGACCACGCGTATGGCCGTCAGCACCCGCTGTTGTTCCTTGCCCCGCACCGTCGTGAGCTGGAGGATGTAATCGCCGGCGCCGAGCGGCGCGAGGACGACGTCCGCGGTCAGCCAGCGCTGACCTGTCGCGGCGTCCGTGCGCTCGCCGATGGTGACCGGGATCGACAGCACCGTCCCGTTGCGATCGAGGAGCGTCGCAGGCTCGGCCCGATCGTCGGCCGTCGCGGGCAGCTCGAGGTGCAGACGATCGGTCCGCGAGAAGCGCGGGTCGGCGGCCGGCCGGAGTGCGTTGCCGGTTGACGGGCCGCGGCGGAACAAGAGCGGGCCGGTCGGCGCGGCGGCTGTGGGCGGATCGATTTGAATGATGTCGGAGAGTCCTGACCCGGCGTCCGGCCCGCGCAGGCGCGCACGAACGTCGATTGACGCCGACGGCGTTCCGGTCAGCCGCACCGGCGTCACGAACGCGCGCGCGCCAGGCGCGATCTCGGCGTGGGCCGACGTCGAGGCGCCGCCGCGCACGGTGACGTCCACGTCGACGTCGGCTCCGTTCCCGATCGGATCGGGCTGGCCGCCCGGCGGCGGAGTCACCTCGCCCGCCACCCACACCGTCGTCGCGCCGCCGGCGGTGGCCGCCGCGGCGTGCAGCCGCAGGCGTCCGTCCGCCCCGCTGCGCGCGAGCGTGCCCAGCGCCGCCGTCATCGCCGCCTTCGCATCGGGCGCCGGCGCGGCCACCGCGCTGCGTGCGGCTCTGACCTCCGCTTCCGTCGCGGAACGATAGCCGTTGCGCGATCGGACGGTGACCCCCGGGCGCTTGACGCGCACGCTGATGCGATGCCACGCGCCGTCCAGTTTCGCGTTCGTCGAGTAGTAGCCGAGCAGGTAGTACGACGTCAGATCCTCAGACAGGCGGCGGAGGTTGCCGGCGAGATCGTTGTTGTTCAGAATTGCCACGCCGTCCGTGTTGGCCGCCAGTTCGCGCATCCGATCCAGCCGGCCGCGCAGGCTTGCGGCATCGGCCTCGAGCGAGAGCGGTGGGTCAGGCCCGAGCGGCGTGTCGAACGCCGGCAATCCGCGCGGATCGATGGGATAGAAGCTGACGTTCGCCCGGTTCGCCATGCCGAGCAGATCGCGGAAGTACAGCGCGTTGTCGAGATTGGCCAGCCGCATGCGCTCCGCGTCGCAGTCCGTCCTCGTCGTCACCGGCGTGATGCGGTCCCGCCGGCTGCCTCCCGCGCGCGGCATGACGCGGCCGTCCGGCCCGAGCGTCTCCGTCCCGGTGTTGACGTCGATCGTCGTCAGCGTCTGCCCCGAGCTCGCGAGCGCCTGGTCGCGGCCGTGGAGGACCCATCCTTCGGTCACGGTAATCACCGCGGTCCGCTCTTCGCGAATCCCCTGGAGGTGGACGATGAGGTCGTGCAGGCTCTCGAGGGTCTGCTCCTCGCGGTAGCGCTCGATCAACGCGCGCGCGATCGCCGAATTGGTTCCCTGCTCCCCCTGCGTCATGGGGTAACAGGCTTCCAGCGTCGATTCCTTGTCGGTTTTGTGCAGGGCGAACCGCCGCCCCCACGGCCAGTTCTTCCGCAGCCCCTCCTGCACCACCTCCGTCTTCCGCGCGAACACGAGCTGCGTGACGCTCATGTCGGGCGTCATGATGCCGACGAGATCGTCCGGCCCGAGCGCGCGTTCCATCAATGCGATCAACGGCTCGGCGATGTCGTGCCCGCCGGCGATCGTGACGAAGTTCGTGTCGAGGAAAACCACGAAGACCCGCGCGCGCGGGTTCGCGGCCATCTGGTTCCCCTCGCGCTGCGAGTTCGGCTCGATACGGACGTCCTGTGGGCCGGCGGGACGCACGACGACGTGCTCGAATGCATCTACGCGCTGAGGCTTGCCGTCCTCGAGTACGTCGAAGTCGTCGGCGGTCAGGTCCTGTACCGGCGCGCCCTCGCGGGTCGCGTACACGTCCACGCGGATGTAGTTCGCTTCGGTTCGGAATCGCGCCGGCGGCTGCGGAGGCGATTGAGTCCCGGTTTGGGTACTCTGTGGAGTGGGTGGCGACGTCGGGGCCTGCTGCGACTGCCCCGTGAGAACGGTGACACCACACGCAGCGATCGCGATGGCCCAGAAGGCCGATCCACGCGGGCAACGACCGGTCTGTGGCACGGGAGTTCCTCCGGGCGGCTGGCTCGTCGAGTGTACAACGTATCGCGCCGCCGGGACACACGGGATCAGGATGTCACGATCCACTACAACGGCTGTCTGGAAAGCAGCCGTCCTTCAGCTTGGAATGTGCGAAAACCGGAGGAAACCGCGCGGGGCCCTCGTGGCGTCGAACTTGCCAGCCGGTTTCCATCCAACCTGGAGGGCACCGTGGCACGCATCATCACCGACGACTGGACGATTGAGCGTTGGCGTACGGACCCGCACCCATCTTCGCTCCAACTGGGTGATGACGATGCGCCTGGTGAGCAGGCGCCGCCGCTGTGGAAGGATTTGAGCGTGGCCTCGGCGATCGCCGTGCTGCTCTGGGCCGCCGCCGCCGTCGTGTTCCGTTAAGCCGCGGCGCCGCTCGTTACGCGCCGCGTTCCACGTCTCTCGAAACCGCCGTCGATTCCCCCGGACTATCCTGCCATCCCTGCGCCCGCAGCCGCGCCCCGTACGCCTGCGCCCAGTTGAGCGCCATCCATTCTTCCTGGAACATTTCGTTCACGACCACGTCGCGGTCGTGCAGGACGTGCACTTCGACCGGCATGAGCTGCGCGTAAATCACGCAGCGCACGTCGGTTGTCCGGCGCCGAAGACACCAGACGACACGAGCGCCTGGCTGAACGGTATAGGTCGACACGGCTGCGCGCAGGCTCCTGGCCGGCCCCGAGTTCTAGACGTGGGGGGTGTAATGCGAAGTCTACGCCCGATGCCCGGCACGTCGTCAAGCTGGACGTTCGGGACGCCTTCCGCGCTCTGCGGCTATCATGTCGTCGAGAAGCCGGATCCGTCGCGGGACCGACCCGGGTCCGCGCCCGGCCTTCTGGTCAGGAGCGCCAGATTCCGGTCCTTGGGCTCGACGTTGGCACAGGCGGATCTCGCGCGTTGCTGGTCGCCGACGACGGCCGGCTGCTGAGCGCGGCGACCGCCGAGCACGCGCCCTTCGCGTCGGCGCGCGCCGCGTGGGCCGAACAGGATCCGCTCGACTGGTGGCGAGCGGCGCAGGAAGCCGTTCGCGCCGTTCTTCGCGCGAGCGGGATCGCGCCACGCGAGATCGCGGCGGTCGGACTCTCGGGCCAGATGCACGGCGCCGTCCTTCTCGACGCGGACGGCGGCGTCCTGCGGCCGGCGATCATCTGGTGCGACCAGCGCACGAGCGCCGAGTGCGCGTCGCTCAACGAGACGGTCGGCGCCGAGCGCCTGCTGGCGCTCACGTCGAACCCCGCGCTCACCAACTTCACGCTGACGAAGCTGCTCTGGGTCCGCGCGCACGAACCGAACGTGTGGCGCCGCGTCCGCCGGGTCCTGCTGCCGAAGGACTACGTGCGCTTTCGTCTCAGCGGGGAGCATGCCACCGACGTCGCCGACGCGTCGGGAACGCTGATGCTCGACGTGGCGAAACGCCGGTGGTCCGTCGAAGTGCTCGACGCCGTCGGCCTTCCGCACGACATGGTCCCGCCGGTGTTCGAGTCGCCGGAAGAATGCGCGCGCGTGAGCGCCGCCGCCTCGGCGGCGACAGGCCTCGCGGAGGGGACGCCGATCGTCGCGGGCGCCGGCGATCAGGCGGCGGGCGCCGTCGGCATGGGAATCAGCCGGCCGGGCGCCGTGAGCGCGACGATCGGGACCTCCGGCGTCGTCTTCGCGGCGACGGATCGGCCCGCGACGGATCCGCGCGGCCGCCTGCACACCTTCTGTCATGCGATTCCCGGCCGCTGGCACGTGATGGGCGTCACGCAGGCGGCGGGACTGTCGCTGCGGTGGATCCGCGATCGCTTGTGCGAGGGCGGCGGTCCGACGTCATACGACGCGCTCGCGCGCGACGCCGAAGCTGTCCCGCCCGGAGCGGACGGCGTGCTGTGGGCGCCGTACCTGATGGGTGAACGCACCCCGCATCTCGATCCTGACATCCGCGGCGCGCTCGTCGGCCTTGCGGCGCATCACACTCGGGCGCACATCGTCCGCGCCGTGATGGAAGGCGTCGCCTTCAGTCTCCGCGACACGTTGACGATCTTCCAGGAGATGGACGTGCCCGTGAAACGGATTCGCCTCGGCGGCGGCGGCGCGCGGTCGCCGCTGTGGCGCCGGATCCAGGCGGACGTCTACGGGCAGGCGGTGGAGACGGTCGCCGCGGATGAAGGCGCGGCGTACGGCGCGGCCCTGCTGGCGGGCGTCGGCGCCCGCATCTGGCGATCGGTTGACGAGGTCTGCGAGTCGCTCGTCCGCGTCGCCGACGAAACGCGCCCCGACGCGACGGCGATTCGCGTGATGAACGAACGCTACGCGGCGTTCCGCGCGCTTTATCCGGCGCTGCGTCAGGTAGGATCCACCACGTGAGTCGCGTCCGCACGTGCCTTCACCCCTTACTCGCCACCGCGCTGACGTGCGGCGTCGTGCTGGGGTCGTCGCGAGCGCCGGATTCGATCTCGCCGGTCGGCGCGGTTCCCACGCCGCGCCAGCTGGCGTGGCACGACCTGCAGTTCTACGGGTTCATCCACTTCACCACGAACACGTTCACGGACAAGGAGTGGGGCTACGGCGACGAGCCCGAAAGCGTATTCAACCCGACGGCCCTCGACGCGCGTCAATGGGCGCAGGTCGCGCGCGACGCGGGGATGAAAGGGCTGATCATCACCGCGAAGCACCACGATGGGTTCTGCCTCTGGCCGAGCCGTTTCACGACGCACTCCGTCAAAGGCAGCCCGTGGAAGAATGGCCGGGGTGACGTCGTCGGCGAGGTGGCTCGCGCGTGCCGGGAGTACGGTCTGACGTTCGGCGTCTACCTGTCGCCGTGGGATCGCAATCATGCCGAGTACGGCCGGCCGGCATATCTCGAGTACTACCGCGGTCAGCTTCGCGAGCTCCTCAGCGATTACGGACCGCTGTTCGAGGTGTGGTTCGATGGCGCGAACGGCGGGGACGGTTATTACGGCGGCGCGCGCGAACGCCGCCGCATCGACGGCGCCACGTATTACGACTGGCCGAACACCTGGGAAATCGTCCGCGAGCGTCAGCCGCACGCCGTGATGTTCAGCGACGCCGGCCCGGACGTGCGCTGGGTCGGGAACGAGAAAGGGGTCGCGTTCGAAACGTCGTGGAATCCGCTGAACCGCGCGGGACTGTTTCCCGGCGCGCCGAACTACGCGGCCGTCGCGGCCGGGACGCCCGACGGAACGGACTGGGTCCCGCCCGAAGTTGACGTGTCGATCCGGCCCGGGTGGTTCTATCACGCCGCAGAGGACGGCGACGTGAAGTCCGTCGACAAGCTCGTCGAGATTTACGAGCAGTCGGTCGGCCGCGGCGCCAATCTGCTGCTCAACATCCCACCCGATCGCCGCGGCCTCATTCCCGACGTCGACGTCGCGCGCCTGCGCGAGTTCGGCGCGCGAATCCACGAAACGTACAAGAAGGATCTTGCTCGCGACGCGACGGCGCGCGGCGCGGAAGAGCGCGGGGGTTCGCCGTCGTTCCCCGCATCACTCGTCACGGACGGAGATGCGACGACGTACTGGGCGGCGGAGGAAGGCGCCACACGCGGGACGATCGAACTCGAGTGGAAGAGGCCCGTCAGGTTCGACCGCGTGGTCCTTCAAGAAGCGATCGCGCTCGGGCAACGCGTGCAGGCGTGGACGATCGACGCGCATGCCGACGGACGATGGAAACGCATCGCCGAGGGAACCACGATCGGCTACAAACGCATCGCGCGTGCTGAGGCGATGACGACGACGCGCCTGCGGGTGACGATCGAGAAAGCGCGGGCTCGTCCGGTTATCTCGACGGTAAGCGTGTACTTGTCGCCACTTTCGTAACGCAGGGCTTCGCGCGGTCGTGCGCGTGCCACACTGGGCACCCCACTACCCTCGAACCGCCAGATTCAAGTCGGATTGCGCGGCACATGCGTTGCTTCATTCACAAGACGTGAAGGTCTGGCTGAGGAAGAAGCTCGCCGAATGTATTGACGGGGTTCGCCTGCAAGACGCCCGTGTGGGTGACGTTTTGGACCTTCCGGCGTCCGACGCGCGTCTGCTGATCGCCGAAGAATGGGCGGTGCCCGACCGGCGGAAGGTCCAGATCCCCTGCAGCGTAGAGCGACGTCGTCCACAGAACGCGCCGTCGCCAGACGGTGCCGTCGACCGTTTCAGCCGCGCATGCTGAGCGCGCCTGATAACGCCCTCGTTCTCCATCTCGACGACAGAATCTGATTTACAATCGGCGGCCTGGAAATCGGCCGCGCCGCGAGTGCCGGCGGATCAACGGCGCGACGTACTACGACTGGCCGAACACCTGGAAGATCGTCCGCGACGTATAGTCGTCCGCGCGTCCACAGGACGTCAGGAGGCCGGCATGATTGGCGCGATGGGGATCGGCGCGATGTTGTTGCTGTCCG
>Ga0066710_100005901_pt1 | contig 11307 bp, 10 predicted proteins | sample GraSoiAngelo_159_FD_79666 | JGI IMG/M metagenome (GOLD analysis project Ga0066710, IMG submission 79666) | Grasslands soil microbial communities from the Angelo Coastal Reserve, California, USA - 14_1009_16_40cm | ecosystem: Environmental > Terrestrial > Soil > Grasslands | place: USA... | reverse complement strand
GAAGCGTTCGATCCGTTTTTCGAGCACCGCCGGACGTCCGACCAGGATCGGAAACGCGAGCCCTTCGTCCACGACAACTTGCGCCGCGCGCAGCACGCGCTCGTCCTCGCCTTCCGCATAGACGATCCGTTTCGGCGCTTTCTTGGCTGCGTCGAAAATCGGCCGCATCAACAGGCCGGTGTGATAGACGAAGCGCGTGAGCTTGGCGCGATACGCTTCGAAATCCTCGATCGGCCGCGTCGCGACGCCGGACTCCATCGCCGCGCGCGCAACCGCGGGCGCAATATTGACGATGAGGCGCGGATCGAACGGCTTCGGGATCAAATATTCCGGTCCGAAGCGCAAATCCTCGATGTCGTAGGCTGCCGCCACGATATCCGACTGCTCGGCCATCGCGAGGTCGGCGATGGCGCGCACGCAGGCGAGCTTCATCGCTTCGTTGATCGTCGTCGCGCCGACGTCGAGCGCGCCGCGAAAGATGAACGGAAAGCACAAGACGTTGTTGACCTGATTCGGAAAGTCGGACCGCCCGGTTGCGATGACGGCATCGGGTCGCGCCGCTTTTGCGATGTCCGGCATGATCTCCGGCTCGGGATTGGCGAGCGCGAGGATCAATGGATCTTTCGCCATCGAGGGAAGCCACTCGGGCTTCAGCACACGGGCAGCGGAGAGTCCGAGAAAGATATCGGCGCCCGGGAGGATTTCCTGCAGCTTGCGCGCGGAGGTCTTCTGGACGTACAGCGCCTTGTGGTCATCCATTTCCTCGACGCGGCCGGCATAGACGACGCCCTTGATGTCGGACACCCAGATGTTCTCGCGCTTGATGCCCACCGACACGAGCAGATCAAGACATGCGAGCGCCGCGGCGCCCGCACCGGAGCAGACGAGCTTGACGTTCGCCAGCTCTTTGCCGACGACGCGCAGCCCATTGACGATCGCCGCCCCGACGATGATCGCAGTGCCGTGCTGATCGTCGTGAAAGACCGGTATCTTCATCCGCTCGCGGCATTTGCGCTCGATGTAGAAGCACTCCGGCGCCTTGATGTCCTCGAGATTGATACCGCCGAACGTCGGCTCGAGCGCGACGATCATGTCGATCAGCTTGTCCGGATCGCGCTCGTTCAACTCGATATCGAAGCAATCGAGGCCGGCGAATTTCTTGAACAGGACGGCCTTGCCTTCCATTACAGGCTTGGCCGCCAGCGGTCCAATCATTCCGAGACCGAGCACTGCACTGCCGTTGGTGACGACACCGACCAAGTTGCCGCGCGACGTGAGTGTGGACGCTTCGCGCGGATCGCGAACGATTTCGTCGCATGCTGCGGCGACGCCCGGCGAGTACGCGAGCGCGAGATCGCGCTGATTCAGAAGCTGTTTCGTCGGCGCCAGCGAAATCTTCCCCGGCGGCGCGCGACGATGGTATTCGAGCGAAGCTTCGCGGATATCCTTATCGGGCATTGCATTGCTCCAGGTGAACGCCGCGCTGTAATCATAGCCGATGGGCGCCACAGGCGCAGACCCCCCACCACGGTAAACGCAAATCGTCCCGGTATAATTCGTCGCCCCCTGCCTCGCGCGGCCGCTACGAAAGCCCCCGCCGCCATTCATGATTTCCGTCGTGCTGTTCTGGTTCATTGCGCTCGCGCTCGTCGCCGCGACATTGGTCGTTCTCGCGCGCCCCCTGCTTCGAGGGGGAAAACCGCGGCAAGACGCTGCGCCGCCCGAGCTCGATGCCACAACGGCCGTCTATCGCGATCAGAAACGCCAACTCGATGACGACCTCGCCGCGGGCGCTATCAGCGCAAGCGAGCACGCCGCTGCGCAAGAAGAATTGGTGCACCGGCTCGGCGCCGAGATCGCCAAACAACCGAGCGCGACCGCCGCGGGCGCGACGCGTACGCCGTGGATCGCGATCGTCGTCCTCGTCGCAGTCGTTCCCGTAGCGTCCGTTCTGTTGTACCAAATACTGGGCAATCCCGCCGCGATCGGCGTGCAGACCGCACGTCCCCAATTCACGGACAACGATGTGCGCGCGATGGTCGAGCAACTGGCGCAGCGGATGCAAACGCATCCCGAGGATCCGAAGGGTTGGATGCTCCTTGCGCGGTCCTATGCCGCACTCGGTCGATATTCCGAATCTGCCGCTGCCTTCGCCGAAGCGGCGAAGCGATCGCCGGATGATGCGCAGCTTTACGCGGACTGGGCCGATGCCGCCGCGATGGCACAACAACGGAAGCTCGCCGGAAAGCCGGAAGAGCTCATTGCGCGGGCGCTCGCGATCGATCCCAGTAATCGTAAAGCGTTGGCGCTGTCGGCCACTGCGCTGCTCGAACACGGCAACGTTGACGCTTCGCTCGCGCGCTGGCGCGAGTTGCGGCAGAAGATTGCATCCGACAGCGATGAAGCCCGTGAAATCGACAAGGTGATTGCGGAGATTGGCGCAAACAAGAGCACGCCGCCCTCCGGCGTGCCCGCCAAAGGAACGCTTGCCGGCCGCATCGAGGTCGATCCGAAGATCGCGCCGCGTGTTGCGCCCAACGATACGGTGTTCGTGCTTGCCCGCTCGGCCGATGGTGGTCGCGTACCGCTCGCGGTCACGCGGATGCACGCACGCGAATTGCCGGCGACTTTCCATCTCGACGATTCGATGGGGATGATTCCCGAAGCAAAGCTTTCGGCAACGCCGCGCGTCGTCGTCGAGGCGCGCGTCTCCAAGAGCGGCAATGCAAAGGCAAGCGCCGGTGACTTGCGCGGCGTGAGCGCGCCTGTCGCGCCAGGTGACGCGAACGTCCACGTCGTCATCGGCGAAGTCGTGCAATGAAGTCGAACGGATCGCCGTCCGCGATGCTTGAAGGCGACGGTCTGGCCGCGGTGCGCGGCCGCGCGCAACTTTTCGCCAACGTCGGATTTCGCGTCGACGCCTGCCAAACGCTTTTCGTCACCGGTCCCAACGGAAGCGGCAAGACCACACTGCTTCGCATGCTCGCCGGCTTGTCGACGCCTACTGTGGGCATCATTCGCTGGATGGGAAATACCGTGGCGCCGTTTGATGCGCGACTACGCGAGGACGTCGCTTTTGCCGGACATCTGCCGGCTCTGAAGGATGAACTCTCTGCCATCGAAAATCTCGTCGTATTGGCCGCGCTCGGCGGTGAGAAGGTGACAACCGAGCAGGCATTGCTCGCGCTGGATCGTGTCGCGTTATCGCGACAGCGCACACTGCCGGCGCGGGTGCTCTCTCAGGGGCAGCGCCGGCGCATCGGTCTAGCGCGTCTCGCCCTCGTCAACAAGCCGTTGTGGATTCTCGACGAGCCCACTACCGCGCTCGACAGCGATGGCGTCGCACTATTGACGACACTGCTGCGCCAGCATCTCGATGCCAACGGCTGCGCGGTCGTCGCGACGCATCAGCCGCTTTCCGTTCCGCGGTTCGCCAACCTGGCGCTCGCGTGACACACGATATGGCCGCGTCGATCGAATCCGCCCCTGCGGCATCGGTTCAAGGCGCGGTCTTGCCTGCTGTCGCGTGGGCGCTCGCTCGCGATTTAAAGATTTCGTTACGATCGAAGGCGGAACTCGGCATTCAACTCCTGTTCTACGTGATCGTGGTCACGTTGTTTCCGCTCGCCACAACGCCGGAGCGCAGCCTTCTCGCAGCGATCGGTCCGGGCGTGTTGTGGGTTGCGGCGCTGCTCGCGTCGTTGCTCTCGCTGTCGCGCTTGTTCGCCGCCGACCATGCTGATGGCACGCTCGAGCAAATGGCACTGTCGCCGTGGCCGCTTCCGGCGCTCGTGTCCGGTAAAATAGCTGCACACTGGCTCACGACGGGCCTGCCCATCGTGCTGCTGGCGCCGCTGTTGTCGGCGCAATATGCGCTCGAAAGGGACGCGATGTGGATTTTGACGGCGGCATTGCTGATCGGCACGCCGATACTTTCACTGCTAGGCGGCATCGGCGCAGCGCTGACGCTGGGATTGCGCGGCGGCGGTACCTTGCTCGCGTTGCTGGTGTTGCCGCTGTACGTACCGATCCTCATCTTCGGCGCCGGATCTGTTGACGCCGTCAGAGCAGGCTTGAGTGCAGGTCCGCACCTGTCGTTGCTCGGCGCAGGTTTGCTGGTCGCATTGGTCGGTGCGCCGTTCGCGGCCGCCGCGGCAGTGCGCGTCGCGCTCGATTGACGGTTTTTTGATCTAAATCACCATGGCCGCCCACTGGTTTCTCTACGCTTCGCCTGCGTCGTTCTACCCGATCGCGGGTCGCATGGCGCCGTGGTTTGCGGCTGCGGCGGCGGCATTGGCGCTCGTCGGACTGTGGATTGGGCTTGTCGTAGCGCCCACTGACGCACAGCAAGGCGACGCGTATCGAATCATCTTCATCCACGTCCCCGCCGCGTGGATGTCGATGTTCATTTATCTCGTGATGGCGTTCTGGAGCGCACTGGCGCTTGGTTACAACACGCGGCTGTCCGCGATGATGGCGCAGGCGCTCGCGCCCACCGGCGCACTGATGACCTTCATCGCACTGTGGACCGGCGCCTTCTGGGGCCGTCCAACGTGGGGCACGTATTGGGCGTGGGATGCGCGGATGACGTCCGAATTGATCCTGCTCTTTCTGTATCTCGGCGTGATTGCGTTACGCAACGGGATCGACGATCCGCGCCGCGCCGACAAGGCGTGCTCGGTGCTGACGCTCGTCGGCGCCGTCAATGTCCCGATCATTTATTTCTCGGTGAAATGGTGGAACACGCTGCATCAGGGATCGACGATCAGCATGACGGCCGCGCCGAAGATGGCTGCGATCATGGTGACGGCGCTCGGGTTGATGACGCTCGCGACATGGGGCTACGCGATTGCCGTCGCACTGATCCGCGTGCGCGCAATCATCGTCGAGCGCGAGCGCGGCGCATCGTGGCTCTCGCATTTGCCCGAAGTGCGTAGGCTGGTGGTATGAGCATTTTTTTGTCTATGGGCGGCTACGGCTGGTACGTCTGGATGGCGTACGGCGTCACCGCGCTCGTCATCGCGGTCGAGCTTTTGATGCTTAGGGCGCGCCGGCGTCGAACCCTCGTCGAAGCGAAGCTTGCGGAGCCCGAAATGCCGGTGACGACGCGCTCGTCGCTCGATCCGGCAGGAATGGCATGAAGGCGTGAAGCCTCGTCATAAACGTTTCGCGTGGATCGGCGCCGGCATCGTCGTTCTCGGCGTTGCTGCCGCGCTCGTCCTGAACGCGTTTCAATCGAATCTCGTGTTCTTTTTCACACCCACGCAGGTCGTCGGACTGGAAGCGCCGCAGGGTCGAGCGTTTCGCATCGGCGGCCTCGTCGAAAACGGCAGTCTCGCGCGCGATGCCGATTCGTTGACCGTGCGCTTTCGCGTGACCGACACCGCGAAGACGATTCCCGTCGTCTACACCGGATTGCTTCCCGACTTGTTCCGCGAAGGCAAAGGCGTCGTCGCGCAAGGCAAGCTCGGTCCAGATGGGACGTTTCGCGCAACCGAAGTGTTGGCGAAGCACGACGAGAACTACATGCCGCCCGAGGCAAAGGACGCGCTCGATCGTGCGCATAAGGGCATGACGATGCCGAGCCTGCAATCGCAGGGCGATCCGCGATGATTCCGGAGCTCGGCCACTTTGCGTTGATCGTCGCGCTTCTTGCCGCGTTGGCGTTGGGAACGTTGCCGCTCGTCGGTGCGTCGCGTAACGACGTCGCTTTGATGGCGATGGCGCGCCCCGCGGCGCGCATTTTGTTCCTGCTGGTGGCGTTCGCGTTCGGCTGTCTCGCTTGGAGCTTTCTGACCAGCGATTTTTCGGTGGAGAACGTCGCACTGCACTCGAACTCGAGATTGCCTTCGTATTATCGCTTCGCGGCAACGTGGGGATCGCACGAAGGCTCGCTGCTGCTGTGGTTGCTGATGCTCACGGGCTGGGCCGGCGCGGTGACGCTGTTTTCACGCAATCTGCCCGCTGTCGTCGTCGCGCGCGTGCTGGCAATCATGGGGGTCATCGCCGTCGGATTTTTGTTCTTTCTGTTACTGACATCGAATCCGTTCGCGCGGCTGATTCCCGCTGCGCCCGAAGGGCAGGACCTGAATCCGCTCCTGCAGGATCCCGGCATGGTGATTCACCCGCCGATGCTCTACATGGGCTACGTCGGGTTCTCCGTCGCGTTCGCGTTCGCGATTGCCGCACTGATCGGCGGCCGGCTCGACGCAACGTGGGCACGTTGGTCGCGCCCTTGGACGACCGTCGCCTGGGGCTTCTTGACGATCGGCATCGCGCTCGGCAGCGCCTGGGCGTATTACGAGCTCGGCTGGGGCGGATGGTGGTTCTGGGATCCGGTCGAGAATGCGTCGTTCATGCCGTGGCTCGCGGGTACCGCGTTGATTCATTCGCTTGCCGTCACTGAGAAACGCGGCGCGTTTCGAAGCTGGACCGTGCTGCTCGCAATCATCGCGTTTTCGTTGTCGCTGGTCGGCACGTTTCTCGTCCGCTCCGGCGTGCTCACGTCGGTGCACGCGTTCGCGACCGATCCGGCGCGCGGTGTTTTCATCCTCGTGTTCCTCGCGATCGTCATCGGCGGTTCCCTCGCCCTCTACGCTGCGCGCGCGGGTGCCGTAGGCGGCGGCGCCGCTTTCGCGGCGATCTCGCGCGAATCGATGCTGCTTGCGAACAATATTCTCTTCATCGCAGCGTTAGGGACTGTGATGCTCGGCACGTTGTACCCGCTGTTCCTCGACGCGCTCGGGCTCGGCAAGATTTCCGTCGGACCGCCCTATTTCGAAGCCGTGTTCGTCCCGCTGATGGCGCCGCTCGTATTCCTGATGGGCATCGGTCCGCTTTCCGCATGGCGCAAGGCGTCCTTGCCGGATCTCGCGACACGTCTCAAGTGGGCGTTTGGCGCGGCGATCGTCACGGCGATGGCGTTGCCCTTTATCCTCGGCCGCTGGACGCCGTTGATTGCACTAGGCGTACTGCTCTCCGCGTGGGTCGCGGGATCGACAATCGTCGCGCTGCTGCAACGCGTTCGTGCTTCGCCGCAGCGCGGGGTTGTCGCGAAGCTCCGCGCGCATCCGCGCGCGTGGTACGGCATGCTGCTCGCGCATTTCGGCGTCGCGGTGTTCATTGCCGGCGTTACGCTGGTGAAAGGTTACGAAGTCGAGCGCGACGTGCGTCTGAATGTCGGTCAAAGCGTTGCGGTGGGCGGCTACGCGTTCACGTTTCGCGGCGTCGCGCCGGCGAGCGGTGCGAACTACGACGCACTGGTCGGCACCGTCGACGTCACGCGCGACGGCAAGGTGCTCGACACGCTGCACCCCGAAAAAAGAATGTATGTCGCATCGGGACAGACGATGACCGAGGCGGCGATCGACACGGGATTTCTCGGTGACAAATACGTTTCACTGGGCGAGCCTGTCACTGAAAACGCGTTGAACGGCGCATGGGGCGTGCGCATCTATGTGAAGCCTTTTGTCGACTGGATCTGGTTTGGCTGCTTGTTGATGGCGGTCGGCGGCTTCCTCGCCATTTCGGATCGCCGCTACCGATTGACGGTGAAAGAACGTTTCGCTGCCATGGTGCGCGCCGCGCAGGCTGCCTGATCGGCCCTCTTTGATGAAATCCTGGCGTCTTATTTTGCCGCTCGCGGTCTTCGCCGTTCTGCTGGTGTTCCTGTGGGTCGGCTTGTCGCTCGATCCTCGTGAAGTGCCCTCGCCGCTGATCGGTAAACCCGCGCCCCCCTTTGCGCTCTCCACGCTGCATGAGCCGGCCAAGACGTTGACAAGCGACGATATGAAGGGCCAGGTGTGGCTGTTGAACGTCTGGGCGTCGTGGTGCGTCTCGTGCCGCACTGAGCATCCACTGCTCATGCGACTCGCGAGCGCCGACGTCGTGCCCGTTGTCGGGCTCGACTACAAGGACAAACCCGAGGACGGACGGGCGTGGCTCGCTCAAAACGGCAATCCGTATCGCGTGTCGATCGTCGATCAGGACGGACGCGTCGGCATCGACTTCGGCGTCTACGGCGTTCCCGAAACGTTCGTCGTCGACAAGCAAGGTGTGATCCGCTTCAAGCAGATCGGCCCGGTGACGGCCGAAGCGCTTGATCAGAAAATCCTGCCGCTCGTGCGCGAGCTGCAAAAGTCATGAGGGCTCGACTGCTGGTTTTCCTTGCCGCTGCTTTCACGGCGTTAACCGCGACCGCCCAGGCGCTGAACGATATCGAGTTCGAGGGGCGTCTCAAACGACTCGAAGCGGAATTGCGCTGCCTCGTCTGCCAGAATCAGACGCTCGCGGACTCCAACGCGCCGCTCGCCGAAGACCTTCGCCGCGAAGTACGCGCACTCGCGACTTCAGGAAAGAGCGACGCCGAGATCAAGCAATACCTCGTCGCTCGCTACGGCGACTTCGTGCTTTACAAGCCGCCGCTCCAACGCAACACGTGGCTCTTGTGGATCGGTCCCTTCGGATTGCTGCTGGGCGGCGGCATCGTCTGGTGTGCGATTTTGCGCAGACGCAACGGCGCAGCAGTTGAAGATGACGAGGAGGCATCCGGCGCCTCACCCGAGGACGCCGTGACCCGTGCTCGCCAAGCGATCTACGAAGAGCCGTGACGATGGGCGCAAGTCGCGCTTCTCATGCGCTGATCACGCGCCGCCTGCGGTAAACTGCGCGCCAGACGCCCGTCGTCGCACGTCATTCGCCGCGTGCGCCGGTCTCGCGCGAGGGAGGGGGAACGCGTGTCGATCTACGCGTTGAAGCCGCGGTTTCAGGCGTTGTTGCGCCCCGTCGCGGCCGCACTCGAGCGGAGCGGCGTGACCGCGAATCAAGTGACAATCATCGCCGTGGCGATTTCCATCGCGGTCGGTGCGTTCGTCGCCTGGCATGCGCCCGAGCGCACGCCGTTTCTGCTGATCCCGATCTGGATGTTCGCTCGCATGGCGTTGAACGCGCTCGACGGCATGCTTGCGCGCGAATTCAACCAGGAAAGCCGCCTCGGCGCGTATCTGAATGAATTGGGAGATGTCATTTCCGACGCGGCGCTGTATGCGCCCTTCGCATGGCTTCCACCGTTCTCGGGGGTTTGGCTCTCCGTGGTCATTGTCCTCGCGATCGTCACCGAATTCGCGGGCATCATGGGTACGACAGTCGGCGCATCACGGCGCTTTGACGGTCCCTTCGGCAAGAGCGATCGCGCGTTCGCTTTCGGCGCGCTCGGATTGTGGATCGGGCTTGGCGGAACGCTTCCCGATTGGATCGCGATGGCGCTGCCGCTCTTCGCCGCGCTGCTCGCTGTAACAGTCGCGAACCGCGTGCAAAGCGCGATCGCCGAAGCTAGGGACTGTTAACAGGCCAAAGGAGAACATGCGATGAATGATGTTGTCGCGGCGCCGTTGTCGACAAAACGTCCCGTGATCGAGTCGACGTTTCGCACGCACGATAACGTCGATTTGTTTTATCGGCATTGGCCGGCGACGCAACAGCCGGTACGCGGTGCACTCGTATTCTTCCATCGCGGCCACGAACATTCGGGCAGGATCGCCCATTTACCCGACGAGCTCGATCTGCCGCAATTTGATTGTTTCGCTTGGGACGCACGCGGGCATGGGCGCTCGCCCGGACCGCGCGGCTTCAGTCCGAGCCTCGGCACGTCGGTGCGCGACGTGCAGACGTTCATCGACCACATCGCCGACCGGCATCGATTTGCCGTGGAAGATATTGGCGTCGTTGCGCAAAGCGTGGGCGCCGTGCTCGTGGCGACGTGGGCGCACGATTATGCGCCGCGGATTCGCTGCATGGTGCTCGCGTCGCCGGCCTTCAAGGTCAAGCTGTACGTGCCTTTCGCGCGCGCGGGTCTCGCGCTTATGCAGAAGCTGCGCGGCCGTTTTTTCGTCAACAGCTACGTCAAGGCGAAGTTCCTGACGCATGACCCGGAACGAATGGCAAGCTATGACGCCGATCCGCTGATAACGCGGCCGATCTCGGTCAATATCCTACTGTCGCTCTACGAGACGGCCGAGCGGATCGTCGCCGACGCCCAAGCGATCGTCATACCCACGCAATTGCTTGTTTCAGGCGCCGACTGGGTTGTCCATCACGCCCCGCAGCACCGGTTCTTCGAGCGATTGGGCTCGCCGATCAAGGAGCGTCACGTTCTTGACGGCTTCTATCACGACACGCTGGGCGAGCGCGACCGCGCGTCCGCGATCACAAAGGCGCGTGACTTTCTGCTGCGTACGTTCGATCGACGGTTCGAGCGTCCCGATTTGCGCGACGCCGACAAGGCAGGCTATACGAAACAAGAGACCGACGCGCTCGCGGCACCGCTTCCGTCGTTGTCGTTGCGCGGAATGTATTGGGCGGCGACGAGAGCGGGCCTCACCGCCGGCGCGGCATTATCAGAAGGGATCGCGCTCGGCCGCAAAACCGGCTTCGATTCCGGCAGCACGCTCGACTACGTCTATCGCAATCGCGTGGGTGGGGCCACTCTGCTCGGCAAGCTCATCGATCGCAACTATCTCGAATCGATCGGCTGGCGCGGCATTCGCCAACGCAAATTGCATCTCGAAGAGTTGCTCCGCAAGGCGATTGCGCTCGCGCGCTCTGCCGACATGCTCGTGCACATCGTCGACATCGCCGCGGGACACGGCCGTTACGTACTGGAAGCGCTCGATGGCGCGCCGACGCCGCCCGATTCCGTTCTGTTGCGCGACTACAGCGAGCTCAACGTCGACCAGGGCAGTGCGCTGATTCGGGCCAAGGGTCTCGGGCGGGTCGCCAAGTTCGTTCGCGGCGACGCATTCGATCGTGCGAGTCTTGCCGGCATCACGCCGCGCCCGACGATCGGCATCGTTTCGGGATTGTACGAGCTCTTTCCCGACAACGCGCTGGTGCGCACGTCGCTCGCCGGTCTAGCCGATGCGATCCCCGAAGGTGGACTTCTTCTTTATACGGGGCAGCCGTGGCATCCGCAGCTCGAATTGATCGCGCGTGCGCTCACGAGTCATCGCGGCGGTGTTCCATGGGTGATGCGCCGGCGCACGCAGGCGGAAATGGATCAGTTGGTCGAGAGCGCCGGTTTTCGCAAGCTCGAGCAACGAATCGACGAGTGGGGCATCTTCACTGTTTCGCTGGCAACGCGAGCAGCCGGCGCGGGGTCCCACGTAGGGATCGTCGTCGATCGCGAGTCGTCGCACGAGGCCGGCGTCAGGGTGCTTGAGTCGGCACGGAAGCTCAAAGAGGCTGAGGCGCGCCGTGAGCTCGACACCCACGCGAAGCGGTTGTTGACGGCGCAAGTCGCAGCTGTCTTCT
>Ga0066710_100005900_pt1 | contig 11307 bp, 7 predicted proteins | sample GraSoiAngelo_159_FD_79666 | JGI IMG/M metagenome (GOLD analysis project Ga0066710, IMG submission 79666) | Grasslands soil microbial communities from the Angelo Coastal Reserve, California, USA - 14_1009_16_40cm | ecosystem: Environmental > Terrestrial > Soil > Grasslands | place: USA... | reverse complement strand
GTGGTGCGGCAGGTGGTGCGCGAAGCCCCCGAGCGCGTGCGCGAGCTGGAGGCCCTGGGGGTGGGTTTCAGCCGCTCCGGGCGCGGCTTCGCCCTGGGGCGCGAGGGCGGCCACTCGCGGCGGCGCATCGTCCACGCCGCCGACTTCACCGGCCGGGCGGTGGAGCAGGTGCTGCTCGACCGGGTGCGGGACCACCCGCGGGTCCGGCTGATCGAGGACCGCCTGGCGGTCGATCTGATCCTCGAGTCCCGGCTGCGGCACCGCCGTCGCGGCGGGGGCCGCGACGCGTGCTGGGGCGCCTACGTGCTCGACCGCGGGACCGGGCACGTCGCCGCGGTGACGGCGCGCTGCACCGTGCTCGCCACCGGCGGCTGCGGCAAGGTCTACCTCTACACCAGCAATCCCGACGTCGCGACCGGCGACGGGGTGGCGATGGCCTACCGGGCCGGGGCCCCGGTCCAGGACCTCGAGTTCGTGCAGTTCCATCCCACCTGCCTCTACCACCCGCGCGCCAAGTCGTTCCTGCTCAGCGAGGCGTTGCGCGGGGAGGGCGCCGTGTTGCGGACGCTGGACGGGACGCGCTTCATGCCGCGCGTCCACCGGGACGCCGAGCTGGCCCCGCGCGACGTGGTGGCGCGGGCCATCGACCGCGAGATGAAGCGCCGCGGCGATCCCTACGTGACGCTCGACTTGAGCCATCTGCGCCCGGCGGTGGTGCGCGCGCGCTTCCCCAACATCTGCGCCGAGCTCGAGCGCTTCGGGTTCGACCTGACCCGTGACCCGATCCCGGTGGTGCCCGCGGCCCACTACATGTGCGGTGGGGTGCGGGCCACCCTGGGCGGCCGCACGCCGATCGCCGGCCTGCTCGCCATCGGCGAGACCGCCTGCACCGGACTCCATGGCGCCAACCGGCTCGCCAGCAACTCGCTCCTCGAAGCCCTGGTTGGCGCCCACCACGCCACCGCCGAGGTCGCCCGCCGGCTGGGCGAGGTGGCGCGCGCGCCGCGCGCCCAGCCCTGGAGCGCCCGGGGCACCCGGCCCGCGCTCGAGAGCGTCCTCTTCGACCACAACTGGGACGCGGTGCGGCGCATCATGTGGGATCTGGTGGGCATCGTGCGCACCGACGCGCGCCTGGCGGTGGCCGAGGCGCGGCTGAGCCTGATGGGCGCCGAGATCGAGCACGACTTCCGCCGGCTGCGCGTGACCCCCGACCTGGTCGAGCTGCGCAACATCGCGCTGGTGGCCCAGCTGATCGTCCGGTCGGCGCGGCTCAGGCGCGAGAGCCGCGGGCTCCACTACAACCTGGACCACCCCCGGCCGGTACGGCGCTTCGCGGGCCACTCCACCATCCTGCGCCGCCGGAAGCACCGGTGAGGCGTGGCACTCGGCCCGCGGCGCTTGAGCCTCCTCCCGGTGCCGCGCTATCGTCGGGACGACCGCCCCAAGGAGGACGACCAGGCATGAGCCCGGCTGACGAGAAGTTCTGGGACGCCGTGGACCGCATCCGCGCGGCGGAGCCGCGCTACCGGCGGGAGTGCTACGGCTTCGTCATGGCGGCGCTGGGCTGGACGGTGCAGGCGCTGCCGGCGGAACGGCTGGCCGATCCCGCCCACCGCCACCTGACCGGCGGCGAGCTGCTCCAGGGCGTGGTGGCGCTGGCGCGGCGCGAGTTCGGCCTGATGGCGCCGACCGTCTTCCGCGAGTGGGGGCTGGTCCAGGGCTCGGACCTGGGGGCGGTGGTGTTCCAGCTGGTCGCCGCCGGCCAGTTGAGCGCCCGACCCGAAGACCGTCCCGAGGACTTCGAGGGCGGGCCCGGGCTGCTCGCCGCCCTGAGCGAAGGGCTCGACCTGGGGGTGCCGACGCGGCCCAAGCCCCGGCCCTCGGGCGACCCGGACCCTCCCGGGACCGAGGCGTGACCCGCGTGCCGGACCCACGGCGCCGTCGGACCTGAGCGTGCGCGTCTACCTGAGGCTGCTCGGCTACCTGCGCCCCTATCGCGCGCGCTTCGCGCTGGCGCTGGCGTGCATGGTCGCCTACGCCGCCATGTCGGCGCTGGCCATGGGCATGATCTCGCCGTTCATGCAGGTGCTGTTCGAGTGCGTGGAGCCGGGCGCCCACGCCTCCGGCGCAGCCGCGGCGGCACCCGCGGCGCCGGCCACCCCCGCGGGCGCCCTGGCGCGCGCCCCGGCGCACGACCTGGCGCACGACCTGGCGCACGACCCGGCGCGGGTCGGCGAACTGGCCGGCGCGTGGGACCGGCTCAAGACGCGGGCCCGCGCGGCGCTTCTCCTCGCCCCGCCGCTGGTGGCGCTCGAGCGCATCTGCCTCTTCATCCTGGTGGTGCTGCTCCTCAAGAACCTCGCCGACTACGGCCAGGCCTTCCTCATGGTCTGGGTGGAGCAGGCGGCCATCCGGGATCTCAGAGCCGCCCTGCTCGCGCACCTGCAAGGGCTCTCGCTCGCGTTCTTCCACGCCAGCCGGGCCGGGACGCTCATGTCCCGGGTCACCAACGACGTCGAGTACCTGCGCGAGTCGCTGGCGACCGGCATCAGCCGCATGGTCAAGGGCACGCTGACGCTGGCGGGCTGCCTGGCCTGGGCGTGCTACGCCTCGTGGCGGCTGACCCTGCTCTCGCTCGTCATCCTGCCGCCGGTGATGGTGGCGCTGGCGGCGCTGGGCCGGAAGCTGCGCCGCCGCTCGAACGCCACCCAGGACCGGATGGGCGACATGTCGGCCATCCTGCAGGAGAGCATCACCGGCGCCCGGGTGGTCAAGGCGTTCGGCATGGAGGATTTCGAGCGGGGCAAGTTCGACGCCGCCAACCAGGAGTTCTTCCGGGCCTTCGTGCGGATGCGGCGGGTGGCCGGCGCCTCGGGGCCGGTCGGGGAGTTCGGGATGGTGCTGACGGCGGTGGCGATGCTGTGGCTGGGCGGAATCGAGATCTTCACGCGCCACACGCTGGCGCCGCACCAGTTCGTGCTGTTCGTGACCGCCCTGGTCAGCATGTCGTCGCCGATCCGCGGCCTGTCCGAGGTGAACGCCAGCATCCAGCAGGGGCTGGCAGCCGCGCGCCGCATCTTCGCGCTGCTCGACACTAAGGCCCAAGTGACGGACCGGCCCTTGGCGCGCGCGCTGCCGCCGCTGCGCGACCGCATCCGGTTCGAGGGGGTCCACTTCGCCTACGACGGCGCGGGGCCGGTGCTCCAGGACGTCTGGTTCGACATCCGGCGCGGCGAGGTGGTGGCGCTGGTGGGATCGAGCGGCGCGGGCAAGAGCACGACCATGGACCTGCTGCCGCGCTTCTACGATCCCACCGCCGGCCGCGTCACGCTCGACGGCGTGGACCTGCGCGACGCGACCCTCGCCTCGCTGCGCGCGCAGCTCGGCATCGTCACCCAGGAGACCATCGTGTTCCACGACACGGTGCGCAACAACATCGCCTACGGGCTCGCCGAGGCCAGCGACGCGTCGGTCCAGGCGGCCGCCGAGGCGGCCAGCGCCCACGCGTTCATCCGCGCCCTGCCGCTCGGCTACGACACCGTGATCGGCGATCGCGGGGTGCGGCTCTCGGGCGGCGAGCGCCAGCGGATCGCCATCGCGCGGGCGCTGCTCAAGAATCCGCCCATCCTGCTGCTCGACGAGGCGACCTCGGCGCTCGACACCGGCAGCGAGCGGCTGGTCCAGCAGGCGCTGGAGCGGCTGATGCGCGACCGGACCGTGCTGGTGATCGCCCACCGGCTCTCGACCGTGCAGCACGCCGACCGCATCGTCGTGCTGGAGGAGGGGCGGGTGGTGGCGAGCGGCACGCACCGGGAGCTGCTGGACCAGGACGGGCTGTATCGCAGGCTCTACGACCTCCAGTTCGTGGCCTGAGGCATGGCCCGCGGCGGGCACCAGCGCGCGATCCAAGACGGCGGCTTCCGGCGCATCGCCGTGCTCAGGCTCTCCTCGCTGGGCGACGTCATCCTCACCCAGCCGGTGCTCCAGGCGCTGGCGGCGGCCTTCCCGGAGGCCCACCTCACCTACTGGGTGAAGGAGGAGTTCGCCGACCTGGTGCGGCACGATCCGGCGGTCGCGCACGTCCGGGTGCTGGAGCGCGAGGCGCGGCGGCTCGAAGACCTCCTGTCGATGAGCGCCGAGCTCGAGGACGCCGACCTGATCGTGGACCTGCACGGCAACCTGCGCACCCGGATCCTCACGATGGGGCACCGGGCCCGCGTGCTGCGCTCGCCGTCCTTCCGGCTGCGGCGGGCGGCCCAGATCTACCTGCGCTGGGCGCGGCCGCCGCGGCCACCGACGGTGCTCGCGCGCCACGCGGCGGCGCTGGCGCCGCTGGCGATCGCCTGCGCGGAAGTACCGCGCGTGCATGCCGGGCCCGAGGCCGAGACCTGGGCGGCCGCCTGGCTGGCCGCGTGGGGGGAGGGCGCCCCGCCGGTGGCGATGATCCCGGGGGCGGCGCACGCCACCAAGCGCTGGCCCGAGGCCCACTGGCTGGCCCTCCACGAGCGGCTGCGCGCGCGCGGCGAACGGCTCCTCTATTTCGGGCTCGAGGCCGATCGCGCCCGGCTGCCGGACCTGGCGGCGCGCGTCGCCGCGGACCCCGCGAGCCGCTGGTGCGCCGAGCGGCTGGCGCGCGTGGCGGCGCTGCTCTCGCACTGCCGGTGCGCGGTGGCGGGGGACACCGGCCTCATGCACCTGGCGGCGGCCCGCGGCCTCAAGGTGGTGGCGATGTTCGGGAGCACCGCCCCCGAGCTGGGCTTTGCACCCGCGGGGCTCGGGCATGCGGTCCTGTGCCGCCACGAGCCCTGCCAGCCCTGCACGCTGCACGGCCGCGAACGCTGTCCCCAGGGACACTTCCGGTGCATGGTGGGCCTCACGCCCCAGGCGGTGGCGGACGCCGCGGCAAGCCTCGGCCGCGAGGCGTGACCGGGGGGCTGCGGCCGCCGCCTGAGCCTCGGCCGCATGCGGGACCCGCGGGACCCACGCCCGACCGGTTGAACGGCGCGCGCGCGGCACCCTATACTGCCGGGCCGCGCCGGTCCCAGTGGCCCGATCCGTCGTGCCTGGGGCCCGGCCACCACCCTTCGCGCGGAGCGAACCTTGAGCGACTTGGACCAGAGGAAGCAGTTCGTCGAGGATCTCAGCGACCAGACGGACGACTTCTCGCGCTGGTACAACGAGGTCGTGCGCAAGGCGCAGCTGGCGGACTACGCGCCGGTCCGCGGCTGCATGGTCATCCGTCCCTACGGCTACGGCCTGTGGGAGCACATGCAGCGGCTGCTCGACGAGCGCATCAAGGCCACCGGTCACCAGAACGCCTACTTCCCGCTGCTGATCCCGGAATCCCTGCTGCAGCTCGAGGCCGACCACGTGGAGGGGTTCGCCCCGCAGGTGGCCTGGGTCACGCAGGGCGGCAACGACGCGCTCGAGGAGCGTCTCGCCATCCGGCCGACCAGCGAGGCGATCATCGGCCGCATGTACTCGCGCTGGATCGAGTCCTATCGCGACCTGCCGGTGCTCATCAACCAGTGGTGCAACGTCATGCGCTGGGAGAAGGTGACGCGCCTGTTCCTGCGCACCGCCGAGTTCCTGTGGCAGGAGGGGCACACCGCCCACGCCACCGCCGAGGAGGGCAAGGCGGAGGTGCTGCGCATGCTCGAGGTCTACCGCGACTTCGCCGAGACCGACCTCGCCATCCCGGTCCACGCCGGGCGGAAGAGCGCGGCCGAGAAGTTCGCCGGCGCCGAGATGACCTATTCGATCGAGGCGCTGATGCGTGACGGCAAGGCGCTGCAGGCGGGGACCTCGCACGACCTGGGCCAGCATTTCGCGAAGGTGTTCGACATCACCTTCCAGGACGAGCAGGGCAAGCGCCAGTTCGTCCACCAGACCTCGTGGGGGGCCTCGACGCGGCTGATCGGCGCGGTGATCATGACCCACGGCGACGACCAGGGCCTGCGGCTGCCGCCGCGCATCGCCCCGGTCCAGGCGGTGGTGGTCCCGATCTGGCGCAAGGACGAGGAGCGCGCGGCGGTGACCGAGTTCATCGCCAAGGTGGTCGAGGCCCTGCGCGGCCGGGTGCGGCTGTACGTGGACGACCGCGACCAGTACACCCCGGGCTGGAAGTACAACGAGCACGAGCTGCGGGGCGTCCCGGTGCGGATCGAGGTCGGCCCCAAGGACGTCGCCAAGGCCGCGGTGATGAGCGTGCGCCGCGACGGGCGGGCGAAGGAGTCCATCCCGCTCGCGGCCCTCGGGGAGCGGCTGCCGGCCCTGCTCGAGGAGATCCAGCGGGCGCTGTTCGAGTCGGCGCGCGCGTTCCGCGAGGAGAACACCGCCACCGCCCGCACCGTCGCCGAGATGGAGGCGCACTTCGCCACGAGGCGGGGCTTCGTCGCGGTCCCGTGGGACGGGAGTGCCGCGTTCGAGGCCGAGGCGAAGGAGCGGACCGGGGCGACGCTGCGCTGCGTGCCGCTCGATCAGACGCCGTGGGCGGGCCTGGCGGGCGCCGGTCAGGACGTGGCGCTGTTCGCGCGCGCCTACTGAGCGTCACGACCGACGCCGAGCTCGTGAGCCGCCCCGCGCGGATCCTGGTCCGGCTGCCGAACTGGCTCGGGGATGCGCTCATGGCGAGACCGCTCCTCCACGGCCTGCGGCACGCCCATCCGTCGGCCGAGATCCGCGCGGTCGGGCCCGCCCCGCTGCTGGCGCTGCTCGAGATCGAGCGCACCTTCGACGCGGGGGAGCCCTGGCCAGCCGCGGCTCTGGCGCGGCGGGCGCTCACCCAGCGGCTGCGGACCTGGGGCCCCGAGGCGGCGCTGGTCCTGCCGTTCTCGTTCTCGAGTGCCCGCTTCGCGCGCGGGACCGGCGCCGCGATGCGGGTGGGGTACGGCCACGAGCTCAGGAGCTTCATGCTCACCCACCCACGGCGGCGGCGATCCCTCGGCGAACTCCACCTGAGCCGCGAGTACCTGGCGCTGGGCGAGCCGCTCGGGGTCGTCCCGGTCCCGCTGCCGGTCCTCGCCACCACGCCGGCGGGGCGTGCCGCGGCCGACGCGCTGGTCGCCCGCGCCGCCCCAGGCGGTCGCGCCTTCGCGGTCATGGCCCCGCGCTCGGCCTATGGTCCGGCCCGCCAGTGGCCGGCCGAGCGCTTCGCGGCGCTGGCGCGCGCCCTGAGTGCCGACGGCCGCGCGGTCCTGGTGTGCGGCACCGCGGGGGAGCGCGAGACCTGCGTCGCGGTGGCGGACCAGGCCGGGCCGGGCGTTCAGTCGGTCGCGGGCGAGACCGACCTGCCGGCGCTGGCCGCGCTGGTGGGGCGGGCCGCGGTCGCGGTGTGCAACGACTCGGGGCTCGCCCACCTCGCCGCGGCCCTGGGGACGCCGACCGTGACGCTGTACGGGTCCACCTCGAGCGCCTGGACCGCGGCCCTGGGGCCTCGCGTGCGGGTGCTGCAGCGTCCGCCCGTGTGCTCGCCGTGCTTCCGGCGGACCTGCCGCATCGGCTACCGGTGCTTGACCGCACTCGAGGTCGAGGAGGTGGGACGCGCCTGCCGGGAGATGGCACGGTGACGAGGGGGCCGCGATGAGGATCCTCGCCCACGGGGCGTCGCTTCCGGCAGCGCGGACGCGCGTGCGTTCCGCCTTGACCGGCCTGGCCCAGCGCGGGCACGAGGTGGGGTGGCTCTTGGGCGGCGACACCCCCGTACGACGGGACCTGGCCCTGCTGAGCGGGGTGCGCGCGCTGCCCGGTCTCCACGCCGACGTGGTGGTGGGCGGAGGGGGACGGCTCGTGGGCACCGCCCTCTGCGGCTGGCTGGCCCAGGCCCGCGCGATGGTCCTGGACCTGGGGGCGGGAGAGGTGGAGCGCTGGGGAGCGCCCGAGCGGTGGGCCTGGGACTCGCTCCACGCCAGCGCCCTCGTCGACGAATCCGAGGCGGCCCGCTTCGCGGCCGCGTGGCGCGGGCGCGATCACGATCGCGTCGGCCTGTGGCCGGCCGCGAGCCCCGCCGCGGACGCCGAGGCGGCATCGCCCGAGACCGAGGTGCTCGAGCGCGCCTGCGAGCGGGCCCTGGCCCGCCATCGCGGGCGGGCGCTGCGTCCCGCGGTGTTCCTGGACCGCGACGGCACGCTGATCCGCGAGCAGGGCTACCTCTCCGACCCGGAGGCGGTCGAGCTCTTGCCGGGGGTCCCGCGCGCGCTGCGCAACCTGATGGAGGCGGGCTACCCGCTGGTGGTGGTCTCGAACCAGTCCGGCGTGGGGCGCGGGATGTTCACGGCCGCCCGGGTCCACGCGGTGATGGCCCAGCTGCGGCGCCGCCTGCGTGAGCACGGCGTCGAGCTCACCTCGATCCGGTTCTGCCCGCATCGTCCCGAGGACGGCTGCGCCTGTCGCAAGCCGCGGCCCGGGATGCTCGAGCTCGCCGCGGAGGATCTCCAACTCGCGTTGCGGGACTCGGTCACCATCGGCGACAAGCGGATCGACACGGCCGCCGGCCGGGCCGCCGGGGGACGCGGCGTGCTGGTGCGCACCGGCTACGGGCGTGACGAGGAGGCGCGCGCCGGCGATCGGGATGGGGACGGACCCGACCACGTCAGCGACGACCTGGCGGCCGCGGTGGAGTGGCTGCTGGAACGCGGGTGAGCGCGGCTCAGCGCGCCCGATCCACCGTCAGCTGGTAGTCGCGCATCGAGCGCGTGTGCAGGTAGACGAGCTGGCCGGTGGGGTTGGCGAGGTCGTGCGGCGTGATCCAGTCGTCCTCGACCAGCTGGCTCAGCTGGGTCGGGTAGTCGCCGTGGTCGCGCCGGTAAAGCTCGAGGATGTGACGCAGGTCGCGGACCTGGGTGGCGGTGAAGACGTCGACCGCCGCCGCCGGGACCACCGCCGTGCGCGACAGCGCGCGGCCGGCCAGGACCAACCCGAACACCACGGCCAGCGCGATCACCGCCGCCGCGATCTCCCGCACCAGGGCCCGGCCCTGCGGTCCGGAAGGCTTCGCCTCGGCCACCACGGTGGCCCCCGGCTCGCGGCGCCCGACGAACTCCACCCAGCCGGCCTCCATCATCCGGTGCAGGGCCTCGTACGCCTCGTACTCGGTGAGCGGGGCCGCCTCGACCGCCTCGGCCACCGTGTGGTGGCCGTCGATGACGCCGAACAGCTCGCTCTCCTCGTCGGAGAGCGAGTCGTCGGCGGCCGGCAGGTCGCGCACGCCCAGCAGCTGGTGGGGATCGGCGAAGGTCGCGCGCTGGCGCTTGCGCTCGTCGATGCGGCGCGCGGACTCGATGAGCGCCCCCTCGATGCTGAGCTTGACCAGGCGGGCGCCCTTCCAGGTGAGCGCGGGCTCGAACCGGTACGAGCCCGACTCCCAGTGCGACAGGCGCAACAGCGCCTCGAGGATCTGGCGCTCGACGAATCCGGCCAGCACCTCCTGCTCGAAGTACCGGCCGTTGAGCAGCAGGTCCTCGAGGTCGCGCCCGCTCTCCTGATGGATGGTGAGCAGGCCGCGGTACTGCTCGTCGGAGATCCGATGGATGCGCCGCAGGAACGCGATCAGCGGGTCGTGGGTCGGCATGCCGGCGTCGCGCGCGGAGACGATGCGGCCGTCGGTGACGTACACGACCCCCTTCTCCGCGTCGCGCTCCAGCACCAGGCAGCCGCTCTTGCGCTGGGTGCCGAGCAACTGGAGGATCTCGGAGATCGAGAAGTCGCGGAGGTTCCCCTGCAGGGCCATGAGGTCTCCTAGGCCGCGCGGGCCGTCGGGGGGCGGGCCGGCGTGGGCCGCGAGCGCACCGGCGCGCGGGTGGTCGCCGCCTGCGCCGAGGCGCGGGCGGTCCGGGTCACGTACCCGAGCAGCGACGCCAGGTCGAGGAGGATCAACGCCATGATCGTCCCGAGGATGAAGGCGTGGTTGTCGGTCGGCCCCGGTCCCGGCTGGTAGGCGAACGGCGCGCGCGCGCCGAGCCAGGGTGCGACGAGCGTGGCCATGGCGGTGAGGATGAAGACCACGGAGGCGACCGCCTGGAAGGCGAGCAGCCCGTAGCCGGGGACCAGGGTGGCCAGGGCGGTGCGGGCCAGGCGGCGCCGGCGCTCGACCCGGCCGCGCTCGCGGCCGAGCAACACCTTCACGAACTCGGGGCTCTCGGCGCGGGATTCCTGGCCGGCGCAGGCCTCGCACAGCGCCTGCTCGCGCCGCCGTCTCGCGCAGCAGCGGCAGATCACCCGGCCACAGTTGCGGCAGGCGCGCAGCGGCATCGAGCGGTGGAGCCGCCAACCGAGGAGGGGGCCCGCGATGCCCAGCGCCAGGGCCACCGCGGCGAACGGCGCCCCGGAGGTCTCGATCCGCTCGCGCCAGGCGAACGGCAGCACCGGCACGACCGCGCCCGCGTCGTCCTGGGCGAGGACCCGCTGCCAGAGCGTCTTGGGGGAGAGCCACCGGTCCGCCAGCGGCACGACGCCATCCTCGGTGCCGCGCGCCTGCTGGCCTTTCACCAGGTCGAAGTCGAGCGCCGAGGCGCGCGCGGCGGCATCGCTCGCGGCGTGATAGTCGAACTGGCGGGTGAGGATCTGCGACTCGTTGAAGTAGGCCGCCGCGTCCTGCGGATCCGCGCTGACCGCCTCGCGGTAGAGATCCATCGCCTCGCCGAAGTCCCCGCGCGCGGCGCGCACGTTGCCGAGGTTGTTGAGGACCCGCGGGTCCGCGGGCCAGCGGGCGAGGGCCCCGCGATAGGCCTCCTCGGCCTTGGCCAGGTCCCCGCCCTTGCAGGAGAACCACCCCAGACCGAACAGCACGTAGGGATCCTCGGCGTGTTCGCGCGCGAGTCGCTCGATCACGGCCTGCCGGGGGGCGCTCCACGACTCCTCCGGGAGCCCGGCGATCCCGAGCAGCGGCCCGCGGTCGTCGCGCAGCGGGATCGCCAGCCGGCCGATGAGCAGGCCCGAGAACGGGGCCGCCACCAGGGCGAGCGTCAGGGCCACGACCACCACGCGCTCACGCTTGGCCAGCACCGGCCACAGCAGGCCCAGGAAGGCGAGCGCCGGCAGGGCCAGGCCGAGTCCGACGGTGAAGGGCAGGACCAGGAGCGCCCAGCCCCAGAGGCGCGCGCTGGTCGGGCTCACGACCCGCCGCAGGCGCTCCTCCCAGATGTGGCGCAGCTCGCCCTGGTGGACCAGCACCAGGATCAGGCCGGTGGCCAAGAGCCCGAGGAAGAGCCCCTGCAGGATGAAGACCGCGGCGTTGGCCACCAGTTCGATCTGGAAGAGGAAGTTCCGGCGCACCAGGCCCACGGCCGCCGCGTAGCTGAGCAGCGACTG
>Ga0066710_100005899_pt1 | contig 11308 bp, 9 predicted proteins | sample GraSoiAngelo_159_FD_79666 | JGI IMG/M metagenome (GOLD analysis project Ga0066710, IMG submission 79666) | Grasslands soil microbial communities from the Angelo Coastal Reserve, California, USA - 14_1009_16_40cm | ecosystem: Environmental > Terrestrial > Soil > Grasslands | place: USA... | reverse complement strand
CAGGCAGAGGGGATTGGTGCCGATGCGTCCGGCGACGCCGCCTGGTGGGGCGACGTTGCGGCCATAGCCGTGGCCGTTGACTGTGGCGATGAGCGCCATTCGCTCCTTCGCGGCTGCCTCGGCATATTCACCGAGCCGGCCGATGTGGCCGCAATGCTTCAGTGTCCCCGCGGCGAGGCCGACCTGCCGCGCTTTCGGAATCAGCCGCTCGAGCAGCCGGTGCGCCTGCACCTGGCCCAGTCCCCAGTGTCCGTCTACGACCAGCACCGCCGGTGTTTCCTGCACCACATCGAGCGGTACGCCGGGTTTCAGTTGCCCGTCGTCGATGGCTTTCACGTATTGCACAATCCGAATGACACCGTGCGAATCGTGGCCGGCAAGATTGGCATCCACCAAGCTCTCGGCGACACGTGCGGCTTCGTCCGCCGGAACACTGCCTGCCTCAAACAACGATTGAGCAAACGCTCGCAAAGTGTCAGCTACGACTGTCGGCACCGTAATGGCCTCCGGGTCATGTGTTTCATTACACTGCGTGAAGAGGAAGATATCCCGCGGTCGGCGTTCGGTCGAGTGCGTTCAGAAGGCTTCTCCCTGCTTTACTTCTTTTGCCGCTCTTTTGCCGTCTTGCGGCCATCCAGCTCCGTGAGCAACTTTTTCCAGGAAGCTCGCTCCCGCGCCGGCTGCACGAGCGGCGCCAGCCGGCGGCAGTGTGCGGTCAGCCGGCTATAGAAGTTCGGCTCGGACTCGGCACGCTTCAGGAGCTGCGCTAGGGCTGTTGTGCCTCCGACCGGGAAAAAGCCTGGATATTGCTGCCCGAGTAGTCCGACCGAGCCGGGAATGCGCGAGGCGAGCACGGGCACGCCGTCCGCCAGTGCTTCCGAAATGACATTGGCGCCGCCTTCCATGCGTGACGAGAGGACAAGGAGCCGGCTGCGCGCGAGCAGCTGCCGCGCCCGCCATCGGGGGACCTCGCCGATCCAGCGGTAACGCGAATCGCGCGCCATCAGCGCGCCGGCACGCGCCGCCATCGCGGGAGAGAGTGCCTGCCCCGCGTGTGTGACCCGGATCGTAGTGCTGGCCGGAACTTGCTGAAGAGCGAGAGCCGCACGAAACGGGTCTTTTTCGTAGCGAAGGTGCCCCAACACACAGACTTCGAAGAGTCGATGATTCTCACCGGCGTGCACCGCCGTCGGTTTCGCCGATTGATAGATCACGCGCGCCTTGGGCCGGACATGCAGCGGCAACTCGTCGATGCCGCGCGGCTGAAGGAGAATCAGCCGGTCCGCCAGTTCCAGGGAACGCCGCGCCGACTTGCTGCGGCGAATGTCGCGGTACAGGTCGGTCCCGGTCAGGGCGACGACCAGTGGGCCGTCGGGAAAGAGCCTTCGGTAGCGAGCCGCCGCCTGGTAACTCCGGCGCGCGTGCAGCGCGACAAGCACATCGCACCGGGTGCCGTCGTAGCTTTCGCCGATCGATACGTGGTGACCGAGTTCCTTAAGGAACCGTGCCCAACGGACCGCCGTCACCCGGTTGCCTTTGCGCGAGCGCGGCGGCGCCGGGCAAGCCATGAAAATCTTCATGGCGCGATTATACTGCCGGCGCCTTCGGGGACTATTTGACACGGATCAACCCGGCTATATACTCGCGGCTGCCGAGGATTGAATTGGCCATTGATCGAGAAGAAAGATCGTCAGTGTGGACCAGAGGCCGGGAGCTGCCGCCAATTGTTTGCCAGTGAGGACTTCGCATTGCTTCCCGTTGAAAGCAAGAAAACGAACTACTCCGCTTCCCCTAGCCAGAATCCGGGGCAGATCACCGCCCCGCCGGCGAACATGCCGATTCCGGATCGGCTGAACGTGGTCCTAGTTTTGGTGGTGTTTAGCGCCGGCATCGCTCTCTTGTGGCTGGGGTCTTGGGTTGAAAAGTGGTATGCCGTTCTCGGCGTGGGTATCGTCTTCTCATATGTTCTTCTGACCAACTACGCGCTCTTACATGAAGCCACGCATCACAATCTCCACTCGAATCCGCGGATGAATCGCTGGCTGGGGGTGTTGACGGGCCTACTCTTCCCCGTGCCATTCAGCATGGTGCACACCACGCACCAGGGACACCATCTGCGAAACCGAACCGATTATGAGATGTTCGACCTCTACTACCCAACCGACAATCGGCTGTTGAAGTACGCGCAATGGTATTCGATCCTTTGCGGCCTGTTCTGGCCGGTGATCCCGTTGGGTGCGGTGCTCTTCGCCTTGTGCCCGGCGGTCCTCCAGACCCGCGCCTTCCGCACTGCGCGGTCGTCGAGCTACTTACTTGGAGATATTCGCGCGGCAGAAATCCGGACAATTCGGCTGGAGGTGCTCCTGATTGTCGCGTTTTTCACGGCCCTGTTCTGGCTCCTGTCCTTGCGGTGGTGGAGCACGCTCGCCCTTTACGGCTGCTTCGCCTTTAGTTGGTCCACGCGGCAATACGTCGGGCACGCTTTCACACGCCGCGATGTAATTGAGGGAGCTTGGAACCTGCGCCACAACCGGCTAATGACATGGGTCCTCTTGCACGGCGAATGGGACTTGAACCACCATCGCCGTCCCGATGTCTCGTGGTATTATCTGCCGCGCCTTAGTCCGCCGGGCGCAGCGCGGTTGAGTTACGTCAAGCAATACTGGCGGTTGTGGCTGGGACCGCGTCCGGCCACGGAGCCGGCCCCCGAGTTGCTCCGGGAATTGCCGTTGTCGATTCATCAATGAACGGGCCATCCCAAACCTATTGGCGCTGGCCGGGTTGGCCGCGACTCGGCTACACCTTACTACTCTCCTGTGCCCAAGGGCTCTGGTTTACTTTGATCTACGGCGGCGCCGATCGCATCACGGCGCAGCATAGCTACCGGGTGCGCGTTCACCTGGACATCGAAACCGCCATTCCGTTCGTGCCGGCCAGCGTCGTGGGCTACATGTCGCTTTACTTATTGTTCAGTGCGGCTCCGTTCATCTTGCGAACGCGGCGTGAGTTGGAGGCCCTCACTTTCGCGCTCGCTGCCGTGACCTTGGCCGCAGGCCCCTGTTTTCTGCTCCTGCCGGTCGAGACGGCGTTTCCTGACGCCGGAGAGCTCGGCGCCTGGACTGGCCCCGTCCGCTTTGCGAAGCAACTGGCGTTGCGCAACAATTGCTTCCCGTCGCTCCATTTTGCTTTTGCAGTTGTCTGCGTGAGCATCTTTGCCCGCCAGGCGGCCTTGCTGGGCAAGGCGGTGCTTTGGCTTTGGGCGGGCGGGATCGCCGCGTCGACTCTTCTCTTGCATCAGCACTACGTTTTGGACTTGGTTGGGGGCTTCCTGCTGGCACTCGCGGGCGTTTGGCTCGTTTACGACCGGTTGACGAAGACCGATCTTCCCCGCCGAGAGCCAAATGCCTCAGCCCAGCCCAGCCCGGGATCGAGGGCGGCCGGTTTGATGTTTCCGGCACGCTGACCCCGAGCCATACACGCCCGTTCGTAGATTAACCAACCAGGCTCGCCTAGCGGGTCCAGCACCTCGACGTCGATGCGAGCCAGCTGTCCCAGGCGAATCGCATAGCGATAGTAAGGATTCTCTTGAAGCCCCGCTTCGAGGTCCGCCTCGAAGCCGGGCCAAGTAAAGTCTCGGTCCTGAGCCTGAGCTTGGAGGTAGAGACGATAGTGTGGCGGCCGGTCGTTGATCGGCACCACCATTGCGAACGGCGGCGTGAGGTCATGCTCGGCGAACAGCCGGTCGAGCACGGCACGGACATGTGGCTCGGCCAACTTCTCACCCACCAGGTCACTAATCAGGTCCGCCTTGCCGAGGAAGCGCAACAGCGGACATTCGTTTTCGAAGCCGACGACTTCGACTTCATCCCGAAGCTGGTAGCGATAAAGCCCGCCGGCCGTTGTGAGGACAACGAAGTACCGGCCGCCAAGGTCCAACTCATGGGCCAGTCGGCAGGCCGAACGGTCGTTGCGGGATTGGGACTCCTGGAATTCGAAGAAGTGCGAGCGCACTGCCAACGCCGGGGCAGCTCGTCCTAACAAGGGAAACGAGACACAACCTTCGGTGGCCAGCAGACCCTTCGGCTGGATTTCGACGTCTGGAAAAAGCCCCCGGAGAACCGGAAGACTCCGGGCGGCGGCGGCGTCCCCCCAGCAACTAATCAGCGCAAGCCGTGGCCAAAGGCGTTGGAGTTTCTCTGGCCAAGAGAGGCCGGAACGGAAGACGGCGGCTAGTTTCGCAGCCCGGTCCGGGTCGCGGAGCGCCAGCCGGTGGGCCAGTGAAGGCGGCAGCGGGACCGGCGCCGACAACTGGCCGTGCGCCAGATCGAAACAAAGCCGCTCGTGCCAATTCTCCAACGGTCCCAGCAGAACCGTCAAGAACGTCGGGTTCCAAACAGAAATGAGCGTCAGGTCGGACGTGGCCAGCAACCGAAGCAACGTGCAATAGCGAAACGTCTCCATGTCGTCCAGGCAAGCGATCGCCGACGGGACGGCCACGAGACGGCTCAAGGCGAAGCGATCCACGGCGCCGAGATACGCAGCGTCATCCTCGAAGCCGATCGGGATGCCGGCCGACGAATAGCGTCGCGGACCCAGCGCTGGGGAGATAGACCAGTATGCGCGACCGTGTCGAAGCGCCGGCCGGTGACGGAACAAGTCGTAAACCCAAACAGCAACCGCTCGCTGGAACTGTCGCCGGAGCGAGCCGGTGCAGGGGATCAATTTTTCGCCCTGCGTCGTGCCGCTGGTTGGCTCCAGCAGCTCCACAGGGTCGGCCGTCAGGATGCCGGTCTCGCCCGCCGCGATCCGCCGGACCGAGGCGGCGTAGTCTTCGTAGCAGGAGAGAGGGACGTGCTGCTGGTAATCTCGCGGCCCATGAATGTGGCAAAAGCCGTGCGCGCGGCCGAAGTCCGTGGCGCGGCCGCGATGCAGAATCTGGACGAGCACGTCGGCTTGCGCCTGGGCGACGTGCCGGCTCGCGCGGAAGAAGGCACGAGCCTCGCCGGCACACTTCCACATCCAGACGGTGTTGAGCCAGAGGGCCAGGTTCACGACGACGCTCCCAGAGCAACTGGCTCGCGCCCGATCACGCGATACGCGGCCGGCGTGAAATTCTCCCGGGTGAGCGGCGCAATGCAACAAAGTTCATCGCCCCGGGCATGGCCCGAATTACGCTCGCTAAAGAACCGCACATGTGGGTCTTTGAGGCGTTCTGGGGTGAGGTCCGCAACGCCGGGTCTCAAGCGATCCTTGTATCCCTCAGCCCGGACCACTCCGGCATGTGGGTCGTATGCCGTGCGATACTTGTGCCGGCCGAGCGCGTCGATCACTGCCTTGGCCCAGGGCGGTGTGACCGTTCCGGGCCGCGGATAATACTCACGAAAGAATACCGGCAGAAAGCGGTATGTCTTGTACCCTTTTGAAATCAAGAACCAATACCGCTCGATGCCGGGATGCGCGTCGATGAGCGACAATGCCAGCCGGCCCCAAACTTGAGCGAGCGCACTGTCGCCCCAGCGGTCGCGGGCGATGATCGTGTCGCCGGAGAAGAGGACTTGCATTGGCCGGCCCTCGACTTCCACGTCGAGCAACATCTGGGTCGAGAAGCCGCACACGCCGCCATCTCGAGGATCACGAACCAGGATCACCCATTGTTTCTCTGCCAGATCGGCCTCGAACGCCGGCAAAGCTACATTTTCATAATGCGCGTCCATCAGCGCAAACATCTGGGCGCGCTCGGCCAGAGTCAGGCTCTCGACGGTAACCAAGCAGCCGACAAGCCTCATGGTGATTGCTCCGGGGTCGCTACAGGCATCCCAGCTCAAGATAGGGGCAGCGACTGTCCAAAGCCGCTCGTAACTTCTCGCCGTCTTCCCAGCAGGCGATGTACAGTCTCGTCGTGTACCAGGTCGGGCGATAGGCTCGCACCACAGGCAGCAGTGGATCAGCCTCGTGCAAGCCGATCAACAGGTAATCCGTTCGCCCCACCGCAACACGGCCCAACAGCGCCTCCAACAGGGCTCGGAAAACCGCCGGGTTGTCATCGGCGACAGCGAGCAAGGCCGCCATCACATATCGAATCGACTCACCGGTTGCGGAGAGGCGTGGATGGCGTCTCAACCGGGCCCAGCAATTGTAAACCGGCCGCAAGCAGCGCAGCACTCCCTGGTAGCCTTCCACGACAGTTTGCCGAAAGCTCTGCTGATCCCACCCGGCGAGCGTGCCCACCAGCCGTCCGTGCTTGTACGCCAGGAGGATGTCTTGGGGATGTAGCCCGCGGAAAGTCCCGTGCTCTGTAAAGAAATCCTCTGCAGTGTAACAGGGAAAAAACTGCCGGCGGGGCCCAACATCTTGCAGAAACCCCATAAGGGCGGCCAGGTCCTCCCTTTTCGCCAGCCGAATCTCGAGGTCTTTGCCACCGGCGGCGCTCCGCAGTGGCCGTCTCTTTCCAGCTGGCATGGCGATGGCCGCCGTTTGATAGTCACCGCTGTAATGGTATGCCGGCAGCCCCGCTCGGCCCGCGGTCAGGATCGCCAGGGCTCGTGCGTTGCCTGCCGCAATGGTCGTCAAGTAAAGCGGCGTCCGGTTATCCGTATGCAGTCGCCGGAAGAAAGCATAGCCGCGGGCGACTAGCCCTTGATTCCGATGGGGCTCCAATAACCGCAAACTACTCAGATAGCCGATCGACGTTGCTCGGCCGTTGACGAACACTTCACGGATTGCCCGCGCTCCAAAGCCGACGAGCCGACGGGAAGACGTATCGCGACAAGCCACGACCTGGCGGAATCCGCCCTCGACCACCGCGGCCTCGAAGTAACTGGGCTCTCGTCGAAAGGTGACCGATATCGGGCCGGGCATCGGCGTGGCGGCCAGGATGGCGCGGAGATCGGCATCGTCCGCCGGCGTGGCCAATTCAAACCGATACCGGCTCATGGACCGGCTCCCACCGCTTCAGCCCCGCGCCGAGACGCAGGCCTTGCCGACGGTCGATGTCGTAATGGGCGTCGAGATTCAAGGCCAGAAACACAGCCACCATCAGCCAATTGCTTGCGTTGGCCTGGAGGTCCCACAGGCGACCAAAAACCGACCGCCAGCTGTAGAACTGCCGGCGGGCATCCAGGCAAAGTGCTTGCAGCTCATCGGGAGAAACCTTCTTCGGGCGAAAGACCACATCGCCGACGCGTCCGTTTGGATCGAGCCACCATCTGGAAGACAGCAATCGTCCTTGCTGCTGAAATTGACGATAGAGCCGCGTTCCCGGGAACGGCACCAGATGATTAAAGGCGGCCAGAAAGAGCTTCTGCTCGCGGGCGAAGTCCACGCTGCGTTGCACCAGATCGCGGTCATCGTTGTCGTAGCCGAAAATGAAGGTGCCGTAAACGGCCAGACCATGTTGGCGAAAGCGGGCCAGCCGCTCGGCATAACTGCCGCCGGAAAGGTTCCAGCTCTTGCCCATGTCGCGCAAGTTGGCGGGGTCGAGTGATTCCATGCCGATGAGCACGCCCCGGCAGCCACTCCGCGCCATCAGCTCGAGGAGTTCTTCATCCTGAGCGATGTGGATACTCGCCTGGCCGACCCAATTGATCTTTAAGTGGACCAGTTCTTTACACAGCTCGCGTACTTTGGCCGGCTGGCTGACAATGTTGTCGTCCACAATAAAGAAGCGGTCGCTGCCGGTCGCCTCCATCTCAGCGGCCACTTCAGCGGCAGGACGATGATTCTGGCTGGCCTGGTGGAACGCCGTGATGGAGCAGAAGTCGCATTGAAAGTTACAGCCGCGCGCGAATTCTACGAGCGTGATGTTCTGATAGCGCTTCCCCTGAAAGATGTCGCGCCGCGGCCGAATGCCGGCTAGCTGCCGCCGCCCGCAGCCGTCGTAGAGCGGTTGTAGGCGACCGTGACGGGCGTCATCGAGGAGTTGCGGCCAGACGGGTTCGGCATCGCCGATGACAAGCGCCTCGGCTTCCTGTTGTGGCTCTTCCGGACTCAGCGTTACGTGATAGCCGCCCATCACCACGGGCACGCCCCGGGAACGGAACTGCCGGGCTATCTTGTACGCTCGCAGCGCCGTGAAGGTCTCCACGCTCAACGCCACCAGGTCGGTCTGCTCGTCGAAAGGGATGTCCTCGAGGCGGTCGTCGTAGAAGCGCACGTCGACGTCGGGCGGCATGAGGCTGGCCAGCAGGGCCATGGAGAGCGGCTGCATCTGCCACGCCCGGACGTAGGGCGTGTGCTCCTTGCGGCCCACAGAAGGATAGAGCAGGGTGACGCGCATCTTTGAGTTTGTCGTGGGCGCCGGCTCAAGTTAACCAGACCGCTGGGCTCAACTACTCATTGCCAATGTCGATAGCACGGCCGCGGCGCCGCAGCTGCGGTTGCTTGATCCCGGACCACGGCCGATCGCAGCGGTGACTCTCGCCGCTGCCTCGGCGATATAGGCCGAATCGCGGTACACGCTGCGTCCCGTTTTTTCATGAAGATGCCTGGCGTAATGGCGATAGCCAAGGTTCAGCGACAGCCACAACGGCCAGATCGAAACGGGCGCGCCGAAAAACCGGGTGAAAATCGATCCGGGGCGGTAGCTCTGCCGCCAGGCCCACTCCAATCCTTCCTGCAACCGCTCGGGACTCATCTGCTTGGGCTGGATGACCACGTGCTCGACATCGTAGAGCGACCAATTCTTGTGCAGCAGCCGCCCTTCTGCCTCCAGCCGCCGATAGAGGCCGGTGCCGGGGAATGGCGTCACGACGGCATAGCGCGGCAGATCAATCTTGGTCCGGTCGACGAAGTCCGCGGTTCGCTCGAAGACACTGTCATCGTCGCTGTCGAAACCAAAGACAAAGCAGCCCTGAATGCCGATACCGTGGTCATGCAGCCGTTTGACAACTTCGGCATATTGTGCGGCGGCATGAAAGCCCTTGTGCGTCTCATTCAGCGTGTCCTGACTGATGGATTCGAAGCCAATGAGCAGCCCCTTGCAGCCGCTCGCCGCGGCTAGTTTGAGCAGCTCGAGGTCCTCGGCAATCCGCGTCGTCGAAAGCCCGATCCAACGCATTCGCAGTGGAATCATGGCCTTATACAGTGCTTTGGCGTAATTGACATCCTCGACGGGGCTGAGGTCGATGAAGACGGCATGCCGTTTCTCGAAAGTGGCCAGCTCGGCAATGACCTCTGCGATGGGCCGGTGAGCATAGATGTTGCTCCATGCCGCGGGGACAGCGCAGAAATCGCACTTGTGAGGGCAGCCGCGCGTCGCCTCGATACTGTTCAACGTCGCGTAACGGTCTTTCCGGAGCAGGTCGCGGCGAGCAATCGGGACACCTTCCAGGCGCCGGCCAGTTGGCGCGAAATAACGCCGCTTCAATTGTCCGCAGGTAAAGTCGTGCAGGAGCTGCGGCCAGGATTTTTCCGCGTAGCTCACCACGACGGCGTCGGCGTGCGCCGCGGCTTCGTCGGGGAGCAGCGACGCATGAACTCCGCCGAGCACGACCGTGTGCCCTTTGGCCCGCAATTCGTCCGCAATCCGGTAAGCCCGCAGTGCAGTGCCCGTGATGGCGGTGATTCCCACCAGGTCGGCTTCGAAATCCAAATCGAGCGGCTGGACACCTTCGTCCTGGATGGTGATCTCGGCGTGCAGTTTTTCCGGGACCAAGGCCGCTAAGGTTGTCAACGTGAGCGGTGCGTACCGTAGCGCCGTTTTGAAGATGCCCGTGCCGTTCCGGTGAATCTCGCCGGCCGGCGACAGCAACTGAATCTTCATTATCATCCTCCCACACGGCGACCGGGCGGCACGAGCGTGTCCCAATCCTCGCAGAGATAATGCATGATCCGAATCGCTACGGTGCGAACGTCTCCCCAGGCAGGACGCATGTAATGGTCCGCTCCCCAAACCGGGTAGAGAAGACCGGGCAAGCGACAGACCTCGGCCAGGAGAATGCCGGCACCATCGTTGGGGCCTAAGTCTTGAAGTCGGCGGAAACAACGGCGCGCGAGGCTGTTGGACATGTGCCGTGCCAGCGGAAAGCCGACGACGCTGATAAGCCGCATGTGCGCGGGCAGCTGCAAGGAAAAATCCAGTGGGTTGCCCGGACCGCACGCCATCTCCGGGATGACCTGGAAATCATACCCGCGGAGCCAGAACAGCAGCCGATACCACAACCGCCGCAGCCGCTGCCGCATTAACCAGTCCACGAGCGGTGAGCCATTCACCAAGCCGCAGAGGTTGATCCACGCCACCACGTTTCGGAAGGCCTGCGGCCCATCGGGCTGCGCCAGGGCGGTTTTCATATCGGCGCCTCCCTTGCTCAACGAAACCAGAATGACGGGCTCTTCGACTCGGGCCGTCAGCCACTCGCAGATCGTGCGTGCATTGGCAGCGAGGGAGCCGAAGCTGGCAATGGGGATCAGTTCGCTTCGGCAGCCGAATTGTGCGGCGACCTCGCGGAGGAGCCGGCCGTCTGCTCCGGTATGGGGAAACTCGACGTAAAACGCTCCGGGCACAATAACGACAGTTGCGACAAGGGGACGCGCCGGATTCGCGGTGCCGGGCAAGCTCTCCAGGCGCTGGATGAACGATCCGTGCTCGGGCGAGCGCAGCAACCGGTCGTACAATAGGGCCGTGGCAAAATCGATCCCTTGGTGGCGCGAGATACTCCGGACAGCATCGACCGTCAGGTCGGCCAGATGAAGGTGGCTCGACCAAAGAGCGGCCCGGACGAGCAAACGGCGATCCGCAGGGGCCAGCCGATCTTGCACAGAAGATGGCAGGCGAGCAGGACTTTGCGGCTCACCTGCCACGGGCTCGTGCCGGTTACTCGCGATACGAAGCAGCGCCATCGCAGCTATTCCTTATGCCCGCTTGCGCAGGAGCTTGCCGAGGACAAATCCGGCGACCAGGCCCACGACCGCGGCGATGCCTCCTGCCCAATAGGCGGTTTGTTTCGCCGCATTCAGCAGCGGGTTATCGAACAGCCCCGTGGAGGCATGGAAAGACACGATTTTCCAGCGACCGTCTTCCTTGACCAGGGTCGCACTCCAGCGGGAACGCACGTCGAAGCTCAGACCGCTCGTCAGCTCGAAGTGGTCATCCGAATGGCCATAGGCAACGGCCGAATCGCCGTACAGGTCCGACAATCGTTCCACCTCGGGCTTGATCGTGATGCGTTGGACGACTTTCTTGTCGCCGGTCATCATCCGATCGTAGTAGGCCTTGACCTCGTCGGGCCCGCGGCTCACTTCCCCGTTCAACCAGGTTACCGTCACATTCTTGTGCAAGTAGGAGAGCAATTTATCGCTATCATTCTTGTTG
>Ga0066710_100005898_pt1 | contig 11308 bp, 11 predicted proteins | sample GraSoiAngelo_159_FD_79666 | JGI IMG/M metagenome (GOLD analysis project Ga0066710, IMG submission 79666) | Grasslands soil microbial communities from the Angelo Coastal Reserve, California, USA - 14_1009_16_40cm | ecosystem: Environmental > Terrestrial > Soil > Grasslands | place: USA... | reverse complement strand
GGTGATGGTCGGCAGATTGGATGGGCTCCGCCTGGCTCTGGGAGAGCTGCAGAAGCGAATCGACGCAGAGGATTATCTCGCCGCCCGGGAGCTGGGGGAGAAAATCCAGGCCGAGGCGGTGCGCCTGCAGGCCGATGCCAATCGGATGGCGCCTGCGGGTCCCCGGTGAGGCCTGCTTATCGGCTATACTGGCACTGCACACACGGTAGGCAACGTAGGGAGGAGTGCTTGACGGAAGCCCAGTACTACACGCGCGGTTTCGGCCTGAAGCCCCAGATCGAGGGTCAGCTCTCGGAAGACTATCGCAGCCGTATCGTGGACTATCTGAAGGCCCACGATTTCACGCTGCGGGCAGGGGATTTGACCTTCCGTCTGGCCGCCGAATTCGGATTCTGTTATGGCGTGGATCGGGCAGTGGAGTATGCCTACGAGACGCGCACGCGCTTTCCGGAACGCAACCTATTCATCACCGGCGAAATCATCCACAACCCCCATGTCAATCAGCGCCTCAAGGACATGGGGATTCGGTTTCTGAATGGAGGGGCCGGGGCCGACGAATGGAACCGCCTGGGAGACAGGGACGTGGTCATTCTCCCAGCTTTCGGCGTGACGGTCGACCAGATGGCTCTGTTGAGGGAGAAGGGGTGCACCCTCGTGGATACCACGTGCGGCTCCGTGTTGAATGTCTGGAAAAACGTGGAGCGCTATGCCCGGGACGGATTCACTTCCCTCATCCATGGGAAGTACAGTCACGAGGAGACCCGGGCTACCGCCTCCCGTACTTCCCTGCACCCGCACGGAAAATACTTGGTGGTCAGAGATCTGGAAGAAACGGCCCAAGTGGCCCGTTTCATCAGGACGGGAGGGAGCGGTGTTGATTTCTTGCTGCACTTTGCCCCGGCCTGCTCCCGCGGGTTTAATCCCGAAACGGACCTGGTCCGAGTGGGTCTGGCGAACCAGACCACCATGCTGAGCTCCGAGTCGCTTCAGGTGGCGGAAGAGATCCGGCGCGCCATCCTGGAACGCTACGGCGAGGCGGCCCTGGGAGAACACTTTCGATCCTTCGATACGATCTGTAGCGCAACCCAGGACCGACAAGACGCCGTGGTGAAGCTGCTGCAAAGCGGGATTTCGCTGCTGCTCGTCATCGGTGGCTACAACAGCAGCAATACCAACCACCTGGCCGAGATCGCCGACCAGAAGGTTCCCACCTACCACATCGAGGATGCCGGCTGCCTGCTGGACACCTCGTCCATCCGATACAAACCGGCTGGCGGGAAGGAAACCCGCCTGGGGTGGCACTGGCTCCCCGAGGGCCCGACCGTGATCGGGATCACCGCGGGCGCCTCCACGCCAAACAATCGCATTGGAGAGGTGATCGAGAGAATTCTGGAGTTTCGGGGCCAGGATATCCGCCACGTACCTCCGGAGTGATGCGGCCCGCGGGTTCCTAGGGTTTGTTCCCCTCCAATCCCCCTTCCTCCTCTTCCTGTTCGCCGGACTCCCGCAACAGCTCCTGGTTCTTGTCGTAGAGAAACTGCGCCATCCGATCCTTCTCCGCATCGGTGAGGGTCGGAAAGTACTCCTCCACCCGGGACCGGAAGTCGATCCGGTCCTCGACGGACAGCAGATCTTCCCACTCCTCCAGGGTCAAGACCTTGTAACTCAGGCCCGGGAGCTGCCGGAAGAACTTGACGAAGTGCTCGGCGGGGCGCATGCGGACCTTTAGTCGCCGAAGTCAATGAATCCCGGGTTGAGAATCCCCTCGGGATCGTAGTGCTTCTTGTGGGCCAGAATCCGCTGCCAGTGGGCGCCGAAATGCTGCTTCCACCGGGGGCGGTCGAACTCGATGAGTCCGGAGAGATAGCGCTTCCCGCCCACCGTCATGCTGGCGTCGGAGACCTGGTTCAGGCGGGCCTTCGCCGGCTGGATGAATTCGGGCGGAATGCCCGGGAGAATGCCGAAGCCCATGACAAAATCGCCCGGGGGCGTCATGAAGTTGGGAATCGACGAGGTGGTCCCGCGGCAAGGCCAGAGGAGCACGTGGCCGCCGCCCAGAAACGTGGGGGGCAGATTGGCCAGCACCTGCTGGATGAAAGGGGCCGCGGTTTGCCAGGGGAGGATGGTCTCCATCCAGGGATGCGTGTTCGCCCAATAGCCCGTTCTTTTCCAAATCGCGAAGAGGGGCTCAAGCCGGTTGGAGAATTCCAAAATCGCCCGGTCTCCCACGTGCGTCTTTCGATAGAAGCTCAGGCCCTCCAGCGCCGCAGCGTCATCGGGCGGGGCGGCTGGGTCGAACTCGATGGTGGCGTGCAGTGGGAAGAACCATTCGGCGAAAGGCTGCATGTCGTTGCCCACCTTTCTGAAGCCTTGTGGACAGGGCACACACCACGACTCCAGATAATGCAGGCGGTCCGACGTCATGAGAGCCGCCGAGTCCTTCATCAGGGCCGGCAGGCTGTCGTAGAGCAGGAAATAGGTCCGCGTCATCATCTTGCAGGGACGCAGCTTCATCTTTGCCCGGGTGATGATGCCGAACTGCCCCAGGCCCGAGCGAACCGCGTCGAACACCTCGCGGTTCTGTTCCCGGCTGCAGGCGGTCCGCTCGCCGGTGCCGGTCACCACCTCCAGCTCCAAGGCGTTGTCCCCTTGAGCTCCATACCGGTACGACGCAACCCCCAAACCCGCCACGGACAGAGTTCCCCCCACCGTCACGCCCAGGTTGTTGGTGAGCACCGGCGGGATGAGCCCCTGGCTCACCGTGGCCGCCACCAAGTCCATCCATTTGAGCCCCGCCCCGCACGTGACGGTCAGTGTGGCGGTGTCCAGATTCTCAATGGCCTTGAGGGATGTGAGGTCCAGGAGAATTCCCCCATCGGTCAGCGCCTGCCCGGTCTGGGTGTGGGCCTCGCCGCGGGTCGCCACCGGAATCCGGCGGGCCCGGGCGAACCGGACCACCAGCGCCACTTCCTCCGCATCCGTGGGACGCACCACCGCGCCCGGCTTCCGGTGGACCATCCTCCCGAAATCGGAGCTCTTGTCAGAGAGAGTCGGCGCGTCAATGGAGACGCGGCCGGGAAGAGCTTTCTGCAACTCCTGTATCTGCTGGGCGTCCAAGGAAGTCTCCTGAGAGGACCGGTGGCCGGAGGCATCGAAGAGGACAAAAACCGAGCTCAAAATATACTGGAGTGGTTCCAGCCGTACAAGCGGCCCCGCCTCAACCCCTCCAAACGCCGCACCATCTCCCGGCCGAGGATGACGCCCGACCGGGTGAGAAGGCCTTCACTGTCCGCCACCGCAAGTTCTCGGAGAGCCTGGGCGCAATGCGCAATTTCGCGCTCCGCCTCCGTGCGAATCCATCCCCTTCGGGCCGGGGAGAGCGCCGGCTCACCTCGCAGAAGCCGCAGGAACAGCTCCGCCCGGAATAGGAAGGTATAGGCTCCATGAAGAATCCCGTTGAGAGGTCGCAAGCCTTGGCGCCAAGGGGAGGTGTACCGCGGGTCGCCATCGTCCCGAATCAAGGGACCGAGTTCCTGCCGGGCATGGAGACGGTGATGGGCTGTTTCATGGAGCAGGTCGTCGGCGAGGTCGAGGATCGTCCCGCGTAAGACGTTGATGTAGGAGATCCCGGGACGTGCCAGCTGCGAGTAACTGACGGTTCCCGGCTCTACCAACGGTACAACCATCCAGGACCGTCGGCGGATCTCCTCGCCCGCCCAGGGCCACGCCCGGTCCACGAGACTCAGGGCTTGCTTGGTGCGCCTTCCGAGGCCGGAGACCCGGTGGCCGACTCGCAGCGAGCGGCGGGTGGAGACGAGGCGATGCGCCAGCAGGATCGACGTCCCAGGAATCGTCTCGTGCAGGCGGATCGCCAGAGGCCCCTTCAGAGTCAGCGCGCCGTGGGAAAGGCGCGCCGTCACATGGCGGGGCCGCCCTGCGCCCCTCCAGAGGAGCACGGCAGGCGTCATCCCGAGGCGGATGCGATTCGCCGGACATCCTTCGTCGAGTCTCTCCGAGAAGTGAAGTCGGACCCGTCCGATTCCCGACGCGGGCAGGTGGGGCAACAGAATTCGAGGGAGGTCGCTCCAACGGTCCCGGAGCACTCTGACGGCCCGATCCCGCACGCGGCGGGGAAACCCCGCATCGATCTTTCCGGAGGGAACCGCCTCGGTGAGATACTCGGTCCGCGCGATCCGATCAAACAGCCAATTTCGCGCCGTTGGTGCCCCGCCGCGATCCACGAAATTGACGGATCGACGCCACAGCCCGCGCCAGAAAAGCACATCCTGGATCCAGCCCCCCAGAAGAGGGGAATCCAGGAGGCAGGTGCGGGCCACGGAGCGTGGGCGGCACAGGGATTCTCGGAGCAGCGGCAGATTCCTTCGCGCCCCCGCGATCGCTTGCCAATCACTGGACAGGATGGCCCGCAACTGCCGGCCGCGCAGCTGCCGCAATTCCCGATCGAGATCCTGCGGAGGGTGGGTCATGACGCTTCCTCTTGACCATGAATAGTACGGGAGAATACGCCGGTTTCGACGGGGGCGCAGGAGAGTTCCTCCAGATTTCGGTTGCCTCAACGGATTGAGGACAACGAGCAGCTCTCGAGATGGGACGCCCGGGCGGTTCCCGGTCATTTTCAGTTAGAATTCGCAGGGAGGCCTCATGAAGTGGACTCTCGGGGTTGAAGCCATGGATCTCATCTTGATCCACGGAGATCTTACCCAGGTGGACGCGGAAGGTGTCGTGAACCCGGCCAACTCTCTGGGGGAGATGGGAGGAGGCGTGGCCGGGCTGCTGCGGCATCGCGGTGGGGACATCATCGAGGAAGAAGCCAAGGCGATGGCCCCCATCCTGGTGGGCACCGCCGTGGCCACCAGCGCCGGCAAGCTTCCATTCCGCTATGTGATCCACGCCCCGACCATGGAGAGGCCGGCCATGAAGACGACTCCCGAGAAAGTGGCACTGGCCACCGTAGCGTCATTGGCATGCGCCGACGCGAGCGGGCTGCGGTCCCTGGCGATTCCGGGAATGGGTACGGGGGTGGGCCGGGTTTCCCATGCTGATGCTGCACGGGTCATGGTCGAGGCGGCAAGACGGTTCACTCCCAGGAACCTCGTCAGGGTGTTGTTCGTGGCTTTCGAGGAGCAGATGGTGCAGGCCTTCGAGGCGCAGGGGCTGAAAATGCTGGGAGGCGGTCGATGATGGGAGGCGTGGTAAGAAGGTTAAGGATCGGTGTCCTGGGGCTTCTGGCGGTGGCACTCCTGGGTGCAGAGACCGCGCCTGAGGCCTACAAAGCGGAGATCGAGAAGTGGCGCCAGGATCGGGAAACGCGCCTAAAAAGCGATACGGGATGGCTGACGGTGGCGGGACTGTTCTGGCTCAAAGAGGGGACCAACCGCTTCGGGACCGATCCATCCAACGACATCGTGCTCCCCGAGGGATCGGGTCCAGCCGTCGCGGGTGAATTCGAGCGCCACGGTGATGCGACCGTGGTGAAGGTGCAGAGCGGGGCCACCGTCACCTCCGCCGGGGAGGAGATCACCGAGCTGGAGATGAAGCCGGACAAAGGAGGCGAGCCCACCACGGTGGCGTTGGGAGAGCTTTCGATGTTCGTCATCGAGCGCGGCGGGAAATACGCCATTCGTCTCAAGGATAAGAACAGCAAAATGAGGAGAGAGTTCACGGGCCTGAAGTGGTACCCCATCAAGACCGAATACCGGGTCACTGCCTCGTTCACGGAGTATCAGCCCGCCAAGCCCATCGCGATCCCCAACATTCTGGGACAGAAGGAGGACCTCCCCAGCCCCGGCTACGTCACCTTCACCCTGGGCCGCAAGAGGCTGCGCTTAGAGCCTGTCCTTGAGGATCCGGACGCGAAGGAGCTCTTCTTCATCTTCAAAGACCTGACCAGCGGAGAGACCACTTACTCGTCAGGGCGCTTCCTCTACGCCAACCTGCCCGTGGAGGGGAAAGTGATCCTCGATTTCAACAAGGCCTATAACCCGCCCTGTGCCTTCACGCCCTTTGCCACCTGCCCGCTCCCCCCGCCGCAGAACCGGCTCAACGTGAAGATCGAGGCGGGGGAGATGAGCTACGGCCGTCACTGAAGCTTGCGCAGCACCTCCCGCTTGTCCCGGTACGCCGTGCGGATCGCCACATACTCGGAGTGGGTAATACCCAGCTCCGTCGCGATTTTCCAGATCTCGTTCTCCTCCACCACGGAAACCGAGTCGTCGGCCGCGGACACGGCGAAGAGGCAGTGAAGGAGCGCTTCCCGTTGCGCGGGCTGGGTCAATTCCTTGTAAAGCTTGGTCACCGAGAAATTCTCGGTTCCCCCGAAAAGGCGGCTCTGGTGCTTCGCGATCTGAACCACCAGAATCGCCTGCTCCTCGGGGAGGTTGCCCCAGGTCATGACCTGGCACTCCATCTCGTGGGTTTCCGGTTCGCTGATGTCGAGGTCCGCATTGGCCACCCTACTCAGAATGAAGGCGAAGCTTGCGAGGTAACGCGCCCTCTCCGGCTCCATGGCATCCAGCGCGCGAATGATTCTGCGGATCGTCTCGCTCTCCGGCACTCCTCCCGCGGGGGAAGTTCCCTGCAGGCCCAGCCATTCGAAGAGAGACATCGGGGACTCCTTATTCGGGCGGCGGCATGATGATCCAGAGCAGCAGATAGATCAGGATGCCCGGGAAGGCGACACTCATGATGGAGACGACGACATAGAGCACCCGCACCAGCGTCGGGTCCCAGCCCAACCATTCGGCGATCCCTCCACAGACTCCCGCCAGGACCTTGTCCCGTGATTTCCTCAGTTGTTGAGCCACCCTCCGTCCTCCCTGGATACGAGCCTCTGCTAAAGGATATTACTCTTAAGGTCTCCCTCGCGAAACGATCGTGAGGGGGCGTGGAACGCCTGTGGAATCCGCGCCCGCGTCCTAAATCCTGCAGAGAGGGCTCTCAAGCTTTGGGATGCCGAGGCTTCATCCGGGGCCTCGGGATCGCCTCACGGGGCTTCCAGACCGGCTCTTCCGCACGGTCACGCGCGTTGACCCAACGGGCCAGCACGAAGAGGAGGTCGGAGAGGCGATTGAGGTAGACGAGGGCTGCGGGGTTGACGACTTCCGAAGCGGCCAAGTGCACCGTCGAACGCTCGGCCCGGCGACAGACCGCTCGGCAGACCTGCAGTGCCGCGGCCCCGGGAGAGCCTCCCGGCAGGATGAAGTTTTTCAGCGGATTGAGATCGGCCTCCCACCCGTCGATGAGCGATTCCAGCCGCTTCACGCGGGTCTCGTCAAGGCGTACGGTCTTGGCTGCAGCCGCGGGGGAGGCGTCGGGTGCGGTGGCGAGGTCCGCCCCCAGAGTGAACAGGTCCGACTGAAGCTGCCGGATTTCCACCTCCAGCGGAAGATGCCTCAAGACCGTGGCGGCCCAGCCCAGGTGCGCGTTCAGCTCGTCGACGTCACCGTAGGCCTGCACGCGTGGGTTCGACTTCGGAACGCGGCCACCTCCGAACAGCCCCGTCTCGCCGCCGTCACCCGTCTTGGTATAAATCTTCATCAGCGAGCCTCCTCCTGGACCACGCCTCGTGGGCTCGGGACCGGTTCAAACGCTCCAGGCTCGCCCTTATTCGTACATCCACCAGGCCCCGAGCCGGACCCCTCCTCTCGCTTGAGCACCCGGTCGCCCCGGGCTCGCGAGAGGGGTGTCCTCAAGCCTCTTCGCCCGGAGGAGCGGTCACGATGAGAACCGGACAGTGCGCCTGCTCCAACACCGTGTCGATAACCGCCCGCCGATAGCCGCCTTTCATGCGCGGCGGCTCCAGGGCTCCCAGGGCGATCAGGTCGCAATCGCCCGAACGGGCCTCGTCGAGGATTTCCGCTTGCAGCTGCCCGTGCCGCACCTTCATGTCGGCCTGCACTCCCATCAACCTCAGGGTTAGGATGCCTCTGGCCAGGCGGTCGGTGGTGAGCTGGCGGAGGTACTCGGCGGTCTGCGCATTGGACGCTGCCGTGCCTGGAGGGCCCGGCGACTCAGCCTGCATCACGTGCAGCAACGTCGCCTCGGCCCCGGCACGGGCCGCCAGGCGTCCTGCAAATATCACGTCGGCGCGTCCGGTGATCCCCGAGGCCATGCAAATCAGGAGTTTTTTCAGGGCCCGGCGCGTTTCGGGCACAATGAGGACGGGCACCCGGGAGAGGACGAGCAGCTTCTCCACGGTCGATCCCATGGACCTCCCCGGTCCGTGCCGCCCCCGATACCCCACCACCACCATCTCGTGCTCCCCTCGATCCAGCTCTTCCAAGATACGCTCCCCGGCGTTCCCTGCTCTGAAGCGCGTCTTCAAGCTGGGGAACTGGGTGGAGTAGGCCTGGGCGGCCGCCGAAAGCCCTTCGCGGGCGCGGGTCTCTTCGTTGGGCTTCTCAGCCACCCCCATGATCTCCAGGCGACCGTGCATTTGGGAGGCGACCCGGGCGCCGAACTCGAGGGCCTGCCGGGAGAGGTCCGACCCATCGAGGCAAACCAGGAGCGTCACCCCCTCGTGGGGGATCACGTGCAAGCTGCGGACGCCGAGCTGCACCGCCGCTCCGGGCACCAGCACGTGGATGTCACCCGTCTCAGGCGGGGCGTGGGCCATGAGCACCGGCTCGGCCTGGCCGAACACCGGCTCGGGAGAAAGAATGGGGATTCCGCGCAACGAGGGCACGCCGACGCGCATCCGCAGCACTGGGCCTGCGTTCAGCGTCTCCAGGATCTTTCCAAGGCCCAACCCCTTGCCATCGGCGCTGGCGCCCCGGGGTCGAACTTCCAGGTCCTCGGGGCGGATCAGCACCTTGACCTCCATGGAGCCTTTGACGCGCGGCGCGTCGGAGGGAAGGGAGAGGACCGCCTCGCCCACGTGCAGGTTCCCGGAGCGGATCTCGCCCATGAGCAGGTTGGCGTCCCCCAGGAAGCGCGCCACCAGTTCAGTCTTGGGCCGCCGGTAGAGGAGAGCGGGGGGGCCCACTTCCACCAAGTGGCCCCGGTCGAGGATCCCGATCCGGTCCGCCAGCTCGAACGCTTCCTCTTGATCATGTGTCACCAGGATGGTGGTGACCTTCAGCTTCCGCTGGATCTCCTTGAGGGACTTCCGCAGCTGAGAGCGAGTGCGCACGTCCAGCGCTCCGAACGGCTCGTCCATGAGGAGCACCGAGGGCTGGTAGGCCAGCGCCCGGGCGACGGCCACGCGCTGCTGCTGCCCTCCTGAAAGACGTCCGGGAACCGAGGCGGCCATCCCCTCCAAGCCGATGAGGTTCAAGAGCTCCTCGCGACGGCGGACTCGCTCCGCCTGTGCGACCCCATGGATGCGCATGCCGAATTCGATGTTTCCTTCGACCGTCATGTGCTGGAACAGGGAGTAGTTCTGGAAGACGAACCCCACGCCTCGCTTCTGCGGGGGCAGGTGGTCCACTCGCCCGCCCTGGAGGAAAATCCGACCCTCGTCGGGTCGGGTAAGACCGGCAATGATTCGCAACGCCGTGCTCTTGCCGCTCCCGGATCCCCCCAGGAGCACGAAGAGCTCCCCATCCGCCACTTCCAGCGAGACCTCATCCAGGGCCACATGGGGGCCGAAGCGCTTCGAGACGTGATCCAGGACGATGGACATCAGGGACCTTCGCGCGATGGACGTCGGGTGAAGCGCAGAAGGAAAAGGAAGATGGAGAAAGAAAGGACGGCCAGGACGGCAGCCACGGCGTTGGCCGTCTCGATCTGCCCGGCTTCGAACTGGGCGAAAATGAACAGCGGGGCAGTCTGGGTCTTCAGCCGCAGATTTCCCGAGACCATGGCCGTGGCGCCGAACTCGCCCAGAGAGTGGGCGAAAGTCAGGAGCGTTCCGCTGAAGAGCCCTCCCTTCAGGGCCGGGAGGATGACGTAAACAAATGTCCGGAAGCGGCCCGCCCCCATGGTGTAGGCAGCTTCCTCGTAGGTGATCTCCAGCTCGTCAAGCACCGGCTTCACCGCCCCGAGCATGTACGGGAAGGTCACGAGGACGTGGGCCAGAAAGACGCCGAAAGGAGCGAAAACCGGGGCAAATCCCAGCGGGACAAGGTACCGGCCCAGTAACCCGATGGGACCCCAGAGCAGGATCAGGGACGTGCCCATCACCACGGTGGGAATCGCCACGGGCAGATTCACCAGGATCGACAGGGGCCCCCGTCCCGCGAAACGGTGCTTGGAGAGGACGTAAGCCGAGAAGGTTCCCACGATGGCGTTGGCCAGACTGGTGCAGAGCGCAATCCACAGGCTCATGCGCAGGGCGAACTGGGCCTCCGGCAGCTTGAGGGTCTGGTAGAAGGAGTCCCACCCGCCGCGCCCGGCGAAGACGAAGATGGCGACGATGGGGAGGATGAGTAGCGGCGTCAGAACCGCCCAGAGAAGGCCGATGGTGATGCGGTGGGTGATGGTCTTGCGCTGCGGCTCCACCGGAGAACGAGGCTCGGTCATTTCCGGAGCTCTTTGTACACTTGCCCCTTCCAGACCTTCTCGTAGACCAGTGCGTCGGCCTTCTTCCACCCGCCCATTTCCTCCACGGTGAAGGTCTTGGGAAGCGGGGGAAGGTCCGGGTTGGCCGATTCCAGTGAGGGGTTCAAGGCGGAGCGGTAGCCGTACTTGACGAAGATGGACTGAGCCGCGTCGGAGAAGAGGAAGTCACGGAATGCTTCCACCAGTGGACGATCTTTGGGCTTGAGGTTCCGGTCCACCAGCACCAGCAGATGCTCCGACAGGATGGTGTAAGGGGGGCGGATGATTTCCGACGCGTGGGTCGAATCTCCTCTCGGGAGGATTCCCTGTTGCTCGTAGGTGATCAGAGCGTCGCCCAGCCCATTTTCGAACTGGGTCCTGGCGCCGGCCGCGGAAGGAGACTGTCCCACAACATTCTTCCAGATGCCCACCAGCAGCTCCTTGCCGCGGCGCAGGTCCTCGGGATCCTCGGTCGAAGGCTTTCCGGTGGCCGACACGAACTCGGCCAGAATCGACCACTTCGCTCCGCCGGAGGTCAGCGGGTCGGGGTGGATGATGCCTACTCCGGGTCGGGCCAGGTCGGCGAAGGTACGAATGTCCTTGGGATTTCCCTTGCGGACCAGAATCACGAAAGGAGTGCGATTGACGACACCCCGGGCGGGGAAAGCTCGCCAATCCGTCGTGACGGCTCCGGCCTCCTCCAACCGCAGCGCATCCCCTTCGTGGGAGACGATGGCCACCGCTGCCGGCGCTCCCATGACGATCTGGTTGGTGATGGTTCCGGAGCCGGCGAAAGAGGAGGTAAAGG
>Ga0066710_100005895_pt1 | contig 11310 bp, 9 predicted proteins | sample GraSoiAngelo_159_FD_79666 | JGI IMG/M metagenome (GOLD analysis project Ga0066710, IMG submission 79666) | Grasslands soil microbial communities from the Angelo Coastal Reserve, California, USA - 14_1009_16_40cm | ecosystem: Environmental > Terrestrial > Soil > Grasslands | place: USA... | reverse complement strand
GGGGTTGGGGGCCATTTCGGGGCCCCCGATCAAGCAGTCGGACAGGCGATCTTCATCGTGTCGAGGCGCCGCAGCCGGTCCTGACCGGGCGCGCGGTCCCAGATATCCGCGAGGTCTTCGGCCGTCCACGGCGTCGCGCGCGTGGCGGTGCGCAGCGGGGCCTGGTGCGAGTACACGGTGACTTCCTCGCCCCGCACGCCGACGATCTGGCCCGTGATGTGGGCCGCGCGATCGCTCACGAGATAGGCGACGACCGGCGCGATGGCTTCGGGCGGCGTGGCGGTGGCGGCGCCGCGGCGCTCGCCGGGCAGGCGTTGCGTCATCCGCGTGTCGGCCGTCGGCGAGATCACGTTGCACCGCACGCCGTACTTGGCCATGGCCAGCGCGGTCGAGCGCATGAGGCCGACGATCCCTTCCTTGGCGGCTGAATAGTTCGGCTGGCCCGGGCTGCCCTCGAGGCCCGCGGTGGAGGTGAAGCCGATGATGCAGCCGCGCTTCTTCTCGCGCATGTGCGCGGTGGCCGGCTGCATGACGGTGAAGTGGCCCTTCAGGTGAACGGCAATCACCGCATCCCACTCGTCCTCGGACATGTTGAAGATCATCCGCTCGCGCAGGATGCCGGCGCAGCAGACCAGGATGTGGAGGTCGCCGAACTCCTTGAGCGCCAGGTTGACGACGTTGCGACCGCCCGCCATCGTCGCCACGCTCTCGGGGCTGGCCAGCGCGCGGCCGCCCGCCTTGGTGATCGTGGCCACCACCTCGTTGGCCGGCTCGCTGGACGGATCGCGCCCGTCCACGCTGACGCCGTAATCGTTCACGACCACCGCCGCGCCCGCCGCCGCCAGCCCGATCGACACCGCGCGCCCGATGCCCGTGCCCCCGCCCGTCACCACCGCCACCTTCCCGTCCAGCATCCCCATGACGTCCTCCCTTAGTCAGGGGGCACCCTTGCAGGTTCCCCGTTCGCCTCCGTTGGAGGCTCCCGAGTATACGGGCGAGGGTCGTGTAGTACGATTGGGCGCAACAACCGACCCGCAGTGCCCCGCGACCCGTTGAGAGGAGCGAGCGAATGTCGTACGACCTGGTGATCAAGAACGGCACGGTGATCGACGGCTCCGGTCTTCCCCGCTTCCGCGCCGACGTGGCTGTCCAGGACGGCCGTATCGCCTCCATCGGCCGCATCCGCGACGGCGCGCGCCAGGTGCTCGACGCCGAGGGCCACGTGGTGGCCCCGGGCTTCATCGACGGCCACACGCACATGGACGCCCAGATCTTCTGGGATCCGCTCGGGACGTGCTCGTGCTGGCACGGCATCACCAGCGTCGTGATGGGCAACTGCGGCTTCACGCTCGCTCCGTGCGCGGACAAGGACAAGCAGCTCGTCATGCGCAACCTCGAGCGCGCCGAGGACATCTCGGCCGACGCCATGAACGTCGGCATCGAGTGGTCGTGGACGACGTACCGCGAGTACATGGAGACCCTCGAGCGTCTCCCCAAGGGCATCAACTACTCGGGCTACATCGGCCACTCCGCCCTGCGCACCTACGTGATGGGCGAGCGCGCCTTCGACGGGCCCGCGACCGAGGACGATCTCAAGGCAATGGAGGCCCAGCTCCGCGACGCCATCGAGGCCGGCGCCATCGGCTTCACGACCTCACGCTCGCCGAGCCACGAGACGCCCGACCGCCGCCCGGTCGCGAGCCGCATGGCCGACTGGTCGGAGGTGCGCCGCCTCGTCAACGTCATGGGCGAGCTGAACGCGGGCATCTTCGAGCTGGCCGGCGAGAACGTCGATCGCAACAAGGACGCCGACCCCGCCAAGCGCCGCGACTACCACATGCGCCTGCGGGACCTCGCCGTCGAGAGCGGGCGGCCGATCACATTCGGTCTGTTCTCCCGGAAGGATGCGCCGGGTGTCTACAAGGATTACGTGAACCTCCTCGACGAGACCGCCGCGGCGGGTGGGCGCATGTTCGCCCAGGTCCACAGCCGCGCGCTTTCCGCGGTCCTCTCCTTCCGCACCCAGACGCCCTTCGACAAGATGCCGGTGTGGAAGGAGATCCGCGCGCTGCCGCTGGCGGAGCAGAAGGCGAAGTTCCGCGACCCGGCGCTGCGGCCCAAGCTCGTGGAGGCCGCCAGAGCGCGTTTCGAGGGCGCGCCGCGCGGCACCGAAGCCCGGCCGGCGGTCTTCGAGTGGCTCTTCGTGATGGAGAGCGTGCACGGGACGCACCGGTCGGTGGCCGAGATCGCCCGCCAGCGCAACTGCGATCCCGTCGAGGCCATGATCGACCTCGGGCTCGAGACCGACTTCAACGTGTTCTTCCTGCAGCCCATCGCGAACGAAGATCAGGAGGTCGCCCTCGAGCTGATGAAGCTGCCGCGCGCCGTCGTGACGTTCTCGGACTCGGGCGCCCACGTCTCGCAGCTCATGGACTCCTCGCTGCAGACGCACCTGCTCGCCTACTGGGTGCGCGAGCGGCAGGCCTTCACGCTCGAGCAGGCCGTGCGAATGCTCACGCTGGTGCCGGCCACGCAGTGGGGCTTCGCCGATCGCGGCCTCATCCGCCAGGGCATGGCCGCGGACTTCGTCGTGTTCGATCCCGACACCATCGCGGCCGAGATGCCGGAAGTGGTCCACGACCTGCCGGCCGGCGCCAAGCGCCTCACGCAGCGCTGCCGGGGCATCGCGGCCACCGTCGTCAACGGCCAGGTCCTGCTGAAGGACGGCAAGCACACCGGCGCGCTGCCGGGCCGGCTGCTGCGAGGTCCGCTCGCGCGCGCCTAGGTTCCGCAGAGGGCTGCTAGAAACAACGCGCGCGGCGCAGAGCCCTTTCGGCTCTGGCCGCGCGCGCGTGCGTTCAGCGTGGTTGCGCGACTACCGCGTGGGTGGCGGAGGCGGAGGCGGCGGCGGCGTCCCTGCGGGCGGCGGAGGTACCGCTGCGGGAGTGAGGTTCGACGGCGCGCGGGCGGGCGGTGGCGGCGGAGGCGGCGGCGGCGTGGCAGCCGTGGCGGCGGCCGGGGCCGTGTACGCCGGGACCGAGCCACGCGCCACGGGGACCTGGTTGCCCTTGGCGTACATGCACTGCATGTAGCTCGCGTCGTACCGCCTCTGCACGGAGCCCTGCGAGGCCTGGGCGTTGCCCGCGCCGACGAGCGTGCCCCCGAAGAGGCCGGTGCCCGCGCCCACGGCCGCGCCCGTCGCCGGGCTCCCGGCCGCCGCGCCGATGGCGGCCCCCACGGCGGCCCCGAGCAGCGTGCCGACCGCGGCGCCTGTGACCGTGCTGCTCGCGCCCGCCTCGTTCACTGTCGTGCCGACCTGCTGGCTGGCAAATTGCCGGCATGAGGCGTCGTCGATCTGGAACTGGTTGAAGTCCTTCCCGGTCCCCGGCAGCACCATCACGCTGGGGCCGTGTGGGACGCTCGCGCACGCGCCCACGAAAAGGCTGGCGAGCACGCAGACGCCGATCGACTTTTTCACGGGCTCAATCCTGCCGCGGCGGAACCTTGACCCACGTCTCCGGGCACGTCTGGACGCTCGGGTAATACCCGCGCGAGCTGGGGCAGTAGTACCAGTAGGCCTCGGGCGCGCTCGGCGCCGGCGCGACCGTCACGGACGACTGCTGCGGCTGCTGGACGTAGACCGGAGGCTCCTGCACGACGACCGGAGGCGGCGAATAGGTGTAGTACGGCGGCGGGTAGTACCAGTACGGGTAGTACGGGTAATACGGGTAGTAGCCCCCGAACCCGATGAACACGCGCGTGCCGCCGTGATGCTGGCCACGCCAGGCCAGGCTCGGCTCCGCGAACACGAGAAGCAGGGCCACCAGCAGCAAGGCGACCGTTGCAATCTTTCTCATGGCACCCCTCCTCGGATGACTTCGACGCACGACCCCTGAAACGTATTCAGTATAGGCCAAGACGGCGCCCCCCACTCAACCCGCGTCGGGTGGTACCCCGGCCCCCGCTGAGGTAGAGTCGCCGTCATGCGATTCGGCACCTACTACTTCCTGCAGGCGCCGCCCTCCCTGAGCCACCCGGAGGTCATCCACCGCGAGATCGAGCAGATGGTGTGGACCGAGGAGCTGGGGTTCGACAGCATCTGGCTGACCGAGCACCACTTCATCGAGTACGGCCTGTCGGTATCCCCCGCGATCCTCGCCACGGCCGCCGCCATGCGCACCCAGCGCGTGCGCATCGGCCTGGCCGCCGCCATCCTGCCCTTCCACGATCCGATCCGGCTCGCCGAGGAGCTGGCCTTCGTGGACGTCCTGAGCGGCGGCCGGATCGACGTCGGCGTCGGCCGCGGCAACCGCCCGGTGGAGTTCGAGGGCTACCGGATCCCGCAGATCGAGAGCCGGGAGCGCTTCGAAGAGAGCCTCGCCATCATGCTACGGGCGTGGACGCAGGAGCGGTTTTCCTTCGAGGGCCAGCACTTCACCATCCCCGAGGTGCGCGTCATCCCCAAGCCCATCCAGAAGCCGCACCCGCCGCTCTACATCGTGTGCGTCAGTCCCGACACGATCGAGGCCACGGCGCTGCGCGGGCTGCCGATGCTGAACTCGATCCTGCGTGGCCCCATCGACCAGCTCGTCGCGCAGCGCGACACCTACGTGAAGGCTTGCAAGAAGGGCGGGCGCAGCGACGCGGAGATCGCCAGCCTGCTCGGCCGCTGGGGCGTCTCGCGCCACATCTACGTGGCGCCCACCGACGCCCAGGCGCAGGCCGAGACGCGCGAGGCCGAGATGTGGTACCAGGAGGCGCTGCGGCGCTTCCTCATCCCTGAGCACATCGAGCGCGTGCATCCGCTGCTGCAGCCGGGCTTCCGCACGATGGCCGAGCGGCTGGGCAACATCAGCTGGGAGCAGCTCGTGGCCGAGACGCTGGCCATCGGCTCGCCCGACACCGTCGCGGCGAAGCTCGAGGAGATGGAGCGCCTGGGTGTCGGCGAGGTGCTCTGCTGGATGAACTTCGGCGGCCTGCCGCAGGCGCACGTGCGCCGCTCGATGGAGATGTTCGCGCGCGAGGTGATGCCGCGCTTCCGCTGAGGCGGCTGGAACCGGCATGCTCGAGTTCGACCACCTGCGCATCCCGGTGACGAACGTCGCGCGCTCGCGCGACTGGTACGTGAGGACCCTCGGGATGAAGGTCGAGACGATCTTCTGGGACGAGCGCTCCATGAAGGAGAAGTGAGGATGGCCGAGCCGTTTCCGCTGATCGAGGTGGAGGGACCGCCGCGCGAGCGCGGCCGGCAGTACGGCCGCCAGGCCGCCGAGCGCATCGCGCTGGGCGTGCGCCACTACACGCAGCAGCTCGAGAGCGCGCGCTTCGACGCCGCCGCCATCCGCGAGCTCGTCCGCGAGTACGTGCCGCAGATGGACGCCTTCGAGCCCGCCTACGTCGAGGAGATGCGCGGCATCGCCGAGGGCGCCCGGCTCGACTTCGAGGCCGTCGCGCTGCTCAACGCGCGCACGGAGATCCTCAAGCTCGGGCGCCACCCCGAGCTTCGCCGCCGAATCACCGGCGACGAGGCGTGCACGGGCGTCGTCGCGCTGCCCGAGGCCACGCAGGGGCGGCGGCTCATCCACGCGCAGAACTGGGACTGGAAGGTCGAGTGCGCGGAGACGGCCGTCGTGCTCCGCGTGCGCCGCGACGACGGCCCCGATCTCCTCACCTTCACCGAGGCCGGCGGCCTCGCGCGCTCGGGCTTCAACTCGGCCGGGATCGCCATCACGGCCAACTACCTCGAGTGCGACCGCGACTACCGGCGGCTCGGTGTGCCGCTGGCCCTCATCCGGCGCAAGGTCCTGGAGTCGCAGCACCTGGCCCTTGCCATGCGCGCGGTATACGTGACGCCGAAGTCGGCCGCCAACAACATGATCGTCAGCCACGCCGAGGGCGTGGCGATCGACTTCGAGTGCGCGCCCGACGAGACCTTCCAGGTGCATCCCGCCGAGGGCCTGCTCGTGCACGCCAACCACTTCGTGAGCCCGGTGGCGCTGGCCAAGCTGCGCGACACCGGCATCGCCAACACCCCCGACAGCCTCTACCGCGACGTGCGCGTGCGCGGCCTGCTGGCCCCGCAGATCGGCCGGCTCACCCGCGAATCCGTCAAGGCCGCGCTGCTCGACGACTTCGCCACCCCGTGGTCGGTCTGCCGGCCGCCGCGCCCCGGCGTCACCGAGGTCGTGAGCGCGACCGTGGCCATGGTGGTGATGGAGCCGGCGCTCGGCGTGCTGGAGGTGGCGCCGCTGCCGGCGCTGGGCGCGCGCTTCACCAGCTATCATCTGGAGGTCGTTGATTCGCCGCCGCACCGCGACTACCCTGTGGGCGCCCGACTCTCCTGAAAGGACCACGAGCATGGCTTCCTCTGGCAAGGTCGCGATCGTCACCGGGGCAGGCAGCGGCATCGGCAAGGCTTCCGCGCTGGCCCTCCTCAACGAAGGGTACGCGGTCGCGCTGGCGGGGCGCCGCAAGGACGCCCTCGAATCCGTCGTGCGCGAGGCCAAGCCGGGCTCCCGCACGCTCGCGGTCGTCACCGACGTGGGCGATCCCGCCTCGGTGCGCGCACTCTTCGCGCGGACCAAGGAGACGTTCGGCCGGCTCGACCTGCTCTTCAACAACGCGGGCATCGGGGCGCCGGCGGTGCCGCTGGAGGACCTGCCCTTCGAGCAGTGGAAGGCCGTGGTGGACACGAACCTCACCGGCTCGTTCCTCTGCACGCAGGAAGCGTTCAAGATCATGAAGAGCCAGGAGCCGCGCGGCGGCCGCATCATCAACAACGGCTCCATCTCGTCCCACGCGCCGCGCCCGGGCTCGGTTGCCTACACCTCCACCAAGCACGCGATCACCGGCCTCACCAAGACCACCTCGCTCGACGGCCGCAAGTACGACATCGCGTGCGGTCAGATCGACGTGGGCAACGCGGCGACGCCGCTGACCGAGCGCATGACCAAGGGCGTGCCGCAGGCCAACGGCACCGTGATGGTGGAGCCCGTGATGGATGTGGACAACGTGGCCAAGGCCGTCGTCTACATGGCAAGCCTGCCGCTGGACGCCAACGTCCTGTTCCTGACCGTCATGGCCACGAAGATGCCGTTCGTCGGCCGCGGCTGAGCTGCGTCTGAATAGGGGACGGCGCGCGCGCGTCCAAGGCGCCATGCGAGAGGGCGCCCCCCCGTGAGCCCGTCCCGCACATTCATCCTCCGGCCGGTCGCCACCTCGCTGCTCACCGTGGGCATTCTGCTGGCCGGCATGCTGGCCTATCTCCAGCTCCCCGTGTCCGCCCTGCCCCAGGTGGACTACCCGACCATCCAGATCGTGACGTTCTACCCCGGCGCCAGCCCCGACGTCATGGCCTCCTCGGTGACCACGCCGCTCGAGCGCCAGTTCGGCCAGCTCCCCGGCCTGAAGCAGATGACCTCCACCAGCTCGTTCGGCGCCTCGCTCATCACGCTGCAGTTCATCATCGAGTACCAGATCGACGTGGCCGAGCAGCAGGTGCAGGCCGCGATCAACGCCGCCGCCGCCCTGCTGCCGCGCGACCTCCCCAACCCGCCCGTCTACAGCAAGGCCAACCCGGCCGACACGCCGGTGCTCACGCTCGCCCTCACCTCCGACACGCTGCCGCTGCAGCGCGTGCAGGACCTGGCCGACACCAACCTGGCCCAGAAGATCTCGCAGCTCCCCGGCGTGGGGCTGGTCTCGATCAGCGGCGGCCAGCGGCCGGCCGTGCGCGTGCAGGCCGACCCCATGAAGCTCGCCTCGTACGGGTTGAGCCTGGAGGACCTGCGCACGGTGCTCGGGCAGGCCAACGTCGATCAGGCCAAGGGCAACCTCGAAGGCCCGCGCCAGGCGTTCACCATCGGGGCCAACGACCAGCTCTTCTCGGCCGCCGAGTATCGCGCGGTCGTCGTCGCCTACCGCAATGGCGCGCCGGTGCGGCTCACCGACGTCGCCGAGGTGATCGACGGCGTGGAGAACACCAAGCTGGCGGCCTGGATGAACGACAAGCCGGCCGTGATCGTCAACATCCAGCGCCAGCCGGGCGCCAACATCATCGGCGTCGTGGACCGCATCGCGCGCCTGCTGCCCCAGCTCAAGGCCTCGCTGCCCTCCTCGATCGAGATCACCACGCTCACCGACCGCACCGCCACCATCCGCGCCTCCGTGCGCGACGTCGAGTTCACGCTGGTGCTCACGATCGGGCTGGTCGTGCTGGTGATGTTCCTCTTCCTGCGCTCCGTGGCGGCCACCGTCATCCCCAGCGTGGCCGTGCCCATCTCGATCGTGGGGACGTTCGGCGTCATGTACCTGCTCGGCTATAGCCTCGACAATCTCTCGCTGATGGCGCTCACGATCTCCACCGGTTTCGTCGTGGACGACGCCATCGTGATGATCGAGAACATCGCCCGCTACATCGAGGCCGGCGAGTCGCCGCTGCAGGCGGCGCTCAAAGGCTCCGCGCAGATCGGGTTCACGATCGTCTCGCTGACGGTCTCGCTCATCGCCGTGCTCATCCCGCTGCTGTTCATGGGCGACATCGTGGGCCGGCTCTTCCGCGAATTCGCGGTGACGCTGGCGGTGACGATCCTCGTCTCGGCGGTGGTGTCGCTGACGCTGACGCCGATGATGTGCGCCAAGCTCCTGCGCCACGAGCACGCCGGGGCCCGGGGCCGCTTCTACCGGCTCACGGAGGCGATGTTCGAGTGGGTGATCGCGCGCTACGCCACCACGCTGCGCTGGGTGCTGCGGCATCAGCCGGGCACCCTGGTGGTGACGATCGCCACCCTGCTGGCGACGATCCTGCTCTACGCGGTGGCGCCCAAGGGCTTCTTCCCGATCCAGGACACCGGCGTGATCCTCGGCATCTCGGAGGCGCCGCCGACCGTCTCCTTCATGGCGATGGCCGAGCGCCAGCAGGCGCTCGCCCGCGTGATCCTCAAGGACCCCGACGTGGCCAGCCTGTCGTCCTTCATCGGCGTGGACGGGGTGAACATGACGCCCAACAGCGGGCGCATCCAGATCAACCTCAAGCCGCGCGACGAGCGCGCCGCCGACGCCTCCGCCGTGATCCGCCGCCTGCAGCCGCAGGTGGAAACCGTCGAGGGCATCACGCTCTACATGCAGCCGGTCCAGGACCTCACCGTCGAGGACCGCGTCAGCCGCACGCAGTTCCAGTACTCGCTGGAAGACGCCGACGCCCGCGAGCTGGGCGAGTGGGCGCCGCGGCTCATCGACCGGCTCAAGGCGCTGCCCGAGCTGCGGGACGTGGCCAGCGACCAGCAGAACGGCGGGCTGCACGCCCAGCTCGTGATCGACCGCGACAGCGCCTCCCGCCTGGGCATCGCGCCGCAGGCCATCGACGACACGCTCTACGACGCGTTCGGCCAGCGCCAGGTCTCGACCATCTTCACGCAGTTGAACCAGTACCACGTGATCCTGGAGGTGGCGCCCCCGTTCCGCGACAACCCGGAGGCGCTCAAGTACATCTACGTGAAATCGGCCACCGGCCAGCAGGTGCCGCTGGGCGCGTTCACCCGCTTCGCGCCGGGCACCGGCCCGCTGGCCGTGAACCACCAGGGCCAGTTCTCCGCGGTGACGATCTCCTTCAACCTGGCGCCCAACGTCGCGCTCGGCCACGCGGTGGACGCCATCCGCGGCGTCGAGCGGGACATCGCGCTGCCGGCCTCGATCCGCGCCGGCTTCCAGGGCACGGCGCAGGCCTTCCAGGCCTCGCTCGCCAACCAGTCGCTGCTGATCCTGGCCGCCATCGTCACCGTCTACATCGTGCTGGGCGTCCTCTACGAGAGCTACATCCACCCGGTGACGATCCTGTCCACGCTGCCCTCGGCCGGGGTGGGCGCCATCCTGGCGCTGATCCTCTTCCGCGCGCACCTCGACATCATCGCGCTCATCGGCATCATCTTGTTGATCGGCATCGTGAAGAAAAACGCGATCATGATGATCGACTTCGCGCTCGAGGCCGAGCGCGACGAGGGCAAGCCGCCCGCCGAGGCGATCTACCAGGCGTGCCTGCTGCGCTTCCGGCCCATCATGATGACCACGATGGCCGCCCTGCTCGGCGGCCTCCCGCTGGCGCTCGGCTCCGGGACCGGCGCCGAGCTGCGCCGGCCCCTCGGCATCACGATCGTGGGCGGCCTCATCCTCTCCCAGCTCCTCACGCTCTACACCACGCCGGTCGTCTACCTCTACTTCGACCGTCTCGCGCGACATTTTCACCGGCGCCCCGAAGTGGCGCCCCGACCTCCCGGCGCCTCACAGGTCCCCGGCGTGGCGGGGGCGCTGACCGAATGACGGGTCCACGGTGAACATCTGCGAGCCGTTCATCCGTCGCCCCATCGCGACCTCGCTGCTGAGCCTCGCGCTGCTGCTGGCCGGCGTCATGGCCTATCGCACGCTGCCGGTGGCCTCGCTGCCGCAGGTGGAGTTCCCGGTGATCCAGGTGCGTGCGCTCCTGCCCGGCGCCAGCCCCGAGAACATGGCCTCGTCGGTGGCCACGCCGCTCGAGCGCCAGTTCGGCCGCATCGCCGGCGTGACGGAGATGACCTCCACCAGCCTGCTGGGCGCCACCACGATCGTGCTGCAGTTCGATCTGAACCGCAGCATCGACGCCGCCGCCCGCGACGTGCAGGCCGCCATCAACGCCGCCCGCAGCCAGCTCCCGGCGGCGCTGCCCAACAATCCGACCTACCGCAAGGTGAACCCGGCCGACGCGCCGATCCTGATCCTGGGCCTCACCTCACAGACGCTCCAGGTCAGCCGTCTGTTCGACGCCGCCGACTCGATCCTGGCCCAGAAGCTCTCGCAGGTCTCCGGTGTCGGCCAGGTCATCGTGGGCGGCGGGGCCAAGCCGGCGGTGCGGGTGCGCGTGGATCCCAACCGCCTGAGCCAGATGGGCGTCGGCCTCGACGAGATCCGCACCGCGCTGCGCGCCGTCAACGCGAACTCGCCGAAGGGCGAGCTGGCCGACGCCACCACGGCGTGGACGATCACCGCCACCGACCAGCTCTTCGAGGCCGACCAGTACCGGCCGGTGATCGTCGCCTACAAGAACGGCGCCGCCGTCGGCCTCGGCGACATCGCCGAGGTCGAGAGCTCGGTGGAGGACCTGCGCACGGGCGGGCTGGCCAACGGCCGCCGGGCCGTGCTGATCATCGTCTTCCGTCAGCCGGGCAGCAACATCATCGACACCGTCGACCGCGTGCGGGCGCTGCTGCCGGAGCTGCGGGCCTCGATCTCGCCGGCGATCGACCTCGACGTGCTGCTCGACCGCACGACCACGATCCGCGC
>Ga0066710_100005894_pt1 | contig 11311 bp, 7 predicted proteins | sample GraSoiAngelo_159_FD_79666 | JGI IMG/M metagenome (GOLD analysis project Ga0066710, IMG submission 79666) | Grasslands soil microbial communities from the Angelo Coastal Reserve, California, USA - 14_1009_16_40cm | ecosystem: Environmental > Terrestrial > Soil > Grasslands | place: USA... | reverse complement strand
GGCTGTCATCCACAACGACACACGCGGGCCAAAACACAACGCCGTTAATGCCGCCATCCGTCCAGATCGCGACCACTACTTTGGCCGCATCTGGCGCGTCGAGCACAAGCAATCGAAAAAAATAGACGTGCCCGATCTTTCAAAAGCCTCTGAGAGCAAATTGATCAAGGCCCTCGAAAATCCGAATCGCCCCGTCCGGATGACGGCGCATCGCCTCCTGATGGAAAAAGCCATCACTAGCCGGGCTCTTACTGATTTGGCCATGGACACCAAAAAGCCGGCGTATGCACGTGTGCATGCGCTCTGGCTGACAGGCACCGCCCCCGTGGCTTTGCTGGCTGATGCGGAACCGGCCGTGGCGAAGAATGCCTTGCGGGTCGCCGCGCGTGCCGGCGTGAGCGATGACGCGCTGATCCAGGCGCTGCGTCGCCAGGAACCGCAGGTCCGGTTGGCCGCGCTGCTGGCGCTTGGCTCCTCGAATAATCCGCGAGCGATCCAAGCCGCGGTCGACATTTACCCCAACCTCAATGATGGCTGGTCCGAATCGGCTCTCATCGCCGCGGCAGACGCACGCCCCTCGGCCTTCATCGAAGCCGCGTTCAGTTCGTCTCGGTCGGCTGATCTTGCGCCGCTGCTTGGCAATCTAGTGAAACTCGCCGCCACAAAATCGGACGCCGCCGAGACTGCGACCCGGCTGGTCCAACGCGCGGCTTCGAGCTCTGATGCTCTCAAGATTGCCGCGCTGGAAAGTCTGGCGACCTATTTCAAGGACGACGTCACGTGGTCGGCTACGTTGGACGAGTCGTTCAGGACGCTCCTCAGGTCAGAAAATCTGGATGTGGCGGCGGCCGCGCTGCCGTTGCTGGCGCGTTGGAACAAAGGCGAAAGTGAGGCGGCCAAGCCGCTGATTTCGAAGCTCATCAACCGCGTTCAGCGCGAGGACATATCGAGCGCCGAAGGCGAACGTATCGTCACGAGCCTCCTACGCTCCCGCGCACTGGATTCGAATATCCTGCCGCAAACCGCGCAACTTTTGGGTTCCTCCACCCCCGAAGCCATTCAAAAACCTCTTGTGCTTGCATTGGGCGAAACGGCCGACCCTGCAGTCGGGCCAATTCTCGCCGGCGCAATTCCGAAGCTCCGAGGTGATTTGAAAGACACAGCGGTCGCACAATTGCTCAAACGCGCCGATTGGGCCAACGCGCTTGTGGATGAAATCAAGAAGGGCACTCTGACTCTCGCGGCGCTCGGACCCGGTAACATCTTTCGTCTGCGAACTCACAGCGACAAGTCCGTCGCGCAAAGGGCCGGCGCAGTGATTGACGAACTCCGCGGCCCCGAGGTTAAGGAAAAAGAGGCATTGATCGCCAAACTCGAACCAGCCGTCGCGCGCCCCGGCAGTGCCGAAAACGGGAAGCAGGTCTTTACGCAGAATTGCGCCGTGTGCCACAAGATCAATAATGAGGGGCGTGACGTCGGCCCGGACCTTACGGGCATGGGCGTGCATGGGCCGCATGAACTGCTCACGCACATTCTCGATCCGAATCGCTTCGTGGAAGAAAACTATGTCGCGACCAGTATTGAAACGAGGGATGACCAGGTGCTCGATGGCATTGTGGTGCGCGAAAATCGTTCCACGGTTGTGCTGCGCAATAACGTCGGCGAGACCGAGGTCAAAACCTCGGACATCAAGTCGCGCCGCAGCACGGGCCGTTCGCTGATGCCCGAGGGCTTCGAGGCCCTGGGCGAAGAACCCTTGCGCGATTTGCTCGCGTTCATGGGGGCTGGCGAGAGCAAATATAAAATCATCGATCTGAAAGCCGCGTTCACGGCGAGCACTAGGCAAGGCCTTTTCAACGGTCGCGACTTGACTAACGAAACTTTGCGCTTCCGCAAGTTTGGTCTCGTCAAGGCCGGCGACGTGCCCTTTGAAGTGGTGAATCCCGCGCGAACAACTTCGGGCAACAACCTAATTGTGCTTAAGGGCGGACAGAACTACGCGAAGACGCATCCGCAGAAAGTCGAGATCACGGGCGTGGGCATTCGAGCGACGAAGCTGCATTTCCTGGGCGGCGTCGGCGGCTGGGCGTATCCCTGCTGCGGGAACAACCAGAATGAGAATGTCCCGGTCGCAAAAATTTCCCTGCAGTTCGATGGCGGCGACTCCGAGGAGATTGTGCTGAAGAACGGCGTCGAAATCGCTGATTACAACGGCAACTACGACGTGCCCGGCTCGGCGGCAGTTCCCGATATCAGTGCCCGCGGACAGGTTCGCACCTTCAGCAAGTCGCTGCATCATCCCGGCACGATCCAGAAGATCGCGATCGAGAGCACGGACAACGCGGTCGCCCCCGTCTTCGTCGCGATCACCGCCGAAGTTGGCGACAAGCCAGAGCAACACGCTGACGCTTCAGGTAACGGCGGCACTGCCGCTTCCGGCGTCCGCACGCTCATTGTCGGCGGCGGCAGCTCGCACGATTTCAATCGCTGGTTCAATCAGGCGGATGTGGCGACGCTGTCGACGAAAGGCAAAGCGACTTATACAGAGGACATGTCCGCGGTACTGCCGGCGCTGAGAACCGCCGACGTTCTTTACCTCAGCAATAATCAACCCATGCAGGACCCCGAACTGCGCAAAGCGGTCTTTGCTCACGCCGAAGCCGGCAAGGGGCTCCTGCTCGTTCATCCCGCCCTTTGGTACAACTGGAAGGACTGGCCGGAATATAATCGCGTGCTCGTCGGTGGGGGCGCAAAGAGCCACGACAAATATGGCGAGTTCGAAGTCACTGTCCAGGAGACCGGTCACCCGATAATGGCCGGCGTCCCTGCGAGCTTTAAAATTAGCGACGAGCTATACCATTTCGAAAAGGACGAGCAAGGCACACCGATTCATGTCCTCGCAACCGGCACCAGCCCTGTCACTGGAAAAACATTTCCCGTGGCGTGGATAACTCAGCATCCCAAAGCACGCATCGTTTGCCTTACTCTGGGCCACGACGGCCAAGCTCATGAGCATCCCGCCTATAAGGCGATCCTCCAGAACAGCCTGGCCTGGGTCGCCGGGCGATGAACCCTAGACTGGCGCGAGCCGAGATGCAGCCGTGTGGTGCGAAATGTCCCGGACCAGTTCGGCCGATTTCGCCGCTTCGCAGCGCTCGGCAATATCAGCCTGCGAGACTATACCGCAGCAAAACCCGAGCGCATCCACTACTGGCATTCGGCGCACCTGGTGGTGTTCCATTAACTGGCAACAGGTGTCCACGTCCATCTCCCGCGTCGCCGGCACCACCGGCGTGGACATGCAGGCTTCCGCAGTGAGGAATTGCGGGTTTTCACCTTTGGCGACGCCCCTGCACACGATGTCGCGATCGGTGATCACGCCCAAAAGTTTCGGACGAGCATCCGATTCAACGACCGGCAGGCAACCGCAGTCGTGTTTAATCATTTCCTGAGCGACCTGTTGCACAGGAGTATGAGGAGTGCAGCAGACCGGGAATTTGGTCATGATGTCCTTCACTTGCATAACGGACCTTTCGATAATCTAAGGTTTGTCCTCGTACCATCTGCGCATTCGAAAAGAATGCAAGGGGAAATCTCTGCCTCGAAGGGGATCAGCGCGCGCGCAGGTGTTCCTGAAGGAAGCGGAAGGTGCCCACGCCGTTGATCGTGTGCGGGCCGTCAAAAAATTCGATTTCAGTTTTGTCCGCCATTCCCACTCGCACGTAATGGTGGCGGACCTTGGCGTATTCATAAGCGACCCATTCGTCGGGCGCCACGCCATCGTGATGGCCGCGTTCGACCATGAAGGGACGCGGTGAAATCAGCGCGGCCATTTCGGCGTAATTAAACGTGCTCCCGAGATTGAACTCCGGCATCTCGTATTCGAACGTGAACAGATAGCTGTACGGCGATTCGGTCGTGGCATTTTTCCGAATCCATTCATTGAAATCGGCCGAACAAATCGACAGGCAATAATTGGTCAGAATCGCTGGCACGCGCATCGCAGTTTTGCCACCGTAGGACAGGCCGTAGAAGCCGATCCGCTCCCGGTCTGCGAAGGGAAGCTGCGACAGCCATTCGAGTGTGCGCTGGTGTTGCGCGATGATGATCGAAAAGAGGCTCTTGCCCAATGGATTGGCCTTGCGTTGGAGCACCCGAAAATTGTCCTGCCCGCGATAAGGATTGTGCGGCGCGTAGACAACAAAGCCCAAATCCGCCAGGCGCGACGCGTAGCCGCGGTATGAACCGTACCCTTTACTTTTTGGATCTTCGTTGACCACATCTTCCGGCACGCCCTCCAAACCGTGCTGGCACACGACCACCGCTCGCTTTTCCTGAGGGCCCAAATCTTTCGGGACGAGCAGATAACCCCACGCAATAACATCTGGAAAAACGTCGAGCATCACTTCGTAGCCCGTCCACTTCGGCCGGTCGTAGATTTTGCGCGTGCGCGGATTGGGCGCCATCGTCGGGTCCGGAAAACGCCCAATTACGTCCTCCCAAAAGATTTTCCTAAACGATTCGACCGAAGAGCCTTTCTTCAGTGGGTTCCAGAAGAACTCATCGCGCACGCGTTCGGACTCACGCAATAGGCGTTGCGTGAACTCCTGCATCTCGCGCACCTGCCGTTCCTGGCGGGATTGCGCCGGCAACGCCAGGGGATCGGTAGAGGCAGCCGAGGTGCTAGAAATTCCAAGCCCACGCAGAAAGGCGGCAATCGCATACTCCGAACCTGGTCCCACCGGCACACCTTCGTTGCCGTAAACAAATTCGATGTTTTTGGCCGCAGTCGGCGCAAGTTTTTGCGCGCGCTTCACCTCTCCTTCGACCGACCCCTGCTCCGGCGTGTGCCAACTGCCCGGCGCCGCGCCGCCCCGTCCTTGCTGCGGCTTCGGTGGTCCATCGATCGTAGGCACTTCGCTGTGTTCGATGATCAGTTTGCGCGGAAGAATCAACGTGGCGATTTCGGCGTCGCCGAAGTCCCGCAACAAGCCGAACACATTCCGGTAAATCGGTTCGGACCACAGTTTTTGTCGCGAGTCGAAATAGCCGCTGACCAGCACGGACTGAATTCTCGAGTCGAGCGCCGCGCCGTAGAACGCGACCAGGCCGCCCTCAGCATATCCGGCGACGCCGATGTTCGTGGTTTGCAGCGACAACCAATCGACCGCGCCGAGGACTTTTTGCACTTCATAACCAATGATGTGCCGGCCCAGCTCGTAAGCCGGGCGATAGATCCACTCGCGATGTGGCTGATTTGTAAATCGCTTAAAGGCGGGGTTGCCGGAAAATGTGTCCTCGCGATTCACAAGCGTCGGGATCAGAACCAGGCAGCCATTCTCCGCGAGCCGTTTCGCGAATCCGCCGGCGAGTTGTTCCGGTGTTTGGTCCGCGTCTGGAACCGCGACCACTCCCGCGAGGGGCGCGCGTTTCGGCCGAAGCAGCAAGCCTTCACCGTGAACCCCTTCGAAGACCGGCCAGCGCACCGCGAGCACTTCGAATGTTTTAGTTTCGGCGAGTTTCGCCGGCTGAGCGGTCGTGCTGATGAATTCAAGCACCTCGACTTTCTCGCGCGTGTCGACCGCGCCGATGATTTTCCGAAACAGCTCGCGATTCGGCTTGCCACGCCTGGCAATCGATTCCTTCGTTTCGCGCATCAGGAATCGGTCGATGCCCGCCACCATCTGCGCGGAGAGATCGCCGGCGGCGGTAAGCGCCTGCGTTGCGAGCAGCGTTTCCTGCGCCCGCAGTGTGCAGGTCAGGAGGAGTAGGATGGTGATGGCGCGCATGCAGTTTCGACTGCCGGTTTTTTGACGGACTCGGCCATGCGAGTCAATCCAAACTCTGCCGTCACTTCATCCAAAAGCGCCGTGATCTGCGACTGGGTGGCGCGCTTTTCAAATTCCAAAAACCAACTCAGGATTGGCAAACTCAGGAGCAACATCCAGAGCCACGGTTGAAACCGGGCAAACAAACCAATTACAACCAATTGCAACGCGCACAGCAGCCACAAACCGGCCGTGGCGCGCAGCGACCAAGTGTTTTCCAAGCGACAGCGCAGCGTAAAGCCGTTCTCCAATTCTTCAGAAACCGTGGTGAGCCGCAGGCGGCTCCAACGGCTGCCGAAGATTTCCAGGTCGCATTTGCCCCAACCGGTATCTGGCTTGTTTTGCCAGCCTTCATCGTCGAGTCGATCGAGTAGGCGGCTCAACAATTTGTAACGATCACACCGCGCTGTGCTCCAATACAACAGTTGATCCGAAAGCGGCGCGCCTGGCCCAGCTTTGACCGCGCGGTGTTTGGGAGCCGACTGCGCGTTGAAGCGCCATCGGTACCGGGCCCACCCGCGAACCACCGGCTGCAGAAAGAATAGCAATGCGATCAGCGGACGCGACCACAAGCGGCGCTTCTTGCGCGGTAGGTCGGCCTGCACCGCGGCAGCAACGCAAATCCCTAACGACAGCGCGAAGCTCGCAATTGCCATGGGCCAAAAGAATGAAAAAGGAAAACTCAGGATCACCACCGGGCCGGTCACTATCCCGTGATATTCCAACGAGGTTACCAACATCAACAGGTGCGCCGGCTCGGGATCATAGAGCTTCTGGAAAAATCCGCTGCCGAACAAACCATGATAAATGACGGGTCGCTGGAGAATGACGCCCGGTTTGGACGAGCCGTAAATCCGTCCGTGCCAGATTCCGACGCCGAACGCGTTAAAATATTCCGGATGTTTGTGTGCCAGCAGGGCCTCGGCTTCCCCATAGCCGCTTTGCTGCTTGAGATAAGCTGCCACGTTGGAACGCCGATGATGCCAGACAAATCCCGCCGAACTGAATCCGAGCCGGTAGCCCCGCTCGAGAATCCGCCAGCAAACATCCACGTCATCGCCCGCCTTGCGGAACGTGGGATCGAACCGGCCAATATCATCGAGCACCCATTTATAAAAGGCCATGTTGCAGCCCGGCACGTGCTCCGCATCGCGGTCTGTGAGCATCACGTGCGCTGGACCACCGGGCGAAGCCATCACCGCCGCGGCCACCCAGGAATCATCTGGCGGCAAAAAATTGTGCCCGCCGATGCCGTGAAAGCCCTGCGTGAGCAAGTCGCCCACCAGGTAATTCAGCCAGTCCTCATCCGCGCGGCAGTCTGAGTCGGTGAACACCACGATTTCGCCGTGCGCGGCGGCGATGCCGGTGTTACGCGCAACGGACAGGCCGTGGTTTGCCTGGCGCAGATAATGGAATTGCGCATAACGCTGCGCAATCTCCGGTGTGGCATCCGTCGAGCCATCGTCCACCACGATGACTTCGTAATCAGGGTAGTTGAGGCGAGCCAGCGAATCCAAACAACTCTTGAGCGTTCGCGCCCCGTTGTAGGTAGCCACGACGATCGACACCTTCGGGTAGCGAGGCAGCGCGAAATGGGGTGCTTCCTGGTAGCTTCGTCGCACGACACCAAACGAACCCTTCGGCGAACGATCGCGAGTCATCACGCCAAACGCCCAGTCTTCGATTGCCCGTCCGCTGTGCACCCAATCGTCTGTGAAGCTGAATAGGACCGTACCGGCCAGTCCGGCGCGAAATGCCGCTTCAATTTGCCAAGCCAGCATTTCGGATTTGTTCGCTTCGCCTTCGCGGATGGAATCGAAACCGAATTCCGTCAGCACCAATGGCTTGTTGTTAGCGAGCATTTGGAGCCGTGCTAAATAGCTTTCAAAAGGCTTGCGCTGATGCAGATACACATTGAATGAAAGGAAATCGACGTTGTCCGCCCGCAAGAATTCGGTCGGTGGAAAAGAAGCGAAGGTACAGAGAGCCTCCGGATCGGCATCTTTGGCTGCTTCGATCAGGCTATCAATGAAGGCGCTGACACGCCGTTCGCCGCTCCAACGGACGATGTCCGCCGGGATTTCGTTGGCCATATTGTAGGCAAACACAGCCGGATGCGTTTTGTTTGCGGCTACCGTCCGGCGCACGCTTTGCCGCGCATCGCGTTGCAGCTTGGGCGAGTCCAGGAAGCAAAGGTGTTTCGGCCAGTTCAGATCGATGATTACCCGCAGTTGATGCTCCGCTGCCAGGTCCAGGAACCACTCCGGCGGCGGGTGATACATACGGACGGTATTGGCATTCAGTTCTGTGATCAGTCGGAAGTCGCGCTTAACTTGTTCCCGCGAAGGAAGCGCGTAATTGTCCGCATCGCGCGCAAACGGGCCGTAGGAAATCCCTTTAACGAAGAACTTTTCCGCGCTTACCCGAAAGAATTTCCCGTCCACGAATGGTCGCAAAAAAGCCCCAGACCGCGTCATTGAGTGTCCTCCGCCAACTTGAGCGCGCGCCCGAACGCCTTAGTCGAGCGCTTCTCCAGTTCATTGCTGACCGTCCAATGATATTTCCAGACCAGGTTTTTGGGCTGCGGCACCTCGGGCTCGACCAGCATCATCGTGCGTTGAAAATCGTCCAAAAGCACCCGATCCGGTGCCCGATCGAGCTCGACCAGCAGGCGGTAGTAGAGGCGGTCGGCCTGGTTCGTGTATCCCCTGGCGTGCAGCAGGATAAAGGCTTCCCGCAGCTCGTTATGCCGCTGACGGTTGATATTGAACTGCCGCAACACCATCACACTGCAAAAGAGCAGCACGACCAAAAATGTCCAGATAAAGTGATATTGCCGCAAAAGCCGCACGATTTTGTTGTACCCGACGACGGAGGGAGTTTCAAGGAACGGCGCACGCCCCCAGTTTCGCTCAGCCCGGAGGGTCCAAAAGCGCACTTGCATAAAGCCAGCCATATCAGATACTTTTGGGTATGTCAGAGCTCGCGTATGCGTCGAAAGAATATGGTCCGGGCCTGCACGTCCCTTCTTTTCCCTGCTGTTTCCCGTTTTTGACAGCTTGACAGAAATGTGAAGATTAGGTGACAAATACGTTTTGCCACGTGATAGCACAAATGATCAGCGCGGTTTCAAGCGCAGCCGCGTACAGGTGAATTATGGCGGTAGACAAGCTCCAGGCTTCACGGTTTGAGCTGAAATATATTATTACCGAAGAGACGGCATTGCTGATACGCGATTATGTGGCTTCGTACCTCGAACTGGACGAATACGGCGTCGGCAAGCCCAACTATTCCTATCCGGTCCACAGCCTCTATCTCGACTCAGATGACCTGAAACTTTACTGGGCGACGATCAATGGTAACAAAAATCGCTTCAAATTACGCATCCGATTTTATAATAATAATCCCGAGACACCGGTGTTCTTCGAAATCAAGCGACGAATGAACAATTGTATTCTGAAAAAGCGCGGCTCCGTGCGGCGTGAGGCCGTGCCGCTGCTCGTGAACGGGCAATTCCCGGAACCCTCGTTTCTGGTCTCGAAAGAGACCAGGCACATGTTTGCGGTCCAGGAATTCTGCCAGCACATGCAGCAACTCAACGCCAAGCCCAAAGTCCATATCAGCTACTTGCGCGAAGCCTATGTGCCCCATGACGATAATTCCTGCCGGCTGACCATGGACCGCGACATTCGCTCGGATCCGGAACTGAATCTGCGCCTGAATACGAAAATGTACCATCCGATCCAGGTTTGGGGAAAGAACATCGTGCTGGAATTGAAATTTACCAACCGCTTCCCAGATTGGTTTCGTGATCTCGTTCACGTCTTTAACCTAGTGCAGTGCGGCGCCGCCAAGTACGTTGATGGCGTAGCATTTCAGGGTGAATACAAACTTCGCCCCAGCGCCGCTCTGGTTTACGGATTTGACGGCAACCCTCCTAATGCGCAGGGCAACGGCAACGGACATGCACCACACCCGCCCTCGCGGCTGGCCAATGTCCCGCAGCCCGCATTAACCCCAGAAACTCAAACTCGATGAACGGATTAGATTGGTTCTTCAATGGTGATTACGGATCAGCGGCGCCAAATTGGCCCGCGATGTTTTTAGGCCTGTTGCTTGCTTTCGGCGCGGGCCAGATAATTGCATGGGTGTACATGCTCACCCATTCCGGCCTCTCTTATTCACGTTCTTTCGTGAATGCGCTCATCATTATGCCCACGCTGGTCAGCCTGGTAATGATGGTGCTGTCGAACAATTTGATCACCGCTTTCGGTATGATGGCAGTGTTCGCCATTGTGCGCTTTCGGAACATTCTTCGCGACACGCTCGACACGGCTTACATTCTGTCGGTTCTGGTGATTGGCATGGCCTGCGGCACGCAGAAATTCTCCAGCGCCGTGCTGGGCTGCGGGCTGCTTTCGATGGTCCTTGTTTTTCTCTGGTACACGTCCTTTGGCAGCCGGCATCGGTACGACATCATCGTCAATCTGCACTGGGCGCGCTCGATGAAAGAAATCGAGGACCTGCGGCGCATCCTGAGCCGCCATAGCTGGAAAACCCACCTGGCCAACCAGCGGTCGCACGAAGGCTATGAGGGCACCGATCTTTCTTACCGTTTGCTGCTGCGTGATTCCAACCGCGTGGAAGACCTGCTCAGCGAATTGCGTCAGGTAACTGGCGTCTCCCGCGTGACCAGCATGCTGGCGGAAGATGAATCCGAATTATAAAAGGATTCAATGGCCACTATGGATTCCCTTCCTCCTATCCCAACGCCAGTGGCCCAACGCTGGCGCGAGTTCCGGATTCAAATCCTGCCGATCATCACTTTCGTTGCCATCCTATCTATGACTGTGATGATGTGGAGAAACTTTGTGCAACCCTCGGGCTTGGCCGGCGACGCCGAAGTCGTCAAAGCCAACGTGATCAGCTTGCATGATGGCGTGGTTGACGAGCCTCGCGCCGAGCTCTCGCAATCTGTTACCAATAGTCAGGTGATCGGCACGATCGTGGGCACCGATCCCGACGTCCTCAAGGCTGCCGTCGCTACTGTCGAAGCCGAACTGCCGTCAACGCGGCCTTAATTTCCACCGAGTCCGCTGGTGAATGCGTTGATCTTTTGATCAGCTATGCCACCCCTTGGGCCTTAATTGGCTTGATTTACGCAGGCGGCGCGCTAGAATCAGTTTCTAAGCCATTGCATCTATGCCGCGGGTTAACGGACACTCTTGGACCTTTGCGTTGATCCTGATGCTCACGGTCACGTTTTCAGCCACGCGTTCCAGCGCGCAAAACATCATCAGCACGGGAGAATATTGGACCTATTGGGACTTCGGCTACGATCCCGATCCGTATTGGACGGACCCGGGCTTCGACGACTTTGAGTGGAGCGTCGGGCCTTCCCCACTCGGCTTTGGAGAGTCCTATATTGTTACCACCGTGCAACAGGGCATCATGACGGCTTACTTTCGCCATTACTTCTATTT
>Ga0066710_100005893_pt1 | contig 11311 bp, 9 predicted proteins | sample GraSoiAngelo_159_FD_79666 | JGI IMG/M metagenome (GOLD analysis project Ga0066710, IMG submission 79666) | Grasslands soil microbial communities from the Angelo Coastal Reserve, California, USA - 14_1009_16_40cm | ecosystem: Environmental > Terrestrial > Soil > Grasslands | place: USA... | reverse complement strand
GATGGCGGGCGGCGTAGGGGTGAGCCGCGCACTCGAAGCCTGGGCCGAGCACACTCCCGTTTGAGCGAGGTCCTCGTCCGTGAACCGATCGCGGAGGCCGGCATCCGCCTGCTGCGGGACCGAGGGTTCGAGGTGGACGTCGACGGCGATTCGAATCTCGGCGACACGATCGGCGGCTACGACGCGATCGTCGTCCGGTCGGCGACGAAGCTGACTGCTGATCTGATCGAGCGCGCGGGGCGGCTGAAGGTGATCGGTCGGGCAGGCGTCGGGATCGACAACGTCGATGTCGATGCCGCCACGAGGCGCGGCATCGTCGTCGCGAACGCGCCCGAGTCCACGGTCGTGTCGGCCGCCGAGCACACGATCGGCCTGCTCGTCGCGCTGACGCGCAACATCCCGCAGGCGCATGCCGCGCTCAAGCAGGGCCGCTGGGAGCGCAAGACGTACGGCGGCGTCGAGCTCGCCGGCAAGACGCTGGGCGTCCTCGGCTTCGGCCGCATTGGCCAGCAGGTCGCGCGTCGGGCGGCCGGTCTGGGCATGCGTGTGATCGCCTACGACCCGTTCGTCTCGCCCGAACGATTCCGGGAGCTCGGGGTCGAACAGGTGGACGGCGAGGGGGGCGTCTACGAAGCAGCCGACTTCATCACGCTGCATCTCCCGTTGACCGACGAGACACGGGGCTCGATCGGTGCGGAGGCGTTCGCAAGGATGCGCGACGGCGTCCGGATCGTCAACGCCGCCCGCGGGGAGCTCGTCGACGAGGAGGCTCTCCTCGCGGCGCTCCGTTCGGGAAAGATCGGAGGCGCCGCGCTCGACGTCTTCTCGGAGGAGCCATACGCGGGGCCTCTGCTCGAGCTGGACAACGTCGTCGTCACGCCGCACCTTGCAGCCTCGACCGAGGAGGCTCAGGACCGTGCGGGCGTCATCATCGCCGAGCAGGTCGCGGCGGCGCTCGAAGGCGGGCTCGTCTCGAATGCGGTCAACATCCCCGTGATCGGCGCCGAGGATCTCGAGGTGCTCGGCGCCTACATCCCGCTGGCCGCGAAGCTCGGTCGCCTCGCGATGGAGCTGGCGGAGGGACGGGTCGATGAGCTCCGGTTGACGTACTTCGGGGGCTTGGCCCAATACGACACGCGGCTCCTGACCGTTGCGGCTCTGAACGGCGCCTTCCAGGGCCGCTCCGATCGGCCGGTGAACTACGTCAACGCGCCCGTGATCGCCGCGGAGCGCGGCGTGGAGGTCCGGGAGGAACGCAGCCGCTCGTCGCGTGACTTCACGAATCTGGTTCGCGTCGAAGCCATGTCCGCCGGTGAGACGCTCCGCGTCGCGGGGACGACGATCGGCAACGACGACAGGCCCTGGCTCGTCAGCGCACTCGGCTTCGAGCTCGACATGGAGCTCGCGCCGCTACTCGTCGTCTTCCGCTACGACGACGTCCCGGGCGTGATCGGCAAGGTCGGGACGCTGTTCGGCGCCTCGGGAGTCAACATCGCGAACATGACGGTCTCGCGAACCCGGCGCGGGGGACAGGCCTTGATGGCCCTCTCGATCGACTCGCAGGCCTCGCCGGAGCTCGTGGCACAGGTGCACGCCGAGTTCGATGACGCTCGGTTCCTCTCGCTGCGGTAGCTGCTGGCCCGGGGCGTCGGTTCGCGGATCGAGGCGGCGGACCGTGCGGGCAGGCATGGACAAGGTCCGACGCACCCCGGGTCGGCGCACCGTCTCCCGTCGATTGTTGACTGCCAGATCGAGAACGTCCAACCGGGGCAAATTGGTTGCGCGCGTATCGTGTTGCACGTGTGGCCCGAGCCCGTCGAGCGCATCGCGGCGTTCCTGCGGGCCTCCGGGACCGAGGGTCGGCTCGAGGAGGTGCTCCCCGGCTCGGAGCCCCCGCCGGGGTTGGAGCTGAGCGCCTTCACGTTCGCATGCGAAGGTCGACCCGTTGTGGGTCTCGTTCCCTCCGTCCGCACGCTCGACCGCCAGAAGCTCGCCGCGGCGGCGGGGTGCACGGCCCTTCGCGCCGCGAGTACGCCAGGTTTTCCGTTTCAAGGCGCCTCTGTGTTCATTGATCACTCCGTTCTCGGCGCCCCGACTGTCTGGCTCGAGCTCGAGTCGCCGCGGCACTTCCTGGGTCTCGCGCCGCCCCAGTTGCTGCGGTTGACCGGCTCGAAGACCGCCGACCTCCTGGCGGGGAACTAGAACGGGGGAGGTTGACGACAGGGCGCAGGGGTAGAATCCGGTCCGGCCCAGCCCTCCCGCCAAAGGAGACTTTTCATGCAGGAACTCGAGAAGATCTGGATGAACGGTGAGCTCATCGACTGGGCCGACGCGAAGATCCACGTCGGTTCGCATGGGCTGCACTACGGCTCCGGCGTGTTCGAGGGGATCCGGGCCTACGAGACGCCCAAGGGCAGCGCCGTCTTCCGCCTGACCGAGCACCTGCAGCGGCTGCAGAACTCCGCGCGGCTCCTGAACATGGAGCTGCCCTACACGGTCGAGGAGCTACGAGCTGCATCGATGGAACTGATCGGCGCCAACGGCGTCGCCGAGTGCTACCTGCGCCCGATCGCGTTCTTCGGTTACGGCGAGCTGGGCGTTGCAGCGACCGGCAATCCCATCGACGTGGTCATCATGAGCTGGCCGTGGGGCACCTACCTCGGCGCCGAAGGGCTCGAGAAAGGCATTCGCGTCAAGATCTCGTCCTGGACGCGCGTCGGCTCGAACATGATCCCGCACGTCGCCAAGGCAACGGGCATCTATCTCAACTCAATGCTCGCCGTGATGGAGGCGAACCGCGCCGGCTACGACGAGGCGATCCTCCTCACGAGCGACGGCTTCATCGCCGATGGCTCCGGCGAGAACGTCTTCCTCGTCAAGGACGGCACGATCTACACGCCTGACCTCTCCGCCTCGATCCTCCCGGGCATCACGCGCGACACGATCATCCAGATCGCACAGGACCTCGGCTACACGGTCGTGGAGAAACAACTCATTCGCACCGACCTCTACCTCGCGGACGAGGCGTTCATGACGGGCACCGCTGCCGAAGTGACGCCGCTGAGAGACGTCGATGATCATCCGATCGGCGCGCCGGGTCCGGTGACGCTCGCGGTGCAGAAGGCGTACCTGGACACCGTTCGCGGCAAGAGCGAGCGCTGGTCGCACTGGCTTGAATACGCGACGAGCGAGCGAGCTCCAGCCGGCGCATGACGGAAGCAGTCCGGGAGATCCCGCTCTCCCGGCCGTGGCTCGACGAGCGGGAGGAAGAGCTCGTGCTCGAGGTGCTGCGGTCCGGGCGGCTCTCGCTCGGTCCCTGGATCGATCGCTTCGAGGAGCAGATCGCCGAACGGGTCGGCGCGCCGTTTGCCGCGGCGGTGTCGAGTGGCACGGGTGGCCTGCACCTGCTCTGCAAGATCGCCGGCCTCGGCCCCGGCGACGAGGTGATCACCTCCCCGCTGTCCTTCGTGGCCTCGGCGAACTGCTTCATCCTTGAGGGTGCCACTCCCGTCTTCGCCGACGTGGATCCCGCGACTCTCAACCTCGACCCGACTGCGGTCGACGCGGCGATCACGGAGCACACCCGCGCGATCGTGGCGGTCGACATGTTCGGCTACCCCTGCGAGCTCGACGAGCTGGGAGCGATCGCCGACCGCCATGGGTTGACGCTCATCGAGGACGCCTGCGAGTCGCTCGGCGCGGAGTACCGAGGTCGGACTCTTGGTGCGCACGGGCCGAGTGCCGTGTTCGCGTTCTATCCGAACAAGCAGATGGCGACGGGGGAAGGCGGCGTCGTCGTGACGCACTCGGAAGAGCAGTGGCAGCTACTCCGCAGCCTGCGCAACCAGGGGCGCTCGTACGACGAAGACGGCGGCTGGTTCCACCATGTCCGCCTGGGGATGAACTACCGCTGGACCGACGTCCAGGCCGCGATCGGGCTGGCCCAGCTCGAGAAGCTCGACCGGATCCTGGAGCTGAGAGAGGCGGCGGCTCGACGCTACGGCGAGCTGCTCAACGAGGTCGACGGAGTCGAGCCGCCCTGGCGGGGAGACGCCGACCATCGTCGCTCGTGGTTCGTCTACGTCGTCAAGCTCGAGCCGGACCGCGACCGGGCGGCGGTGATCGAGTCCCTGCGCAATGAGGGCATCGGCACCGCCGAGTATGTCCCGTGCGTCCACCTTCAGCCGTACATGCGTGAGCGTTTCGCGTTCGGCGAAGGCCTTTGTCCGGTTGCGGAAGGGACCGCGTCGCGCACGCTTGCTCTTCCCTTCTTCAGCCAGATCGAGCCCGACGACCAGGCGCGTGTCGTCGAGGCGCTCGCTGCTGCGCTCGGCTGATCCCCGCGCGACATAATCCGCGCGTGGCAGACGCGGCGCGCATGATCTTCCTCGGGTTCGGCAAGTACGCGCGAGCCGACAAGATCTATGCGCTCGAGCCGCTCGGAGAGGGCGAGCGGGGCCACGGCCGCCGCACCCGGGTGTGGATCGAGGGCGTCGACGAGCCGATCATCGCCTCGCGCACGGAGCGGACGATCCTCTACGACATGGGGCACGACGCGGCTGCCGGCTCCGCGATCGTCGACCAGGCCCTGGACCTCGCCGAGCGGATCGCAGAGCAGACGGAGAAGGGACGCGTCGACCTGAACGACCTCGGCCGCCGCGCCCGCCGCCTGCTCGAGGCCACGGCCACGCCGGACGACGCCAAGCTCTTTTGACGGGGCCAGGTGACGCGCCGGGGGAACCTCCCGGTTCCCCCGAGACCCCTTCGCCTGGTCCCTTAACGCGGACAGGCGACTCGGCAGCGGGGTGGCGTAATGCAGCGTCACGCTTTGCACTCGACGTCACGCCGCTGCGCCGATCTGCCGCCTATCGGCGGCTCTGGTTCGCGCAAGGTGTCTCGTTCATCGGCACCGAGATCGCAGAGGTTGCGCTCGCGTACCAGATGTACCAGCTCACCGGTTCGACGCTGGCGGTCGGGCTCATCTCGCTCACGCATCTCGTTCCTCTGCTGACATTGACGGTGATCGGCGGCGCGATCGCCGACGCCTTCGACCGGCGCCGCGTCATGTTGGTGCAACAGATCGGGATGGTCGCCGGCAGCCTAGGCCTAGCCGCGAACGCGGCACTCGTCGAGCCGCGCGTCTGGCCGCTCTACGTCTCTCAGCTCCTGATCTCGGCGTCCTTCAGCCTGGGCGTGGGTGCGCAGCGCTCGATGACGCCACAGCTCGTCGAGGAGGAGCACTTCATGGCCGCGTCGGCGCTGAACAGCGTCACCTCGCAGTTCGGCGCGGTCGGCGGGCCCGCGCTCGCGGGTGTCCTGATCAAGCTCCTCGACCTGAAGTGGATCTATCTCGCCGATTCCGTGTCGTATGTAGGCGCGATCGCGGCCGTCGCGCTTCTACCCCGACTGGTCGCGGTCGAGGACGCAGACCGTCCGAGCTGGAGCTCGATCGTCGCCGGCTTCCGCTACGTGCGCAGACAGCCGGTGATCCTCGCCTTCTTCCTGGTCGACACGAACGCGATGATCTTCGGGATGCCGAGTGCGCTCTTCCCGGCGCTCGCCGTCCATCGTTTCGGCGACCCCGCGCTCGTCGGCTACCTGTACATGGCGCCGGCCGCAGGTGCGCTGCTCGTCTCGTTGCTCTCCGGCCCTTTGCGGCACATTCGCCGGCAGGGTCTCGGCGTGGTCGTGACCGCCTCGCTCTGGGGGCTGGCGATCGCCGCCTTCGGCTTCGCGCAGCAGTTCTGGCTGGCGCTCCTCCTGCTCGGGCTCGCCGGCTTCGGAGACCAGATCAGCGCGATTCTGCGCTCGGTCATGCTCTACCGGATCACGCGGAAGGAGATGCTCGGCCGCGTGTCGGGCATCGAGTTCATGCAGGTTGCCGCGGCGCCGTCGATCGGGAACCTCGAAGCGGGTGCACTCGCGTCTGCGACGAGCCTGCGCTTTTCGATCGTCTCCGGTGGCGTCGCCTGCGTAGCGGGCTGTCTCCTGCTCGCGCTCACCTTCCCGGCGCTGATCCGCTACGACGCCAGGGCCGATGCTGCGACGTAGCTTCTTCGCGCGAGCTGTGCACGAGGTCGCACCTGACCTGATCGGCGCGACGTTGCTCGTCGACGGCGTCGGCGGCCGGATTGTCGAGGTCGAGGCTTATGACCAGGAGGATCCGGCCAGTCACGGCTACCGCGGCAGGACCGCCCGCAACCGGACGATGTTCGGGCCCCCTGGACACGCCTACGTGTACCGCTCCTACGGGATCCATTGGTGCCTGAACCTCGTGTGCGGCGAGGAGGGCGTCGCGGAGGCAGTGCTGATCCGCGCCCTGGAGCCCACCGCAGGCCTGGACGAGCAGCGCCGCCGTCGCGGCCTGGAGGACGCGCGCGCCCTCTGCTCGGGGCCGGGAAAGCTCTGCCAGGCGCTCGGCATCTCGCGCGCGCACGACGGTCTAGCTCTCGACGCGCGGCCGTTCCGGCTGGAGGAGCGCCGTGAAGCCCTGGAGATCGTCACCGGGCCGCGCATCGGGATCACACGCGGAACGGAGCTCTCGTGGCGCTATGCCCTGGCCGGCTCGCCCTATCTCAGCCGCGCCCTACGACCATCTTGATCTTCATGTGCGGCGAGGCTGCAACTCCTGCAACGGGCATCTGGGCCACCACCCGGCCTGCGCGCCCGTCCGCGAAACGGTCGACGGTGGGGACGAGGCCTCTGCCGTGGATGCGGCGACGGGCGTCGCGGAGCGAAAGGCCCACCACGGTGGGAACGACGCCGTGGAGCGGCTTCGCCAGCACGTGCGTCACCTTGTCCCACGATGACAGACGGCCTTTCCGCGGAAACTGGTCGAGGACGATGTCGATTCGCTGCTTCGCCGTCGCAGGCTTGTAGACGATGTTCGCGGTCAGCGGCTGCGCGCCGAGTCGGATCTTCGCGCGCGTGAGCGTCATTCCCACGACGCGTGGGATGTCGACCTCGTTCGGCTTGCAATTCGCCGTGCGCCCTGGTCCGTGCCCGGTGAAATATGAGACGAGCTCCGTGTCACGGCAGTGGCCGTTGTCCAGCTGCAGCGTGCCGTCTCGCCAGACGACGCGCCTCGACGTCGAGTACTGATACGAGTACGTCGGAAACGATTCTGCCGGCGTCCCCGCGAGAGCCTGCTGCACGAAAGCCCGCCAGATCTCCGCCGGAAACGTTCCGCCCGCAACCGCCTGGCCGTGGTATTCGCTCAACATCGGCTTCAGCTTGTTCGGATATCCCACCCAGACGGCGGTGGCGAGTTGCGGTGTGTACCCGACGAACCAGGCGTCGCCGTAGTTCTCGGTCGTCCCCGTCTTCCCGGCGGCGACCCGATTGGGAAGCGCCGCCCGTTTGCCGGTACCGGAGCGAATGACGCCCTCGAGGATGCTCGTGAGCAACGCGTCCTCGTCGCGGGTCAGGACAGCGCGGGCGATCGGCTGGTTGTCGTCGACGATGCGTCCCTGGGCGTTCGCAACGCGTGCAATCGCGCGGGGCCGGTTCCCGAACGTCGACCCGTCCACACGGCGACCCTCGTTCGCGAACGTCGAGAACGCTCGCGCCATCTCGAGCGGGCTCACCGGGTCGGCACCGAGGCCGATCGCGAAATATGGGTTGAGACGGCGCGTGATTCCCATCAGGTGTGCGGTCCGCGCGACGTTCGCAGGCCCGACGAGCCGAGTGAGCTGCGCAAAGATGCTGTTGTCCGACACGATCGTCGCGGTGGCCAGGTCGGCTGAGCCCATGTAGTCGTTCTCGTAGTTGTGGACCTCCCAGTAGCGGTCGCCAATGAAGATCGAGACCGGCCGCGATGGGAACGTCGTCGAGGGTGAAACTCCCTGCTTCAGCGCTGTAGCGAGGACGAATGGCTTGAAGGAGGAGCCCGCCTGACGCTCCCCCTGGACGGCCAGGTTGAACTGGCTCTGCCGGAAGTTGTCCCCGCCGTACATGGCGAGGATCTCGCCGGTGCTCGGTCGGATCGCAACGAGTGCGGCCGACGGGCCGTTCGGCTCCTTGAGCACGGTCTCGATCGCGTGCCGCGCGAGCTTCTGGAGACGAAGATCGATCGTGGACTGCACGTCGAGACCGCCGCCGAAGACGCGCCTCGTCCCGTATTTCTCGATGAGCTGCTGCTTGACGTAGTTGACGAAGTACGGAGCCGGACCTTCGATCCCCGGCAGCCGCACATCCGCGGCACGCGGCAGTGCTGTGCGGTCGGCCCGCCTGAGGTCGGCCGCGGAGATCTCGTCCTGGGCGAGCATCGCCTTCAGCACCTCCAGCCGGCGAGCCCGCGCCGTCTTCGGATTGGTGGCCGGGTCGAAACGCGTCGGATCGGCCGGGATCCCGGCGAGGAGCGCTGCCTCTGGAAGGGTCAGCCTCGAGGCCGTCGTGTTGAAGTACGTCTGCGCTGCGCGCTGGATGCCATACGCGCCGTTGCCGAAGTAGATCGTGTTCAGGTACGCCGTGAGGATGCGCGGCTTCTTCCAGCGCTGCTCGAGCTGCCAGGCGAGCGCGGCCTCCTTAAGCTTGCGACTGATGGTGCGCGCGGTCGTGACGCAGGAGTTCTTGACGAACTGCTGGGTGATGGTCGAGCCGCCCTGCACGACTTTCTTGCTCGTGATGTCGGCCCAGACGGCACGCCCGATGCCGCGCAGGTCGACGCCGCGGTGCTCGTAGAAGCGTTTGTCCTCGACCGCGACGATCGCCTGCTGCATGATCGGCGCGATGTCGGCGGTACCGACGAGGATCCGGCTCTCGGACCCGCGCAGCGTCGCGAGAATCGTGTGCCCGTCGTTTGCGTAGATGTGCCCGTCCACTTCGCGGGGCACGCGGGTCGGATCGCAGTTCGGAATCTGTCCCGCCACGGCAGTGATCAAGCCGAACGTGAAGGCCGCGACCCCGAGCAGTAGGAGGATGAGGAGAAGGGCCGAGAGGCGGAGCTTGCGAATCCTCCGCCGCCGTCGGCTCGAGTCGGACGGCGGCTTGCTGCGTTTACGGCGAAGCAAGCGGTGGAGTTTAGCTTTGTGAGGCGTTCCTCACGATCACGAACGGTGTCTGCGTGGGGCTCGCGGCGCCACCGGCCTTTTCCTCCGTGACCATTACCGTTGCTCCCTGCGGCACCGGCCGGTCGAGTGGAACCGCCACGGCTTTTCCTCCCTCGAAGAGCCCGGCCGGCTGCGGCGCACCCTGGTCGGCCACCCAGGCCTCGTACGTCCGGTCCGCGCCCGGCGGAGCGAGCTTGTTCAGGACGAGCGCGCCGTCGCCGCTCCGCCCCACGACGAGCGTTCCCCGTGAGAACGAGATCTTGCGAGAGCCCGGCTCTGCCAGGATCTGCGCGACTCGCTGCTGGCGTTTGATCTCGGCTTCGCGTCGGTCGAGCTTGTTCGAGAGCGAGCTCGCCCAGAGCCCGAGGCCGAGCGCAACGCACGCCGCGAGGGCCGCAACCGCGACCAGCGGCTTCGCCCACCGCGGTCGAAGCGGCACGACGTTGGCCCGCTCGCCCCTCGCCTGGGCGAGGATTCGGGAGCGAAGCTCGGGCGGCGGCGCGGGGGCATCGGCCGCGTAGGCGAGCGCGCTCGCCGACTCGGAGAGCTCCGCGAGCTCCCCCTGGCAGCGCTCACAGCGCGCAAGATGGGCCTCGTACCTGCGCGCCTCCTCGGGCTCGAGCGCGTCGAGCGCGTAGGCCGCGGTCAGGTCGTGTTGGGCGTCGGCTTCCATGCCGCCTCTCCGGGTCTCGGTTCTCCCAGCAGTTCGCGCAGCCGCGCGAGGCCGGTGAACATCCTGCTCTTGATCGTACCGACGGGCTCTCCGAGCCTCTCCGCCAGCTCGGACTGCGTGAAGCCGCCGTAGTAGGCGAGCTCGAGCGCTTCGCGCTGCTGGTCCGGCAGCTTCTTCAAGGCCCACTGCACACGTTCCCGCTCGATGCGAAGCCACGCATCGTCTTCCGCCGATTCGGAGGGAGCCGGCTCGAAGCTCTCACGCAGCGGCTCGGCACGCCGGCGCCCTTCGCGGCGCACGAGGTCGACCGCGCGACGGTGGACGAGAGTCAGCAACCAGGTGCTCGCGCGGCCGCGCTCGGGAATGAAGCGATCGGCGTTCCGCCAGGCGGCTAGGAAGCCTTCCTGGACTGCGTCCTCTGCGAGCTTCTCGTCGCGGAGGATCCGCAGCGCGAGCCCGTACGCGGCGCGACCGAACCGGTCGTAGAGCTCGGCGAGCGCCGACTCGTCTGAGCGCGCGAGCATCGCGACAACGGCTTCATCGGAGAGGTGCCCGAAGGATCGCGGCATCAGCCGGGGAGTCTTGCCCATCGGCATTCATTCGCGTAGGACGGTCTTTCGGTTCGTCCGAACCGGTCCGACCTCTCAGGCGAACCAGGCCTGACACGACGGCCAGCTCGAGACCCCGACCGGCCGTCTGAAAGGAGCAATCCGACGATGCGCAAGCTGGCACTCCTACTCCTGGGGGCCGCGGCCGTAGGGGCGCTGATCGCGGCGCTGACATCGAAGGGCGGGAGCCCTTCGGCGGCCCAGGCTTCGAGCCACCGGGAAGCGCCGTTGATCTCCGAGGATCCCTCCGCGGACAACACGGACACCTACGCGTTCCGAAGTCCCGACCGTCCGGACACGGTGACGATCATCGCGAACTACATCCCCGGCGAGGATCCGGCTGCCGGCCCGAACTGGTACACGTTCTCGCCCTCTGCTCGGTACGTGCTCTATGCCGACAAGAACGGCGACGGCAAGCCGGACGTCACGTGGCGCTTCTCCTTCAAGAACCAGAAGCCCGTCGCATTTCTGCAAAACACGCAGCAGACCTACACGGTGACACGGGTCGAGGGGAAGTCGAGCAAAGTCGTCGGCAGCGGCCTGCTCACACCACCCGACAACATCGGACCGCGTTCGACGCCGAACTACCACGCGCTTGCCATGGCGGGCGTCCACGATCTGAACGACGGCTCGAAGGTCTTCGCCGGGCAACGGGACGACGGCTTCTTCGGTGACATCGGTGCGGCGTTCGATCTCGTCGCGATTCGCAGCGGCACGGGTGCAACCGGCGGCGGCAAGGACTTCTTCGCCGGCTACGCGGTCCACACGATCTCGCTGCAGGTGCCGCTGTCTCAGCTCGACAACGGCGGCAATCACGTCGTCGGCGTCTGGGCCGCGGCCGAACGGCCGAAGGTGACCGTCGAGGTCAAGAGCAAGAAGGTCCAGCGCTCCTCGCGTTGGGTGCAGGTGTCACGCCTCGGCGAGCCCTTGATCAACGAGCTGCTCATCCCGACCGAGCTCAAGGACAAGTGGAACGCGAG
>Ga0066710_100005892_pt1 | contig 11311 bp, 10 predicted proteins | sample GraSoiAngelo_159_FD_79666 | JGI IMG/M metagenome (GOLD analysis project Ga0066710, IMG submission 79666) | Grasslands soil microbial communities from the Angelo Coastal Reserve, California, USA - 14_1009_16_40cm | ecosystem: Environmental > Terrestrial > Soil > Grasslands | place: USA... | reverse complement strand
GGCCTTGACTGCCGCGGGAACGTCGATCGCCACGAATCGATCTGCCGAGAAGAGATAGTCCTCGCCGCTCTCGTCGACGACGCGAAGATCGCCATCCCGCTCGGCGTCTTCGTCGGGCAGGACAGAGTAGATTTTGTTGCGCTCGAGGGACGCTTCGTACCCGTCGTTGCGGACGCAGACGGCGAACCTCGGGTCCGCGGGCGCTTTGCGTCTAGTCGAGGTACCGCTTGCGCTTGAACTCTTTCTTGCCGATGCCGTGCGCTTCATACCAATGGATTTCGGCGAGTCGAATCCTGCCGTTCCGCAGCCGGATCCGAGCGCTGCCTTTCATCTTCCTCCAGTAGCCCCTGCCATACAAGCGCCGAAGTCGTCCGAGATCGCGAATTCCGCGACCGGCTGCGATCGTCTCGATGTCGGTGAGGTCGCCAACAAGTACGAAGTCCACTTGGCGCGGATTCTAGGGTCCCCAGATGGCCTTCTTCACCGTTTCTGAGAGGACGCGATCAGAACGTCTCGCATCGCCGATACGGCTTCCTTGCTGCCCTTTGCCGCGAACTTCTTGAACCGCACAGCCGCAACTCGAGTGTTTGGCGTGTCGCGTACGATATCGTCGATATCGCCTCAAGGAGCAGCTTCTGGTCCTCGTCGAGTTCTGCGACTTTGTCGGCAAGCGATTTCCCAGCTTCGATTCGTGCTGCCCGTTGAGACAGATCTGAGCGGTGTCGTACCCGCTCCAGTGATCCTCTAAACACTCCTGATGAACCCGGAACTAGACGAGCCATCTGTAAACGATACAACAGAGAGTTGGGTGGGTGGCGCTTGGCCGAATGCGTAAGCGACTGAGTGGAGGCACAACGTTGAAAGAAGCCGCCTTCGGGAGCAAGAAATCAGCGACGAGGTTGACGCTGCGGGAGATTAGGGAGATTGAGGCTCGATTGGCGCACCCAGTGTTTCTCTTCTCTATGCGCCGAGTCGGGGCGCCGGTGCGCTTGGGGCGCGCTTCGGTGGTCCTGGACGAGTTCCGCCTACGGGGGACGCGGAGTACCGCTCCTCGCCCAGATCTTTTATCGCTTGGGATTTGATCTAGGCGTTGACGACAACTCGGCCACGTCATCGATACTTGCTGAATTCGAACTTGGAAAGAGCTGCTTTTGGCGGCACATGCCGCCTCCGTCTGCGTCTTCCGTCGCCGATCCAAGGCGACTCGGGTCTAGTTGCTCTGCTCCGGAAACAATCCCGGCATCCAGCGCGAAGCGAGCGCGGCCGGAAACGTCAGCATCAATGGCGCGCGCGCGCTTTCGGACACAAGCACGCCACGCTCGATAAGCGCGGACACTATCCGGCGTCCCTGGCGGTCGCCTGTGCCGAGCAATCCAGCCACATCCCCGCGCGGCAATTCTCCGCGGAACAACACGGCTTCCAGGATCTTTCCCGCATTTGGCGGCAGCCGTCCGCCGCGTGCTTCTTCCTCTGCCCAGACCAGGATGCGATCGCGTAAGCGGTTTGGCTGCGCCAATTCCTCGATGAAGCGGACCTGGTCGAGGCAGGTTTCGAGGAAGAACTGCGTGAACGCCGCCAGGGCTTCTTCGCTCAAAGCGCCTCGCCCGTCGAGATCATTGCGTCTCGGCGAGTCGCAGGCGGAAAGGTTCCCCTTGTAGCTGTATTCATTGCGGGCGAGGCCACGCGCAATCGACCAGACGCCGCCTGTATCAAGCGCCTCCAGCAAGACAGCGTGCGACATCAGCCGCGCTACGCGTCCGTTGCCGTCGAGGAAAGGGTGAATCCACAGCAGGCGGTGATGCGCCGCGGCCGCGGCGAGGATTGTTTCCGATTTTCCGAGGCGGCTATACACCTCCTCGAAGCGCGAGAGAAACCGCCGCAGCGCTCCTGGACTGACGGGGATGTGGCGGCCAACGCGCACATCGCTGTGGCGGAGCTCGCCCGGAGTCATCGCCACTTCCTTGCCCGTATCGGGATCGCTCACCCGCAGCAGTTCCGCCGGCAGCAATTCTCCGAAGCGCCGATGCACCTCACGAAGTCCGTCAAGCGTCATCGCGCGGCCCGCAAGACCGCCGCCATCAATCCAGCCCTGGACCGCGACGTGAGCCTTGGCTTCGAGCTGAAGGTTCCGCTTGCCGGGGTCCGCGCTGTAGTCGTTCTTCATTGCGCGCTCGATATCGACCGGATGCGTGCTGTGCCCTTCGATGAGGTTGGAGTAGTAGCAGTTCATGGCGCGGACGAGATCAGCGAGGGCCTTGAGCACGCCCGCCGGCAGGCTGCGCCGGAACCCTGCTGAGGCTGCCGCAAGTTCCAGCGCAAGGTCGTTCAGCGCCGGGCGGTGGCGCGAGGCGTCGGAGAGAACAAGCGGCTCCATGGCAGACGGCGATTCGCCCCTGTCAGCTGCCGCTGTAATGTCCGCTTGTGTGTCCGCCACGTCTTAGTTAATAACAACATGTTTAGCATACATTTAGTTGATATTCAATCACGCTGGAGTCCGCTATAATGTCCGCTTAAGTGTCCGGATCTGAGCGACGCCTTGTACGGGCTGGAACCCCCGGGGTGATTTGGTCCTCCTGTTTGCGTGAGCAAGTGAGCTCACGGTGGCCGCATGGCTCCGATGCAAAAGACGACGCGAACTAGGTTGTCGAACTTGGTTGAGTTGCTGGCGGCGACACTTTCGGAACAGCCACCTTAAACGATGGATTTGTCTTCGATTCAACGGCCGGACCGCCTCTCTTGAGCTCCACTTCGCCCAGGAGCTGCGTCGGCGCGTTCGTGGTCGCCGTCCTGAAGATCGTTACGACGATCCGATTCCACGGCGTGCTGTCCTGAATGGTCGGCCGGAAGCCGTATTCCGTGCCGTCCTTGAGGCTGACCGTCGCGAGTCCGCTTTCTGGCGCGGTCACCTCCTGCGTCCGGCCGTCCGGCGACGTTACACTCATCGTCACGACTGGTGCATGGGCCTGGGCAGCCGCGATGGTGCTCGTCACCAGGATGAAGAATGCGAAGCTCAATCCCTTTTGAATCATGCTTACCTCCATTGATTCGGTGTTGCCACCGTCCTTACAAAGCAAGATCCTTCGCAATCCGAGCGCCCAGGCGGCGCACCTGAGCGCTCCGATTCATGTTTCGACCTACTTGACGAATAGCGAGATCCCCGTCGTGAATCGGTTGATGTACTCAGTCGCATCGGCATTCACGATAAAGTGCCGGTAGTCCGCGTTTACTCCGAGCCACCGGTTCAACCGATACGAAATTCCACCGCCAAGGTTCGTCGCAAAGTTGGTGGACGACTCGTAGCGGCGCTGCGACGTGGGACCCACGTTGTACTGCGCAACCGTCGATCCCGTGAAAGCGCCGAACCCACCGGTCACGTACGGCGTGACCCGGTCCCAGTTCCTCGGAGCCACCATGAGATTGGCGTTGTAGTGATAGCCATTCACATGGATCTTCGAGTCAGTGAACACGTCAGGGGCATTCACGGCCGGAGCGATCGAGGCGGCTTTCTCAAACGGTGCATGCGACAGACCACCGAACTCGCCAATGAGCGATAGGTTCTCGTTGAATCTGTAACCGGCCTTTGCGTCGAAATTCGGCGTCGTGCCCAGGGTCCCGAACGCTGGGCCCACTTGAGCGCTGAGCATCCACCGATCCTGTCCGCTCTGCGCAGCGGCCGGGGCGGCGAAGATCGCGCACGCCGCGAAGAGCGCACACACAAACACTACGGGTCGCATAAGGAACCTCCCTTTCTGCAAGACTTTCGAATAAGCGTGGTACTTGAATCGATTGAGTGCCGCGCCGGACCTGCTTGCTTCGACATTTTGCGGCCACGATCAGCAAATCGCAAGGAACTGGCTCGCCGACGCGGGCGCGCCGCAGGACACGGGGACCGAGGGCAGGTGTGGTCTCGGTCCGGATGGTCTCTGGCGCAAGTTCGGAAAATGGCGACGACGGCGGATAACCGATCGTCGTCGGACCGAATGGCGGAGACCGCCGGGATGGTAAGGCGATCGCTGCCATCCTGGCTGTATGGGGTATGCGCGACCGAGCGAGATGGCCAATTGAACGGCAGCCCCGTCAAGTGTCGAGGCTGCCGACCCCCTACGCGCACCGGTCTGCCAAACAGGAGACGCATCGGGCACCTTCCTGTCGTCGCGTAACAGCCCGCGGCTACGCCGCGTGGAGTTGTTTCCCCTCCGGAGCAGCTTTCACCGCAATCCGATGCGGCTTCGCCCCCTCGGCCAGAGGCAGGATCAGTTCGAGCATGCCGTGGCGATACGTCGCCTGCACGTGCTGCGCGTCAATCTCTTCCGGCAGCGTGAACTCACGCTCGAACCGGCCGTAGGTGATTTCGCTCATGACGGGCTCGATCTTCTCCTCTGCGGTGCGCTCACCGCGCACTCGGAGTGTCCGGCCAACGATATCAATGTCCACTTTGTCCGGGGGAATGCCCGGGAGCGCCAGCGACACCTTCCACGTGTCCCCGTCCCGTCGCAGGTCCGCGGCAGGGGTGAACGCATCAACGCTCTGGGAGCGAACCGTGTCGCCAAACACCCGATTGAAGAGCGAGTCGAGGTCGCGGTGCACACCAGCGAGCTCAGTCCATGGCGTCCAACGAGTCATACCCAGCATCGGAACGTCTCCTTTCTCGAGAAGCGTCACGGCATGCGCCCGACGCATATTTAAAATGGTCAGTGAACCTGGGTCTGACGCGGTTCACCGTGCCCTCTCGAAGTGCAACTTCGATTCCTCGCCGGCCAGGCGGCGTAGACCGACATCTATCAGCAAGTTACGAGCGATGAGGAACCAATCCGTCATGCACGATCGCCACACTGTGAGGCACTTCGCCCCAGCAGACGCGGGCCACGCCGGGACTAGGCCACGCGCGAGATTAAAATGTGGGCCGCTTTCGTGATCTACACCGCCGACTCGCGGATTTTCTGGGCTCGCTGGCGGCACAAGTGTTGCGGCTATCATGTGGGGCCTGACGCGCCTCGAACGAGTCTCTCCGTGTCCAAGCTCCCTCTGCGAGTCAGGTTCGGCCTGTTCGTAGCCGCGATTGTCGCGGGTGTCATTGGTGCGCTCGGGTGGCTCAGTCTCCGCATGTTTGAGCGTCAGGTCGGGGCGACATTCTGGTTCGCCTTAAGCGGCATCCTGATCGTGACACTCCTGGTGGATCAAGTGGCACGGCGCCTGATCTACCGACGACTCGCGCTCATGCGTGAGACGATGCAGCGGGCTGCAGCGGGCCAGCTGAAAGCCCGCGTGTCGATCGACGGTCTGGACGAAATCGGCGTCATCGCACGGGGATTGAACGATATCCTCCAAGGGCTCGAGCGCCTGAACGAAGCGGTGGACATACGTGTCGAGGCGGCCACCGAGGTGTTCCGGCAGAAGAGTGTGGCGATTGCTGACAGTCATCGTGAGATGGCCATGTTGAACGAAGAGCTCGCGCGGGCCGGCCGGTTGGCCGCGTTGGGTCAGGCTGCGGCAAATATGGCCCATCAGATTGGGACCCCGTTGAATCTGATCTCCGGGTATGTGCAGCTGTTGATCCAGTCCTCAGCACCAGAATCCGCCTCGCTCGATCGGCTGAAAGCCATTCAGGATCAGATAGCCAGAGTGACAGCGATCGTCCGTGCCGCACTTGATTCTTCGCGCCCACCAGCCATCCCGCGCGAACGAGCGGACCTTGGCGCACTGGTGAGGCGTGTGTGCCAGATGGCCAGTCCCATGCTCGAAGACGCAGGCGTCCAGGTGGAGGTGTTGGCGCCGGACCAGTCAGCGGAACTCTTGGCCGACCCGGTGCAACTCGAGCTGGCGCTCCTCAGTCTCATCGCCAACAGCGTCGACGCGATGGCATCCGGAGGAACACTGACGGTCCGCCTCGGGCGAGTGGACGATCGGCTCCGTCTCGAGGTCGAAGACACGGGGAGTGGGATTCCACCCGACCTACTGGCTCACATCTTCGACCCATGGGTGACCACGAAAGAACGAGGCAAAGGATCGGGGTTGGGGTTGAGTATCGCCCGACAGGTCATCGCCAGCCACGGGGGAACGATCCGCGTAGACAATGGGCCCGGGAAAGGAGCCATCTTTACGATCGAGCTCCCGACGGCGCAGGGAGTACATCCGTAGGCGAACATCGCTCATGCCGAGAATTCTCGTCGTTGACGACGATCGCGATACCTGTCGATTCATCGCGGAAGTCCTCGCCGCGCCGGGGCGAGAGTTCGAGCTCGCGATTGAATCTGAACGGGCACTCCGTCTGGCGCGCACCGAGCCATTTGACCTGGTGATCTGCGACATCAACCTCAACAGCTCGCTGAACGGAATCGACGTGTTACGTGCGTTCAAAGGTGTGAATCCAGAGGGTCAGGTTTTGCTCGTGAGCGGATTCGGCACGCTGGAGACGGCCATCGAAGCGGTCCGGGCGGGGGCATTCGATTACATCAGTAAGCCGTTCGACATTGGTGAGATCAAAAAGACGGTTCAGCGAGCGCTCGACCAGACCGGAACTCGCACGGTCGCTCAGACTCCCGCAGTAGAGGTGCCTTCGGGCGAGCTCCTCGGACGCACGCCCGCCATGTTGGCCGTGTATAACCAGATTGCTCGCGCCGCTGACTCTGTCGTGCCAGTACTCATCGTGGGGGAAAGCGGCACCGGAAAGGAACTGGTGGCGCGTGCCCTGCACCGCAACAGCCAGCGCGCGCCACGCCCGTTTGTGGCAATCAACTGTGGCGCGATAACAGAAACCCTGCTCGAGTCAGAGCTGTTCGGCCACAGTCGCGGGGCCTTCACCGGCGCCGTCGCCGATGCGAAGGGGATCTTTGAGCAGGCGCAGGGGGGAACCGTATTCCTTGACGAGATCGGGGAAACTTCGCCGGCCCTCCAGGTCAAGTTGTTGCGGGTCTTGGAGGAAGGCGAGGTCCGCCCAGTCGGAGGCAGCCGTCCGATTAAGGTCGACAACCGCGTGGTCGCGGCGAGCAACCGAGATCTGGAGCGAGCCGCCGTAGAGCAACAGTTTCGGGCCGACCTCTACTATCGCCTGAGCGTGATCGTCATCCGATTGCCGGCGCTCCAGGAACGGCGGGATGACATCCCGCTTCTCATCACCGCATTCTTAAAGGCGGCGTGCAAGCGCGCGGGTCGACAGGTCGAGCTTTCCTCCGGCGCCCTCGACGTGCTGCTCGCGTACGACTGGCCCGGCAACGTTCGCCAGCTGGAAAACACCATCGAACGCATCGTTTTGTTCAGCCGAGGGTCGGTCGTTGGCCCCGACGACCTCCCTGTCGTGCTGCAGAACGTCCGTCGGGATACACCTGCCGGGCTCTTTGAAGACTTGCCTTCGCTCGAGGAAGTGGAGCGTCGCTACCTCGAACATGTGCTTCACGCCGTCGGACGCAATCGTACGCGGGCGGCAGATGTGCTCGGCATCGACCGGCGCACGCTGTACCGAATGGCCGACCGATTCGGCATCAAGTTGGGCGACGAGCCCGCAGACAAATAAAGTCGCGCGGTGGGGCTGTATCACTCCCCGCCGCACAGCGCCAGTTCCCCGACACCGCGGGTGCCTCACAGCGCGGTCTCTTCGTCCCGCCCGAGACGGGGCAAAGTGCCCCGGAGTGTGGCGGACATGCATGCACGCCTGGTGCGGCGGCGGCGTGCGAGTATGCGAAACATCTGAAACGACACGACTTCTCGACGTGTGCCGCCTGGCAGCGAAGTTGCGGTCGGCGTCTGGCGAACCGGCATTTGGCCGCCCACCATCCGAAGGAGGAATCGCCAATGAAAAACACCTGGATGTTTCTGGCCATCGTCACCTTCTCTGTTTTGGCCCTGATCGCTATGCGGGTGGGAGCGCAGTCTGTGCAGCCGACCAGTGAAACCTACTCGTGGTCCGGCGAGTTGGTAGGGTTTGACGCGAGTGGTCGCACCCTCACGGTCAAATCGCGGGTCGTCGGTGACCAGGCGCTCGCAGAGCTGCCACACTTCAAATCGGGTGACCGCATCGTTCTGACCTGGTCCGGGTTTGATACGTACGCCGATGCGATTTTGCGCGCAGTCCGACACGACGCGGCCAAGAAGTGGAGCGAACCCTTTACTTTCCCCGTCGAATTCGTCGCGTATGAGGCGCCGCGCCAGTACGTCACCTTCAAGTTCCAGGTTCCAGCGGGCAGTGTCGAGCCGCTTAAGTCTGTCAAACCTGGCGAGTGGGTCACGGCGATATCCAAGCATCGAGCATCGAACGAGACCGAGGCCATCACGGCGGTGAACGCGTACACGGCGTCAGTCGCACGTCCGAGTACGAATTGAGGGTGGTTACGGGCGCGAATCCGAAGGTGCTTCGCATCGCGCCCGTTACTCCACGTTAGGCGAATCGAAATAAGAAGCGAGGAGAATGATCATGAATGTCAGGCCTCTCCGCGATCGCGTGCTCGTCAAGCGTGTCGAGGAACAGGAACAGCGCATCGGCGGCATCATCGTTCCTGATACTGCCAAAGAGAAGCCGCAACAAGCCAAAGTCGTGGCGGTGGGACACGGTCGCGTGAACGACGACGGCAAGACCATTCCCTTGGACGTGCAGGCCGGGGAGTACGTGCTCATTGGGAAGTACTCAGGCACAGAGATCAAACTGAATGGCGAGGACTATCTGATCGTCCGAGAAGACGAGATTCTGGGCGTGGCCGAAGGCGTCCCCGAACTCGCAGCGGTGTAGGAGCGTTGCAGCCATGGCCGGCAAACAGATCGTGTACAACGAAGGGGCGCGTCATGCGCTCATGCGCGGCGTCAACAAGCTTGCCGATGCCGTGAAAGTGACGCTCGGGCCTAAGGGCCGCAACGTCGTCATCGACAAGAAATTCGGATCGCCGACGATTACGAAAGACGGCGTCACGGTGGCGAAGGAAATCGACGTCCCGGATCCCGTCGAGAACCTCGGGACGAGGATGGTCCGCGAGGTGGCGAGCAAGACATCGGACATCGCCGGTGACGGGACAACGACCGCGACTGTGCTCGCGCAGGCGATCATTCGTGAAGGTTCAAAGAACGTCGCCGCTGGGGCCAATCCGATGGGTCTGAAGCGGGGCATCGAAAAAGCGGTCGAGCGAATGGTCACCGATCTCAAGGGCCTCAGCCAACCCGTAAAAGGGGACATGATCGCCCAGGTCGGGACGATTTCCGCCAATGCGGATGCGACGATTGGCAAGATCATCGCCGAGGCGATGGACAAGGTCGGCAAAGACGGCGTCATCACGGTTGAAGAAGCCAAGACCATGGACACGTCGCTCGAAGTCGTGGAAGGCATGCAGTTCGACCGGGGCTATCTCTCCCCGTACTTCGTGACCGATCCCGAGCGGATGGAATGCGTGCTTGAAGAGCCGCTGATCCTCATCCATGAAAAGAAGATCTCGGCCATGAAAGACCTTCTGCCGATCCTGGAAAAGATCGCGCAGTCCGGGAAGCCGCTGTTGGTAATCGCCGAAGATCTGGAAGGCGAGGCGCTCGCCACGCTTGTCGTGAACAAGCTGCGCGGCACGCTCAAGGCCGCTGGCGTCAAAGCTCCTGGCTACGGCGACCGTCGCAAGGCGATGCTGGAAGACATTGCGATCCTGACGAACGGTCGAGCGATTACGGAAGACCTCGGCTTGAAGCTCGAAAACCTGAAGCTCGAGGACCTCGGGACTGCCAAACGCGTGACCATTGACAAAGACAACACCACCATTATCGAAGATGCTGGAACCCGGAAGGCGATCGAAGGTCGTGTGAAGCAAATTCGGGCGCAGATTGAGGACACGACGTCCGATTACGATCGTGAAAAGCTGCAAGAACGGCTCGCGAAGCTCGTCGGCGGCGTTGCGGTGATCAAAGTTGGCGCGGCCACCGAGACGGAGATGAAAGAGAAGAAAGCCCGAGTCGAGGACGCTATGCATGCAACCAAGGCGGCCGTCGAAGAAGGGATCGTGCCGGGTGGCGGCGTGGCGCTCTTGCGAGCGTCGGCCCTCTTGGAGTCGTTCGCCAAGAACGGTGGTCTGGACAATGACGAGCGACTCGGCGTCGAGATCGTCCGTCGCGCGGCTGAAGAGCCGACGCGCTGGATCGCTCAGAACGCCGGGCTGGAAGGGTCCGTTGTAGCTGAGAAAGTCAAGGAGTCGAAGGACAGATACTGGGGCTTCAATGCGCAAAGCGAGGAGTACGAGGATCTCGTAAGAGCCGGGGTGATCGATCCAACCAAGGTGGTCCGAACAGCCCTGACGAACGCAGCCTCGATCGCCTCGCTGCTGTTGACGACCGAGGCCCTCGTCTCCGAGATTCCGGAGAAAGAGAAGCCAGTGCCGGGGCCTCACGGCCCGGGAATGGACGATTACTGATGACGACGTCAGTTCTCGAAAAACTCTGTTGCCAGATTCCTTGGTGTCAACCGGCCATTCTTGAGTCGACGTTGGAGCTGGCTCTTGAGATCGCTCGCGAGGGTCGCGAGGGTCGCAGGATCGGCACGTTATTCACGCTTGGCAAAGCAGACGCCGTGCTTGCTGCCTCGCGACCCCTCATCCTCGACCCGTTGGTTGGGCATGCGCCGGCGCAGACGCACATCACCGACCCCGATCTGCGTGGCACGATTAAGGAGCTTGCGCAGCTCGATGGCGCGTTCGTGATCTCGGAGGCGGGGACGATCGTTGCGGCGTGTCGTTACCTGGACGCTTCAGTCGAGCAGATTGAGCTGCCGCTGGGACTTGGAAGCCGACACTTGGCGGCTGCTTCAGTGTCTCAGAGGCTTGGCGCGATCGCGATTGTCGTGTCAGAGAGTGGCGTGGTCCGGGTGTTCTACGACGGCCAGCTCGAAGCCGCTCTCATCCCAGAGCTGTGGCTGCTAGACCGACACCACGCTCAACTCGGCAGGCGCGACGTCGAAGGACAACATCACAGTGTGGATGTGCCGACGGTTAAGGCAGTGGGTCGTGAACGGAAAGCGCGCATCGATGTCGTCCGAGTTGCGCGCGATACGCGTGAAGAAACCAAGGACCTACGACTAACGTCTTAATCGTCGCGACGGATGTCCGGATTGCTGGTTCGATCAGCGGACTGGAGTGACTGTCTCAATCGCCTCCCCCATCGGAAGGACTCCTGCAACTACCTGCGCCTGCTGTTCGGGCGTGCCGCGCGCCGCGACCCACTCAGCGATGAACCGCTTCTTCTCCTCGTGAAGCGCCAGCTGGTCGGCCCGGCGCCGAAGATTCTCCTCGCGACGCACGCGCAGGTCCGCGCGAAAATGACGGTGCGCTTCGAGCGGTACGTCTCTCGCCGGTGTGTC